>Ga0210406_10006838_pt1 | contig 11715 bp, 10 predicted proteins | sample IncBWC30MmetaG_FD_155454 | JGI IMG/M metagenome (GOLD analysis project Ga0210406, IMG submission 155454) | Forest soil microbial communities from Barre Woods Harvard Forest LTER site, Petersham, Massachusetts, United States - Inc-BW-C-30-M | ecosystem: Environmental > Terrestrial > Soil >... | reverse complement strand
GGCTTCACATGCCTGGCCTCCCTTAGGCTGGCACCAGGATGACGGCCAATCGTGGCGCGCGGCGGCTTCGGCGGCTTCTCGCTCACCCGGCTGATGCGCAACTCTCGGCCTGCCACCCGCACCTTCTGCAATTCCTTGAATATCGGCTTCGGCATGCCCTCAGGCAAGTCCACGTAGCTATGATCTTCGCGAATATCCACGCGCCCGATATGCACACCCTCGATGCCCGCCTCGTTGGCGATTGCGCCCACAATGTTGCCGGGCTTGATCCCATGTACTGACCCTACTTCTATGCGAAAAGTTTCCATCTGCTTAGGGCCCGACCTGCGCGGCGGCTCCGCCGGCGATTCGTCGCGATCAGCACGCCGCGGCCGCTCGGGCGGCGCGTGGTCCCTGGGTCTGTCGCGCTCTGCGCGATCGCGACCGTGATCATGCAGACGAGCGGGCGCCGCAGCCTCGGCCGCGCGCTCAGGTTTTCCCGCGAGCAGCAGCGGCGTGGCTCCCTGCGACAGCGCGGCCAACGCCGCGGCAATATCCATCAGCGGCAGGCCGGACTCCGCTTCCATCTGTTCCAGCACCGGCCGGTAAAGATTGCCTTCGCCCTTGGCGATGGTTTCGGTGATGCGTTGTTTGAACTTGGCAATTCGCAACGCGTTGACGGCGTCGACGCTCGGCAGGTTCATGGGTTCGATCACCTGCCGCGTGGCTCGCTCGATGGCGCGCAGCATATTGCGCTCGCGCGGGGCGATGAACAGAATGGCCTCGCCCTTGCGGCCGGCTCTTCCCGTGCGCCCGATGCGATGAACATAGGACTCGGTGTCGTACGGCACATCGTAGTTCACGACGTGTCCGATGCGCTCGACGTCCAGGCCGCGGGCGGCGACGTCGGTGGCGACCACGATGTCGATCTGCCCGGCCTTCAAGCGGGCAACCGTGCGCTCTCGCAGCGGCTGCGGAATGTCGCCGTTGAGCGGCGCGGCCGCAAAGCCGCGTGCCTCGAGTTTTTCCGCCAGTTCCACGGTCGCGTGCTTGGTACGCGTAAACACGAGCATGCCGTCGAAGGTCTCGGCCTCCAGAATGCGCGTCAGCGCATCCAGCTTGTGCATGCCGCTGACCATCCAATAACGCTGGCGGATATTGGTCGCTGTGCTGGTCTTGCTCTTGATGGTCACTTCCACCGGCGTGCGCAGGTGCTTCGCCGCGATTCGGCGGATCGGCGCAGGAATGGTCGCCGAGAACAGCGCGACCTGCCGCTGCGGCGGCGTCTGTTCGAGGATGCTTTCAACGGCATCGATGAAGCCCATGCGCAGCATCTCGTCGGCCTCATCCAGCACCAGCAGGGTCAGGCCCGTGAGCTTCAAGGTGCCGCGATTCATATGATCGATGACACGCCCGGGCGTGCCCACCACCACATGCACGCCGCGCCGCAAAGCGTTGAGCTGAGGCTGGTAGCTTTGGCCGCCATAGATCGGCAGCACATGAAATCCCTTCAAGTGGGCCGCATAGCGCAGAAAGGCCTCCGACACCTGCAGGGCCAGTTCGCGAGTGGGAACCAGCACCAACACCTGGGGTTCATGCCGGGTGAGGTCGATTTTGGTGAGTGCGGGGAGCGCGAAGGCGGCGGTCTTTCCGGTGCCGGTTTGCGCCTGGCCCAACATGTCCTGGCCGGACAACAGCACCGGAATGGTCTGAGCCTGAATCGGCGACGGCGACTCATAGCCGACATCGGCCAGCGCGCGCAGCACGGCATCCGACAGCTTCAGATCACGGAAACTCGCCGTATTTTCAATCAAGTCTGCCGGGACTGCGCTCATAGGAAATGCCTTCGGATGGACCGCCAAGTCTAGCGGTTTAAGCGCGTATTGCTACCATAGTCGCCATGGGACGCATATTCGAAGTCAGAAAACACGCCATGTTCGCCCGCTGGAACCGCATGGCCAAGCAATTCACGCGGGTCGCGAAAGACATCGCGATGGCAGTCCACGCCGGCGGCGCCGATCCCGCTTCCAACCCGACGCTGCGCCGCGTGCTGCAAAACGCGCGTGCAGTCAACATGCCGAAGGACAAGACCGACGCCGCTATTCGCCGCGCCTCAGGCAAGGATGCGGCCAACTACGCGGAGATTCTGTACGAGGGCTATGCACCGCATGGCGTTGCGCTCCTGGTCGAAACCGCCACCGACAACCCCACCCGCACCGTCGCGAGTTTGCGCAATATTTTCATGAAAGGCGCGGGGAACATGGGCACCACCGGCAGCGTCAGCTTTCTGTTCAAGAAAATGGGCGTATTTCGCGTCGATCCCTCCCACATCAAGGACCACGATGAGCTCGAACTGGACCTCATCGACTACGGCCTCGAGGAAATGGGCGACAGCACCGGCGAAAAAGGCGAGCCGCAATTGGTGATACGCGGAGCATTCAACGATTTCGGCAGGTTGCAGGAAGCCTTGGAGCGACGCGGCATCACGCCGCTCTCGGCCGAACACGAATACATCTGTTCCATGCCGATCGAATTGCCGGAGGATCAGGCCAAGGAGGTGCTGGAATTGATCGACAAGCTCGAACAAGACGACGATGTCCAAAAGGTGTTCCACACCTTGGCCTAAAAGGTGAAGAAGTCTTAATTCGCTGCGAAGAACGCCTGCCTGCCTTAAGCTTTTTTCATCCTGTCATCGTCGTTCCGCCTCTCGCGTTGACTTGCCTCAGAGAGAGTGAAAAACCGATTGGAGGATGTCATGCGCAGGCTATTTAAACTATTGATTCCTATCAGTATTATTGCAATGAGTGGTTGCGTCGTGGCGCCTTACGGCTATCATCGCGGATACTACGGCCCGCGCGTGGCGGTCGTGGCCCCGGCACCGGTTGTGGTGGTCAGGCCGTTCCGCTAATGCCAAGGCGTCGTTGCGGCTAAACGATCGCGGGCGGGTGACATAATTGCTTCATGGCAACTCACCCGTTCCGCATCGTCAACGTCTTCACGCAGGGCCAAGGTCCCTTCACCGGCAACCCGCTCTGTGTGTTCGAGGACGGCGCGGGTTTGAGCGATGAGCACATGCAAGCTCTCGCCCGCCAGTTCAATCTCTCCGAGACCACTTTTATTCTCCCGCCGACGGACATGAAGGCAGGTGCAAATGCGCGCGTGCGAATTTTCACCCCGAGCTATGAAATGGCTTTCGCCGGGCATCCGACGCTGGGCACGGCGCAGATTTGCCGCGCGCTGAAGCTGGGCGGCGACTCGCTGGTCTTGGAAATGCAGGCGGGTCTCATCCCAGTGAAAGCTGTGGGAGACCGCTGGACATTGACCGCGCCACCCGCGACATGGCGCGAATTCGACGTGCCGCGCGAAGCGCTGGCGGCGGCGCTCGGGCTTCAGGTTCGCGACATGGCCGAGCGACCGCTATGGGTCAAGGCCGGTAAGGAACAATTGGTGGTGCCCCTGACCTCCGTGGACGCGGTGCGCCGGGCGACCCCCGTGGCGTCGGCCATGGGACAGGTCCGCAGCGAAGACGGACTCAGCATGGCTTACGTCTTTTGCTTGAGCGGCGAGGGCCAATCGTTGGCGCGGTTCTTCTTTCCAAGCGGCGGCGCAATACTCGAGGATCCCGCGACCGGCTCGGCCACCGCCAATTTCGGCGCCTGGTGTCTGGCGATGAAGCAAACACCGCCGATTCAGGTGCGAATCTCTCAGGGCGAATTCGTGGGCCGACCGTCCACCCTGTTTCTTGAGGTGAACCGCCACGCCCAAGTCTTGGTCGGCGGCGACGTGCTCGAAATCGGCAGAGGTGCGATTACTCTTTGACTGCGGCCGGCGCGCCGATGATGGCGCTCGCCCAATGCATCACCGGCTTGAGCCGCGGCGATACCATCGACAGCGCCGCATCGAACGTAACCCATCGCGCCTCTTGGTGCTCCGGGAACCCCAGCTCCGGATTGATCGGCAGATGCACCTGGGTATCGCTGCTGCGAGCGACGTAGTAGCGCGAAATCTTTCCCTTGTTGTAAGGACCCGTATCCATGAAGTCCGTACCCCAATCGAACGCCAGGTTTTCCAGCGTGGTCTCCTCGCGCACCTCGCGCAATGCAGCATCCAAGGGCTGCTCTCCCGGCTCGACCAAGCCCTTTGGAAAATCCCAGTTCCGATAAGCGCGCAGCAACAGATACTGCACGTCCGGTCCGGCCACATTCACCACCACCACCCCTGCGGAGAGTCTGCGGGAATGCGCGCGGGCGCCGGGAATATTCAGACTTGGCTCCTAAGCCGCCGCCGACAGGGGCGAGCGGATGAGATGATCGAAGGCGCTCAAGGAAGCCTTCGCGCCCTCGCCCACCGCGATGACAATCTGCTTGTAGGGTACGACGGTGCAATCCCCTGCGGCGAATACGCCCGGCACCGAGGTCTGCCCCCGTGCATCGACTTCCACTTCGCCGCGCGGCGACAGCTTGACCGTCCCTTTGAGCCAATCGGTATTCGGCAGCAATCCGATTTGCACGAACACGCCGGCAAGCTCGACTTCGCGCATCTCGCCGCCGGAACGTTCCTTGTACTTGAGGCCGATGACTCGCTGTCCGTCGCCGATGATTTCGGTGGTTTGCGCGCCGGTGATCACCGTCACATTCGCAAGACTCTTCAGCTTGCGCGTCAACACCGCATCGGCGCGCAGTTGCGGATCGAACTCGATGAGGGTGACGTGGCTGACCAGGCCGGCAAGATCGATCGCGGCTTCGACGCCGGAATTTCCGCCGCCGACCACGGCGACACGCTTGCCCTTGAACAGTGGGCCATCGCAGTGCGGACAGTATGCGACGCCGCGATTGCGGTATTCGCGCTCGCCGGGCACGTTGATTTCACGCCAGCGTGCACCGGTTGCAATCACAACGGACCGCGCCTTGAGCGAGGCTCCGCTGCTCAAGCGTACTTCGAGGAGTTCGCCGGGAATCAACGCTTCGGCGCGTTGCAAATTCATCACATCGACATCGTAGGTGGTGACATGCTGCTCGAAACCCGAAGCTAATTTGTGGCCTTGGGTTTCCTTCACCGAAATGAAATTCTCGATGCCGACCGTATCCAATAACTGTCCGCCGAGACGCTCCGCGGCAATGCCTGTGCGAATGCCCTTGCGCGCGGCATAGATGGCCGCCGCGGCCCCTGCCGGCCCACCGCCCACCACCAGCACGTCATAGGGTGCTTTCGCGTTCAGTTTTTCGGCCTGGCGCACCGCTGCGCCCGCGTCCAGCTTGTGGATTATCTCCTCGAGTTCCATGCGGCCTTGTCCGAAGGGCTCACCGTTCAGGAACACCGCAGGCACGGCCATCACTTCGCGGCGCGCGACTTCTTCCTGGAACACCGCACCATCGATCATGGTGTGGTGGATCTTGGGATTCAGCGCCGCCATTGCATTCAACGCTTGCACTACGTCCGGGCAGCTTTGGCAGGTGAGCGAAACGAAGGTCTCGAATTTGAATTCGCCGTCGAGATTGCGGATCTGCTCGGCGATCGCTTCGTCGATCTTCGGCGGATAGCCTCCGGTCTGCAGCAACGCCAGCACCAGAGAAGTGAATTCATGGCCCATCGGCACACCCGCAAAACGCACCTGCGCCGCGGCGCCGGGCCGGCGAAGGGCGAAAGAGGGTTTTACCTGGGTCGCGTCGCGCTGCGCATCGAGCTTCACGAGGCTGGAAACCGACTCGATGTCATTCAGCAGTTCGAGCATTTCCTGTGATTTGTCGCTGTCATCCAAGGACGCAACGATTTCCACGGGCTGCGAGATCCGCTCCAGGTAACCCTGTAACTGAGTCTTCAGGTTGGTGTCGAGCATGCTGCGCTCCGGTATGCCTTGGGGTAGCTTAAGTTGTGCGACGAATTGCTTGGGAGAACGGCCCGGCGTTTGGCGCCGGACCGTTGACCGGCCTATTTCCTGCGGACCGCGCTTAGATCTTGCCGACCAGATCGAGCGAGGGCTTGAGCGTCTCGGAGCCCGGTGTCCACTTCGCGGGGCACACCTCGCCCGGGTGTGAGGCCACGTACTGCGCCGCCTTCACTTTGCGCAGCAGTTCCTTCGCGTCGCGGCCGATGCCATTGTCATGCACTTCCATGACCTTGATCTTGCCTTCGGGATTGATCACGAATGTTCCGCGATATGCCAGACCTTCCTCCTCGATCAGCACTTCGAAATTGCGCGCGAGCGCTGCCGTCGGGTCGCCCACCAGCGGGTACTGCACTTTCTTGATGGTGTCCGAGGTGTCGTGCCACGCCTTGTGGGCGAAGTGCGTGTCGGTGGACACGCCGTAGACTTCCACGCCCAATTTCTTGAATTCGGCATAGTTGTCGGCGAGATCGCCGAGCTCGGTCGGACATACGAAGGTGAAATCGGCGGGGTAGAACACGAACACGGACCACTTGCCCTTGAGGGTTTCGTTTGTCACGGGCACGAACTTGCCGTTGTGATAGGCAGTCGCCTTGAATGGCTTGATTTCGGTATTGATCAGAGACATGGAGAACTCCTCGGACAGGTTTTTAAACTGAAGGCCATGATAGCAGCCGCATCTTCATTAATCATATTGATTGTTATGATTACTTTGATAGACTCTATCTATGAGTACCGATCGATGAATCTCAAGGACCTCAAATATCTCGTGGCGCTCGCGGACACCGGTCATTTCGGCAAGGCGGCAGAGCGCTCGTTCGTCAGCCAGCCGACTCTATCCGCTCAGTTGAAGAAGCTCGAGGAATATCTCGGCGTCAAACTGGTGGAACGGAAACCGAAGAACGTACAGCTTACCGAGGTGGGCAGGCAAATCGTGGTCCGCGCGCGGCGCATGCTGGATGAGGGCGAGGAAATCGTCGCGCTGGCGCGCAGCAATACCGATCCTTTCGCCGGCAAACTGAAAGTGGGGCTCATCCCCACCATCGGACCGTATTTGTTGCCGCGCGTCATGCAAAAGATCCGCAAGGCGGTTCCGCATCTGGGGCTCATGCTCTATGAGTACCAAACCGAACAGCTGCTGAAGCGCCTGCGCGACGGAGAAATCGACCTTGGCATCATGGCGCTGCCGGTGCCGCTTGACGGGCTGGAGTCGCGAGCACTGTACGATGAGGCCTTCACCGTGGCACTGCCCAACCATCACCCGCTGGCTGCCAAGGCGACCATCAAGGTGCAGGATCTCAAGGGCCAGACCCTGCTGCTGCTGGAGGACGGTCACTGCCTGCGCGATCAGGCCTTGGAAGTCTGCAGCCGCGTCGATGTCCGAGAGGCTGAGGATTTTCGCGCAACCAGTCTCGAGACGCTGCGCCAGATGGTGGTTGCGGGCCTAGGGATAACATTGCTGCCCGAATTGGCGGTGGAATCGCCGTTCGGATCGCAGCGCGGTTTGACCATTCGGCAATTCAGCAAACCCACGCCCTCGCGAAGCGTAGGCGCCGTATGGCGCAAGTCCAGCACGCGCGAGGCCGCCATAGCGGCGGTCTGCGACGTGGTGGGCGGCGTGATGGTGAAAAAGGCCTAAAGACTTGGGACCAAAGGCAGGCGGGCGAATTTTCGTGACCGCCGTCTCAGACCCGGCAGGCGCGTGGGCTAGATGCCGATCATTTCACATATTGCGCGCGCCCGACCCGGCAAAATGGGCTATCTAGGAAAAATTTGCCATGAATGCCCGCACCATTGAACAAGGAAAACCCGCGCCCATTTCCCCGCGCTTCGATCGTCAATTCATCGAAGAGCACAAGCTCATCGAACGGTATCTGGAAAACAAATTGCCGTTCAAGGGCGCACGCGATCTTGAACAGTGGTGCCGCTCGCATCCCGAATACTTGAATGAGCTGAAGCTGCCGGAACGCGCGCAGGCCAGCCTCAAACTGCTGGAAGCCAGCGGCCGCCCGCAAGACCTGGGGGAGCCGACGCCTGAGTGGTGGAAGAGCAGGTACGTTCTCATGGGCCTGGGCGCGGTGACATTCATCAGTTTGCTGGGGTTCTGGGTGCTGGTGGGGAAATATTCATCCCTACAGGGAAAACTCGACGACACCAAGCGCGTGATCAGCCAGGGGTCGCTGGTGCAGCCTGCCACGGAAAAGGCCATTCTGGTGTCTCCGGATCATTCACCCGGCGTAAATCGCGCACGCATCACCCTCAGCCGAACCGCGCCGCTGCTGATGGATGTGCACATCGATCTTGGCTACACCCAACAGACGCAATTTCGCCTCTTCGTCGACAAGCAAGATCAGGGCCGCGCGCTGGTGCTCAACAACCTGCTCAAAGACTCGAATGGCGAACTGCGCGTGACCCTGAATTCCACCGGCCTGTCTGCCGGCATCTACAACGTGCGAATCGAGGCGCTGCCGCCGCGCGGTACTCCGATTCCGATAGGCTGGTTGATACTCGACGTCAAGTAAGCGCCGCGTTCAATCGTCGCGCAGCGTAACGATGGGCGGCGTGTTGACCACGCTGCGCGTCGCCAGCGTTCCGCTCAGTCCGACCAGGACCGTGCCGCACACCAAGCCCGTGACCCACACCCAAGGATCGAGAGTGAACTCGAGCGCGAACAGCCGCCGCGCCAATATCCAACCCACGCCCGTCGCGCCGAATGCCGCCAGGGTGCCCGATAGAAAACCCAGCGCCGAGAATTCCGCCGCCACGCCCTGCAGCACGGTGCCGCGGCTTGCGCCCAAGGTGCGCAGCATGGCGCTTTCATAGCGCCGCTCGTCGCGCGTCGACTGCACCGCCGCCAGCAGCACCACCACTCCCGCCGCCAGGGTGAACAAGAACACGTACTGCACCGCCAGCGATGCGCGATCCATGATGTCGCGGATCTGTTTGAGAATGGCGTCCGCGTCGATCACTGAGATCGTCGGAAATTCACGCACCAGATCGGCGAGCGCCAGACGCTGCACGGCGTTCAGATACAGGCTGGTCATGTAGGTGCCGGCGGCGCCGTCCAGCAGCCCCGGCGGAAACACCAAAAAGAAATTCGGCCGAAAATTATCCCAGCGTACTTTCCGGATACTGGCCACTTCCACCGTCAACGGTTCGCCGGCCACATCCAAACTCATTTTGTCGCCGACCTGCAAATGCAGGGCATCCGCGTATTCGGTGGAGATCGAAACCAGCGGCTTGCCTGCATCCGCGGACGTCCACCATCGGCCGGCAATCAGTTGGTTGTCTTCCATCATGTCGGCCGACCAGCTGAGATTCTGTTCCCGCTCCATGAAGCCGCGGGCGGAATCGCCTTTCAATTTCAGCGAACCTGCGGGCTGCCCATTTAGTGCGGTGATGCGCGCACGCACCATTGGATACATTTGCGGCGCGCCCAAGCCATGAGCGCTCAAAAACTCCTGCAGAGCCTGGCGCTGTTCCGGGCGGATGTTGACCAGAAAATTGTTGGGTGCGTCGTTCGGCAGGCTGCGCCGCCAATCAGTCAGCAAATCACCGCGAACCACCGCCAGCAGCAGCAACATCATCAACCCCAGGCCGAAGGCGACGATCTGCACCACGCTGCCGGTGCCGCGTCGCGACACGTTGGCGAGCCCATAGCGCCACGCCACGCCGACCCCGCCGCGCAGGCGGCTCGTCAAGCGCACCAACGCGTAGCCTGCCAAGGTCAGCACCACGGCAACTCCGAGCACGCCCGCCAGGACGCTCAAGACCAGCTCGGTGTCCCGCACCATGGTCCAGAGAATTGCGAACAATGCCGCGAGCGCCAGCAAATAGCTCACGCCATAGCGCAGCGGCGGCGCAGTCACGGTCTTGCGCAATACGCGCGCCGGCGGCGTGCTCTTCAACTGCAGCAGCGGGGGTAGGGCAAAGCCGATGAGCATGGCGAGCACCGTGACCAGTGCGATCGGCAAGGGCGACAATGAGGCTGCGGGAAGCTCGCTGGGGATCAGGCTCTTGAGCAGCCACACCAATCCCGATTGGGCCAGGTAGCCGAGAAGCGTTCCGATGGCGACCGCGAACAGCGCCAGCAGCGTCAGCTCAATGACGGAGATCGCGAGCACAAAACCCTGCGCAGCGCCCATGCACTTCATCAATGCGACGGCGTCGATGTGGCGCGCGGCATAGCGTCGCGCGCCCATGGCAACCGCGACGGCGGCCAGCAACACCGAGGCGAGGCTGGCCAGATTGAGAAATCGGCTGGCGCGGTCGATGGCGGAATTCAGCTGACGACTGGAGTCCTCGACGTCTCTCAAACGTTCTCCCGGCGCTTTGGTTTGGCTCAAGAACTCTCGAAAATCCGCAACTGCCGCCGGACTGCCCGCAAATAGAGCCGCATAGGTGGCCCGGCTGCCCTCCTGAACCAGCTGGGTCGAAGCGATGTCGTCATAGTTGAGCAACGCGGCAGGCGCGAGATTGACGAATCCTGTGCCCTGGTCCGGCCGGTAATCGAGAACCTCGGTGACGCGAAAGGCGGCCGTGCCGATGCGCAGGGACGTTCCCAGTTCCAGTTTGAGCTGCGCGATGATGCGGGCGTCGATCCAAACCTCGCCGCGGCCGGGCACCTGGGTGGTGGTGCGCGGCACCCCGAAGGGCGCGTCGGCAATACGCAGGTGCCCGCGCAAGGGATAACTCGGCGTCACCGCATTCAGCGCCGCCAACTGGCTCAAATCCCCGCTGAAGATGGCGGTGGGAAATGAAAGCACTTGCGCGCTGCGGAGGCCGCGCTTGCGCGCCTCTTCGAAATAGCGTGCGGGGATGGGAGTCGGCGCTTCGAGGCGCAAATCCGCCGCCAGCACCTCCGCCGCTTGCGCCCGCACGCCTTGCGAAATGCGGCTGGTGAAGAAGCCAACCGCGGTCAGCGACAGAACCGCCACCACCAGCGCCATGAGCAACACGGAGAGTTCGCCCGACTTCAAGTCGCGCCAGAGATTGCGTAACGCGAAACGCAGCGCTTGCATCAATTCACCGCCCGCCCGGCGTCGAGTGCCTGCCCGGCGTCGACCGTATGCCCGGCATCGAGCTCCAACACGCGATTACAGCGCTTCGCGAGGCCGCGGTCGTGCGTGACCAACACCAGCGTGCTGCCGGTGTTGCGATTGAGTTCGAACAGCAGATCCGTAATGCGCTGCCCGGTCGCCGTATCCAAATTACCCGTGGGCTCGTCGGCAAAGAGCACCGCGGGATGGGTCACGAAAGCCCGCGCAATGGCCACGCGCTGCTGCTCGCCGCCAGACAATTGCTTCGGGTAATGCGCCAGGCGCGGCGTCAGTCCCACTTGCGCAAGCGCCGCTGCCGCTGCCTGGCGCGCGTCGCGCCTCCCGCCGAGCTCGAGCGGCAGCATGACGTTTTCGATGGCCGTAAGCGAAGGGATGAGATGAAACGACTGAAATACAAACCCGACATGCTTGCCGCGAATCGCCGCTCGCCCATCCTCGTCGAGTTCCGTCAGGTCGATCCCGGCGATCAACACGCGTCCGGTGCTCGGCGAATCGAGTCCGGCAAGCAACGCCAACAGAGTGGACTTGCCCGCGCCGGATGCGCCAACGATGGCCAAAGTCTCGCCGGTTCGCACGTTGAGGCTCACATCGGCGAGAATGGTCAGGGAACCGTCGGGACTTGCGACGGTCTTCGATACGTTCTTGGCTTCGAGAACGATTTGTTTGGCTTCGAGATTGACTTGATCTTGCATCAGGAGCGCTCGTGAAACGGCTTTTGGCACTTTTCGTCTTGATTGTTGCATCCGCCTCGGCCCGAGCCGAAGCACCGGTGATTCTCGTATTCGGCGATAG
>Ga0210406_10006837_pt1 | contig 11716 bp, 9 predicted proteins | sample IncBWC30MmetaG_FD_155454 | JGI IMG/M metagenome (GOLD analysis project Ga0210406, IMG submission 155454) | Forest soil microbial communities from Barre Woods Harvard Forest LTER site, Petersham, Massachusetts, United States - Inc-BW-C-30-M | ecosystem: Environmental > Terrestrial > Soil >... | reverse complement strand
TGAGGGGGAAATACTTCAACATAAGGAACACAAAGGGCGTTGAGGGTAACCCAAAGAATTGTCATCGTGAGCGAAGCGAAGGACCTGCTTTTCGCTGAGGAACAGCAGGTCCTTCGGCTGCGCTCGGTCGCTTCGCTTTCTCGCTAACGCCTCAGGACGACAATTCATAACTTGATTCGACCCGGAGTGGCTCATTTCATCTTCGAAGACCGCGAACGGCGATAGCGATCCTCTCTCGGGCTCTTTCTCTTCCATCCTCTCTCTCCCCCTCTTTCTTGCGCGCGCTAAATACTCCAGGATCAGGCACTTGCATGGGGCCTTGAATTATCTTTGACATGGTGTCGTCGGGACACTAATATGGTGTCTGTGAGACACTATAGGAGGCTTGCCATGCTGAGCTTTATCAAAGTGCCGCCCACAACCTACGTACTGCAGTACCAACATGGAAAGATCAAGCGCGAAGGCGCAGGGTTATCGTTCTTCTACTACGCGCCTTCCTCCACGATCGTAACGATTCCGCTGGCGAGCGCGGATGTGCCCTTTGTGTTCCAGGAAATATCGGCGGATTTCCAGGGTGTCACCCTGCAAGGGCAGTTGACCTACCGGGTGGTGGATCCGAAGCGGCTGGCGAGCTTGCTCGATTTCAGCCAGCATTCCCGTAGTTACTACACCGCAGATCGCAGTGCGGCTGACGATCCCCACAAGCTGCCCGAACGGCTGATTCACATCGCGCACACGATGGCCCGCTCCATCACCCAGAGGATGGTCTTGAAGGATCTGCTGATCGGCTCCGATGCGATCGTGGCCGAGCTCATGGTGAAGATGAGAAACGCCGAAGGAGTGTCGGTCCTGGGTGTCGAGATTCTGGGGCTTTCGCTGCTCTCGATCAAGCCGACTCCCGAAACTGCTCGCGCGCTCGAGGCCGATGCGCGCGAGGCCTTGCAACAGCGCGCGGACGAAGCCATCTACGCGCGGCGCAACGCGGCCGTGGAGCAGGAACGATTGATCAAGGAGAGTGAACTCAATACCGAGATCGCGGTGGAAGAAAAGAAACGTCAAATCCGCGAGACCCAGATGGCGGCCGAGATTGCGGTCGAAGAGCAGCGCTCGCAGTTGATCGACCGGCGGGTAGAAAACGAGCACAAAGACGCCGACAGCCGCGCCTATGCGCTTACCGAAACACTGAAGCCGCTGCGCGACTTGGACTGGAAGACGCTAATGATGCTGGGCGGCAAGAATGCCGATCCGAGGACCATGATCGCCATGGCCTTTCAGGAGATGGCTGACAATGCGCAGAAGATTGGCGAACTGAACGTGTCGCCCGATCTGCTGAAGTCGCTGATCAGCGCGCCAGGAAAATGACCATGTACAAGAAAATTGTACTGGTGACGCGCAAGACGCGGTTGCAGCAACTGGTGGAGCGTTTCAATACCCGGTCACAGGCGAAGTTCTACATCGAGCACGCCGGGGGAGACTTCGTCGACTACGAACGCGAGCATGACGCCTATGACCGGGCGCTCGAGATCCTGCAGAAGTCGCTGGAGCTGGGCATGCCTCAGCAACTGGTGGATCGAGGACTGGTGCCGACGTTCCAATTCCAGAAAGAGGATCTCGTGATGACATTGGGGCAGGATGGGCTGGTCGCGAACACGGCGAAGTACGTGGGCAGCCAGCCCATCGTTGCGGTGAACCCGGAGCCCGGACGATTCGACGGCGTGCTGCTGCCATTTCTCCCGGAGAATGCCCGCGCGGCCGTGGTGCGCGTAATCGAGGGCGCGGCCAAGGTGCGGCAGGTCACGCTGGCCGAGGCGACGTTAAACGATGGCCAGCAGTTGCTGGGGTTCAACGATCTGTTCATCGGCGCGCACAGCCATGTTTCCGCACTCTACCGGCTGGCTTGTGCGAACAAGCGAGAGACGCAGTCTTCGAGCGGCGTTCTGGTCTCAACGGGGTCCGGTTCGACCGGTTGGGTATCTTCCGTCTTCAACATGGCGGCAGGCGTGGCGGCGTTTTCTGGAGGCGCGCCCGGCAAAGCCATCCGGCTGAGTTGGGAAGATCCGCGCCTGCTCTATGTGGTTCGCGAGCCGTTTGTGAGCCGCCACTCGCAGGCGAGCGTGGTGGCGGGACTGCTGGGCTTGGGCGAGGAACTGACGCTGGAGTCGCTGATGCCCTCGGGCGGCGTGGTATTCAGCGATGGCATGGAAGCGGATTTTCTCGAGTTCAACTCTGGGGCCGTGGCGCATATACGCGCTGCCGAACAAAAAGCGCGATTGGTTGTAGGCTAGGAATCCATGAAGGTCACTGTCGATATCGTCATCTTCACCATCCAGGATGGAGAATTGCGAGTCCTGCTGGTGAAGCGAGGAGTCGCGCCGTATGCCGGGCAGCATGCGATTCCCGGCGGGTTCGTGCTTGAAGGCGAAAGCCTGGAGCAGGCGGCGCTACGCGAACTGCGTGAGGAAACCGGCGTGTCGGATGTCTACCTGGAGCAACTTTATTCGTTCGGGGATGCGGGGCGGGACCCGCGAGGGCGCGTGGTGACGGTGGCCTTCTTTGCGCTGGTCTCGGCCGACCGCTCGTTGCGCGCCGGAACGGATGCGGCAGCGGCTTCGTGGTTTGCGGTGGCGAAAGTGCCGCTGCTCGCCTTCGATCACGGAAAAATCCTGGCGTATGCCGTGGAGCGGTTGCGCAACAAGCTGGAGTACACGACGGTCGGCTTCCAGTTGCTGCCGGAGAAGTTTTCACTCTCGGAGTTGCAGGAAGTGTATGAAGTGATTTTGGGCAAGAAGCTGGACAAGCGAAATTTTCGGCGCAAGCTGGCGCTACTGAAAATTCTGAAGCCGACGTCGGAGTATCGGAGTGACGGGCGCAAGCCGGCACGGCTGTATCGGTTCGTGGCGGGGAGGTTTGAGAAGTTGAAAGATAAGGGGATTTTGTTTCCGTTTTAGGTGGGGACGAATCGGAGATGCGGAATTGTTCGCAGCGTCGTAACGATTGAATCGGGCACCCCGGCCGTGCCAGCAGAAGGATTGGCCCATACGTTCACGTATTGCGAATGTGTGGGCCATGAAAGATTTCGACAACGTCAGGGAATTCTTGTCAGTCGATTTTCTACGCAGCCGGCGAGGCCGCGGCCCTGAGTCCTTTAACGAAATCGAGTATGTCGGCGTTGATTTGATCCGCGTGGGTAGTTGGCATCCCGTGCGGATAGCCAGGATAGAATTTCGACTTCGCATTTTTCAGCAGCTTCGCTGAAAGGGGGCCAGAGTCGGCGAAAGGAACAATCTGGTCATCTTCTCCGTGCAGCACCAGCGTGGGAACGTCGATTTTCTTGAGGTCTTCCGTAAAGTCTGTTTCAGAGAAGGCCTTGATGCAGTCATACTGGGCCTTGATTCCGCCCATCATGGCCTGACGCCACCAGTTGTCTCTGATCCCTTGGGATATCTTCGCTCCCGGGCGGTTATAGCCGTAGAAGGGAATCGTAAAGTCCTGGTAGTACTGCGCTCGATGGTAGGCAGTGCTCTCGCGAATCTGGTCCAAGACCTCCATCGGCAATCCACCCGGATTTTTTTCGGATTTCACCATGACGGGTGGAACCGCGCTAATCAGGATGGCCGCTGCGACCCGTCCCTTGCCGTAGCGGGCGACGTAGCGGGCGACTTCGCCGCCTCCAGTGGAATGGCCAATGTGGATTGCATTTCTCAGGTCGAGCTTCTCGACCAGTTCGGCGACATCCGCCGCATAGGTGTCCATCTCGTTTCCGGTCACCGTCTGGGTGGAGCGGCCGTGTCCGCGGCGATCATGAGCGATGACGCGGTACCCGCGCTCAAGGAAGTACATCATCTGCCCATCCCAGTCGTCCGCAGAGAGCGGCCAACCGTGATGGAAAAAGAGAGGCTGGCCAGTGCCCCAGTCTTTGTAGAAAATCTGCGTGCCGTCTTTCACTGTAATGGTGTCCATCGGTCGTCTCCTGTGTGTCTGTCAGGCGTTGATACGAGGGTTTGCTGATCAGCGGTTGACACTTCGTTGCAGTAGTTCCTACCGCGTGCTAGCGACAAACCCAGTTGAGTATTCGAGGTGAGACTGTTTGAGATACTTTAGCACCGGACGGAGAGGAGTGCACGACGGAGGGGATTTTTAAGCGCGTGGAGAGAGGCGATCGCTGGCCGCATCGCTGGCTGTTGATGTGGAGAGAACTAGGGGCACGTTGGTCAGGCCGATTTCTTCACCGGTGGTGCGAACTGGACGATCTTTCCGCGCAGTTCCGGAGAAATCCACTTCGATTGTTTGCGGAAATTCTTCGGTATGTAGAACTCAATTACTTTTGCCACAGTTCGCCTGCCTTCTCCTTTGAAATTCCCACATGCTTTCTACTGAGTCGCACTCCGCTTTCGATCGGTATGCCCCTGCCACTCCCATCCACACTGGCAGCGTACGAAATCGCTCAAACTCAGTTTTTTCAGCAAAGCCTTACAAATTGCGCATGACCTCATCCACATCGCTGTCCTCCAGACCCGCGACTCTCCAACCAAGGCCGCTTCGGTCGTATGAAACATTGGAGTAACGCGGGTTAAGGCGGGATTCGGGGCAGTTGTCTCGAAATTGTGAAATGATTGTCCGCGCACTTGACGTTTGGGAAATCACAGAGGGTGAGAGCACCCATGCCGCCTACTTCAGTCGTGGAGTAGCTAACAGCATCGTGCGCACTCAATCTCACAGAACGCGCGCTCGGCTTTCGGCGGGGCCGGGTGAGTCAAAGGAAGAAAGCCTACTAACGTCACATCATCTTTGAGGGAGTTTTAGACGAGGGCATACGTATGTAGCGAGGAAGCGTTAAATTCTCCAGGTCGACCTCTGGGAAGGCCTTTCTAAAGAACTCAAGGGACTTGGACAGAACCGCTCGGTTTTCCTGCATAACGGCAGCCCAAAAATATATTGTGTTTTGGGTTTTCAGTTCAGCTTGATTGCAAGTCTGGAGGTACTCCAAATAATAGAGAGTAGACGCATCCGCCAAATCGAATCGCGCGTCTTTAATCAGTCGTTCCACCCATTTTTTATGCAAAATGCAGTGCGCCGTATCGTCGCGCATCACCTGAATGCCCGCGGCGCGAGTTTCTCACAAACCTCCGTGGCGCCCGCGCGCAGCGAACGATCAAACAAAAACAGGGTCAATGCCGCGTCAATATCTGCTTCGGTTACTTCGATCGACTTCTCGCGCGCAACCTCCTGAGCCGGGTGGCGGAGTTCCTCAAGAGTTCGACCTTGCAATTTCGCAAATCTCAAGGCGGTAGAAAGCTCGGCGGCGTTCGACCGCTTCGGCCGCTTTAACTCGAACGGCGGCTTTGACCCCTTCTGGAGTTGAATGTTGTGCTGATTGTGCTCGATGAATTGAAATAACTGATGCTCAATCTCGTCAATTTGATAAAACTCTTTGTCGAGAGCATCAAGCTTTTTGTTGATCGCTTGCGCAGCATTAAGAGCGGCGTCCGATATGGAGTCGGGATCTAGTTGCTGTACGCCGAGCGCAGCTATTGCTCGGGTGGTGATATCTCTCGCTCTCGCACAGCCACTTCGTTGGAGACACTCGACAACTATTGGGACGAACCGGCGAGAAGAGTTGGTGAAAAACTGACTGTAACCGCCGTTGTTTACCTCACGCTGCAGAGCCATGATCGCGAGGACTAATCGTTCGTCCCGGGTCAGCTCTTCCTCGCCGCCCGGACCGATCTTTGCCTGAATGCCCCATTCGAACGCGCACAGTAACGATGCAATTCGGTGAGTGTTTTTGCAGGCGAGTAGTTCGGAGGTCGTCTGGCCCGAGTAGTCAAGCCAAGGCAGCTTTTCCATGAAAAAGTCCGATGGGAAGGAAGCTCGGTTTTACAACGCACGACTCTACTTTGCCGCGACTTCCACCTTGGCCGCGTAGTGCGACTCGACGTACTCATCCAGAATCGCAATGAACTCGGCCACGATCCTGTCGCCCTTCAGGGTGGTGAATAGGCGGCCATCGACGTAGACCGGAGCTTTCGGTTCTTCGAAGGTGCCGGGCAGCGAGATGCCCAGGCTGGCGTGCTTCGATTCGCCGGGACCGTTGACCACGCATCCCATGACCGCGACTTTCATTTCTTCGACACCGGTGTAGCGGTCTTTCCAGATCGGCATCTGCTCGCGCAGGTAAGTCTGGATTTGCTCGGCCATTTCTTGAAAGAAGGTGCTGGTGGTGCGTCCGCAGCCGGGACAGGCCGTTACTTGCGGCGTGAAGCTGCGGATGCCGAGCGATTGCAGAATCTGCTGGCCCACGCGGACTTCTTCGGTGCGGTCGCCGCCGGGCGCGGGCGTGAGTGAAACGCGGATCGTGTCTCCGATACCTTCCTGCAGAACCACTCCCAGGGCTGCGGCGGAGGCTACAATGCCTTTCGCGCCCATGCCGGCTTCGGTGAGTCCGAGGTGCAGCGGGTAGTTGCAGCGCGCGGCTAGCGAGCGATAGACGTCGATCAGGTCCTGCACGCCACTGACTTTCGCGCTGAGAATAATCTGGTCGGGACGCAGGCCGTATTTTTCGGCGAGCGCGGCGGAGTTCAGCGCGCTGACGACCATGGCTTCCATGGTGACTTCGCGGGCGTCTTTGGGCTCGGGGAGAAGGGAATTCTCGTCCATCATCTTGGTGAGCAGGGCGCTGTCGAGCGAGCCCCAGTTCACGCCGATGCGGACCGGCTTCTGATTCTTGACGGCAACCTCGATCATGGTGCGGAAGTTGTCGTCGTTCTTGCGGCCCACGCTGACGTTGCCGGGATTGATGCGGTACTTGGCGAGCGCGCGGGCGCACTCGGGATATTTGGTCAACAGTAGGTGGCCGTTGTAATGGAAGTCGCCGATGATCGGGACGCGGATGCCTTGGCGGTCGAGTTCGTCGACGATGGGGGCGACGGCGGCGGCAGCGTCTTCGTTATTCACGGTGACGCGGACGAGTTCGGAGCCGGCGCGAGCCAGGGCGGCGACCTGCTTTACGGTCGAGGCGATGTCGGCCGTGTCGGTATTGGTCATCGACTGCACCACGACCGGTGCATCACTGCCGACGCGCACACTGCCGATGGTCGCTGTAACTGTCTTTCTGCGCTGAATTTGGGCCATGGGAAGCTCTATTTTACCACGCGAGAAATGGAGGCGGGCTGCCCGTAGGTCAGACTGAAAATAGCCCGCCACTTCAGTGGCGGGTGCATGTAGCAGCGAGATCCGTCCCGGGACGGCTGAAATCTTGGTGGACCTTTCAAGCGTCCTTCCAGGCCCTCCCGGTATCGGTGGCTACCCGGCGCTGAAGCGCCGGGCTACTTTCAAACGAACCTTCGTGACTTGTGGCCAGTCTGCGGGGGATGGCCCTCGGAGACATCTTCTCGTGTGTACCAGATCTCTGAACCGACTGGTACGTCTTCCTTGGCGAGCTCTTGTGTCACCAAGATCGCATGCGGGAGAATTTCGATCCATCATCTTGTCGGCCGCTTAGCAGTTCGACCCCAGTGATGTGCGTTTCTCGTGTTTGTCCGTTGGGATGGCGAAGCTGAACCTGAGTCCCGATGCGGATCCTGAAGTCACACTTCGGTTCTTCAGGGACAATTACGATGCCTCGTCCGGCGATCGGAAAAGTGCTCTCGACTTTTGAGAAGAATTCCACTTCGTTGCCACAAAGCTCTCAAACAGACAACCACAGAGGACACTGAGTCACACAAAGGATTGATCTTCCTCTGTGCCGCTCTGTGTCCTCTGTGGTTAAGGCTGTTAGATTTCAGCTGCCCAGCGGCCAGCGCTTGGCGATGTCGTTATAGATCACCGTCACTGCGAACAGCACCAGGAACACGAACGCTGCCTGGTAGATGCGTTCCTTGATCTGCAGGCTGATGTCGCGCCGCATGAGGCTTTCGATCAGTAGCAGAAGGATGACGCCGCCGTCGAGAATCGGGATGGGCAATAGGTTAAAGATGCCGAGGTTCAGGCTGATGCCGGCGGTCAGGCCGAGCAATGGTGTCCAGCCCTTTTCCGTGACGGCATGGCCGATCGCGCTGCCGATGCCGATGGGGCCTTCCACCTGCTTCATCGACACTTTGGCCTGCACCATTTTCTGGATGAGTTCCAGCAGGACCAGCGAGTAGCGCTTGTTGTCTTCAAGCGAGCGCTGGAAGGCCGGGATGAGCGGAAGCTTGCCGACTTTCATCCGGGCCGTGCTTTCAAAGCCCACACGGTAGCGCTTTGTCTTGTCTTCGGCGTCGGCGAGCACGGGCTGCAGCTTGAACGTCATGCGCTGGTCGCCACGCAGCACATCGACGTCTACAACCTGATCTTTCGTTTCCTGCAGATGGTCGATGAGCGCGTCGATCACGCGGACCGGTCTGCCGTCGACGGCAACGATCTCGTCGCCTTCTTTCAGTCCGGCTTTGGCGGCCGGCATACCGGGATCGACGTCAGCCACAACAATGGACTGCTCCGGGCTCCAACCAGCTGATCCCACTTCCGAGGTGGTGATCGGCTTAGGAACGATGGTTTTGTCGAGAAGCTGGCCGTTGCGGTTGATCGTGACCGGCAGGCCCTCGTTGGGGTTCAGCATGACTTTCAGGCCGATCTGCTCCCAGGTCGGGTTGTCGATGTTGGCGATCCGTGTGATGCGGTCGCCCGGCTGCAGTCCAATTTGTGCTGCGGCGGATCCCGGCTTCACGTAGGCGATCACGCCCGGCTGGTCGACGAAGGCCGGGTACTCGTAATGCACCATGTAGACCAGCGTAAGCAGGCCGACGGCGAGCACGATGTTCATGAACGGGCCGGCGACGGCAATGACAAAACGCTGCCAGCGCGGGTGCGAGAGGAATTCGCCCGGGTCGCCCGTGCGCTCGTCCATGGGATTCTCGCCCGACATCTTCACGTAGCCGCCCAGGGGGATGGCGCTGATGCGATAGTCAGTTTCGCCCCGGCGGAAGCCCAGCAGGCGCTTGCCGAAGCCAATCGAGAAAACTTCCACGCGGACCTTGAAAGATTTGGCCGCCGCGTAATGTCCCCATTCGTGAATGAGGATCATTACGCCCAGGACAATCGCCATCGTCACCGCGGTTAGCAAAAAGTGCGCCATAAATCCTTGATTACTCCCCCTGACAGGAAACGGAAGCGGCGTGCGGCATGGGGGACCTACCGCGAATTTCTTCTACGCGTTCTTGAGCAACGCGGCGCGCTTCCAGGTCTGTCGCAAGCACCTGATTAATAGATTCCATTTTCCCAGTTTTTGTTGCAGAAAGCACGTCTTCGATAATTCTGGGAATTTCATCGAAGCGAATTTGTCCATCCAGAAAAGCAGCGACGGCGACTTCGTCGGCGGCGTTCAGCGCAACGGGTTTTGCCCCGCCCGCCTCGGCCGCTTCATAGGCCAGCCCCAGACATCTAAATTTCTGCATGTCAGGCGGGTAGAAGTCCAGCTGCCTTAAGTCCATGACCGGGAAGCGGAGATCTGATTGAATCCGCTCGGGATAGGTCAGGGCGTAGAGGATGGGGAGCCGCATATCGGTCACCGAGAACTGAGCAAGTATGCTGCCATCGATGAACTCGACCATGGAATGGATCGTAGATTGTGGGTGGACAATGACTTCCACCTGACCCGGTGGTGCATGGAAGAGGCGGCAGGCCTCGATTACCTCGAAACCCTTGTTCATTAATGTTGCCGAATCGATGGTGATGCGTTTCCCCATCTTCCACGTAGGATGATTCAGGGCCTGATCGATAGTAATCGAGGGAAACTCTGATTTTGGCGTTTTCAGGAACGGACCGCCGGAGGCCGTAAGCCAGATGCGCTGGACTTCTTCCATCCGGCCGCCGCGCATGCACTGGTGGACCGCGTTGTGTTCACTGTCGATCGGGAGCAGCGGCTTGCCTTGCTTGCGGGCCTCGGCGGTGATGAGCTCGCCGGCGGCTACCAGACATTCCTTGTTCGCTAAGCCGACAGTCTTTCCAGCCTTCACGGCTTCGTAGGTCGCTTCGAGCCCGGCCACGCCCACGATCGCGCTGACTACGAAATCGACTTCTGCGTAGGTCGCGACGCGCACGTTTCCAGCAGGCCCGCACACGACTTCTACGTCGTGGTGGAGCCCTTTCGCTTTCAGCTTGCTGCGGAGTTTATCGGCGTCTGCTTCGCGAGCTACCGAGAGAATGTGGGGCTTCCAGCTCACTGCCTGGTCGAAGGCCGCCTCGATGTTGGAGCCGGCGGCGAGGGCGACGATCTGGAACCGGTCGGGATAGGATTCGGCGACGCGGAGAGTGCTCCGGCCGATGGAGCCGGTGGAACCCAGTATGGCGATGCGTCGCATGGGAATCTTTATCTTACGCGGGCGGGGTGGGGTGCGCCAGCTACACGATGGTGCTATTCCGTGCCTGTTTCGTTGCATGCGATGCCCTGAAAGGGCATCTGAAGATAGCCCGCCACTTCAGTGGCGGGAAGCCGAGTACCTGACGAGGGCCGCCCCGTAGGGACGGCTGAAATTTCCGCAGAGCTTTCAATCGTCCTTCCGGGACGCGCCACAGTTCCAACAGTTACCCGGCGCCGAAGCGCCGGGCTATTCTCAGACGTCCCTTCGGGACGCGGTACCGGGACGCCCGCAGTGGGTAGAAGTCCTCTGGCCTAGATTTTCCCTGTGTCTCTGTGACTCTGTGGTGAAGGGGTTATCGTCATTGCGTCACTCGCCACGCCGCCCAGACCCAGAGTACCGGAGCGGCGAAGAGCAGGGCGTCGATGCGGTCGAGCATGCCGCCGTGGCCCGGGAGAATCGCGCCGGAATCTTTGACGCCTGCGCCGCGCTTGATCAGAGACTCGACCAGGTCCCCGAGCTGGGCGGCGATGTTTAACACGGCGGTCAGCGCCAGGATCGGAATGAGCGCGGGCTTCTCGAGACCGAACATGCCGTCGCGGCGTTGGATCAGTCCCCATTGAAGAAATGTCGTGCTCACCTGCGAAGAGTAGTAAAAGAGCGATCCGCCGATAGCCATGCTCGCGATCAGCGAAGCGACCGCGCCTTCCCATGTCTTCTTCGGACTGATGCGCGGAGCCATCAGATGCCGACCGATCGCTTTGCCGACGAAATAGGCGAAGATGTCACCTGACCAGACAACGAGAAGCAAGTAGAGGATCAGGAACGCTCCTGCCCACTGCTGGCGGAGTTGCACCAGCATGGCGAGCGGCAGAGCGATGTAGGCGAATCCGAAAGCAGATGCTGCGGCAGCGGGATACCCCGTGGCCAGATTGTCGCGGTGCATGGCAATGGTGAGGAAAACGAAGGTCGCAATTGCGGCGGCGAAGGCGGCAGCTACTCCGAAGATGTCGGTGGAAAGCAGCGGCTTCTGCTGGCCTGCGTTGAACATGAGCAATACGAAAAACAGGACGACCACGCCGTAGGTTGGCTTATGCAGCGGCGAGACGCCGTAGGATTCGGTGAGCTTCAAGAATTCCTGAACTGTGAGCAGCGCAACGATGGCGGTGCCCGCGGCCACCACAGGTACGGGCGCCCGCAGCACCAGTAGCAGGACAGCGGGAATCAGGACCACTGCCGTGGCGATTCGTTTGATCAAGGGAGAGTTGCCCCGGTTTCTTTCGCCCCGATGGGGCTTGGGATCACGGCTTGATTATCCCACGGCTTCCGTCGTGGGCTCCTCTACTTGTGCGGCTACGCGGCTGTGCGTGGAGCAGTCGGTG
>Ga0210406_10006835_pt1 | contig 11717 bp, 13 predicted proteins | sample IncBWC30MmetaG_FD_155454 | JGI IMG/M metagenome (GOLD analysis project Ga0210406, IMG submission 155454) | Forest soil microbial communities from Barre Woods Harvard Forest LTER site, Petersham, Massachusetts, United States - Inc-BW-C-30-M | ecosystem: Environmental > Terrestrial > Soil >... | reverse complement strand
TCGTTGAAAACTCGCACTGTCTGGCCGGGTAACAAGGGGGCATCCATCACAATGAGCGCCCCGCCGGCACTTACGGATTGCGTAGAAGCCTTCAAATCGATGGCTTCACCTTCCGGCATCTGGCAGCGAACTGTCAAAGGTATCTGGAGTGTTATTCGGACCGTTCGTCGACGTTCAGGGTATCTCGAGCGATGCATTCGTCCGCCTTTGGAAGGGACCATCGGAAAGAGCTTGCCACGGTTCACTAAGAAAAACAAGGGTTTACCAGCATATTATTTAGCAGGTGAGAACCGCAGCGGATGGGAACTAGCTTGGCCGAAGCGATCCGACGACAGCCTCGGTGAATTCCTCGGTGCCTGCTCCGCCGCCTACGTCCTGGGTGATGTGCTGGCCCTCGCGGTGTACCCTTTCCAGGGCACTCTCGATCCGGCGAGCGGCGGACCTTTCGCCCAGATGGTCCAGCATCATGATGCTGCTCAGGAGCAGTGCTGTCGGGTTCGCCAAGCCCTTTCCGGCAATGTCGGGCGCGGTTCCGTGCACGGCCTCGAACATGGCCGCTTCATTGCCGACGTTGGCGCTGCCGACCACGCCGAGCCCGCCGACCAGCCCTGCGGCGAGGTCGCTCATCACGTCGCCATAAAGATTCGGGAGCAGCAGCATGTCAAATTGCTGCGGATTCAGCACCATCTGCATGCAGGCGTTGTCCACGATCAGTTCTTTGTACTCGATGTCGGGATATTGCGGAGCGACGTTGCGGATGGATTTCAGAAAGAGTCCATCCGACAGCTTCATAATATTGGCTTTATGGATGGCGTGAATTTTTTTTCGTCCTTCTCGCTTGGCATACTTGAACGCGAAGTGCGCAATCTGCGTGGACGCTTTTTCGGTGATGATCTTCAGGCTCTCCACAACGCCGGGAACCACTTCATGTTCCAGCCCGGAATATAGATCTTCGGTATTTTCTCTGATCAGTACGACATCCACGTTTTCAAACCGGGATTTAACTCCCGGAAGATTTTTGACGGGCCGGACGTTCGCGTAAAGATCAAGCGTTTTCCGTAAGGCGACGTTGATACTGGGGGCCCCACCGGCAATGGCGGTGCCCATGGGGCCTTTCAGCGCGACGCGGTTGCGCCGGACGGATTCGACGGCGCCTTCGGTGACGAATTGACCCGTCGCCGACGCTTTTTCAGAGCGCGCTTCGACCTCTTCCCAATCAATTTGAACGCCTGCAGCTTCCAGAATTCGCCGCACGGCTGCCGCGACTTCGGGACCGATGCCTTCACCGGGGATCAACGTGACTTTGTGTCTCAAGAGATTTCCTTCTCTTTCTTGTTCTTTCCAGGTCGCAATTATACAGGGGTTTACCGGCGAGCCGGGAAAGTCCCTCCCGGCGTTGCGCTTTTTCGTTCATTCTTTCTTACCGTGAAGTTACAGATAGGCTAATAGAATTAGGATGGCTGTCCATGCCAGAAGGCATCGATCCCCCTAAGATAACCAGCGGGCCATTTTGTTTTTCTATCTTCTTTCGACGAGCGAACCGCAGATCGAATTTCTTGTTGAGCGCCTCGAGATCGTTTTTGGCCATGGCGATCACTTGTTCGGACACCAACCGACCGCAGTCAACTGGCAGCGACTTGGCCGCATTCAGCGTTGGGTTCGATTCCCATCGCTCGCGCTAAAAATCGGCAGAATTCATGTTGATTCGGCTGCTCGTACTCACCCGCCATCCTTCGATTTGTGCTCAAGCGGGCCGCGCTGGATTGCACCTTTCGAATTGAGACAGTACAGTAAGGATGCGCACACTTTGCAGGGAAAGGGGCTGCCAAGTGAAGCGCAGGCGATACTACGGAAGTTTCAGCGGATGGGTGTAGAGCGCGTGAGGGCGGGCGGCTCGGCGATCCTGCCCAAGAGAGTCGTTCTGCGATTCAGGTCGAGAAATGCGTAGATCGAGCGGTCGTCTCGGCGCCCCTTAATAGGCCGCGTCATTCGATTCCACACACGGCGCGCGCATTGGCGACAAGCGTCGCCAAATCATCGAGCTTCGAAAAAACGGCGACTATTCCAGAGGACAAAGCCTCCTTCTCGATTTTCGAAGTATAGTCTGTTGTCAGCATAAAGATCGGCAATTCGGGCGCGATTGATTTGAGCTTGTGAGCCAACTGTAGCCCGCAACTATCTGCTGATGAGAAGTCCAGAACCGCTAGGTTGGGCAATAGGCGCTCTGTCATAGCTAACGCTTCGACACCATTTCCAGCCTCCACAAAAGCGTCGAAGCCGCCGCCGTGTTCGAAAAGGGTACGAAGTTGTTTCCGGAAAGCGTCATCTTCATCGACGATCAGCAGGGTAAGCACGCTTCGCCCCGCTCTAGCACCATGGCCTGAAGAAGTTCACTGCGCACAATTCTCTCTAAATGCTTAAATGCCTCGAGAATGCTGTTGATCGCGAGCTTTGACCTTGATCCGCGTCGCCTCCATAGAAAAGATTCCACGGGCGAACTAGTCCACGTGCGCATCCGGCCGTAGTGGTCCTTTGCAATGTGAACAGCTGGGAACTCTGCTTTGCCAAATCACTTCTAGAGCCTGAGCGCAGAACGGGCAGCGGCCTGACCATTCGTGATCGCAGTCCGGACACAGGCTGAGAATAAGGTCCGCACGGACTAGGAGCTTGTTACCTTCCCGGAGAGATATCAGAAACCGACATTCTTGGTTTTCGCAGATCAAGAATTCTTCCACGCGGAGGACCTCCTTCCGCCGCCAGTGTTATAGTGGCGAGGGACGCTGGATGAGGCGCCCTTGATCGGCCCGGATCGCCAAACGCGTGACGCATCCTTGTAGGGACACCACTTTATGGAGCCTGAAAACTAATGTGGGCGCAATCCCGATGATTACGTACCGCCAGCTACGTATTGGCGGAGGGCCGCGTCCATTGAATTGGAAGTGCAAAGTTGAAAAGAGCGGGCCACACAAACAACATCCCCGCCCATCTGCACTTTGGTGAACCAGCCGTAGACCTCCCTCTTTCCTGGATCGATCGGAGGTGCTTGGACTTCGAATGCTCACATGAAACCGGCGCTGGCTCGCAATTGAGCCGCCATATTCCCCGATACCACGCATCGCGCCGCAAGGACCTTGAAAGGGTTCCGGGCCCGCTAACTCTGAGGGTCATGTTGGAGGATAGCGAGAAGTGCCGAAGAATTCCTGCGGACTTTCCTTTGTGCACGTGGGCAAGGGGAACAAGCGCCACGGTGATGGGCGGCGCCGTCTCCTTGATGGACGACATCTGCATGGCTTCCGCCCGCTTCATGCCCTCGGTCGTGCCCCAGCGTATGTCACGATGGATGCCGACGGATGTGCTTGTGTTTGCGGCCGCGCTATGCGACCCCAGCCGGGGCTCGGGTAGTGATGCTGCTTAGTGAAGAAAATGTTGGCCAAAGTCTCGCTTCCCAAAAGACCGAACATCGAACAGCCGCTGACTAGCGATCCAGGCTCGCCGCCAAGCGATATCGCTGCGAGAGAGGTATGCCATGGAAACCGGACGTAGCCCCCAATCGAGGAAAGCAGCGAATGACAAGTCCATGCTTCTCCCAGTGGTTCTAGCCTGCGGCATGGGAGTACTGTCCTACCTCTGTGCCAGGCTATTCGGAAGTGCTCTTATTAGTGCACAGGCGGACTGGCCGCTTTGGCTGGGCAACGTGCTGTTGGTGTCAGTGTTAGTGCTGGTGCCGCGGAGGATGTGGCCAATACTCATGGCTGCCGCCTTTGCAGCGAATGTCCTCTATGACCTGCAAACGGGCTTGACGATTCGCACGACTTCTGTGCTCATTCTGACCGATACGTTTGAAGTCCTCACCGCCGCGTTCTGTCTTACGTACTTCTTCGACGGTGTGCCCCGACTGGACAGTGTGAAGGCCCTGGCTAAGTATTCATTCTTTGCGGTATTTCTCACGCCAGTAGTTGGAGCCTCCATTGGGGCGCTCGCCGAAAGTAGCGACTATTGGACAAATTGGAGGATCAGTTTTTTTTCGGATGCGATCGCATTCCTCACTCTGCTGCCGGCCATTTTGGGTTGGGTGAGCAAAGCACGGGCAGGGGCCCGGAAACCAGGCGCTTATTACCTGGAAGCAGCAGCGCTGTTCGCGGCATTGATTTTTTTCGGCTATCTCACTTTCGTCGGCCCGGAGAGAATCAGCCCTCAAACGCTCTTTTATTCGCTGGTGCCGTTTCTGCTGTGGTCCGCTTTGCGTTTCGGATCGACGGGGGTCAGCACTTCGGTGATTGTGATTGCTTTTCTGGCGATTTGGGGCGTGGCCCACGGCCGAGGTCCATTCATCGAACCGGGACCCCTGAATAACGTGTCATCGCTCCAAGTGTTCTTATTCTTCACTGCGTCACCCTTCATGGTTCTGGCAGCGCTTGTGGAGGAGCGCCGAAGAACAGTAGAGGCATTGCTAGAAAGTGAAACGCGCGAGCGCGCAAGGGTGAAAGAGCTCGAGACTTTGCTCGATGCCGCGCCGATTCCGATCCTTATTGCCAGGGATGCCGAATGTCAGTACGTAACCGCCAATCGCGCCGGGTATCAACTGTATGGCGTCCCGCTTGGCGCCAATTTCTCGAGAAATGCATCCTCGATTGAACCGCCTCAGTTCCGAATCGTGCGCGATGGGGTGGAGATTGCCACTGAGGAGCTGCCGTTACAGAGGGCGGCTGCTACCGGAATGCCTGTGTTCGGATCGTCGTTTACATTGCTGTTGAGGGAAGGTACCGAGCATCACATGATCGGCAATGCGGTTCCTCTTTTTGGCGAGGATGGCAAAGCACGCGGCGCAATCGGCGCTTTCGTGGATATCACCGATCGCAAACAGGCCGAAGATCGCCTTCGCCTGGTCATCAACACAATTCCCGGACTGTTGTGGAGTGCCCTGCCGGACGGCTCCCGTGACTTCTTGAGTCAGCCTTGGCTGGATTACTCTGGTCTATCGCTTGACGAGGCGCTCGGCTGGGGTTGGATGGTCGCAATTCATCCCGAAGACCGTGCAACGTACATGCAGGTGTGGCGGGCGGCCTTGGCGGTTGGGGATCCCTTTGAGCACGAGACGCGTTTCCGCCGGGCGGACGGGGAATATCGCTGGTTCCTGACTCGCGCCGTGCCTCTGCGGGATAAGCAGAGCAACATAGTTAAGTGGTACGCAACGACCAACGACATCGAAGATCGCAAGCAGGCGGAAAGACAGTCGCAGATGCTGATCGACGCGATCCCCCAGCAGATCTGGAGCGCACGGCCGGACGGCACACTTGACTATTGCAACGACCGTTGGCGCTCCTACATGGGACTCGGACTGGAAGAATTGCAAGGTGACGGCTGGCAGGGCATGCTTGACCCCGACGACCGAGATCGGGTGCTTAAGGCTTGGCGCGGGTCGGTGGTTAGCGGAACGCATTACGAGCAAGAAGTACGCTATCGGGGGGCAGACGGGCAGTCTCGTTGGTTTCTCGCGCGAGGCATGCCGCTGCGCAATGCTGACGGAAGGATCGTCGGATGGTACGGGACGAACACCGATATCGAAGATCTCAAACGGGCGGAGGATGGGCGCCGGCAGATCGAGGAACAACACCGCATAATCGTCGAGACCACGACCGATGCTGTCGTCGGCATCGACGAGGACAGTCAAATCCTTTTTGTAAATCCCGCGACAACCCTGATCTTCGGTTACGAATCCTCTGAATTGGTCGGACAGTCACTGACGATGCTAATGCCGGAGTTCATCCGCAAGCTGCACAAAGCAGGCCTGCAGCGCTATCTCACAACCGGTCAACGGCACATCAAGTGGCAGGGAACAGAGTTAGTTGGATTGCGCAAGGATGGAGAGGAATTTCCCGTCGAGGTGTCCTTCGGAGAAGTCCATAGGGAGGGCCGCCATATCTTTACGGGCTTCGTACGAGACATTGCCGAGCGCAAGCGGGCTGAAGAGGAGCTAAGGCGGCTTTCAGGCCAGCTTTTGCGTTTGCAGGATGAGGAGCGACGGCGAATCGCCAGGGACTTGCACGACTCCACGGGCCAAGACCTCGTTGCCTTGGCAACGATGCTTAGTCAACTGCGTGGTTCTATCCCTCCGGGCGAGAGAAAATCACGCAGGCTTCATTCCGAGTGCAAGGCGTTGGCAGACCACTGCGTTCGCGAAGTCCGCACGCTCTCTTACTTGTTGCATCCACCCGTGTTGGATCAGGCTGGATTGGAGCACGCGATCCGTGACTATGTACAGGGCTTCACCACGCGGAGCGGGATCCAAGTGGAACTGGAACTGTCACCGCTTTTCGAACGGATGGCACGAGACGTGGAGCTCGCTTTATTCCGAGTAGTACAAGAGGGCCTCACCAACATCCAGCGCCATTCGGGAAGTCAGCGAGCCAAGATACGAATTCATCGCAACTCGGGTCTCACGCTGGAAATTAGCGACCTTGGCCGCGGAGTCTCTGCCAGCGTATATAGAAGGAATGAGGAGGAGGAGCCGCGTTTCCAAGTTGGTGTCGGCATCCCTAGCATGCAGGAGCGAGTGAAGCTGATCGGAGGGCGGCTTGATATTGATTCCACTAATCTCGGCACAACAGTACGTGTGACAATACCTCTCGGAGGACAACGAACCTGAAAAAGCTTCGCATTCTAATAGCTGACGACCATGCTTTGGTTCGGCAGGGTGCAAGGCAGGTCCTCCAGGCCCGACAGGGCTGGAGAGTCGTCGGCGAGGCTGCGAACGGCCGCGAGGCCGTGCAAAAGGCCATAGAACTGAAGCCGGATGTGGCCGTGGTCGATATCGGCATGCCCGAACTGGATGGGGTCGAGGTAGCACGTCAAATTCGGGAGGGAGTTCCGAGCACCAAAGTGCTTGTACTCACCATGCACGAGTCGGGCCAGATGGTGAAGCGCGCATTGGATGCCGGGGCACTCGGGTACATTTTGAAATCCGATCTCACGGAGTGCCTGGCAAGAGCCGTGAAGGCCGTCTCTGAGGGCAAGCGTTTCCTCACTCCTAAAGTGTCCGAAATCGTGCTGGATGGATTTCTCAAGACAAAAAGCCAGCATCCGCAGGCGGAGCGGGCCAGTGCCCGAATCACTCCTCGCGAGGGTGAAATCATCCGCCTCCTGGCCGAGGGGAAAGCGAATAAGGAGATCGCGGCGCAGCTGGGAATCACCGTCCGGACCGTTGAGACGCACCGAGCAAATATCATGCTCAAGCTTGGTCTCCATTCTCTGGCCGAGCTAATTCACTATGCTATGCGTCACGGAATAGCCACTGTGCAGGGAGACCAGGTATGAAGGCTTGCCCAAGAGGCGGAAAGACGCGAGGGACACTACTTGTTGCGGCCCGCCGGCTGTGGCCGGGCTGCGCCCAGCGGACGCACATCCAAGGCCAAGATGGCAAGGTGTCACAATTCAGCAGTTGGTCGGCCGGGGTAATGTGACTTTGTGTCGCTTGGCTGCATCTTATGGCAGGCGAAGGTTATAGGGTCGAAACACGCTGGAGTGCGGAGTTCCAGGGGTGAAAACGGCCCGGAATCTCCGATGTGCAGTTGTAGAAAAGGTTTGCTATACTTGAAGGGAAAGATGCATCGCGGGCTTGCCTGCGAGCGGAGGCCGAGGAACTTATGATTAGTCTGACTCCCACTGCCAGCACCAAGGTCAAGGAAATCATGGGCATGCAAAATCCTGTGCCGGTGGCGTTGCGCGTTGCCGTCGTCGGAGGAGGCTGCTCCGGTTTCCAGTACCACATGGCATTTGAAAACCAGACCAATGAGACCGATCAAGTGGTCGATTTTAACGGGCTCAAGGTCGCGGTCGATCAAATGAGCTCGATGTACCTGGATGGCGTCGAGATCGACTACATCGAGACCATCGAAGGCGCCGGTTTCAAGTTCAATAACCCGAACGTGAAGAGCACGTGCGGCTGCGGCAGCTCGTTTAGCGTTTAATTGGCAGCGTTTTATATCTCTCTGTCCCTGATAGAGTGGCAGAATGCATGAAGCGGATTTGGGCGCTCGGCGCGCCTCCTTATAAGAGCTGCGGGCCCTTGAACGCACCGTTCAGGGGCCTTTTTTATGCCCGCTAACGTAACCGAATGGGACGCGCGTCACCGCGAGGCTCGGCTACACTCGCCCGCGGATCCCGCCAGCATCGTTTCCGAATGGTTGCCGTTGCTTCCCACTGGACAAGCATTGGATCTTGCCTGCGGGACCGGGCGGCACGCGCTGTTGCTTGCAGCGCGCGGGCAATCGGTAACTGCTGTCGATTGGTCCGGAGTGGCGCTCGACATTCTCGAGAATCGTGCGGGCAAGGAAAAGCTCCACGTTAGCAGGGCGGGCGCTGATTCACTGGCACATTCATGGACCCGCGGCATCCGGCTGATCCAAGCTAATCTAGAGGACCTACAGCTTCCAGTTGCTTCGTTTTCGCTGGTCCTATGCCTCCAGTATTTGCAGCGTTCTCTGTTCTCGCAGATGGCCCGCGCACTAGAGCCCGGAGGCAAGCTGCTGTTTGAGACGTTCACGCAGGCACAGCTCAACTACGCTGGAGGTCCGCGCAATGCCGCCTATCTGCTGGAACCCGGAGAGCTGCGCACTTCGTTTCCCGAATTGCACGTGCTGTTTTATCGGGAACTGAACGCCGAGCAGGGAATCGCGAGTTTAGTTGCTGAGCGGCGGAAGGCGGCCAAAAAATGAGCCGTAGGCATCGCCGATAAAGCAGACACAACGAATCGCTCGGATGTTTGCAATCTCGCGTGGGCATCCGTATTCTACAGTGCGGGCATGAAGATAGCGCTGGCGCAGTTCAATCCCACGGTAGGCGATTTCGCAGGGAATTCGGCTCGCATCTTAAGCTTGGCGGAGACAGCCAGGCAGCGAGGTGCCGATCTGGCCGTTTTTTCTGAACTTTGTCTTTGCGGCTACCTGCCCCAAGACCTCCTCGAACGGCCTTCCTTTATTGACCGTAACCATCAGGAATTGAAGGAACTGGCTTCGAGACTTCCGCTGCCCGCCATCGTCGGATACGCCGGGCGGGTGCAAAACGGCACGGGAAAGTCCATCGCCAACAAAGCGGCACTGATTTGCAGCGGTCGAGTCGTCTTTGAGCAGAGCAAGATGCTGCTGCCTACGTATGATGTGTTTGACGAATCCCGCTACTTTCAGCCAGCCGACCGACAATCTGCGTACGGATTTGGCAAAGAGCAGCTGGGCATTACGATTTGCGAGGACGTATGGAACGACAAAAACTTTTGGGCCAAGTGCCGGTATGACCGCGATCCCGTTACCGAGCTGATTGGGCAGGGAATTACCGTGCTTCTGAATATTTCCGCTTCGCCCTACACCATCGACAAGCGCGCTCTGCGGCTTGAAATGCTTCAGTCGATCGCCATGAATCAGCACCGGCCTGTCGTGTACGTCAACCAGGTTGGCGGCGACGATAGCTTGATTTTCGATGGTGCCAGTATGGCTCTGACTGCGGAAGGCAAGGTCGCGGCACAAGCGCTGGCTTTTGAGGAAGATCTGATCCTCTTCGATACGGTTTCCGGAGCGGGAGAGATTCACGAGCAGCCGCGCGAAGAGATCGCCTATGCCTACCGGGCGCTGATCACCGGGACGCAAGATTACGTTCGCAAGTGTGGGTTCAGGAAAGTTGTGGTTGGCCTTAGCGGAGGAATCGATTCCGCCGTGGTGGCTGGGATTGCCGTCGACGCTCTTGGCGCTGAGAACGTCCTGGGAGTCTCCATGCCGGGACCGTACTCGTCTGCGGGCAGCAAGGCGGACGCTAAAGCGCTGGCTCAAAACCTTGGCATCGAGTTCATAACTCTGCCGATCGGCGATGTGTTTGATTCCTACCGCAAGGCGCTTGCGCCGGCATTCGCTTCACGGTCGATCGACGTGACGGAGGAAAACATCCAGGCGCGTATCCGCGGCAACTATCTGATGGCGATTTCCAACAAATTTGGATCCATGGTTCTCAGCACGGGCAACAAATCCGAGCTGGCTGTCGGCTACTGCACACTTTACGGCGACATGGCCGGGGGACTCGCGGTGATTTCCGACGTGCCAAAACTGATGGTTTACGAGCTCGCGCAATGGATCAATCGCGATAGGGAACTCATCCCTGCTTCGAGCATCGAGAAGGTCCCTTCCGCGGAATTGCGCCCAAATCAGAAGGACGAGGACAGTCTGCCGCCGTATGGTGTCCTGGACCGTATCCTTAAGGCTTACATTGAGGACCTGCGCAGCCCGCAGGAGATTGCTGACCACTACGGGTTCGACTTGCAACTCGTACGAGACATAGCGCTGCTGGTCGACCGCACCGAGTACAAGCGCAAGCAAGCCGCTCCAGGGCTTAAAATCACCTCTCGGGCTTTTGGATTTGGCAGGCCCTTTCCGATTGCGCAGCGGTTTATTCCTTAAAGAATGAGGTCTAGCGTGAAGAAAGCACTGACCATCACAGCGATCCTTGGCATCAGTCTCGTCGTTCCGATAGCCCACGGACACCAGCCGCAGGCCACCGCGGCAACTCCTGCTTCGGCGGGGCAGTTGCCGATCCAAAAGACGGTCGAGGCGTACCTGCGAAACCTTTACGCGTTCGGTGCCGATACCGCCGTCAAAGTGGCGGCGCCGAAGGACATCGGCGTGGAAGGTCTCGAGGAAGTTGATATCGAAGTAAAAGTTGGTGAGAGTCAGCAGACCGGCAAGGTCTACGTCACCAGGGACGGGAAATACATGTTCCGCGGAGAGTTGTCGGACCTGGCAAAAGACCCCGTGGCGGAGACTCGCGCCCAGCTTCAGACCAAGGACAGCCCTTCGCTCGGCCCTGCCAATGCTTCCGTCACTCTGGTGGAGTTCTCGGACTTCGAGTGCCCTGTCTGCCGGAACCTGCATGACGCGCTCCGCGGACTCCTCCCAAACTATCCGCAGGTCCGGGTGGTCTTCAAGGACTACCCGATCGAGCAGATTCATCCGTGGGCGCGGACGGCAGCCATTGCCGGCCGCTGTGCTTACCAGCAGGAACCCAAGGCCTTTTGGAAAATGTATGACTTGATTTACGACGGCCAGCAAACGATCTCTCCGGAAAACGCCTGGGCGAAAATGTCGGACTTTGCTGGGCAGTCCGGTCTGAATCCGGACGCGTTCCGTGCTTGTATGGCTAGCCCGGAAGCTGGGGCCGCCGTCAATGCCAGCCGTGAGAATGGCGTTCAGCTCGAAGTCAGCAGCACGCCGACGATCTTCGTGAACGGCCGGCGAATTGTCGGCGCGGACCCGAATATTCTCGAACAGTACATCAAGTACGAATTAGACCAGCGCAAAGGGCAAAAACCCGCCAGCAAGAACTAACCCTAAGAGGGGACAGGAGAGGCCAGCCCGAGGAGGCTGGTTCCTGGGTGAGGCACGGTGGGGGAAGTCAGGCCGATTTCTTAGTTAACATAATATTACTTATCAGACGCAGTGTCCATGGGAGATCTTTGCGCATTTAAAGGCTTTCCACGACGTCATCGATTGACGGCTCCTTTTGCGGGGAGGCGCGAGAAGGACTCGTGCTATGAACGGCGCACGCCAACCCTGGTTCAAGCGATTGCGTGGCGACCTCATGGCGCGCTAGCGCGACGAGTTGGGGTGGGAGAAGTCATTGATCCGTGCAAGAGTATGCGCGACAAAAAATCTGCTGCGCGAAAAGCGGTGCCTAAAGGC
>Ga0210406_10006834_pt1 | contig 11719 bp, 8 predicted proteins | sample IncBWC30MmetaG_FD_155454 | JGI IMG/M metagenome (GOLD analysis project Ga0210406, IMG submission 155454) | Forest soil microbial communities from Barre Woods Harvard Forest LTER site, Petersham, Massachusetts, United States - Inc-BW-C-30-M | ecosystem: Environmental > Terrestrial > Soil >... | reverse complement strand
CATGCGCAAAGCCGCCGACCTGATCCGCGAGAGGCACGACGCCATCAGCAAGACGCTGGTGCAGGAACAGGGCAAAGTCTACCCCGAAGCACGCATGGAGGTGCTCACCTCAGCCGACATCATCGAGTGGTATGCCGAGGAAGGCCGCCGCGCCTATGGGCGCATCGTGCCGGGCCGCGGCAAGGTCCGCCAGCTCATCATCCAGGAGCCGGTCGGCATCGTCGCCGCCTTCACCCCGTGGAACTTCCCGACGCTGACGCCGGCGCGCAAGATCGGCGGCGCGCTCGCGGCCGGGTGCTCGATCATCATCAAGGCGTCCGAAGAGACGCCGGGCGCCTGCGTTGAAATGGTGCGCGCCTTCGCCGATGCCGGGCTGCCGGCGGGCGTGCTCAATCTCGTCTTCGGCGTGCCGGCGACGATCTCCGAGTACCTCATCGCCAACGACGCGGTGCGCAAGATTTCGTTCACCGGCTCGATCCCGGTGGGCAAGCATCTGGCCACGCTCGCCGCCAAGAAGATGAAGCGGGCTACCATGGAGCTCGGCGGCCATTCGCCGGTCGTGGTGTTTGCCGACGCCGATCCGGAAAAGTCCGCCGATACTATTGCGGCGTTCAAGTATCGCAATGCCGGCCAGGTCTGCATTTCGCCGACGCGGTTTTATGTGCAGGAGCCGGTCTATGACCGCTTCCTCAAGCGCTTCACCGAATATGCCAAGTCGCTCAAGATCGGCGATGGCCTGGAAAAGGGCGTGACCATGGGGCCGCTCGCCAATGGGCGCCGCATCGAGGCGATGGAATCGATCGTGGCGGACGCCAAGAACCGCGGCGGCAAAGTCGTGACCGGCGGGCAGCGGCACGGCAATCAGGGTTATTTCTACGAGCCGACCGTAATCACCGACCTGCCGGATGACAGTAAGCTCATGACCGAAGAGCCGTTCGGACCGGTCGCGCCGATCGTCACCTTCAAGACCATGGACGAAGTCGTCGAGCGCGCCAATTCGCTGGCTTACGGGCTCGCGGCTTACGCCTTTACCAGTTCGGCGCAGACCGCGACCATGATCGGCGATGCCATGCAGTCGGGCATGGTTGGGGTGAACTCGATCGCGATCTCGACGCCGGAGACGCCGTTCGGCGGCGTCAAGGAATCCGGCTATGGCAGCGAGGGCGGCGTCGAGGGCCTGCAAGCCTATCTGAGCACCAAGTTCATCTCGCAGGGCTGAGCAGACGAAATCAAGCGGCGGGCGGGAGACGTGGAGTACGCGGCGATCGTCGTGTTCTACGTGCTCCTGGCCGCCGCGGTCTTTGCGTTTTTCTTCCGCGCACAACTGCGCGCGTGGTGGATACGCCGCAAGCTGAAATCGTTGTCCGTGCCGGCCGGCAGCTTCGAGCCGCCGGTTCTTACGACCAGGCTTTACGAACTCGACAAGGTGTTCGGCCCCTTCGGCTCGGACGCCGCGCATCCGAGCGCACTGCGCGCGCACGCGCACTTTATCGAGGCGGCCAGACTGCTTGCCGCTCCCGGCGTTTCGCTCGCTGTCCTCCTGCAATATGTCGAAGGCAATAGCTGGTCGCTCGCCAGCGCCGCGCTGGCGGCCCTCAAGCAGCGCAAGGATGGTACCGAGGCGATCGAACGCGTGCTGGCGCAGTGCCAGTACTTCGCGCCTTGGACCATGTATTTCGCGCTCGACTTCCTATTCGACATCGCGCCGCATGTTCCGGTCGGCGCGCCGCTCATGCGCACCAAGGACTGGTGGATCGAAAGCCGGTGGATGCCGAATATCTTTCGCGACTATCTCGCGCGATGCGCGGAGCGTGGCGACGTTGCGACCTTCGGAGCGGCGTTGCGGACCACGGCGGACGCTTCGCCGCACGCCCTCATCCGGCGGTTTCTGGCCGTGGTTACCCACCCATTCGCGGAGACCCTGAGCCAGGAGCTCGATGCTCCGACCGTTCATTCGGCCGATGTCACGCAGAAGGTCACCGTCTTGACCTCGGTGGGCCGTTTCTGGCCGCACGAATCCGACGCCGACATTTTGGTCGAGCCCGACGGTTGGCAAAGTTCTTTCACGCTCGCCGAAACGGCGATCGGCCAGCGCCCGCCGCGTTCGCTGCTGATCTCCGGCGAACCGCTGGTCGGCAAGTCGTCGTTCCTTCGGCTGCTAGCCGGACGCCTCCGGCACGAGGGCTGGAGCATCTTCGAGGCAAGCGGCGCCGACCTGCAAGCGGGTCAGGTCTATATCGGTCAACTCGAAGGCCGCATTCGCCAGGTCGTCGACGAACTGGCCAGCACCTACAGGACGATCTGGTACATCCCCGATATCGTGCAGGTGGCGATGAGCGGTCGCCATCATGGCCAGAGCGCGACCATGCTCGACCAGATCGTTCCGGCGATCGCCGCCGGGCGCCTCGTGGTCTTCGGCGAGACGACGCCCAAGGGCCTCGCGCGGCTGATGCAGATCAGGCCGTCGCTGCGCGGCCTTTTCGAGACCATCACCATCGAGCCCTTGCCCGCCAACGAGACATTGGCGCTCGCCGAGGACGTGCTCGCCGGCATGGCCAAGACGATGAGCCTGCATTTTGTTCCCGAAAGCGCCCAGGTGGCCCTCGACGCGGCGGGCCAATACCTTTCCGGCAGCGGTCTGCCGGGCTCTGCGCTGCTCATGCTCAAGCTGACGGCGCTGCGGGCGAAAGATGCCGAAGGGCCGATCGGACCGCGCCACATTCTGCAAACGCTGTCGCAGCTCTCCGGCCTGCCGGTTTCGATCCTCGACACCAGGGAACAGCTCGACCTCAAAGCGGTGCGCAATTTTTTTGCGGCGCGCGTCATCGGGCAGGACGAAGCCGTCGAGGCGATTGTGGGCCGCATCGCCATGCTGAAAGCCGGCCTCAGCGATCCCAACAAACCGATTGGCGTCTTTTTGTTTGCCGGACCGACCGGCACCGGCAAGACCGAGCTCGCAAAGGCGGTCAGCGAATTTCTGTTCGGCTCGGTCGAGCGGATGATCCGGCTCGATATGAGCGAGTTCCAGACCCATGACTCAATCGGCAAGATCCTCGGGCAGGCGTCCGCGTTCGTCGACGCCGACTCGCTGATCAATCGCGTCCGCAAACAGCCATTTTCCGTTCTGCTGCTCGACGAGTTCGAGAAATCGCACCCGATGATTTGGGATCTGTTCCTGCAGGCTTTCGACGAAGGCAGGCTCACGGACCCGATGGGTCAAGTCGCGGATCTGCGCCATTGCCTGATCATCCTGACGTCGAATCTGGGCGCCACCGCCCATCGCAGCCTGGGACTCGGATTCGCTCCGCAGGCGGACGAATTCACCAAGGAGCAGGTACTGCGCGCCATCGCCCAGACCTACCGGCCCGAATTTCGGAACCGGCTCGACTCATCGTGTTTGCGCCGCTGACCCGCGACCGCATGCGCGCCATCCTTAACAAAGAGCTGACCGCTTTGCGCGAGCGGCGCGGCCTGAAGGATCGTACCTGGGCGGTCGAGTGGGAGTCGTCCGCCCTTGAATTCCTGCTCGAACGAGGATTTTCGCCGGAAATGGGCGCACGGCCGCTCAAGCGCGCCATCGACCAATATGTGGTCGCTCCGCTGGCGGCCATGATCGTCGAAAAGCGTTTTCCGGAGGGCGATCAGTTTCTGTTCGTTCGCAGCGACGGCGAAGGTATTCAAGTCGAATTCGTCGATCCGGACGCGGACGCGACCGACAAGCTGATTGCGGCCCCCGTCGCCGAACCGATCACCCATTCGGCGCTCGCCGCTGCGATCCTGGCGCCCCAGGGCACTCCTGACGAATTCCAGATGCTGGAAGCCGAATGCGCGGCGGTGGAGCGGAAATTGAGCACGCCCGAGTGGAGCGATCTCAAAGACGGGCTGACCGCCGAGATGTCCTCGGGCGATTTCTGGAATCGCCCCGACCGCTTCGCGGTGCTTGCTCGCTTCGCACTGATGGATCGCGTGAAGGCCGCAGCCGAGACGGCGCATGCGTTGCGCGATCGGGCCCGGCGCTACAGCCAGTCGCCGCGCCGTTATTCGGCGGAGCTCAACGGCCGCTTCGCGCTGCAGCTTTATCTCATCAGGGAAGGGATCAGGGACGCTTTCGACGATGCTCCGGTCGAGGCTGCGCTGACCATCGAGCCGGTTCTCGACGGCGCCGGCGACCGACCGGCGACGCTGTCGTGGTGCAGCGATCTGACTGCAATGTATCGCGCCTGGGCGGAGAAGCGCCGCATGCAGATCCGCGACCTGCCGTCGGTGAACGCCTCACGGGCGGCCGAAGACCCGATATTGCTTGTCAGCGGCTTCGGCGCCCATCGCGTTCTCGCCGTGGAAGCGGGCCTGCATGTTTTCGAGCCGTCCGAGGGCGGAACCAGCCGTGTCGCCGCGCGCGTACGCGTCGACGCGGTCCCGCTCGGCCAGCTTTCCGCCGCCGAAGAGCGCGGCGCGATCCTCGCCACACTGAATACGACGCCTCGCTTGAACAGCGTCGTGCGGCGCTACCGCAAACAGCCGCCGCTGGTGCGCGACGCCGCTGGGCGATGGCGAACCGGCCGCCTCGACCTCGTGCTCGGCGGCGCGTTCGACCTCCTGCAGGACGTTGCCGGCTGATCGGCAGTATCAGATCAGCTGTGATCCATCAGGCCGAAATGCGGGCCGATATCGCGCCGCACGCGATTCATGGCGGCACGCGCGGTGAACGCATCAACGGCGATGCGCGCCAGCCGCGAGAGCTGCGACGGCCGCGCGGCGATATTGCGTAACATCGCCGGCACATCCGGCCGCCCGTCGGGCCGCATGTTGATGAGTGCCGCCGGCGGCACCGTGCGGTGGGCGGGATCGACCACGACGCGGAGCGCCGCGAAGGCAAGCTTATGCTGGTCGGCGACGCGGGCGACGACATGCGATTCCATGTCGACCACGGCAGCGCCGGTCGTCCGATAGAGCTCGCGCTTTTTTGCCGGCTCGGCGACGGGAGAGTCGACGCCCAGGATCGGCGCATGAATGGCGCCGTCGATGAGACCAAGAAGCTTGCGCGACCACACCGCATCGGTGGCGCGGACGGTCTGCGCCTCGCGGATCGAGGAAGCGACCACCCAATCCCCCGGCCGCAAATGCGAAGCAAGCCCGCCGGCAACGCCGAAGCTGATCAAACCGCGATAGCCTTGCCGGACGGCCGTGTCAGCAATCTCTTCGAGTTCCTTGCCGGCCGTGCGGCAGACCACTTGCACTCCTGGGGCAGCGGCGATGCGCGCCTCGAAGTCCAGTCCGACAAATGCAATGACGAGGCGTCGATGCGATTCAACGGCCGCTGCTTCGGCGACCCGAGGCGAGTCATCCGTATCAGCCACCAGTCCATCGACGAAAGTTCCCCCCGCAAAATCCAATTGGGATGCCATTAAATCCCTAGCCCCTTACGTCTGTTGCCCAACCTCAACAACGCCCCCGAAACAGCACGTCCTCGCAGACGTTCTCGGCTTCTTTCCGGCAAATCACCGAGTTCCCGACACGAGTCTATCATAATCCCAAGCCGACGCCATTCCTAAAGCAAATACCAGCAATTAGAAGCACAGGACATAGCGGCGGAGCCGCGGGGATAGCCTTTTTGCAGTGGAAGTGGTTGGGTGTTTTGGGCAACAAAACGGACCACATGAGCAAATCGGCACACGTTTTGATCACCGGTGCCACCGGCTTGGTCGGCTCGGCGCTGGCGAGAAAGCTTGTCGCCGAGGGAACAGCCGTGCGCGCGCTCGTGCGCTCCGGCAGTCCGCGCTTTCACCTGGACGGTCTCGATCTGGAATTCGTCGAAGGCGACATGCGCGATGCCCGCTCGGTACGCGCCGCCATGGCCGGGATTCGGCACGTTTTCCATGTGGCAGCCGACTACCGGTTGTGGGCGCGCGATCCGAACGAAATTTATGCCGCCAACGTGGATGGAACGCGCACCATCATGCAAGAGGCACAGCGCGTCGGCGCCGAGCGCATTGTCTATACCTCGAGCGTGGCGACCATTGCGTTACGAGAGGACGGCACCCCCGCCGATGAATCGATCGGATTGTCGGTCGAGGAAGGAATCGGCGCTTATAAGCGCAGCAAGATCGCCGCCGAGCGGCTGGTCGAGGCCATGGTCACCAACGAAAATCTGCCGGCGGTGATTGTCAATCCTTCAACGCCGATCGGACCGCGGGACGTAAAGCCGACGCCGACCGGCCGCATTATCGTGGAAGCCGCGCGCGGACGCATGCCCGGCTTCGTAGATACGGGGCTCAATCTCGTCCATGTCGATGACGTGGCCGAGGGCCATATCGCAGCGCTCAGGTGCGGCCGGATCGGCGAGCGCTATATTCTTGGCGGCGAGAATGTGCTGCTCGCCGACATGCTCGCCGATATCGCGCGCTTGACCGGCCGTCGCGCCCCGCGCTGGCGGATTCCGCGCGCCGCCGTCATTCCGGTGGCTTATGCGGCCGAGACGGCCGCCCGTTTCACCGGGCGCCCGCCATTCACCACGCGCGACGGCATCCGCATGGCTGAGCATCACATGTTCTTCACCGCGGCCAAGGCCGAGCGCGAACTCGGCTTCAAGGCGCGACCGTACCGTGCGGCGCTTGAGGACGCGATCCGCTGGTTCGAGGCGGCTGGATATTTGGACAAGAAGCGCCGAAGCGGCGCCGTGAGAACCGCGCGGGCTTAAACCCCAACGTCGGAATAACCGCCCACGGCGTGGCCGGACTGCCGGACGGCGGCGACGCAATCGGTATCGCACAGCGCGGCGAATTCCTCGGTGTAGCGGTAGCCGGGCGCCGCGCCCGCAAAGGAATTTTGCATTGCCGGGTGCAGGTAGATTTCGACGACGCCGGGCGGCAGCCGGCGCAGAAGCGCGGCGACCCGCTCCTTGGTCATCGCGCCCGACCATGCCAACCCGAACACCGCGTCGGCGGTGACGAGGCCTGCGGTGCGGACACGCCGGCGCAGCCACGCGGCCCACGGCGCCACGACGCGCCCGAGCCGGCGTTGCGTGCCGGGATCGATCTCGGCGATTGTTTGCCACGGCTCGAGCGGAACGCGCAGCGCCCTCATGCCGTGGCGCCGGCCGATCGCGATGATCGCGCCGGCGATGACGGGATGAAGCTGGAAATGCCGGTGCCCGTCGACATGATCGAGCGGCAGCCCGGTTGCCCGATAGGCTTCGAATTGCGCGGCGACTTCTCTTTCGATCTGCCGCTTCACGGAAGGATTGAAGGTGATCTGCGCGCCGTAAAGCGGCAGGTCGTTGCGGAAATTTCCTGTGTCGTCGACCAGGCCGGATACCTTGCCGGGCGGACTGACCGGCGTGCCATCGGTGAGGACGACATGCAGCCCGACGCGCAGCCGCGGCAACCGGCGCGCCCGCTCGACCGCGTCCGCGGCCGCGGCCCCGCCGACCATGAGGCTTGTCGCGCTCAGAATGCCGCGCCGGTGCGCTTCCTCGATGGCGGCGTTGACCGGTTCGCTGAGGCCGAAGTCGTCCGCCGTGATTATCAGCCGGTTCAGTGCGCGAGCTCCCGGCGTTCGCGCAGGAAGGAGAAGAACTCGACCCCTTCGCGCAGCCGCCGCATCATCATCTGCGGACTGCGTACCATCTCGCCCATGATCGAGGCAATCTTCGGGGCGCGGAAGTAAAAGCGCCGGTAGAATTCGTCGACCGACTGGAAAATCTCGGTGTGGGCGAGATGCGGATAATGCAGCGGCGCCATTTGCACACCGCTGTCATCGATGAGTTCGGCGTGCTCCTGGTCGAGCCAGCCGTGCTCGAGCGCTTCGCGATAAAGCTCGGTTCCGGGATAGGGCGCAGCAAGCGACACCTGGATGGTATGCGGGTTGATCTCGGTGGCGAAGCGGATGGTCTCCTCAATGGTCTCGCGGCTCTCGCCCGGCAGCCCGAGGATGAAAGTGCCGTGAATGGTAATGCCGAGCTCGTGGCAATCCTTGGTGAAGCGCCGCGCCACGTCGATGCGCATGCCCTTTCTGATATTGTGCAGAATCTGCTGATTGCCGCTTTCATATCCGACCAGCAGCAAGCGCAGCCCGTTGTCGCGCATGACCTTGAGCGTGTCGCGCGGGACATTGGCCTTGGCGTTGCAGGACCAGACAACTCCGAGCTTGCCGAGCTCGCGCGCGATCGCCTCGCTGCGCTGGCGATCATCGGTGAAGGTGTCGTCGTCGAAGAAGAATTCCTTGACCTGCGGGAACGCCGCTCTCGCCCACCGGATCTCGTCGATGACATGGCCGACGCTGCGCGTGCGGTAGCGATGACCGCCGACCGTCTGCGGCCACAGGCAGAAGGTGCAGCGCGATTTGCAGCCGCGGCCGGCATAGAGCGAGATGTAAGGATGCCTGAGATATCCGATGAAGTAATTCTCGATGGTCAGGTCGCGTTTGTAGACAGGGGTCACGAACGGCAACTCGTCCATTTCTTCGAGAATCGCGCGCGGCCGATTGTGACTGATGGCGCCATCAGCGTCGCGATAGGACAAGCCGTCGATGGCGCTCCAATCGCGGCCGCCGGCGATTTCCTTGATTGTGAAGTCGAATTCGTTGCCGGCGACGAAATCGATGGCCCGTGAGGTTTCCAGACTGGTCCGCGGCTCGACCGCGACTTTGGCGCCGACGAATCCGGCCTTGAGCCGCGGGTTCGCGGCTTTGAGCGCCTCGATGACGCGGACGTCGGAAGCGAAGGACGGCGTCGAGGTGTGCAGCACTGCAAGATCGTAGCCCGTCGCCTGCCGCACAATGTCGGCGAGCGCGATCCGATGCGGGATCGCGTCGATGAGTTTGCTGTCCGGCACCATCGCGGCCACCTGAGCAAGCCATGTCGGGTACCAGAAGGAACGGATCTCGCGGCGGGCCTGATAGCGCGAACCGGCGCCGCCATCGAAACCGTCGAAGGAAGGAGCCTGCAGAAACAGCGTGCGCATGGCGACCCTCTCAGATGGCCGTCAGGACGATCCTCGCAAATCCTGGCCTTCAAGCAGGGTGCCATCGGCCGAGACGCGGAAGTCGGCGCCCCGCCAATGCACCGTCGCTCCGAAGAAGCTCGTCACGAAGATGCCGAAAGCAAGAATGTCCTGCAACGGCAGCAGCCAATAGTTCTGCCGCGGCAAATTGAACCGCCATTCGATGCAGCCGCAGAGCATAACGCGCGAAAGTAACGCCGCGACGACGACCAAAGCCGCGGCCGGACTGCCGAGCAACAACCCAATCAGCGCGAGCGGCCATGGATGCGTTATCACCGTGCAGGCATAGGCGAGCGGATAGATGCTCTTGATCGTGCGGGCGACCCGGATCTGCTGTCGCACCAGCTGGTGGAGGCTCGTTTCGAAGCAACGGTGCCCGACCAGGAACGGCGCGGTGACGATTTCGTATCCCTCGGCGCGAACCGCAACACCGATGGCGTGATCGTCGGCCAGCGTATCCGCCAGCGCGCTGAAACCGCCGATACGATCGAGCACCGGCCGCCGCAGCGCGATGGTGGCGCCACAGCACGGCTGCGCCAAGCCGAGACTGACCGCGGTGATGGCCTGCGGAAGGAATTGCGAGTTGATGGCGAGCGCCGAAAGGCGCGTCCATACGCCCTCCCCGCCGATGCCGTGATAGAGGCAGGTCACGGCGCCGACGCTTGCCGAGGAGAGCATCGCCGTGACCGTGCGCAGATAGTTCGGCCCGACCACGATATCGCTGTCGGAGAGCACGAGCGTGTCGTGGCGCGCGCGCGGCATGATGTTGATCAGGTTCGACACCTTGCGATTGACGCCATGGGTGCGCGGGTCGACGACGAGCTCGACGGTCGCATCCGGCGAACTGACACTGATCGAGCCCACGACGGCGACTGCCGGCGAATCGTGATTTTGCGCGCCGCAGAGGACCTGAATGGGACCGCCATAGTTCTGCTGGCAGAACGCCACCAGCCGGCTTGGCAGCCCAGGCTCCGCTTCGTGCAGCGGCTTGAGCACGGTGACCGGCGGCTCGGCGATCGACCCGTCCGGATGCTCGTTCGGAAAACTCAGCACGCAGGCGCTCGCCATCAGCATGAAGATGCAGCCGATGATCGCAACCACCAGACACACGTCGCCCACCGAACGGGCAAATGAAATTGCGTCGGTAATATTCTCCGCGATCGTCATGAAACTACGCTCCGAGCACCGCCTTATCCCCGGTCGCGAACTCACTCTCCAGGATCCGGCGCGACAGATAGATCGGCACCCGCACGCGCATGAGCGTATCCGGGCGGAGCGCGCCGGCGTTGTGCGCAAGAACAATGAATGAGATCAAGATATTTTCGCCCAGCCGGTGCAGGCGCTCGCGAAGCGGCAGCGGATGCGGCTCCGGGATCGTTTCAAATCCGTAATAAGCCATGATGCGGGCGAGTTGCCCGCTCTGCGACTTCGTCGCGGAAGGAACGAGGCCGCAGACGACGGCGATGTCGGCGAGATCCGGCCGCCCGGCGAGATAATGGGCGAGCTCATCAAGCGACACGCCGATGGCCCGTTGCATGCGGCGCGCCCAGGCGATGGTCGCGCCATCTTCCGGCAACGTCGGTATCTGCTCGTTCCAGAAATGCAGACGGGCCACGCGATCGCCCGGGCGGACGAGCGCGCCGTCGCGCAATGTCAGTTCGTACGCCGCGCGGGTGATGTCGAGACGGAAAACACAGGCCGGATTGCGGGTATATTCAAACACCGCCTGACGCCGGCGCTGCCGAACGTCAAACGCGGAAAGCGCCTCAACCAGCCATCGACGGCTGTACGGCGCGCGCGGCTTTTGTTGTGCGGAATCGCACGCCGCCATCGAGCGGACCTCCCCGCCTAGCTCGCGAAACAAACTCCCCGCCCGCGAAAGGGTGCCGGCGGGCATGCACAATATAGCCGGATTTCCGCCAACTTTGCGAGCCCCCGCGGCGCGCGCTCCTACGCTATTTGGGCGTGTCGCCGTAGACGGTTGCAAGCGTGCTCTTGACCACGAGCGCAACCGGAACGGCGAGGATGACGCCGGGAATGCCGAGCACCACGCCGCCGGCGAGGAAACAAAAAATAATCAGAACCGGATGCACGTGTGCTGCCCGGCCGAGAACGACCGGGCCGACGATCTGATCGATCGACAGCCGAAGCAGCGTCGCATAAGCCGCGTATTCGAAGATGTTGATGATGCCGGTTGCTGTGCGCAGCGAGACGAGGCCCGCAAGGATGGCCGCGCTGGTCGGCCCGATCACCGGCACGATTTCCAGGATCCCGGTGAGCAGCGCCAGGAAAACCGCGTGGTTGATCCCGAGGATCACGCCAAGCCCGACATAGGCGGCGATGGTGGCATAGACGACGACCGCAAGCACGCCGATAAAATAGCGCAGCAGCACCGGGTCGAGCCGCGTCCAGATGCGCGCCACCAAGGGGCGGCGATGCGGCGGCACGATCCAAAAAATGCCGTGTGCAACCTGCCGTCCGCTCACCAGGAAGTAGAACAACAGGACGACGGTCAGGAACGCTCCCATGACGAAAGCCAGGCTGTACTCGGTCAACAGGCCGAGCTGGTCGGACTGGCCGGCCCAATCGCGCAGCCGGTTGAGCGCGCCTTCAGCGATGTCGTGCGCATTCACGGTCGAGCCGAACAGGCTGATCGGCTGGTCGCCGATGGCCTGACGGGTAAAGTTCTCGATGATGCTTTGCAGATCGGCGGCGATGCC
>Ga0210406_10006833_pt1 | contig 11719 bp, 12 predicted proteins | sample IncBWC30MmetaG_FD_155454 | JGI IMG/M metagenome (GOLD analysis project Ga0210406, IMG submission 155454) | Forest soil microbial communities from Barre Woods Harvard Forest LTER site, Petersham, Massachusetts, United States - Inc-BW-C-30-M | ecosystem: Environmental > Terrestrial > Soil >... | reverse complement strand
ACCGTCGCATTCTTCGATGGCATAAATGGTGCAGATGTTGGGATGATTCAGGGCCGACGCGGAGCGCGCTTCCTGCTTGAAGCGCTCGAGCGCCGAGGCGTCTGCCTCCGCATCGCGGGACAGAAATTTCAACGCAACTTTGCGGCCGAGCCGGGTGTCCTCGGCCTCATAGACCACGCCCATGCCACCGGCGCCGAGGGGCCGCAAGATCGTGTAATGGAGGATGTTCTGCCCGAGCTGGATATCCAAAGCGGAGTTCTCCGACGATAGCGCAGCTCTATTGTGCCACGAAGCCCGCCAGGGAGGCTGAGTGGGCGCGGTCGACCGCTTCGCCAAAGAAACAGGCCGCACTCGAAGTTGCAGAATGTGGCCAGTCCAGCAGGCGAAGAAAGCTTTGGTGGACGTACACGCTAACCGTGTTCGACGGAATGCCGTTGGTTTACCGTAACGAAGCTATAGGTTCCCTCAGGCATGCTAGGCAGATCGACGTGCGTGAACCCGAAGTGCCCGGGAGCGATCGAATGCACGTTGGGTCCGGCCGGTCCGTCGTCATGGGAAAAGCGTAGTACACGTACCCCGGGGGAACAGGTGTTTCCATGCCTGTTAGCCCAGGTCAGGCGAGCGAGTGGGAAGTTGGTGTCGGACTGCTTGTCGTCGCCATAAGGGTTGTTGTGCGAAAAACCGTTCAGCTGGGCGCCATAGACAATGTTGTTCTGCGAACCGATGGGCAGGTGGTGTGGCGAGGAAGATCGGCGCCGCAATGTTTGCTCGGCGTGGATGAGCAGCTCGCACACGAATCGCAAGCCAGTGCCACTTTCATGGACATTATGTGCATAATCTTGCACACTCGTCTTCCGCGTTGGTCGAGTAAGTGGTTCAGCCGTAAGATCTTAGAGACCAATAGTTGTGGCCATCAACTTGCATGCAGTTAAGCCAGACTATTGTAGAAGTTCCCAGTCGATTCGCCGTTTTGGGGTAGTCGGGTCCCCGAGACGGATCATAAGTCCACTTCAGTTCCTTTAAGGAGAGAGAATGACTACACGCACCACGAGAATCGTTCTGCTGACCGTATTCGCGCTCGCCACGTCGTTAGCTGGCTTTGCGCAGCTTCCCTGCGGCGTACCCAACCAGATCGCATGTCTGGCATGGGACGGCGGGTCCAATCTCACCGCGTCCCAGAACGACACCACTATCGGCGGCTTCGGCAACTTTGCCACCACCTATCAACAGTTCACATTTACCCAGACTTGGAACGTTCAGAGCTACCACTGGGTCGGCGGATATTTCAATCCAGCGACGCAAGGTCCGATCGGCGCATGGACCCTGGCCTTCTACGACGACAACGCCGGTGCGCCGGGCAACACCATTTTCTCTCTGGTTGCGGGCGGTAACGCCCTCGAGACGTTTGTCTCCAACGTCAACGGTTTCCCCATCTACGTCTACGAGCAGGATATCCTCGGCGGCTTCAACATGGCTCCGGGCACGTATTGGGCGTCGGTCGTTCCTGATCTCGCCTTCCCGCCACAGTGGGGCTGGGCAACCGCTACGGGCGGCACCGGCACCGGAGGATTTCAGTGCTTCTTCGGCTCCTGCGCTGCGACGGGCACGGACTTAAACTTCGCAATCGACGGCACGTCGGTGAATTCCACTCCCGAACCGGGGACCTTGATTATGCTGGGAACTGGCGTTCTCGGCCTGGCTGGCACGCTCCGTCGGAAGCTGCTCTAACCCACACAAACCTGACACCCAAAAAAGCCGCCTTTCGGGGCGGCTTTCTTCGTGGTTTTTGACGGCCTCGCTCAGCGCTTCGCTTCGAACACCAGGTTAAACGGCGTCTCTGCCGCGCGCCGGAAGTGTTGGAACCCGCCCTCCATCACTACTTCGCGAATGCGCTTCTCGCCCGCTTGTGCTCCCAGCGCCAGTCCAACCTCCTGCGACATCGAAGCCGGAGTGCAGATCATTGTCGAAGCCGAATAGAAGATCCGCCCAATAGGATGAAGGTTGCCTTCGATGGAATCTTCGGCCCGCGGCTCCACGATCATCCACACACCGCCCGGCTTCAGCGAACGGAAGACATGTCGCGCCGCGCCCACGGGGTCGCCCATGTCATGCAGGCAATCGAAGAACGTCACGAGATCGTAGTCGCTGCCTGGATACGCTTTGGCGGAGGCGACTTCAAAGACCACGCGATTGCCGAGCCCGGCGTGCTCGGCGAGCGTTCGGGCGCGCTCGATCGATCCGGAGTGATAGTCGTATCCGGTAAACGCAGAGTTCGGATACGCGCGCGCCATGATAATCGTGGAAGCGCCATGACCGCAGCCCACGTCGGCGACGTTCGCTCCGCGCTTCAGCTTGGCTTCGACTCCGTCGAGCGCGGGAATCCAGTTCGCGATCAGATTCGCGTTGTAACCTGGGCGGAAGAACTTCTCGGTGCCTTCAAACAGCCAATGATGGTGTTCATGCCAGCCGATACCGTCGCCGCTCTTGAAGGCCCGCAGCAGATTCTCCACATCGTGGGCCACTGAGACAGCCGCCAGGAAAAATCCCGGCAAGTACGCCGGACTGTCGTCTTGCGCCAGTGCAAACGCCTGCTCGGGAGAGAGCCAATAGCTGTTGCTGGCCGCGTCGTAATTGACGTATCCGCCGGCTGCCTGGGCATTCAACCACTCGCGCACGTAGCGCTCGGTCGTTCCGGTTTTCTTTGCCAACTCGGCCGACGTTAGCTTCGTCCCATCTGCCATCGCCTTATAGAGGCCTAGCTGCTCGCCGATGGCGATCAGCGAGGCGCTCATCGCAGCGCCCATGTCGCCGATGGCCTTGCCCATGAATTCGTTGAGCTTCGCTTCGTTCAGTGGTGCCTGGGTTCCCGGAGTCGCCATAAACACTCCTTGCGCAGTGAATTTGAGTTCCCAAATACGATTACAGGAATCTACGGGCCGTTGGACAATGTGGCGAAGAAACGGCAGGGAGTATACACCCGCCAGCGGCACGAAAACGCAATAAAATTACCACTATCAACTTCTAACCGGGCAGAAACCGCGCAATGACAAAAGCCATCCACTGGACGGCCCTGATCATGCGGCGCAATTTGGTTACCGCCAATTACATTCCCGCGCTTCAGGAGACGGAGTTGCGATCGCTCATCAGGGTGCCGTTCCGTGCATACCCGTGCCGGGGTACCTCAACGATCGCGATGCTCAGTTTCTCCGGGTTCACGTTGAACTCTTCTTTCATGACCTCGGTGATACGCTTCACCGCACGTCGCTTTTGCTCGACAGTACGGCCTTCCAGCATGGTGATCTGCACGTGCGCCATAACTGCCCCCTGGCCTGAGAAGTTGCTCGCGCTAAGTTTACTTCGCCAGTTCGAATCCAGCGAAGAAATAACTCAGTTCGAACCGCGCGGTGTCTTCCGCATCCGATCCGTGCACCGCGTTCTTCTCTATGCTCGACGCCCATTTCTTGCGGATGGTGCCTTCTTCGGCCTTGGCAGGATCCGTGGCGCCCATTAGCTTGCGGTAGTCGGCGATGGCATCTTCCTTCTCCAGTGCCATGACGACGATCGGGCCGCTCGACATGAAGTTCGTCAGCGACTCGAAGAACGGACGGTGTATGTGCACCGCGTAAAAACCTTCGGCCTGCGCCTTGTTGATGTGCAGCATCTTCATGCCAACGATGCGGAATCCGTTGTGCAAGAGCGTGTTGACGATGTCGCCCGTGCCGCCCTTCTCGACGGCGTCCGGTTTAACGATGGATAGAGTGCGTTGCAGTGTCTTCATCTTGAATGGAATTCCTCACGAATGAAAAAATAAGTTGTCTTCAGTTTCTTGCGGTGCTACCTGACCGTGCGCCGTGTAATCGTTGGCACCGCCCGCACCAGCGTCTCCCCAATCTCCGCCGGAGTGCTCGCCACGTGAATGCCCGCGGCCTGCATGGCCTTAATCTTCTCCGCCGCGGTTCCCTTCCCGCCGGAGATGATCGCGCCGGCGTGTCCCATGCGTCGCCCTGGAGGCGCGGTTTGTCCGGCGATGAAGCCGACTACCGGCTTCTTCACGTTGGCCTTGATGTACTCGGCGGCCGTTTCTTCGGCGCTGCCGCCAATCTCGCCGATCATGATGATGGCTTCCGTCTCCGGGTCCACATTAAACAGCGTGATAGCGTCGATGAAGTTCGTCCCGATAATCGGATCGCCACCGATGCCGATCGCCGTCGACTGCCCGATGGCACGAGTCGTGAGCTGATACACCGCCTCATACGTGAGCGTGCCCGAGCGCGACACGATGCCGACGTTGCCTTCCTTATGAATGCTGGCGGGCATGATGCCGATCTTGCAGCGGCCGGGCGAGATGATGCCCGGACAGTTCGGCCCGATCAGGCGAGAATTCTTCGTCTTCAGATACTCCCACACCTTCGCCATGTCGAGTGCGGGAATACCTTCGGTGATGCACACGATCAGTGGAATGCCCGCGTCGGCAGCTTCCATGATCGCGTCGGCCGCGCCCGGAGGCGGGACGAAGATCACCGTCGCGTTGGCGCCCGTATTGGCTACCGCCTCGCTCACGGTGTTGAAGATGGGCCAGCCTTCGTGCGTAGTCCCGCCCTTGCCCGGAGTCACGCCACCGACAACCTGCGTTCCGTATGCCTGCGAAGCTTTGGCGTGGAATGTGCCCTCGCGGCCCGTCAGTCCCTGCACAACCAGTCGCGTGGATTTATCTACCAGGATGCTCACTTGACCCCCTTTGCCGCCGCGACAACTTTTTCGGCCGCATCTTTCATGGTCTCCGCCACGATGAAATTCAGTCCACTGGCTTTCAGGATTTCGCGGCCCTGCTCGACGTTCGTTCCTTCGAGCCGCAGCACGATGGGCAACTGGATGTTCGTCTTCATAGCCGCGCTCACCACGCCGTTGGCCAGCGTATCGACGCGCAGGATGCCGCCGAAAATATTGATCAGCACCGCTTTCACGTTCTTGTCGGCCAGCAGGATGTCGAACGCGTGTGTCACCTGCTCCTCGTTGGCGCCGCCGCCTACGTCGAGGAAGTTCGCCGGCATGCCGCCCGCGTACTGAATGATGTCCATGGTCGCCATCGCGAGGCCCGCGCCGTTGACCATGCAGCCCACATTGCCGTCGAGCTTGATGTAGTTCAGCGCGTACTTGCTGGCTTCGACTTCGAGCGGATCTTCCTCAGTGATGTCGCGCAGTTCCTTGATGTCGGGATGGCGATACAGCGCGTTGTCGTCGAAGTTCATCTTGGCGTCGAGCGCCAACAGGCGCCCGTCGGTCGTAGTGATGAACGGATTGATCTCGACCAGCGAGGCGTCGGTGTCTTCGGCGGCGCGCGCCAGCGCCATCATGAACTTCACCGCGCCAGCAATGTACTTGGGCTCGAGCCCCAGCTTGAACGCGATCTTGCGCGCCTGGTAGGCCTGCAGACCCATGCCCGGGATGATGTGTTCCTTGATAATGGCGTCGGGATCTTTCGCAGCTACCTCTTCGATCTCCATGCCACCGGCCGACGAGGCCATGAACACGTTGCGCCCGTTGCCGCGGTCGAGCACGATGCCGAGATACAACTCGCGCGCGATGGGCAGGGTCTCCTCGATCAGCAGGCGCTGCACCTTCTTGCCCTCGGGCCCGGTCTGGTGCGTAATGAGCGTCATGCCGAGCATCTTGCCCGCGAGTTCGGCGGCTTCGTCCGGCGACTTGGCGATCTTTACGCCGCCGCCTTTGCCGCGACCGCCGGCGTGGATTTGCGCTTTCACCACTACTCCGGTTGCGCCCTCATGGAACAGTTCGCGCGCGGCGGAGTCGGCTTCTTCCTTGCTCTCAACCATGCGCCCACGAGGCACAGCCACTCCGTACTTCGACAGCATGGCCTTGCCCTGGTACTCGTGAATTTTCATATTGGTATGACGGACGCGGGCGGACTACCCGCCGCTCCAGCCGCTCGGGCCGGAATGTCTGCTCCTTATGAGAATGGCTGTACTACAGGAAACTGACTAGTGTACCGGAGGGGCGAAGGAGGGAGCAATGCGTGGTGAACGTGTGGTGGCGGGGCTGGCACGTCGCGACGCCGAATCGTGTCACCTGCGCGGACGCCCGTGAACGCCGTTATCCCAGATATCGCAAGAAGGCTTCTGGCGAGTTGTCGAAGCCGGGAAATACGCTATTCAAATTGGCGTTTCCGAGATGGCGGGAAACAGCCTCGCCCAATACGCGCCGGAAGTCAGTAGTAAGCGCGAGGTCGCGACCTTCGTTGAGCTGGGACGGGTCGAGGCCCGGCCACCGTCCGTAAACCCGTCCTCCGCGTACCGGTCCACCAAGAACGAACATCACATCGGCATGCCCGTGGTCGGTACCGCGATTGCCGTTTTCGCGCGCGGTGCGTCCGAACTCTGACATGGTCACCAGCACGGTGTCTTGGGCGAGTGTGCCAAGGTCGGTCCAGAAGGCGGCGATGGACTGCGCGAACTCGCGAAGCACGTTGGCGAGTTGGCCTTCCGCAGCGCCTTCGTTGACGTGATGGTCCCAGCCACCGATGTCGGTGAAAGCGATTTGCACGCCAAGATTCGCCTTGATGAGCTGAGCAGTCTGCCGCAGCGCATCGCCGAAGCGGCCACGCGGATAGTTCGCGCCGGGCGCCGGCGTGTAGCGTTGCGGATCGGCGGACCTCAGCATCTTCACCGCTTCAAATGTCTCGCGGCCAGTGCCGTGCAACACGCTGTCCACCGACTGGTCATACATGGCCTCGAAGGTATTGCCGAGCGGCGCGGCAGCGGGACCTCCTCCGGCAATGCCGAATCCACTTACATTGCTGACGGCTAAGGCAGGTGTTTTGCCGGCAAGAATGCGCGGCAGCGAAGTGCCGAGGGCGACGGCGCGGAACGGACTGGCGGCGGGATGCTCCGGCTGCAAGGTGCGATTGAGCCAGCCGTCGCTGGTGACCTTCACGCCGGGCGTGCCCGACTCCATATAGTCCTGCGCGTCGAAGTGCGAGCGTGTGGAGTCAGGCGAGCCCGCAGCGTGGACGATGGCAAGCTGCCGCTGATCCCAAAGCGGCTTGAACGGCGCAAGCGAAGGATGCAGCCCGAAGAAGCCATTGAGATCGATCACCTGCTGTCGAGGAATGTTAATGCTGGGTCGCATCGCATAGTAGGAGCGCTCGGCATGGGGCACAACGATGTTCAGGCCATCCGCTGCGCCGCGTTGGAAGATGACCACCAACCGCTGGTTGTTGGAGCCGGCTTCCGCTGCTCCCCATGCTGCCCGCGTAAGGAAGGAAGGTATCGCCGCGGTACCGACCACCGCCATTGCGCCGCCCTTCAGGAATGTCCGTCGCGTGATGCTCATGGGTTGCTCATTTCACTTGCGCTGAAATTCCGGCGATCCCAGCAGCAGCCCTGCAATGACGTTGATGTTGGCCGGATGCCCAGGGTCCTGGGACTGGGCCGCTGCCTGCGGAACGACGATGCGCTCCTCGATCGTCTCGTGTGTCTGCTTCGAGATGTCGCCGGCGATCAGCAGCTGTTCGAGCCTGAGCTGCACCTGGTAGGGATCGGCGTCCCCTCCCGGTGCGTCATTCAAGAGTCGCTGGAGATTGAAGCTCGTGCCCGGCAATCGGTTGGTTGCCAGCGCGAGCCCGAAGTTCATGCGATCAAGCAGCGCTGCCGAGTTCACCCACACATCCGCCCGGGTGGAGTACCCGGTGGGCGGCTGCATGCCGTACAGCGGCATGCCCATCTTGTTCAGCGTGGCGAGCAGCGATTGCGGGTCGCTGATCTCGGCGTTCGTGGCGCGCAGTGATGACACCACAAATTCAAACGGCGTCTTGACACGCGCGCGATAGGCCTCGGGCGCCCAGAATTCCGGCGAGCGGAACATACACTCCAACACCGCGCGAAGGTCGCCGTCGGTTTTCAGAAATGTCTTCGACATCGCGTCGATCAACGGTTTCGGCGGATCGTCAGAGACGAACCGCTGCGCCAACTCGGTGGAGATGAAACGAGCTGTGGAGGGGTGATGCGCAAGAATCTCGAGCACCTGCATGCCTTCCCTCTCGCCTCTCTCCTTGATCTTGTGCCCGAGCACCGCCTTTTCGCCCGGCTCATGCAGCCGCGGCTTGTAGACGAAACCTCCGCCCTGGCGGGGTTCGTCGATGGTCCAGCCAGTGAACACGCGCGCCACCTGCGTGACATCCTGCTGAGTGTAGCCGCCGTTGACGCCGAGGGTGTGCAGCTCCATCAGCTCGCGGGCATAATTCTCGTTGAGTCCGTCCCGACGCTTCTGTTGGTTGTTCTGCGGGTTGGCCGGCTTTTGCTGAGGCGATGGAGCGTGAGGCGCGGGGAACGTCACCCCGCGGCGTCGCAAAGGCCCGCCGCCTCCGGCATTCGCGTGGGCGGGCATCCCGCGGGCCGCGTCCGAGTCCGGCCCCTCGCTCTGCCAGTTATCGAGATAAAACAGCATCGCCGGGCTCCGGGCTGTCGCGATCAGCAGGTCTTTGAACTTGCCCAGCACATGCGGGCGGATGACGTCGCGCTCGTACGCCGTAACCAGGTAGTGATCCGCTCCCTTGCCGATGAAAACATTGAAGTGGTTGAACCAGAAGTCGGTGAGCACCTCCTCGAGTTGGCGATCGCTGTACACCCCGCGCAGCAGCTTGGCCGACTGCACCTCAGCGTTGATGACCGCGGCAGGATTGTTGAGAGCCAGGACCGTCTCGCGTTGCTGCGGAGTGAGACCCGCCAAGAGTGCCTGCCGTTTCTCAAAAGGGAGACTCTGCGTCAGGTCGCGCTGCTGCGCCACCGGCAGTGACAGGATTCGTTGCATGCGTGCGTCAGGCGGCAAAAGTGCAAGTTCGTTCATAATGGCGTGGGCGTCGCGCTGGTCCTGTTGGCGTTGTGAAAGCTCGGAAGCATTCATCGGCTTGTCGGATGACACCGAGCTAGCCTGAATTACACCGGCGCTCGGTTTAGAACCCTCCTCATTCTGTTTGCGTGCCTGTTGCTGCTCGATGCGGTCGATCGCCGCCGTGTAAACGGCGCGGGAATAGGCATCGCCCGGCATGGGCAACTTTCTGTCCATCACGGCCTTCGCTACCGGGTTGGGCGGAAACTCGCGAAGCATTTCGCTGCTGCTCATGGCAAGCGTTCGATAGCCGGCGAGCCGTGCCTGCAGGGCGCTGTCGTCAATCTTCCGGGGATGAAGCTGCAGGTCGATCCACGTGTCGACGCCGATCGCCGCTACGGCCTTCGCGTCACCAGGCCGGGGACCGAAGGTGAGGCGATCAAGCGCATGCTGCACTCGTTTCTGTTCATCGACGACGACTGTCGCCCTGTTCTTCTTCGACGCGGATAGGCCCGCCACTACTAAAAGCAAAAGGCCCGCTGCGGCAACCCAGCGCAACCGCGGCCGTCGATTGATTCGAATCCGGCGATGGCTGCTGCGTGCTGCGCCCATGAATGCGTACTCCGCGCGAACGATGCTGACTGTATAAACCTGCGGCGACCGAAAAGTTGTTGCAGCGTTATGCAGGTAGGGCGTGTTCTTTCACCCTACCGTTCGATCTTGCAAAACGATCGCCGCCGCGCGCCCGAATGCTAAGCTAATTGCTGATTTGCTTCCGTCATGATCCTTGACGCGCTGCACAAGATCGCGAACCACGGATCCTCGCTCAGTCGCGACGAGGCGCGCGACGTTATGGCCGAAGTGTTGCGAGGCGAAGCAACCAATGCGCAGATCGGCGCTTTGCTGGTCGCACTGCACATGAAGGGTGAGACGGTCGAGGAGATCGTTGGATTCGCGCAGGCGATCCGCTCCGCAGCCACTCCGCTGCTCACCGAAGAGGGTGACGCCGTTGACGTCAGCGGCACCGGCCGCGATGCGCTGGTCGACACCTGCGGCACCGGCGGAGACACCTCCGGCACCTTCAACATCTCGACGGCTGTCGCGTTCGTGACTGCGGGCGCGGGTGTGCGCGTCGCCAAGCATGGCAATCGCAGCATCACCTCGAAGTGCGGCTCGGCCGACGTGATGGAAGCCCTCGGCGTGAACATCAACCTGCCGACTGCACGCCTTGCCGCCTGCCTGCGTGCGACCGGCATCGCCTTCCTATTTGCGCCTGCGATGCATTCGGCGATGAAGTACGTGCAGCCTGCTCGTCGCGAGCTGCACCTGAGAACGGTGTTTAACTTGCTCGGGCCACTGACGAATCCGGCACGCGCTTCGGCGCAGGTGGTGGGCGTTTACTCCGCCGACCTGGTGGAAAAACTCGCCGAAGCGCTCAGCGAACTCGGGCTTCGTCGCGCGTTCGTTGTTCACGGACGCGACGGGCTCGACGAGATCACCATCTCCGGCCCCACCAAAGTCGCCGAAGTTCGCGACGGCCACGTGCGCAGCTACGAGGTCACGCCGGAAGAGTTCGGCCTGAAATCGGCGCCGCTTGAAGCCATTGCCGGAGGCGACGCTGCACAAAATGCCGCGATCATCCGCGCGGTGCTCGAGGGCGAACGTTCTGCCCGCCGCGATATCGTGGTGCTGAACGCCGCCGCTGCGCTGGTAGCAGCCGCGCATGCCAACCACATCGGAGAAGCTGTGCCGCTCGCCGCCTACGCCATCGATTGCGGCCACGCCCGGCAGCGCCTGCACCTGCTGGTAGAGTTCACCAACCGCCAACCCTAGAATGCCGTCAAACGTGTCTCAAAGGAGAACTGCACGATGACCCTCCCACGCTGGCTCATCCTTCTCGCAAGCATCGTCCTGTTCTGTGCCGGGCTCATGCACATCCTGGGGTATTTTTTCGCGCTACCTGTGCTGGCAAAGGCCGGAATCGACCCGCAGGTCCTCGGCGCGGTGAAGGCCGTGTGGTTCGTGTTCTCCGTCGAGTTGGTGGTCCTGAGCCCGGCGTTTGTCTGGATCAGCCGGCGTCCGGGCCTGCGCTCCCTGCTGATCTTCCTCGCGATCATCCCGCTGGCTGACGCGGTGTTGATGTACTACTATGTGGGTCTCTTCATCGGGACCGACATGGTCGCAGTCGGGGCTCTGCTCCTGGTGGCCGGAGCATGGCTTCTGCCGCGCAGCGAGTCTGCGTAATCCAGCAAAACAACAGGCAGCGCACCTCGCGATGCGCTGCCTCGACACCAAACTCCATACCAGCTTACTTGGTCGTATTCACCACCGGAATTGCCGCCGCCAGCTGCAGGTTGATCAGCAGGTCGATCCGGCGATCGATCTGGTACCACAGAGCGGTCTTCTTGGGTGAGATCACCTTCTCGAAGATCGGGACATATTTCATGCGCAGCTCGAGGAGCTGCTGGTCAACGGCCGTCGACCTCTTGATGTAATCCTGGACCTGCGCATCGGTCATGGTGTTGTAGTTGGCCGCATAATCTTTGATCAGCGCCCAACGATCGTCGTTGTATTTGATGGCTTCCTGTCTGTACTGGTCGAAGATAGGCCAGAACTTAGTGGCCTCGTCGGCGGTGAGGGTCATGTTTTGCGCAGTGATCTCCTTGCGCTGCGACCGGATATCCTCCCGTAACATCTGGATGTCCTGGTCGGTTACGGTGTGGGGAGGGGCGCTGGCGCCGGGCGCGCTCTGCGCGGCCTGGGCAAAGATGGGGACGCTGGACAGCAGCAACGCGCTGGCCACAATTAGAACGGCAACGATAGTTTTCTTCTGCATTCTCTCTCCTTGGAACGGATTGATCGCACCTGTCCGACG
>Ga0210406_10006830_pt1 | contig 11725 bp, 4 predicted proteins | sample IncBWC30MmetaG_FD_155454 | JGI IMG/M metagenome (GOLD analysis project Ga0210406, IMG submission 155454) | Forest soil microbial communities from Barre Woods Harvard Forest LTER site, Petersham, Massachusetts, United States - Inc-BW-C-30-M | ecosystem: Environmental > Terrestrial > Soil >... | reverse complement strand
CTGACGCTGACGAATGCCGGCAACGCGAGCCTCACAATCTCCAACGTGGCTGTGAGTGGGGCGGGATTCGGTGCTAGCGGCGCAGGCCCCAACACGATGTTGGCACCGGGGCAGACTGCAGCGCTGAACGTGACGTTTACACCGTCGGCGACGGGAAGCGCCGCAGGCGCCATCACCATTGGCAGCACGGCGGGAGGATTGTCAATCACGCTGGCTGGAAGCGGCGGCCAGCTGAGCTCGCATGCGGTGGCGCTGAACTGGGACGCGAGCACGTCGGAGGTAGTTGGATATTACGTTTATCGGACGCTTGCGGACGGCACGTACGCGAAGATCAATTCCGCGCCCGTAGTCCTTACTCAATACACGGATACGCAGATTCAGAGCGGGCAGACCTACACTTATGTCGTAACTGCTGTAGACGCCGATGCAGTGGAAAGTGATTATTCGGATCCGGTACTAGCAACAATTCCCTGATCCGTTAGGTGGCGAAACTGCGCTTGCGCTCGGCACCCCTCCCCCCGGTTTTTCATAAGTGTTCATTCTAAAGGGAGTTAAAGTCCCTTGTTTTGATACACTTTTGGAAGTGTTCATTCTAAAGGGGTTTGAGACGTGAACGAGAATTCCGTGGCGACATCCGAGTGAGAGCTCGCTACGCCCGGGGACTATACCCGAAAAGAAAAAAGCGGGAGAAGGCTCCCGCAGTCAAGACGCAGTTTCTTACAGAACTCATCCTACTCTATAAGCTTACTAGTTGTCGATAGAAATCCGAGTGACCCTCCGAAACCGTTCGTGACAACCTGGTTCACCCTAGGGTCAACGCTGTATTTGGCCCCTAAGTGTAATCCTGTACAAGGCCTTACCCTGTCCCGGTTGTGAACTCCTGACCAGTAGCCCCCAGGAAGCGTGTTGCGCAAGAATGCACGCACTTCGTGAGGCGGCGGCAGTTGAGGGGGGATAGGCATGGCCGGAATGGATTTCTGTAAGTGTCTCAATTTCAGTAGTTTGCGAAGGTCGTTGCTTATAATGTCAGGTTTAGCATTTTTTGCGGGCCAAGCAACCGGTCAGAGTTCGCCAAACGGCGCGGCAAAGGTGGAGCCAGCGGTACCGGCTTCGCTCTCAATGGAAGTCACGCCAAGCACGGTAAGTTTTGTGGACGTGCCCGTGGGTGATACGTATACCCAGACAGTCAAAATCACAAACCTAAACGAGGGCACGCTCCAGATCAGGAAAATCACGGCATCAAATCCGAATTTCCAAGTTACAGGGATTCTGCTGCCTGTCGTTGTGGCGCACGGCACAAGCCAAAGCTTTACCATTTCTTATAAGGCAAAGGCGGAGGGGCGCACTGAAGGACAGATCTCAATTTTGACGAGCTCCGGCGACGCGCCGCTCGTGTTGGAAGTAAGAGCTTCTTCCGCGGCTGGGCAGACGGAACTGACGGCGAATGCGGCGGCCATTGACTTTGAAGACATCGCGGTGGGAAGCGCGGGCAAGAAGGAATTGGTACTTACGAATTCTGGGAACCGCGACTTGAGGATTTCCGGAATATCGGCTTCAGGAGCGGGTTTCAGCGTCTCGGGAACAACGGCAATCAACTTGAGTCCCGGTCAAAATGTGGAACTGGAAGTGAACTTCGCGCCAAAGAACGCGGGGCGGCAAACGGGGAACTTGAAGGTGGCGAGCGCCGAGGGTGGTTCCTTGCTGACCATTCCGCTGACCGCAGGTGGGGCTCCCTCTTCACAAAGCACAGTCAAGCTGAATTGGGAGGAGAGCCCGGTTACCGTGGCGGGTTATGTGGTTTACCGATCCGCGGAGGCCAGCGGACCGTATACGCGGGTTTCTTCTTCGCCAGTGCCCTCTCCGGAGTATGAAGACACGGGGCTGGCTGCCGGACATACATACTATTATGTAGTGTCGTCCTTGGACGCGGACCAAGTGGAAAGTGAATATTCGACGCCAATAAGTGCGACCGTGCCTTCACGCTAGCGCAGCTGGGAAGGCGCATCCCGAGCTGCACGTCACGGCCCCCTTGTTGATGGCTCGCGGCAATGACGCCCGGTCACGCCGCAAATAAGTAACTTACCCGATTGCAACACAGCCCGTTAAGCCCTATGGTCAACGCTATTTGTATCTCCTGGTGAGATGCAGGGAGTTGGTGTGGCCATGGCAACAGCCTTACGGGCCGTTCCGGAATCGTTGGGGCCCGGAACCAAACTTATTGAACAAAATGAAGAGTTTAGGACGAAGTTTGATAGGTATAGCTTCCCATTCCGGCACAACTTGGCGGGGCACCCGGTATTTGAGTTGAATCGATTGATGGAGTTGGCGCAGGAAACGCAGAGCACGCGACCTGCGGACCTGTATTACGACGCTGGAACGATCGATGTGAACCAACGGTGGGATAAGACTCCCAGGCCGGAGTTCAGCGCGAGAGACGCGATTCAGAGAATTGAGCAGTGCGGCGCCTGGATCGTCCTGAAGCGAGCGGATAAGAACCCCGAATATGGGGCGGTGTTGAAGGAGTGCATGGCGGAGCTGCAGGAGTTCACGGGGTTGAACCTGGACCGGGTGATGAAGGTACAGGAAGTGATTTTGTTCATCACTTCGCCGCAGCGTGTGACCACTTATCATATCGACCGTGAATGTAGTCTGTTGTTACAGATTCAAGGCGACAAGCACATCAGCATTTTCGATCGCAATGACCGCGAGGTGCTTTCCGAGGAAGAGATCGAGCAGTTCTGGTCGGTGGATCACAACGCGCCGCGGTACAAGCCCGAATTGCAGCACCATGCCACCGTGTACGAGCTGAGGCCGGGGAACGGGGTGCACATTCCGGTGAACTGCCCACATTGGGTGCAGAATGGGAACAACATTTCGGTCTCGCTGAACGTCAACTTTCAATACCGGGATGCGATGCGAGCGAATTTGTATCGACTGAATTTTGTTTTGCGGAAGATGGGACTTCAACCGACGCCGCCAGGTACTTCGGCAGCGAAAGATAAAGTGAAGAGCGTGGCGGTGTTGCCCTTGGTTTGGGCCAAAAACTGTTTGCGGGGCAGAAAACCGTGGGCTTGATGGCCTAAGGACCGCCGATCGCAGGGACGACGGCAGTTTATTTCCTTCGAAAATAAAAACCAGAGTAAGTTCTTGCGCAGAGGTCCGGGTGCGTAGGCACAAGCAAGCGTAGCTCATGGACCGGCCACTCAGACTGTAGTTCGTAACCGAGCGCCTGCATTCCGGCGACGAGGTTGGCGCGGCTGTGAAGTTTGCAGGGCACGAGGTAAGAGCGGTTGTCCTGCACGGTGATCAAGTCTGCGCCGGCGGAACAGGGAGTGCGATTAACAAAGACGTGGCTCGGAAGACGCTGGAGTGGGCGGAGGAGTTCAGGAAGAGGCTGCTCAAAATAATGGAGGGAGCCAGAAGCAATAAAAACATCGGAGCCGCTCGCCTCAGCGAGGGTATTGGCAAAGCGGATGCGGGTTTCGCCGCGCTCGGCCGCGAGCCTCTCACCTAGCGGCTTTTTCACTGGCAGGTCGTAGACGGTCCACAGGAGCGTCGGCGGGAAATGCACTTTGGTCTGATAGGCATAAAACAAATTACCCACATTGCCGCCCAGGTCGAACACATGCCGCAGTTCAGGAGCGAGCGGGGCAAGATGGAAGAGAAGGGGGTAGTCGCTTTCGCGCACTGCGCCGGAGATTGAAGTGTGGTAGCGGATTTCGTCAGCGTGTTCATGCCCGGCCTGAATGTACCGCGATGCGCACGCTTGGGCCGCTGGAAAAGAAGCAAAGACGCGGCGGAAACCGAGCAAGGCATCGATCGAACGTAACGCTATGGGATTGGATCGTAGTCGGGCGGCGAGATTCCGACCGGCCGACCGGCCGCCGAGGAAATTGAGAAGTGAAGTAAGCGCGCGAATCTGCAAGGTACGAAGACGCAAGAGAAGGGAAGCGCGAGGCATGGCCGCCCGTTCGATGGCGGGCGGCGCAGATTCGTTTGCGACTCGTTCCGGCAGACCGGGAATGGCTGTGGAGGTTCTTATGTTTTCCCCAAGTGCGTGTAGACGCGGCTAAGAATCTTCTTAACAAGCATGCCGCCGGTATTGCCGCGATTTTCCATCGCGGAGAGCGCATTCTTCGCGGATTGGATTGCGGAGTGGGCGCGAGGCACAAAGGCAGGCAGAGGGTCGCCGGCGTCATCTGGGAACTGGAACTCTGATATTTTGCGATTTGGGTCTGCCGCGATTTGCACGAACAGATGACGAAGTTGCCCAATCATGCGATTTACGTTGGCCGCTTCGTACATGTCGGAGTCGTATTCGCAGGACAGCCGCCATCCATCGGAACGCTGCACCATAAAAAAGTTCAGGTCGTAGATTGCGCCCGGAGACTTGGATGGCACCGGCGTCATGGAAAGCCCGCCAAAGCGGAGCGGCTTAACGAAATCGCGTTGATAAATGAAATTGATGCTGTAGACCGTGGGCCGATTGGGATCGCGCTTCAGGCGCAACGCTTCGACCACTTGCTGGAAATGGATATCCTGGTGCGCGATGCCGTCCTCGACGGTGCGTTGAACGCGCGCAAGGAGCTCAAGGAAAGTAGGATCTCCGGAGAGATCGGTGCGCAAAATAACGGTGTTAATGAAGAGGCCAATGAGCGGCTCAAGTTCAACGCGATCGCGGCCCGCTAGAAGAGTGCCGACATAAATATCGTTTTGATGCGTGTAGTGCGCGATCAAAATCTTCAATGCCGTGAGAGACAGAGTATAAAGCGTGCAGCCATGCTTTCGGGACAAGGCGGTCAGCACATCGGTGAGGGGAACCGGCAGGACGATGGAAAGAATGTACGCGCAGTGGGTCTTTGTGGGTGGGCGGGGATGGTCGGGTTGTATTTCGCAAGCGGGCAGATTAGCCAGCTTCGTTTGCCAATAGGAACGGTGCTGTGCGGCGGCCGGATTCTCGCTTTGCTCATTTTTCCAAACTGCATAGTCTGCATATTGAAGCGGGAGGTCCGGTGCCGTTGTTGGGTTTCCGGAGGATAGCGCTTCGTATTGGGCGCCAACCTCATCACTAAAGAGCCCAATGGACCAGCCGTCCGAGACGATGTGGTGAATGGCGACCAAGAGCATGTGCTCTTGGTCGGCGAGTTTGATTAGGCGAGCCCTTACCAGGGGACCTGTCTTGAGATTAAATGGCAGAGCGGCTTCGGCGATCGTACGTCGTTCTTCCTCCAAATCGCGATCGGTGGATGCAAGATGGCTCAAGTCGTCCAGCGGCAGGGAGATGGTGGCTTCGGCGTGAATGATTTGGGTGAGAGCGCCGTCGATTAGGGTAAAGGTAGTGCGAAGAATCTCGTGCCGACGCACGATTTCGTTGATGGAGCGCTCTAGAAGGGAAGTATCGAGAGCTCCCACAATCCGAAAGCGCACGGCAATGTTCCAGCAGGGATTGCCTGGTTCAAGGCGGTCGAGATACCAGAAGGATTGCTGCGCGATGTTGGTCGGAAAACGATATACGGCCTCGCCCAAAGAACCGGTGGTTGGCTTGACGGTTAACGAACTCGAGCGAATCTGGCCTCTGCTGTCCATATCAGGTGGCCTGAGGTGCGGCATCTAGTTGGTACTGTTCGCGAGGTACGCGCGCGATTCGTTCGAGTATGTACTTGGAGCCAGCGTTTTCAGAGGCGCTGACACCAGATTCGGCGGCGAGTGCTGCAACCGTTCTCAATCGGAGGATTTGCTGGGGAGCAAGCGTGATGCCGGCTTGCGCTGCGCGAGCGATGATCTGAAAGAGGTGAATGGAGTCGGCGCCGAGATCAAATAGACTGTCATGCACACTCAGCCGTTCGAGGTGTAGAACCTCAGCGCAGACGTCAGCGAGCTTTGCTTCGGCGGGATTGCGAGGAGCGATGAAGAGATTCTGCTCCGGAAGATTCAACGCATCCAAGCGGACCAGCGCTTTGCGATCTACTTTCCCGTTTGGTGTATGCGGCAACTCGGGCATAAAGACGAATACGGACGGGATCATGTACTCCGGAAGGGAAGCTGCGACCCAGTCTCGCAGATCTTCGGACGAGCACTTTTGAAATTCTTGCGGGACGCAATACGCGACGAGACGATTACTGCCGGGTTCGTCTTGCTGCACGGCGACGACGCATTCACGGATGTCCGGATGGCGGGAGAGTACTGACTCGATTTCGCCGAGTTCAATACGGAAGCCGCGGACTTTGACCTGATTGTCCAGTCTGCCCAGGAATTCAAGTTTTCCGTCGGGGCGATAGCGGACCAAGTCGCCAGTTTTATAAAGGCGGCCGCCAGCTTTCTTGCTGAAGGGATCGGCGATAAAACGTTCTGCGGTTAATTGCGCGTTTCTGAAGTAGCCCTTGGCTACGCCATCGCCGCCGATGTAGAGCTCGCCGGGTACGCCAATGGGCACCGGTTGCTGTTTAGCGTCGAGTGCGTAGAAGCTGGTGTTGTGAATGGGTGGGCCGATGGTCACAGGACCTTCGCCCGCTTCGACGCGCGAGGTCGCCGACCAAATAGTTGTTTCCGTCGGGCCGTACATATTCCAAAGCTCGCCACGCTGCAACAATTCGTCCGCGAGCTGTCGCGGCAGGGCTTCACCGCCGCAGAGCATTCTTAATTCTGGTGAACCTGACCAGCCCACTTCGAGCAGCAGACGCCAAGTGGCGGGAGTGGCTTGCATGACGGTTGGTTTCGATTCGCCCAATAACTTGATCAACAGGCGCGGGTCTTGCGCGGTCTGCCGGCTCGCAAGAATCAAGTGTGCGCCAGCGATGAGGGGAAGAAAAAGCTCTAGAGCAGCGATATCGAAAGATAGGGTTGTCACAGCGAGCAGACGGTCGCTATCGTCAAGTCCCGGAGTTTCGCGCATGGACCAAAGTAAATTGGCTACATTGCGGTGGGTAACTTCAACACCCTTCGGCTTTCCGGTTGATCCGGAAGTGTAGATTGTGTAGGCGATGGAGGAGGGATCAAGGTTAATAGCCAGGCATGTCTCCCGCTCGCGCTCAATGAGGACCCAATCGCGATCGAGGCAGACTAGCCGTGTGTCGACGAGCGGAAGGTTCGGAACGAGTTTCGAATGGGTGACCAGAGTGGCCAAGGAAGTGTCTTCCATGATGAAAGCGATACGATCGCGCGGATACGCAGCATCGAGAGGCAGATAAGCGGCGCCAGCTTTCCAAATGCCGAGTAAACCGACGAGCAGGTCCAAGGAGCGATCCAGCGCGATGCCAACGAGCGACCCTGGCGTAACGCCGATTTTAATCAAATGTCTGGCAAGTTGATTGGCACGTTTGTCGAGATCAGCGTAAGTGAGGCTTTGCCCTTCGAATGAAACGGCGACCGCGCCGGGATTTCGGGCGGCTTGTTCCTCGATTAGTTCGTGGACGCATTTGTCTCGCGGGTACTCGCCTTTTGTGGCATTCCAGTCGTGAAGAATCTGCCGATGTTCAGTATCGCTGAGAATTGGAAGGCGATCGATTTCCTGCTTGGCATCAATGGCCATACTTTTCAGCAAGGTTTCGAAGTGCGTGAGCCAGCGTGCGATCGTGTCGCGGTCGAAGAGATCGGAATTGTAATCACAGTCAATCAGAAGACCCCGGTCGGATTCGACGATGTTAACGAACAGATCGAAGTTCACCGCGGCCTTGGGATTGGGGTCGATTTCGACTTGTAAGCCGGGGAATTTGAGATTTGTGCCGACCTTTTCGAGATTGAATTGCACCTCGACAAGCGGCAGGCGGCTCGGGTCGCGACGAAGCTTCAAATTGCGAACCAGAGTGCCATAGGTATAGGACTGGTGATCGTAGGCATCGAGCACCGTGCGCTTTACCTGTTGGAGCAGTTCGGTGACGGACTGGCCGTCAATCAGCTCCACCCGAATCGGTAGGAAATTAACGCAGTGGCCGACGAGGTTGCCATTATCCAAGAGGGATTGCCCTGCGGTGGGAATGCCGACGACGATGTCCCTCTGTGCGGTCAGGCGATGTAGCAATGATGTGAACCCGGTTAGCAGCGTCGCAAATAGCGTGCAGCCCTGCTTGGCGCCGGCGTGTCTGATCTGCTTGTAAATGGTGGCATCGATTCGGGCGCGGTAGGTTGCGCCTTTGAAAGATTTTACGGCTGGGCGCGGACGATCCGTTGGCAGCTCGAGGACAGGAGGAAGCTGCTCAAATCGTTTGCGCCAATAGGCGGCGACTTCTTCGTCAAGCGCGCTTTCAGACTGTTGGCGGGCGTATTCGCTGAACTGCAACGCGGGCGGAAGAGAAGGATTCGTCGCGGCGCGTCGAGCGGCGTAGAGCACGCCGAGTTCATCGAGCAGGACGTTTGTCGACCAGCCATCGCATACGATGTGATGGCTAGTAACGACGAGAGCATGTAGTTGAGTTTCGAGGCGAAACCGACGCAGGCGAAGTACCGGCCCATTGATGAGGTCGAATGGTGTGGAAGCTTCCTGTTGCTTGGCTTTTTCCAGCGTTGCTATCCGCTCGGATGCCGAGGCGGATGACAAGTCCTCGAACGTCAGCGAGAGTTGGCCTGCCGGAGAAAAGTGAAGCGAGTTGCGATCGGGAATAATTCTCGCGCGCAGTGCGTCGTGCCGATTGACCAGTTCTTGCAGGGACTCGCGTAGGGCGTGGGTATCAAGTTGTCCGCGTAGGAGAAGAGTGAAGGACTCGTTAAACGCGCAGGAAGCATCTTCGCCGAGTTGCGCTGACAGCCAGATCTCCGTTTGCGCTTCTGTCATCGGGACTTCAATGCTGGGTCCTGGTTCGGGAGCAGGTCGTGAGATTGCCGGAGCGGTAGTCGAGCGGTTTTCGATTTCCTGCGCGGCCAGCTCTGAGCGGACTTGCAGAATTCCACCAGCTTGCATTTCCGCGATCGATTCATCAAATGCGCGGATAATCGAGGCGATGTCAGCATTCGAGTGCGCGGTGGTGAGGAAGCACGGGAAACCCTCGAGGATGTAAATGCCCTTCTCGCGAAGGTGATAGTGGAGCAGGCTTCCCAACGGGAAATCAGTGGGGAAACTGAAATAGAAGATGCTGCCAAAGTTTTCGATGCGAGAGGGAACGCCGCCTTTTTCAAAAAGCGCATTTAATGCGCTGACCAGCGAGGCGGTTTTTGCACTGAGCTGTTGCTGCAGCTGTGGGCCATGCTGGCGAAAATGCTCGAGCACCGCTTTTACCGCGGCGAGAGTGAGTGGGTGACGGTGGAACGTGCCCGCAAAGAACGTTACCCCGACGGATGGATATGAGTCATCGCCGAACTGCCACGCGCCGCCGTCCAATGCGTCCATAAATTGAGACTTGCCGGCGAGGACGCCGATGGGCATGCCTCCCGCGAGAACTTTTCCGTAGGTAGCGAGATCTGCGCGGATATCGAACAATGCTTGGCAGCCGCCGGGATGAACGCGGAAGCCGGTGACGACTTCATCGAAGATTAATGCGGCACCGGAGTCCTGCGTGATTTGGCGGATGTCACGCAGGAATTCAAGAGGCTGAAGGTTGGGATGCCGGCTCTGAACCGGCTCGACGAGGACGGCGGCGAGTTCACTCGCATGAGAGCGAATCCACTCGAGCGACTCAGGGGTGCCATAGTCCAAAACAACAATGTTGCCCACGCTCTCCCGCGGAATACCGGGTGCAATCGGCAAAGAGCGCGGCGTGTCCGCCCCCTTTATACCCTTCACCAGGACTTCATCGAACATGCCGTGATAGGAACCAGCGAAGAGCACCACTTTGCTGCGGCCGGTGACCGTGCGCGCCACGCGGAGAGCGGCTATGACCGCTTCAGAGCCAGTGTTGCAGAAGCTCATGCGCTCATTGGCCGTCATTTCGCAAAACATATCGGCAACTTCACCGGCGAGGGGTGTCTGAGGTCCAATCTCGAATCCCTCGTGGAGCTGTTGTTCAACGGCGCGCTCGACAAAATCTGGACGGTGGCCGAGCATGATGGGGCCGAATCCGTTCAGAATGTCGATGTACTCATTGCCGTCTACATCCCACAGGCGTGAACCCTTCGAACGGACGGTGAGAATGGGGTAGACCATCTCCTTCCACTGGGTGCGAAAACCGGAAACGACGCGCGGGTCAGCAAGCCGAGCGCGGTATTGCTGCGTCATGCTCTTGGATTTGGCCGTCCGTTTGGTGCAGCGTTCGACTAGTTCTCGGATGTGTTTCTGCTGAGCATCGGTGAATTGCGCTGAGGTTCCTTTCTGGGGCGGCTTGTAGGGTCCGAAAGGTTTGAACTCGCGCGATTCTTGGGCTGCTGGCGCAGGTGCAGGTGCAGGTGCGGCAGCTACTTTCGTGACTGATGTAGGGGTAGCTTGCGGCAATTCCTTTTGCGCCTTCGCGGCGGCAGTTTCCGGGGAAAGGCCGCGGAGAACGTCAAGTTGCTTCGCGAAAAGCTGGTTCATCGTTTGCATCTGCTCGCGCATCAGGCGCTCAACCGGCGATTCCGTTGTGTTGAGGTTGCCGTTTGCGGTGGCCGGCGATTGGGCCGTGAGTTGAGTATCGGGGACAGTAGTAGAATTAGCTGCCTGTTCAGGCCCGACTTCACGACGCTCAGGAGCTTTCGGAGCGAGGGCTTCCGCAGGCAACTGACTATCCATAAATTCGGTGAGCGATTTAATCGATGACAGGTCGCTTAAGAGTTGCCGGAAGGTGATTTTCAGGCCGAATTTGCTTTGCAATGACTGGCTCACTTGCGTGAGGAATAACGAGTCAAAGCCCATCTCAAGAAAACTGGAGGAAGCATCGGAGGGCTGAATGCGGACGCCGGAGAGATCTGCAAATATTTCAGACACCATGCTGAAGATGACCGCGGCACGATCGGCTGCTGGTTGCGGGTCGGGGGTTGGGCCTTGCGAATTGTGAGCCACGCTCTGACTCTCCTCAAAGAACATATTCGTGCGTATCGTTTCCGTCACTGAAGCGGGAGCTACGGAGGCAGGCAGCTGCGTCTGGGCCGCAGGCGCTTCCAGCCAAAATCGTTTTCGCTCGAAGGGGTACGTGGGCAGGGAGATTCGCCGGCGGCGCTCTCCCGAGTGAAGCGTTTCCCACTTGGGCTGCAATCCTGCGGCCCATAGCGAGCCAACAGCGCTGAGCAAGTCGAGCGAACTGCTCTCGCCGGACGACGCATCTCCGAAGGAGGAGATGACCGTCACGGGGTTCTGCGTATCTCCGCCTACGTTGCCATTTTGTCGCGGTAGGTTTTGTCTAGCCAGAGTGCTCAGCACATTACCTGGACCTACCTCCAGCAGAACTGCTCCACCTCTCTTGAGGAGTTCCTGAACCCCTGCCGAAAACTGCACCGGAGCGCGCACGTGGCGCGCCCAGTATTTGGAATCAGTCGCTTCATTTTCTGAAATCCAGGTGCCGGAAACGGATGAGACGAAAGGGATCTTGGGGACGCAAAGACGAGTCTGTGCTACACGCGAAGAAAACCGGTCCACGATGGGATCCATCATCGAAGAGTGGAAAGCATGGGAAGTGACGAGCCGCCGCGTTGGGACGCCTTCGTTGTTCAGTTCGGTCTCCAATGCATCCAAGGCATCAAAGGGCCCAGCGACGACACAGAGAGAAGGGGCATTAATTGCCGCGATAGCAAGGTGGCCGTTGAGACGGGTGCGAATCTCGGATTCAGGCAGGCGGACGGACATCATTCCACCTGGAGCGAGTTTTTGCATCATTTGCCCGCGGGC
>Ga0210406_10006828_pt1 | contig 11730 bp, 8 predicted proteins | sample IncBWC30MmetaG_FD_155454 | JGI IMG/M metagenome (GOLD analysis project Ga0210406, IMG submission 155454) | Forest soil microbial communities from Barre Woods Harvard Forest LTER site, Petersham, Massachusetts, United States - Inc-BW-C-30-M | ecosystem: Environmental > Terrestrial > Soil >... | reverse complement strand
GATCTGGATCTCGACGGGGCGTCCGCCAGAACTCTCAGGCGTGGAGAGCGTTCCCGAATGGACCAAGCCATCTTGTGTCTTGACGATGAAAAGTTGCTTGCTCTCAACATGATCCACCTTGGACCATTCCACGGAAGAAGTACCAAGAATGTAGTCGACGCTGATGTAGAGGGTATCGGTGGCGAGGCCCTTGATCTCGCAGGTGATTCGGTCGCCGTTCTTCATGATAATGACGTCACTTTTATCGCGGGCAAACAACGGTAGGGCAAGGAAAAGAGCCCACCACAAAAGAACCATTCTAGTTTTCATAGCAGATCCTCTTACCGCTGGGAGGTTTGTCCTGCATAGACTCGGCGAGTGGAGATTGCCATGGCGAATCAAGATTTGGCGGACTTGCCCGAGAGCAAGCGGCCGGCCCAAATAGAGCAATCGGTCGTGTTTTTCCGGGCCTTGAACGAGAGGGGTTTCATTGTTCGTTTCCAGACCCGGCCACGCTTTCTTCATCGCAGTGAAAAGGAATGCGGTGGTGAAACCAAACAATATCCAGCCATTCAACGCTTCCAGAGCGCCGATGAGTCGCCAGTGGGGTGCAAGTTAGTGCATGCTGCAAAGTCTCGGATTACCCGTATCTCTCCGTCCCATTCGCCAGGTAGGTCTTTCGGGTTGGCGAACGAGCTACCTATGCCTGCCTCCGCCTCCACCCCCTCCGCCGCCTCCACTCCAACTGCGGCCACCGCCGCCATATCCGCCCGAGCTGTGATTGCCGCTTTGGTAGTGTTGACTCTGGGCCGAACCGCTCTGTCGGTTTTGTTTTTCGGAGTCGAGATTTTGCGTGGACCCGCCGTAGGAGGAGTGGCTTTGATTCATGCTCTGTTCGTGCTGCTGGGTGTTGGCCTGGCTGCTTGGATGCTGTTGCTGATAGCTCGACTTGTCTTGCTGCGTCGTTGCCTGGCTGTTGGGGTGCTGTTGCTCATAGCTTTGAGTGCTTTGCTGGGCTTTCTGCTGATTCTGGGTCGTGTTCACACTGCTCCAGCTACCACTGCCATTGGACTTTTGCCAGCCGGAGCCGGTGTTTTTGTAAACATTCCCGTCGTGGCCAGCGTACATGTCGCCGTTGGATGATTTGCCGGCGGCGGTGCTCCCGTAAGCTGAACTCGTGCCCGCGGCCTTCCCACCCGAGGAGGTCTGCCCGGACGCTACCGTCCCTTGCGCGGTCGAATAATGCTGGGTAGTGGCGGATTTGTTTCCCTGGGAGACGTAGGAACTCCCCCACTGCGCGGTGGGACTCGACCCCTGATGAGTTGCGCCATACGATCCGGTGTACGGGTTGTACGCCTGGCCCACGGTCTGCTTGCCGTACGCCGTGGACGTGGAAGCGGTTCGCGTGGAAGTGCCAGTGTACGGATTATAGGACGCAGTGCGTGTCGCGGAACCATACGCTCCGTATGTCGTTTGTGAAACGCCGTAGGCCCCTGTCGAACTATGGTAGTAAGACGTGCCATACGCGCCATAAGCTCCGTAGCATGTGGGGTAAGGATGGTAGACCGGGTAGCCATAGGGCGGGTAGCCAATGTGAGGCGGATAGTAATAACCGCTGCCGTTGGCCACGATGGCTCCGACGGCCGCGCCCATGACGAACGCACCGAGATATCCTGCCGTGTAACTGGACTGCACGTTGCCGCTCGAAGTTGTGACCTGCGTTACGTACGTGACGTTATACACGGGAGAACTCGGAGGAATTGTATAAATCACCTGGGGCACAGAATTCGCGGTGGTCCACGGACCTTGCGGTGTGGTGGATATGAACCAAACGCCTTGCAAGCACAAGTAATAAACATCCCCGACCTGAATCACTTTGTCCGGGGTATTGGTGGCGTAGTGCAGGGTTGTGCCCTCTATCGGTGCGAATTGCGGACTGCCCGTATAGTCTACTTTTGCCTGCGCGGCCGCGGTCGCAGGATTCAGCTCCATGACCGTGGGAATTTGCGCGATCAACACCGCGTCTTTTGCCTGGGAAGTGCCGGGTACGGAAGCGAGGATCGCGCTCGCCGGGTTTGAGAGAGGAATATTGGCAAAATCCGGCGGCAGGCTGAGCGATGCAAACGTCCACGGCCCGGTCAGACTTTGCGCGCTGAACCAGCGACCCGCCGCCAGGTAGTAGTAGGTTTGCGTTGCCCCATAAACAAAGAGGGGGGAATCGATGTTGTTGGCATAGACCAGTTGCGTGCCCGGAATCGTCGTGTAGGTCGGGCGCCCTTCGAACAAGATCACCTCGGCGGGAAACTGGCTATAAAAGACTTGTGGAACAATGGCATTCGCAACCTGCGGAGGCGGAACCGCCTTCTTCACTTCTGCGAATTTTCCGGAGTCGGGCACCTTCTCGAAGGCCTTGGATAACTTCATAACCCGCGACCACGGCCCATGCAGATCACCCGCACTCAGCCAGATATTGTTGAGCAGCAAGTAATACTGGGAATTGTTTTTGTCAAAGAACAACGGCCACATCGTGTTGACGACAAACTTCAGGTCGGTCTTCGGAATCTCCGCGAGGACGGGCTCGCCATCCACACCGAGGAGAATTGCGGGAGTGTAGCTGACAAAAATAAAGGGAGGATCGTTTCGCAAATTGACCGTTTGCACCGATTGCGGCTTTGGCAGGTACGCGATCAGGCGGTCAAGGGACGCGTTGTAGGTCTGCGGAACAAAAGAACGGAGAAGTTGATCGAGTTGTGCCGACGTTGCCGGATCTTTTCCTGGAAAATAGGTGTTCAACGTTCGGATGTTGAACATGAACACTGTATGCGTTTCGGTGTTCACCTCGGTGGTGCCCTCGAACGAAGCTGCTCCCACAATCTCGCCGCCACCCGCAGGAGTCAGCTGAAAGGCCTGCCGCCATGTAATATCGTTAAAGTTTTTCCATTCATCGACCTGCGGCTGGTAGACAATGAGTTTTCCGCCGGGTTTCACAAGCTGACGCGGCCAACCGGGATCCTGTGCCGATGCGTAGGAACAGGCCGCCAATAAAAAGCCAAGAATTTTAATCGAGAGGTTCGTGTACCGCATTGCCGACTCCTTCTTGTGGCGCTACAGTTTGCTGTAACTGGAGCTTGTGGTCCTGATCTGAACCTGCTTGGCGGTTGCATCGAGCACCGTTTGGGCGACGTAATTTGTTCCATCCGGCAGACTGTTGAAAACAACTTTCAGAGTGACCACGTCCTCAGGCACATCGAGATACGTATTCACGTCGTAGCCTTGGATCTTTTTTGAGGGGGTGTCGAATGTCAGCTTCACCGTGTCACTCGGTTTCGCGTAGTCGCGAAACACAAGGGTTGCGATTCCGCCTCCTGATGGCTGAAGAGCGGCTTTGCCGGATTGGAGGGATTCCTGCATCTGGGAGCCCTCGGGTGGCACGTAACGTTTAATCAGCGATGCCACGCGCTCCATGTAGTCTTTCATTTCGTCTTTCTTCTTCTCAACGATCTTGCCTTTCACGCCGCGCTGCTTCTGAGGCGGGGGTTGAGCCGCACCCAGGGGAGTTTTCTGGACTGTCCCGTCCGGCCCATATTGGCATTGTGAAAACTTAGTGGACTTGGTCTCTCCCTTGAAGATGGTTTCCATCTTTTCCGTCCAGGTGTACTGGCGCAGAGCCTGCTGGTTTTGCGCCACGGACTGTTTGAGAGCCGCGACTTTCTGTTGGAGTTCCGGATTTGCGCCGGCCTCCTGCGAGAAGACGGGAGCTGCCAGGACAAATGCAGTCAAGGCGAACAGAAAACTGAAAGCATACCGATTACCCACATTTCGCATCATCGAACTACTCCTTCAAAGGTAGTTCTTATTTGCTCACCGGCAGTGTGGTCGGTTGGCCCAGCGTGAATTCCAGCAGCGTTTCGCTGGGCACGCGGGTCGGATCGCCTTTCTTTACCGCCGAGAGTCCCACACCAGCAGTTGCGCCGATGGCCGCCCCTTTGCCTGCGTTGCCACTGATGGCTCCAATCGCCGCACCGAGCCCGCACCGGCGGCAGTTTTCTTAACCGTGCTAGCGCCTTCGCTCTTCCCCTTTTCCTGAAAGCTGAATGTAGCGGGCGCCAGCGTAGCGAGTTGAAAACGCACAACTGCGGCGATTTTGGCGCTAGCCGTCGCGCGGGGTAATTGTCAAAAGTAACAGCCTAATGCGCCGCATTTGGCAACAGCTTGAAGTTCATTTCTTTTGCAAGGAAAAATAGAGATAGAGAGCCAAGCCGACCTCATTGACCGGCATGTTTGGGTGTTTGCCGGTGTTGTTCTCGTGCTCGTAGTAGGTGTTGAACTGCACGTGCTTGCCCACAGGGAACAAGCAACCCGCAAACAGGGCCGTGGTGCTCCACTTGCTGTATTGGCTGGTGTAATAGGGCTCGGCCGCGACGTACGGGATCAAGTGATAGGAGTAGATGGAAAACGTTCGGTCAAGCGTCAATTTGTTCCGATAGCGCCAAGTGAATTTGCCGCCTTTCCAGTCCAGATCCGCGCGGTTGCGGTCCGAAAGGTGAAAGCCGTCACTCAAGGGGAAGTTGAAGGTCACGCTTGTTATCATGCGATTGTCCAGCGGAGCATTCGGGGCAGTGATATAGCGGTAGCCGGTTTCGAGAACCAGGAATCTTGACTTGGCATCGTCGAGATCAAACGCCGTCACTTTTTTGAGCTTGATCAGGGGTTTCATATAGAGCTGCAGGCTTGGACCGATAGCAAATTGATCCGGTTGACCGCCGTCTCGATCATCTTTCGCTTCAAGATAAGTCCGAAGAGTGGAATTCAGCTCAAGGTGGGTATCAATTTCCGGCAGAAAGTGAATGTTTTGGGCGGCCGTCGGCAGGCAAGCTAAACTAAGGAGAAGCACGCATTTCCCAACTGACCTGCAAGCCGGAATCATTGTTTTCACGCCAAAGGAGCAATGAAAAATCTCACCAAATCGGAGGGCGACCCTTGCGAGTCGTCCACTCATTAGGCGAAAACCCGCTCACTTGATGTTGAAGGTCGCGCCCATCACCACGCCGGGCATGTTGACGTCGTAAACGAATTGGGGATTTCCATTCGGACGATAATTCACGTGGAGGTAGCGATACCCAGCCAGCAAGACGACTTTGCGGCTGATCTTGTAACCCAGTAAGCCCGCAACCTGATAATCCGATCGCGCGTCCGCTCCGCCAGCATCACCCGCGACCAATACAAATGCCTTTGGTGAAAGCGCGGCTTCAATCCTCCCGCCAGCAACGGCGTCCGCCCAACTCGCCGACTGGGAAATGCCACCCCTGATCTGGACTGGTTGCAAAGTGAAGTCCGTAGAAAGATGCCAATAGCGAAACCCGAACAGCGCATCCACTTTCACTCTTTTGCCATCGGCGATTCGATAGCCGATCTTGGGGGTAAGCATGGTTTCGGTCATTTTTGCCTTGATGGAAAGCGCTATCACTTGAATGGGAAGCGCCTTGTCGTCGGACAACTTGATCCACATGAAATCGACGGGCATGAGCACGCGTTTGTAGCGAGCTTCCATAACGCCCATCGCACCGATGTCGGTGTTAGAGAAAATATCGCTGAAAGACGCATGCACGCTCGCTTCGCGACCGAGAGCCCCTGCGGTTCCGTGAACACCGGAAAACCAGAGATAAGGAGCAATGGCGACATGCCAGCCGTCATCCGTGTTCGTCTCCTTTGGTTGCGGTGCGGTCGTGCTCATGTCCGATTGCGCCTGGGCGCTCGCCTGGGGTGAATAAAACGAGACCGCCAGAGTTAGTACGAATAATCCCGCGTTTGTTGGCTTCCAGAACGAACTCATTTGAACTCCCTTTCCTTCGCGAATGCAGCCGCCCCGCGCACATCGGGGTCCTTTTGTCTTTCCGTCGAACTCGCGGTCAGAGTAGGCGAGGTGCACCATCTAGAGCAGCGCTCGCCTCTTGTCCACTTGGCCGGTTAGTTTGCCGGACCGTGGAGCGTTTCCATTTCCTGCAAGTGCTTGAGAGCTGCGGCGGCCTTCAGCGTGTTGTAGTTGATGCCTGCAGGGTTCATGCCGCCGCCGTCCTGAAAGGGGAAGCCTGGGAGCGTAGCCAAGAACTCCTTAACCTTTCCCCCGATTGGCACAAAGAGCCACATCTGGTCCGCGTACCAGCGCAAATACATTTCGGAATGGAACGGCATATTCTCGTAGGGATCCGCCCTGAGGTTCACGATTAATGGCCAGTTCGTCACGTCGCGCGTGCCGGTGGCGATATTGCCGTTGACCCCGGCAAAATTGGCTTTCCAGTCATTCCATCGCACAGCGTTCAGTTCGCCTCCCTGGCCAAAATAGATGATTTCTTCCCGCGGTGCCTTCTTCACCTCGCCCTTGAAGTAGGGCAGGAAGTTGTAGCCATCCGGGTGAATCTTGAAGGTTTTACCATTGGCTTTGTAACCTCCGGCTTCGAGCTTCGCAACGATGTCCGGCTCGCCTGCAGCGGCCAGCAGAGTAGGCATCCAGTCTTCCTGCGAGAAGATCTCGTTGTGATCCGAGCCTGGCTTGATGACGCCTGGCCAGCGAACGATCATGGGCACGCGGAAGCCACCCTCCCAGGTGGTGCCTTTTTCGCCGTGGAACGGCGTGATGCCGCCGTCGGGCCAGGTGGCCGTTTCGGCGCCGTTGTCAGTGCCGTAAACCACTATTGTGTTGTCGGCGACCCCGAGGTCGTCGAGCTTCTTCAGTATCTCCCCGACCAGCTTGTCGTGCTCCACCATGCCGTCCGGATAGAGCCCGATCCCGGTAACTCCATCCGACGCTTTCTTCAGGTGCGTCCAAACGTGCATGCGGGTCGTGCAGAACCAAACGAAGAACGGCTTCTTTTCGTTCACCGATTGGCCGATGAACCTCGTGGCGTTGGTGAAAAGCTCTTCGTCAATGGTTGGCATGCGGGCGACGTTGAGCGGGCCTGTGTCCTCACATTTTTGCCTGCCCACCCGACCATTGCGTCCATCCACGGTCGGGTCATCCTTGTCCGACACGTAACAGTGGAGCACGCCTCGCGGGCCATAGTTCTTTTTGAATTCCGGATCTTTAGGGTAGTAGTAAGTTTCTGGCTCTTCTTCGGCGTTCAAGTGGTAGAGGTTGCCGAGGAACTCGTCGAAACCGTGCACCGTTGGCAGGTGGTTGTCCTTGTCACCGAGATGGTTCTTCCCAAATTGCCCTGTCCTATAGCCCTGCTCTTTGAGGAGGTCGGCGATGGTCGGCGACCAATCCGGGATGCCGTGCGGCGAGCCGGGCAAGCCGATGGTCAGTAGACCCGTGCGGAACGGATGCTGACCGAGGATGAAAGAGGCGCGTCCGGCTGTGCAGCTTTGCTGTGCATAGGCATCAGTGAAGATCCCGCCCTCCTTCGCCAGGCGATCAATGTTTGGCGTCCTGTAGCCCATTATTCCGTGGTTATAGGCGCTGATGTTGTCGATGCCAATGTCATCGCCCCAGATGACCAGGATGTTGGGTTTCTTTTGCTGCGCGAAAGCCGGGGAGGCCAAGGCGAAATCCACAATCGTGAACACTGTCGCTAAAACAAGACTCACTCTTACGTTCCGCTTCATAAAACGCCCTCCTCTTTTTCTCTTGCTGGAAAAACGATACGGCCAATTCCACACGTGAAATACGTAACGCGGCTTCTCAGATCGGCTGATGTTCCGCCTAACGGACCCGCGTTGGAATTGTCAAAAGTGACAACTTAAGGCGGGCAGATACACTCCTGCATCGAGTGGGCAACCTTCTTGGAGTTAGTATTTCCCGTTGGGAATGTCTTGCGAGGACGAAAAACGCGAGACGAATGGACGATCGGCAAGGGCATCATTCATCGCCGGAACAAGGTCGGTCTCCATCAGCACTTTCACGACGTAGCCGAGTCCTCCGACGGCAAAGCAAGTCGCCAAGATGTCGGAGTCCTCGTGAACAGTAAGAAATACGATCTTGGCCCTATTGCCGCGCTTCTTGAGCTCCCTCGCGACGTCGATTCCGCTCAAACCGGGCATGGAGATATCCAAGACGACGAGATCAGGTGTGAGGGCCAACGTTGCATCAAAAGCCGCTTGCCCATCGGTCACCATGGCAACGATTTCGAATTTTTCCTTCAAAAGGGTAGCGACGGCGCTCAACACTTGCGAAACATCATCGGCCAATAACACGCGCCTGCGCGCCATGGGAGCTCACCCCCGAGCTGTTTGTCACTTTCAAATGAGGGACATAGAATCAAGAACAAGTTCCGCGTGTAGAGTGATCTCCCGCCTGGAGCTGTTTGACTTCACCTTGCAGCAGGACTTTCCTAACCACGCTGCGCTCAATTTTCGCGGTTGCCTATTGGTAGTTATTACAATGCGGTGAGGATGATGTAGAAGTTAGATTGAGATGATTCTTTGCTTGATGGCGTACTGTACCAAATCGGCATTCGTTTTCAGTTGCAAAAGATCCATCACGGCATATTTGTGCGCGGCAACCGTCCGTTTGGTGATCCGCAGAATAGATGCGACTTCTTTCATGGAACACCCTTCCGCCAGGAGTTGAATGACCTCCCGCTGTCGAGGCGTGGGTTCGGTGACATGCTCACGGGCTCTCGGATCACGCAGCGAGATTTTGGCCTGACCCTCCGAGGCGCTGGGCGTCACGTAAGAACCGCCCTTCAGCACCTTTTCAATCGCGTCCATAAGTTCGAACGCCGCTGCTTGCTTCAGCAGGAATGCCGAAGCCCCCGCCCGAAACGCCTCGCCGACGAGGTCGGGATCTTCATTCATGGTCATGAAGATGAGTTTTACCTTTGGCATGTTGGGCTTAAGGTGCCGGGCGGCATCCAAGCCGTTCAGCTGAGGCATGGCAATGTCCAACACGACGATGTCCGGTTGAAGTCTGGTGGCTGCTTTCAGAAGCGCACGTCCATCGCTGACGGTGCCCACAACCTCGCAGCGCGGTTCCACTACGCGCTTAAGCGCATCCAGCAGCATCTGATGGTCATCGGCTAGGAGTACGCGTGGGCGTCTCAACGTGTTATTTTCCGGCCGCATGTGTTTTCACCTTTACCTCATGCACGGGGACGGCAATTGGTACTTCGGACAAAATTTCTGTCCCACAATCGGGTTCCGACTTTACCATAAGCCTGCCTCCGACGAGGCGAAGCCTCTCGGTCATCCCGACCAGCCCAATTCCAGCCGCAAGATTCGTAATGCCAGGGTCAAATCCCTTACCTGGATCGGAAATACGAAGGCTGATGCCACTGGCGTTCGCGCCGAGTTCAACTTTTGCTTCCTTGGCACCGCTATGTTTAACCACGTTCCCGAGCGCTTCCTGAGCAACTCGAAACAGACACAAGGACACGTCCTTCGGGACGTTGAGGGGACTTTCGCACGGGGTGAAATGAACTTCAATATTGTATTTCTCACTGATTTCCTTGCATAGGCCATGGAGGGCCGGCACCAGGCCCACGTGCTCCAGTTTGCTGGAGTGGAGTTGATGAGAGAGGGTGTGCAGATCCGAGGAAATTTCCTTCGTCCCCCTCAGCATCTCCAAGACGCTGGCGCGTTCCTCTACTTCGACGGGTGATAATTTTCTCCAAAGCTGTCCTAGTCCGATACCGAGGAGCGCCAGGCGTTGGCTGAAGTCGTCATGAAGCTCCCTGGCAATGCGGGCGCGTTCTTCTTCCTGGGCGCTGATGAGGCGACCACTCAAAGTGTGGAGGGATTCCTCAGAGGTCTTGCGTTCCGTAATGTCCACACACGAACCAATATAACCACGGAAGGTGCCATCGGATTCAAACCGGGGCACGCCAAAATCAGCCAGCCAGCGGTACTCTCCGTCGAAGCGTCGGAGACGGTATTCCAGTTCGAAGTCGACGCGAGCGTCAAACGCCGCCGAGTAGACTCGCAAACAGCGCTCCTGGTCCTCCGGATACACTCCCGAGAGCCATCCGTCTCCCAACTCTTGTTCCAAATGACGGCCCGTGAATTTCAGCCAACCCTGGTTGAAAAATGTACAAAGTTTGTCCGTGCCAGACATCCAGATCAACGAAGGAGAACTGTCTGCCAGCAGCCGGAAGCGTTTTTCGCTTTCGCGAAGCTCGAGTTCGTCTTGTTGATGCTCCTCTACAAGGACTGCGAGAACCATGAAGGGTGCCGCTGTGAAAAGTAAGAACAACTGGAGTGACAGCACGTTGCTAATGGGGTCCATTTCGTTGAACGGCCCATGGCCGTGGACCTGACCCCAAATGGACACTAGGGCAACTATGGAAGCCGAAGTGCCAGCGCCCGTGGAGCCGAAACGTAATGCAGACCAGAGCAGCAATGGCACGAGAGAATAAAGTAGTGGCGGCGGTGGGCTTTTTTCGCGAGCGATGAACATGAGATAGCTCAAGGAAATGATCGCTGCGATCAGCACAATTGCTTCCAGGTAATAGGCACGAGGTGCACGAACTCGTGCCCGGGCTTGGCCAACCCAACCAAGAATGGCGGGCGTTAGAGTTAGAAACGCCAGTGCCTCCGACAGAAAGCCAATCCTCCAACTAATCCAAGGGTCCCCATTCAGGCCGAGGATACCAATGGACGACACGACAAGCGGCCCAACGATTACCGCGAAGAATGAATACTTGGCAAGGGCTTTCAGACTATTCAAGCGGGGCGCACGATTCAAGGCATAACTGACACCCCACGCAACCACAAGAATCTCAAGGGCATCGGCCAGAATGAGCCAAGCAGTGGAACGAATCGAGACGCCGACTTGCAGGTCATAGACAACAAATCCTGCCAGGCCTGCCGGAATAAGAACTGGCCAGATTCTCCGTGGTACAACCAATAGAACGCCAACAATGAGCGCACACCCGGGCCAAAGGGGCGAGAGAGATTGGGGCCCCGTTGTGACTAAGATCCCTCCAATTTTTGCAGCCGCGTAACATATCGCAGCAAGCAGGAACGATAGGAAAACTGTGCGGAATCGCAAATCCAGGTTCCCGATGCTCCATCGCGACATCCTATTTTGGCGATCATTGGTTTGCGCTGCACTGGGGGAGGCAATCAGAAGAATTGGGAACAAATTTCGTCCAATGGCAGAAATCCACCTTTTGGGGCGTGCGAAAAGGTGGAGAGGATTCAGTATGCGTTTACCGACTCTGCGCGATCGAGCGGTCATACAAGCTTGTCTCAGAAACACACACCGACAGCCTAGGTAATCAAGCGGCCGGACTTTTGGGCGGTGAGAAGCGCACTCCAATTCAACTTAACTTAGAGGGCCTTAGAGATACTCCGAGGCGGTGGAGAGTCCCTAGCAGATATAGGTCAGATGTTCACTTCGATGCGTATAGCTTCGGCCAACTATCTGGCCACATACCTGGCTGCACTATATCAAAATTATCGGTCACGTCCACCAAGATTGTTGTGACGTCCGTCACAGGCTGTCCCAAGTAAATTCTTGGCTCTTCGACATCTCTAACAACGTCGGCTCTGTCGAACGTTTTTTCAGCGCACTTCTCTTTTCACTCCGAAGAGAATCGTCCATTTCTGGTTCAGCTAGCGCGAGAGTTTTCCGAGCCAATATGATAATTCGGTTCAGCGCTTGCAAGATGCTGTAGATTGACCAGAGTAGGACAGGAGACGACAGCATATGTTCCCAATAATGAGATATCCGTTCTTTGTCTTGGCGTTCTCTCTCGCAGTGATGTGGCTCTCGGCACGGATCGGCGTTTCCTTTCGCAAGCGCCGGCACAACGC
>Ga0210406_10006827_pt1 | contig 11730 bp, 11 predicted proteins | sample IncBWC30MmetaG_FD_155454 | JGI IMG/M metagenome (GOLD analysis project Ga0210406, IMG submission 155454) | Forest soil microbial communities from Barre Woods Harvard Forest LTER site, Petersham, Massachusetts, United States - Inc-BW-C-30-M | ecosystem: Environmental > Terrestrial > Soil >... | reverse complement strand
GCCAAAGCCGCGCGTTAATAGTTAACCGTTATCTGTTATTCGTGAAAAACTTCGCTCCCTCTAGCGGTCGCTCAGCTTGTTCTCGTTAGACTGCCCCAAGATCGACCACTTCTCCACCGTGCAACCTTCATTGTCAGCGCGTGCCCGTTTGCTTTCTCTGGTTGAGTTTCTGGTCGGCGGTTTCATCGTCGTCGGACACAACGTCCTTCATATCCTGCCGAATGAGGTGCCCATTCTATTCGTTCTCGGCTGGATTTCTCTGCGCCTGCGCGACGGCGGATGGAAAGCCGCTGGACTAACTCGCCCGCACTCGTGGGTGAAGACAGTGGCCCTGGCGATGGGCGCCGCTGCGGTGTTACAACTTGGCAGTGAACTTGTGGTGGGTCCGCTCGGACACCGGCTCTGGCCGGCCCCGCAACATGTATCCAAGATCATCGGTTCTTCCGCGCTCGGCTGGAAGCAAGCGCTTACCTCTTTGCTCATAATCTGGACATTCGCTGCGTTCGGCGAAGAGCTATCGTACCGTGGTTATCTGCTTACCCGTGCAGCGGACATTCTCGGACGCTCAGCTGCTGCCTACATTATAGCCATGCTTCTGGTGGCCGTGCTGTTTGGCTTTGGTCATTATTATAAAGGTCCGGCTGGCGTGCTCGACAGCACCTATTCCGGACTTGTGCTTGGTGGCGTGTATCTGCTCTTGGGTCGAAATCTTTGGGCAGCAATACTGGCACACGGAATCAGCGACACTTTTGCCTTATTCGTGGTATTTATGGGATGGGCTTCTTAGAACTTAAGCGTATGCGTGACTGGCAGATCTAACCAAGCGGTGAAGCCAACGGCATGCCGCTACGCGGCAAGGTTGAAGGATGAATTATGAAGGTTGAAATGAAAACAGATCGCGCAAATCAAAAAATAGATTGCTGCTCCTCGCACGTCATTTGCGCCTAACGAGGCACGAGTTAGGACTTGGGGTTCCCCTTAGCCAATCTTGAAAGCACCCAGCGGTCTGGCTTCGGGGTGTGGCTTCTTCGTCAGGATGACTTTCTCCACGTAATCCCGATATTCGTTCCCGAAAACGTAGCCACGTTCCTTCCAAAACTCTTTGCCTCCGGGTGCAGCGAGCAAATTCATGGTGAGCAACTCCCAGCCAGCCCAAAGCGGAGGAGACAATGCCTTTTGCCGCCACTGGTAAAAGGCATTCTGCGAAAACGATATAAACGCCATGAAGGTCTCGATGAATTGCGCCTTCTCAGTCTCATCCAATGACGAGTAGTCCTTCAGTCCCTTGATCGCGATCCGGTTAAGCGCGGTATCGCCCATCAGATTCATATACCAATCCGCATAGTTATCATGGACTGCCTGCGCGGTTGCGGAGCGAACGGCGCCTGTGTTCCTCTTGATCTGAAATCCAACGTAGAATAGCGAAATAACGACAGCGATCGCGCCGACCACCTGGGCGAAATTACTCCAGTCTTGAAGCGTCATCGATCAGTCGAGAATTAGACGAAGATTCGCAATTCAAAGCGAACATTTTTTCGTCCGACAAAACCGAGGCCAGAGATCACTCCGTCGCTGGCGCGGCCGCGTCAAGATTTCCGCATGGCAGATGGGCGGCTTTCCAATCCATCGCCATTTGGATCCGGGCGCGGCCGCTTGGATGATCGAAGAAAATGACTTCTTCGAGCGGAGTTGGATCGAGTTTGCGATAGGTGCCGAGTTTTAACGCGACCTTCGCTGCGCCATCAGGCTCGCGCGACGTGTTCATGCCGAATTGATCTGCTTCGCGCTCGGTCGTGCGCACGATCGAATTCAAGACAGGTGTCATGACAAACGCGTAGGTGCTGAAAATCAGCACGAGCAAAGGAAAACCGGCGGGATCGGCGATGCCACGCACCTGCCACCGCTCACCCCATCGCCCGAGTGCCCAATCGAAAATTGTTCTCGCAATTCCGAAACCGAAAAGCGCGGCGACTCCAAAATAAATCGTGAGCTTGGCGCCGTGATTGAGCACGTAATGGCCCATCTCGTGCGCCATGACTGCGCGAATTTCCGGCAGCGTGCATTGTTTCAGGAGATTGTCGTTCAAGGCGATGCGCGTAGTGCCCAACAGTCCTGAAACATTTGCGCTGACCCGCGTCGTCTGACGTGATGCGTCGACTTCGAATACTTGCTTCACCGGAATTTGATTTGCCTGGGCCATCGCCAGGATCGGATCACGAATCGTTGGATCAGTCAGCGGTTTGTAAGTGTTGAAGAGCGGTTCGACGTAAACCGGCGCGACAAAATTACCGATGAACGACAGAACCACGGCAACAAGCGTTCCCCAGATCCACCAACTCTGCGGCGCACGGCGAAAGACCGCATACAGGATCGGCATCGCGATGACGCCGGAGACGAGCAGCACCACGAGACCGACTAACTGTTCGGAAAACCACGGTCCAAAAGTTTGAGTGGCGAATCCGTATTGGTGTTCGCGAAAAAATTCTTGATACACCGTGAGTGGAAAACTCAGGACCGCTACGATGAGCACGTAACCAATGGTGTAGATCACGACCTGAATCGTCCTGGAAGTCGTCCGTCGGCCGGCGAAATCGCGCAGTCGTGCGGAAAGTTTGGAATCGAGCAGAAAGATTGCGATGGCGGCCGCGACCAGAAAATCCCAAAGGATCAACCAATACCCGCCTTCAAAGTAGGCGTTTGATTTTTCTCGTTTGTCCGCGGGAACCGTATCGAGCCAGGCTTTGGTGGCTTGAGCCGGGTCAAATGATTGTGCTTCAATTGCTGGCGCAGAATTTGCCGGCGCCGGGGACGGGGCCTGGGCATGGATTGTTCGCAGAAAAAAAACACAAATTCCAATCGTGATAGCGGCCGATCTCAATCTCATGTCACCAGCCATAACGAATTCGGCAAGCGAAGAAAAGGTTGTAAGGCGTAACCGGGATCGGGCCCGGCCTGTCTTGTTCCATATGAGATCTTTAATTTGCTCGCTGGTGGCGATCCTTTCGGTTGCGGCTACGGACGCGGCCGAACCGACCTCGACCAAATGGACGGTCGACGGCGTCGAACGCGAAGCTCTCGTCTTTCTTCCATCAACATCTTCCAGCGCCAAAGCCCCGGTCATTTTCGCTTTTCACGGTCACGGCGGAAACATGCATTTCGCCGCGCGCGGGATGGCATTCCAAAATCTTTGGCCGGAAGCGATCGTGGTTTATCCGCAAGGCTTGCCGACGCCTGGGATCATCATGGATCGCGAAGGCAAGCAGCCGGGCTGGCAGCGCGAAGCCGGTCAGGAGCACGATCGCGATTTGAAATTCGTCGACGCAATCTTGGCTTCGTTACGCGAAAAATATTCGGTGGATGAAACTCGGATTTACGCGACCGGATTTTCCAATGGCGGTTTGTTCACGTATTTGCTGCTTTCACAACGGCCGAATGTTTTTGCGGCGTTCGCACCCGGCGGCGCGGTCTTGTTGTCCAACGTTCCACTAACCGATGCGCGGCCGGTTTTTCACTATGGCGGAAAAAGCGACCAGCTCGCGCGATTTGAGAAACAACAGGCGACGATCGACCAGGTCCGCAAATTCAATGGTTGCTCGGAGCCCGGCGAAAACTGCGGGCCAAATTGCACTCTCTATCGTTCAACTCAGGCAGCGCCGGTCGAGACCTTCATTCATCCGGCCGGACATTTGTATCCGCCTGCCGTCACGCCGTTGATCGTGAAATTCTTTCAGGAGCATCCGCGGACGTCGTGAGTTGATTGGGCTGGACTAAAAAATTGGCCGGTGAAAAAATCGCGCCCTGATGAAAGGGCTTGCGTTTTGTGCCGCGATGTTGTTTTTCGTCTGCAATCTCGCCGGCCAGACACAACAAGGCTCGCCGGCGAACCCGGCCTTGTACGGTCCGTATCCCAGTAATTACAAAGATATCGTGATGAAATGGCTCGACGAACAATTGGTTGACGTCGCCAGTGCCCGCATCGAGTGGCAGGGCGATCCGCAGCCGACCGATCTCGGAAAAAAGGGTGAGCATCTTTACGGTTATCTTGTTCAATTTCGAGTGAACGCGCGAAATAACTTCGGCACTTACACCGGAATGCAGCAGCACGGCCTACTGATCAAGGATGGCGAAGTGATCAAAGGTTTAGGATTAGGTTATCGATAAAACTATGAAACTCAGCTCTCGATTCGCAAAGTCAGGTCAAGCCTTCGTTCTCATCTTTATTGTCCTGGCGATTTTTGGCGGCATCTTGTGGTACCTGCACTCAACCAAAGTCTCTACTGAGCGCGATGCCATTCGTTATGGCCACGATGTCATCGATCGGCTAGTGGTTAAACACGACCGTTCGCTGCTGGAGACCGACCTTGCCGCTCAAGCAAAGGCGGAAATGCCGCCGTCGCAGCGTGATTATCTCATCCAGCGCTTCGCCCAGTTCGGTGTACCCGCGCAACCGATCCAGATTGAAGACAATGTCAGTTTCGATACTTCTTTTTTCGGGCTCATCTCGGCGAACCCGCACGGAATTTTCACTGCGCATCTGAATTATCCGGCGCAACCGGTAACGCTGCAGCTTGCCACCTCACAGGGCACAACGAAATGGCTGATCGAAAACATCACCATGTCTATGCAGCCGCAGCGCTGACGCAATTCGTTATCGACTTTCTGTTAAGCGAGAAGGCGCTCGAGCGAATCGAGACAAATCCGCGACCACGTTTCGAGTGAGTCGCGGCGGGACATCAGCTCCTCTTTACTCAGAAACGCGAGTTCTGTGATCATTTGCTCGTTTTTCTTAACTTTCGGTTCGGCCAGTTTGAAAACGTGAACGATACCGAGATGAACCCGGCCGACTTCGTTGCTGTCGTCGTTTAAGAGAGCGACGATGCAATCTTCGAACTTCGTGTTGATCGAAATTTCCTCGCCAACTTCGCGCTCAACACCGGCGCGATAAGCCGCTTCGTCGAGCGCGAACAACGATTCATCGCTTTCGTTCATGTGGCCACCAATGCCGATTGAACCTTTTGCCACGAGGCGCTGTTCGCCGGCTTTTTTCCCGCGAACGTAGTGAAGCACTTTATCTCCGTGCGTCAGCAGGACGTAGGGAATGATTTGTTTGTGACCCGGATCTTTCTCGGCCTGCGCTCGGGATAAAAAGAAATTGTTTCCGCGGGACAGGATTGCTTTCAAATATTTGTCAGCCTGGAAATTTAATCCCTGAAAAGTCCCGAGCTCATCGAACAGCGCGCGTGTGATGACCAGAACATTTTCTTCCGGCGGATTCATTGGGAGCGGTTTCCCCGGTTTGTAATTCTGAGCGAAGCGAAGAATCTCTGGCCATTTTTGCTCAACATGACAGTAACATCAGAATGAATAACTCACACCGATCTGGGGCCCAATCAGGTTCAAGCTCGGGTTTGGATCGGTTTGCCCGCCGTTCGACAGGTGTTGATATTGTGCGCCGGCGTCGATTTTCCAATGACTGTCAATTTGGTAGGAAAATCCGAGTCCCGTCAGAATATTGAACGTGAAATCCTGTCCCTGCGATCCGCGGAAGTCGGGATTGCTGTCGATCCAACCCAGACCGAGACCGCCGGAAACGTAGGGAACGATGCGCCAGTTTGGGCGAACAAAGTTGTAGCGGCCGCCGAAGTTGACGCCAAAATAATGATTCTCGATGCCGCGAATGATCGGCTCGGCGATCAAGGTCAGGCAAAACTGATTGTACCCGCGCGCCCAACTATCGCCATCGTCGACGCCCCAGCGGATTCGTCCGCTGAGGAATTGCGGCGCGATTTCGTAATTGTCCGGGTTCCCGAAAACGCCGAGCAAATAGGCAGATTGAAATGCGACCTCGAAACGAGGTGGATTCAAAGTTTCACTCGCTGTGAGGTCACCGCCCCCGGCAAAAAGCGATTGAATGAGAAGCGCTGTTCCTAAAATTCCCGCGCCGACAAATTTCATGTCGCGCAACCATAGAGACGCGCGAACGATTTTCAATCGATGGCTTCGGGCCGGGGAGTTGCTGGTAATCGTTTGCCAAATACATCGCGCAACGCCCCGCGCGCTGCGTGATAACCGCACATTCCGTGAACACCGCCGCCCGGCGGAGTGGATGACGAACACAAGTAAACACCGCGCAAGGGCGTGCGATATGGAGTTGGACTGAACACCGGTCGCGCGATCAACTGCCAGAGATTCGCCGCGCCGCCGTTGATATCGCCGCCGGCCAGATTCGGATTCGATTTTTCCAAATCGGCGGCTCCCGCTTTGCGCCGCGCAAGAATGCAATCGCGAAATCCGGGCGCGAACCGTTCGATTTGTCTTTCAATTGTCTCGGCCATGTCGACCTTGCACTCGAACGGAAGGTGACAGTAGGCCCACAGCGTGTGTTGCCCTCGCGGCGCGCGTGAGTCGTCGAACAAACTTTGTTGCGCGACGAGAACGAACGGTCGTTCCGGAATCCTTCCACGGGCAACGTCGCGCTCCGCGTTAGCGATCTCGTCGAGCGTCCCGCCGAGATGAATCGTCCCGGATCGACGGCATGCTTCCGCTTTCCACGGAATCGGCGCACTCAGCGCGTAATCGATCTTAAAGATTCCCGGCGCATGCCGAAAATTGTCGAGCCGGTGGCGATAACGCTGCGACAATCGATCGCCGGCAATGCGCGCGAGCTGCCAGACGGTCGTGTCGAAGAGAACCGCCGGCGATTTCGGCAACTCATCGAAACTTCGGATGCGCCGGTTGGTTTCAATCTTGCCGCCGAGTTCGCGAAAATAATTCGCGAGCGCGTTTGAAATGGATTGCGAGCCGCCGCGTGGAATTGGCCAACCGACCGCGTGTCCGGCCGCGCCTAAGACAAATCCAAACGCGGATGAGACGAACGCTTCGAGCGGCAAAAAGGAATGCGCTGCAATTCCAGCGAACAACGCGCGAGCCGGTCCGCTCTCGAACAGACCCTTTGCGAGTGATGAAGCTGGGCGCAATGCGCGAACTCCAAACTTTGCCAGCAAGATCGGGTGTCGAGGCAGATGCAGGATCGGTTGCAGAAACTCGGCCGCGAGTTTGTCCCAGTCGCCGACCAGTGGTTTCATGACTCGGCGATAACTGTTCGTGTCCCGGCCTAACGAATCTGCCGTAAGACCAACATCGCGTTGCAAACAAACGGCGCTGCCGTCATCGAGCGGATGGGCGAGGGGAATCTCCGGCTGGATCCAGTCGAGTCCGAATTTTTTTAGCGGCAGCATTTTGAAAAATGGCGAACCTGCGGCGAGGGGATGAACCGCCGAACAAACGTCGTGGACAAATCCGGGTATCGTTAATTCCGCTGATCGCGCGCCGCCGCCTATCGTCGAGTTCGCTTCCAGGACGCAAACCGAAAGTCCTGCACGCGCCAGCGTGATCGCGGCTGCGAGTCCGTTTGGTCCGGAACCTACAACAATGGCGTCATATTCATTCGTCATCGGACAGCGCGCTCGAAACCGCGTCGTTGCAACTTGAACAGAGCGCTCGCTTTGTCGTCAAACTATTCGCGCGATGAAGCGTTTCTTGATTCTTCTTGTGTCTCTGGCCCTGTCTCATCGCGCCCTGGCGACAGACGCAACGGCCGACGCGACGGCAAAGTTTCTTGCCGGGCTGCCGGTCCGCGGCACGCCGTTGGAAAATCGTAGCTTCGATCCGGAATGGGCGACCCATGCGGCAGAGCTAGATCGCGCGTGGAGCAGGCTGGAGCAGGAGCAGCTTTCCAAGGTTCGAGCGTGGGGACCGCAATTTCTGGGCGACTTCTACAACGACAAAGGCCCGCTTTTTTACATGTTCAGTGGACCGGATTTTCTTTACGCCAATGCATTCTTCCCGAGCGCGCAAATTTACATTTTGTGCGGCAAGGAACCGATCGGCTCGATTCCGAACATCGACAATATTTCGCGAGAAGCTTTGCCAGCAACTCTGGGGAACCTTCGCAAATCACTCGATTCAGTTTTGAGCTGGAGTTTTTTCATATCCAAACAACTCAGGGTCGACATTGCGCAAACACAATTGAACGGGACGCTGCCGGCGTTCTACGTGTTCCTGGCCCGCGGTGGCGCCACGATTCAGTCAGTCTCTCTGATCTCGGTCGACAACAACGGCAACGTTGCTGAAAACGGGAAGACGCCGGCAGCAAAAATTGTTTTCACGAAATCGAACGGCGCGGAACAAACACTTTACTATTTTACGACGGACGTTTCGGACGACGGAATCAAATCGGCACCCGGATTCATGAAGTTTTGTGAGAAACAAGCCCCAGGACTCAGCTTGCTCAAAGCGTCGTCGTATCTGATGCACGAAGCCGGGTTTCTAAAAGTGCGCGATTTTCTTCTCAACGGGAGCAAAGTGATCGTGCAGGACGATTCGGGAATTCCGCGAAAGTACTTCGACGACGGCAAGTGGAACATTCGCTATTGCGGGACTTACCTGGGGCCGATCTCGACGTTCAAACAATTTTTTCAGCCAGACTTGGCGAAAAATTATGCGGAGACAACGCCGGCGCCGCTGGGATTCGGTTTTGGTTACGAATGGCGACCGGACCGCTCGTCGTTAATCGTTGCAGCTCGGAAGTGACTCAAGGCGGCGGACGAAATCCGTACTCGGCCTGCAATTTTTCGAATAACCACTTGGTCAATGGCTCGTCCCGATTCGGAATTGTGCTCGCAATCGATTCTGCTTTGGAAATATCGCGATTCACACAGCAAAGATACGTGAGCAGCATAAGGTCGCCGTTGTTTGCGATGCCGGAATTTCGTTTCTCATCCAGCAGTTGAATCGCATGACTGTAGTTTCGATCAGCGAGCGTGTCCGCAAGCAAATCTGAAGAAGCTTCCGTTGGCAGTTGATCTTTCTCGCTCGCGATTTTTTTCGCTAATGCAACACGAAACGAATTGGTTCCCAGCGTTTCCAGCACTGGCTCACGTAGATTTGAGCCGCGCAGATGCACGTCCAGATCGGCCAGCCAATTCCTGTTTTCCAATCGTGCGCGGTAACGCATCTCGCGGATCACAAAGAAGGGTTCCGACTGCGCGCTCATTGCATCGGACCAGATTTGTTGAATCAAATGCGACGCGCGAAAACGGGCGGCCGCCGATGAAGAGTGTATGTAATTAAGTGCGAACTCGTGAATCGCCGGATCGAGCTCGGTGTTATCACCAAGTCGTCGTGGAAAAAAATCAGTCAATGGCTTTGCATCACGGGCCATTCGATCGATCTCGTCGCCATCCATTAAGAACATTGTCTCCAGCTCCTTCGGCGTTTCGATTCCGATTCGCGCGAGATCAGCTTTCGTATCCGAATTGCCAAATAGCTTTTGAAGCTGCTCGTTGTCGATCTTCTCGACCGCGCGTTTAATTCCCATCATGATCCAGTCCTCGTCCGGCCCGGACCAGATGATTGTGTCTGGGAACGCGCCGTGAAACGCGCGCAGTATCGACTTCGTTTCGTCGACGGTGAGTTCATAAATCGGAAGCCAGAACGTCGCGATGCCGCCATCGTTCAATCTATCGTTCATCAATCGGAAGAATTGTTCTGTGTAAAGGCTCACTGCACCGGCAACCTTCGGCGGTGGCGGTTCGCCGGTAATGATGTCGTATCGCTTCGGACTCGCTTGCAGAAAGAATCGTCCATCCTGGACAATCGCGTTCACGCGCGGATCGCGCAGCGGATTTGAATAACCGGCGTTGCGATAGTCGTCGGCCAGCGCAAAGACTTCTGCCGAAATGTCGACGATATCGATGTGCTGAAGATCGGCATCGTGCGTCAGCGCGTCGGCCGTCACGCCACACCCATAAGCGATGAGCAATGCATCACGCGCATCCGGCCGCAGCGCGATCGGCAGATACGCAAACAATCGCATGTAACGCTGATTCACCGCATTTGTTGCCGACATCGAGAATCCGTTTGTGACCAATCGATAGTAGTAGGGCAGGCCGAACAAATCGCGGCGGAGCAATTGCCACGTGTCTGACGTTCCCTCGATTTTCTTAACGAGATGCTGGCCTTCGTCTTCGTACAACTTTCGCGCGTTCGCGAAGTGGAGATTGTCTCGATGAAACGGAAACGTCGCGATGAGCACGACGAACGCGCCGAGTAACACGATTAAAAGGAGACGAGACGTGCCCGACGTCCAAAATGTTCGTCCCGCAACGAGAAGCGCGAGAACTGAGTAGCCGACTGCGCAGAAAATCAGCGCCGATTGAAATCCAATCCTGGGCAGCAAAATGAATCCAGCGAGAATAGGTCCCATCGCTGCGCCGGCGGTGTTGAACAGCGTAACGATTCCGAGGCTGTTCATTCGATTTTCCACGGTTTCCTGGACCGCAGATGCGATCGTTGGAAACAAAACGCCGGATATTAGCGAAACCGGGAACATCAGCGCGAATGCGAGGAACGTGATCGTCGGCCACGCTTCGAAATAAAAATTCGCTTCGCCGGGCTTCAGGTTCGGCACGGGAAAGAATTCGTAGCAAAGCAACGTTGCGATTCCAGCGAGCAGAAATAGGATCGACAAAGCGTTTCGCGAAATGCGCGAGAACGCGCCCGACACCGCTCCGCCGACGCCGATTCCGGCGAGAACAACGGCGAGCATCAAACTGAACGCGCTGGCGGATGACGCGATGTAAAGCCGCAGAAACCGGAACCAGACGACTTCTAAACACAAAAGCAAACAACCGGCGCCGAAACTGACGAATAGGAGTTTCCAATGCGGCCGATAGTTGAATCCGAATCGCAATGGGCGGGTTAGAATGTCTGTAGGGGAAGTTGCTTGCCGCGCCGTAGCCTTCGGCGAGGGCTGGGTCATGTTCCCGGTCTTTCTCGCGATTAACAACGCGATTGCTGCGGCGCTGCAATTTAGAATGCCCGCGACCAAACTCGTTCCCCACAAACCGAATGCTTTGATGAGAAAAAGTTCGCCGATCAACGCGCCCACGACTGCGCCGATCGTGTTGAAGCCATAAAGAATTCCGACTGCTCGACCGAAGCGTTCCTTTGCCAGAACCGGATCTTCAAGAACGACCGGCAAGGTTAGTCCCATCGCCGTCGTGGGGATTAGCAAGATCGCGAACGAAATCAGAACGCGCAGGCCGAGGAGAATTGTCTGATGCGTCCACAGCGTTTGAAAAAGCGGACGGAGCAGCTCGCCAACTATCGGTAACGCGAAAACGATCGTGCAACCGAACACCGCGACCGCGATTTCGAGCGCAGCGTAAACTTTCAGCGGACGAGTCCGTAATTTTGTTAACGCCGCAATCGCGGTTCCAAGCGCGAGGCCGGCCATGAAACTGGAGAGGATTAGCGCGGCTGCCCAAATTGAATTGCCGAACGCGAGTCCGCTCAACCGCAACCAGAGCGTCTCAAAAATCAGCGCGCTGATTCCGGAAAGAAAAAGAACAACCGAAAGAATCGCCAGTCGCATCTATTGCAGTGACACGTGACGACTGAATTTCGGAAGTGACGGGAGCTTCACTGAAGTGACATGTGACGTGTGAATTTCAGAAGTGACAAGATCAGTGATCAGTTTAGGCGCTCGCCAAGTTTCCGGCGCAAAGCGTTGAGCATTCGCCGAATCTCGTCATTAAGCTGGTAAATCGGGAGAGCGTCCGTTTTGCAACAAAAGTTTAACTCGACTGCGACAATAATCTGCGTGTCAAGTTCAGCAGCGGAACCTTCGGCATGCGAAACAAACTGAATAAACTCGGGCGTGGTACG
>Ga0210406_10006826_pt1 | contig 11730 bp, 8 predicted proteins | sample IncBWC30MmetaG_FD_155454 | JGI IMG/M metagenome (GOLD analysis project Ga0210406, IMG submission 155454) | Forest soil microbial communities from Barre Woods Harvard Forest LTER site, Petersham, Massachusetts, United States - Inc-BW-C-30-M | ecosystem: Environmental > Terrestrial > Soil >... | reverse complement strand
GTCGACGGCATTGTCCGGCGGGCAGCAGCAGATGGTCGCCGTCGGCCGCAGCCTGATGTCGAACCCGCGTATCCTCCTCTGCGACGAGCTCAGCCTCGGGCTCGCGCCCATCGTCATTCGCGACATCTATGCCGCGCTGACGGATATCAAGGCGCAGGGCACCAGCGTGGTCCTGGTCGAGCAGGATCTCGTCCATGCGATGTCGGTTGCCGATCGGGCCTATTGTTTCCAGGAGGGACGGGTGACGCTGACCGGCCGGCCGCAGGATCTGACCCGCGACGCGATCCACGCCGCCTATTTCGGACTGTGACGGATGCTCGGCTGGGTCGACACGCTGCTGCAAGGAATCCTGCTCGGCGGGCTCTATTCGCTCTATGCCACCGGGCTCTCGGTGATCTTCGGCATCATGCGCCTGGTCAATCTCGCCCATGGCGACCTGATCGTGCTCGCGGCGTTCCTGATGCTGGCGCTGACGGCGGTCGGCGTGCCCATCATCCTCGCCGTCGCCGTCGTCGTGCCGCTGATGTTCGCCGCCGGCTACGCGCTGCAGTGGGCGCTGCTCAATCGCGCGCTCGGCCGCAACATCCTGCCGCCGCTGCTGATCACGTTCGGGCTGTCGATCATCGTGCAGAACGGCCTGTTGGAAACGTTCTCCGCCGACACCAGGCGTCTCGACGTCGGCCACCTGCAAAGCGCGTCGCTGCCGCTCGGCGGCGGCATCGCGGTCGGGCTGATGCCGCTCATCTGCCTCGCCGCCGCGGTCGCGGTCATCGTGCTGCTCAACGGCGTGTTCTACCGCACCGCGCTCGGCCGCGCCTTCCGCGCCACCGCCGACGATGTCGAAATCGCGCAGCTCATGGGCATCAACAACAAATCGATCTATGCGCTCACCATGGGCATCGCGCTCGCGGTCTGCGCGGTCGCCGGGTTGTTTCTCGGCGCGCGCGCCAACTTCGATCCCAGCATCGGTCCGGCGCGGCTCCTCTACGCCTTCGAGGCAGTGATCATCGGCGGTCTCGGCAGCCTGTGGGGCACGCTCGCGGGCGGCATCGTCGTCGGCCTGGCACAGACGATCGGCGCGCACATCGATCCGGAATGGCAGATTCTGTCCGGCCATGTGGCCTTCCTGGTGGTGCTGGTGATACGGCCGCGCGGCCTGTTCCCGCGCGCGGTGGATTGAGGTCGCAGTCATGCGCCTATGGGGCGGATTGGACCGGCTCGCTCGCGGCGCCGACCTGCGTGGCGCGACCCCCTCTGCTCCCGGCGAAGGGCAGCGGCGCAATTCACGGTTCACCGTCGTCACGGCGACGCCCACGTCCACGGTCACGGCGCTCCTCGCCATTCCCGGGATCGTCCTCCTGTTCGCCTTGCCGGCCTTCGCCAGCCGCGCGCTGCTGCAGGAGCTGTTCTACGTCTTCACCATGCTGGCCCTGGCGCAGCTGTGGAATCTGCTCGCCGGCTGCGCCGGCCTCGTGTCCGTCGGCCAGCAGGCGTTCGTCGGCGTCGGCGCCTACGCGCTGTTCGCCTTCACGGTGATGGAGGGCTTCGACGCCGTGCCGTCGATCGCGCTCGCCGGCATCGTCGCCGGCGTGGTCGCCGTGCCGGCGGCGCTGATCGTGTTCCGCCTGCGCGGCGCGTATTTCGCCATCGGCACCTGGGTCGTCGCCGAGGTGTGCCGGCTCGTCCTGGCCCAGGTCAAGCAACTGGGCGGCGGCACCGGGACCTCGCTGCCGACCGATGTTGCGGGCGCGATGCTCGGTCTCGAGGAGGTGCGCGAGCTGTTCGCAGTGCGCGGGCCGGCGGCGCGCGACATTCTCGCCTATTGGCTGGCCCTCCTGCTCGCCGCCGGCACCTTCATGCTGGTCTACAGGCTGCTGCGCTCGCGCTACGGGCTCGCGCTTTCCGCCATCGGCGACGCCGAGGCCGCGGCCGAAAGCGCCGGCGTCGACGTCTTCCGCACCAAGCTCCTGATCTACGTGGTGACCGCCATGGCGACCGGCATGGCCGGCGCGCTCATCTTCCTGCAGAAGGCCAGGATCTCGCCCGACGCGGCTTTCTCGCTCATCGATTGGACGGCCTATGTCATCTTCATCGTGGTCATCGGCGGCATCGGCTCGATGGAAGGCCCGATCATCGGCGTGCTGATTTTTTATCTGCTGCAATATTATCTCGCCGCGCTCGGCTCCTGGTATCTGATCATCCTCGGCGGCCTCGCCATTCTGCTCATGCTGTTTGCTCCGTCCGGCGTCTGGGGCGTGATCTCGCACACCTTCGACATCAGCCTGTTCCCGGTGCGGCGCAGATTGATCGTGCCGGGAGACAAGGCGAAGCAGAAGGAAGGCGAGGCATGAGAAGGAAACCGGGATTTTTCCGGGAGCGGGGCGCGAGCGCGGCCCGGCACTGGCACGGATTTCCGGCGAGCAGCGGCTTGGCGCCGCTGCTCGCCGCGGAACTGTTCGGCGCGCTCGCACGTGTCGCGCACGAAAGCGAGACCGCGATCCTCATGGTCGAACAGAACGCGCGGCGGGCGCTGAAAATGGCGAACCGTGCCTATCTGCTGTCGCTCGGCCGCATCGTCGGCGAAGGCAGCGCGCAGTCGCTCGCACAGGACAAGGCGGTGGCCGAATCCTATCTCGGCCTCTGAGAAGAAGCCGCCATCAAACCCGCAGCCGTGCGGCAAGGGCGCAGCGCGCGCCGGATGCGTGCAACGCAATATCCACTTGTCAGAATTGCGACAAATTGTCAGATTTTATCGTGTCTTGCAGCATAGGTGCATTGCAGCATTTGGCGGGGTGACGGCACCGATCGCGCCTATATGCGTGCCGCAAGCAAAGCAGACTTGGAGGTCACAATGTCTCGCAAGATTATCCCCGCTACGGTGGTGGCGGTCCTGTTCGCGTCCACCGGCTTGGCGTCCGCCCAGGCTCCGTCCGCCGAGGGCTTCGGCTTCGGCTCAGGCCCGTACCAGAGCCCTGCCGTCCAGAGCGTCACTCCAGCTCCGTACGCGCAGTTCAACGGGTACTACAATATGGCGCCCACCGACCGGTACCTTTACGGGTCGGCGCCGCGGAGACACGCAGCGCCCGAAAACCGGGCTGCGCGGTAACCTCGAAGCAGAATTTTTCGAAGCAACGGCCGCGTCATGCGCGGCCGTTGCCTTTTTCGTGAGCGGCTCCTCGCACCGCGCACGGGAAGTGCAGAAGCCCGAAGCGTGGCCCGGCGGCCTGCACGATGTGCGGCAGCAGCGTTGTCCACGGTGCAAAACCGCGTTTTCGGCACGCACTTACCCTTCACCGGTGACCCTCGCGCTCTGATACAAAAGCCAGCAAGGAGACTGTTGAACTTGCAGGATCCTGTCGGAGGGAACCGGCTCAACGATGCTGAAGAGCGATTCCGCAGAGCGCAGCGAAGCTCCAAACGCGGCGGGACAGCCGGTCACCCCGATGATGGAGCAATATATCGAGATCAAGGCGGCCAATCCGGATTGTCTCCTGTTCTACCGGATGGGTGATTTCTACGAATTGTTCTTCGAGGACGCCGAAGTCGCCGCGCGCGCGCTTGGCATCGTGCTCACCAAGCGCGGCAAGCATCTGGGCCGCGACATTCCGATGTGCGGCGTTCCGGTCGAGCGCGCCGACGAATACCTGCACCGGCTGATCGCGTTCGGCCATCGTGTCGCCGTCTGTGAGCAGCTTGAAGATCCCGCCGAGGCGAGAAAACGCGGCAACAAAAGCGTCGTCCGCCGCGACGTGGTGCGGCTGGTCACCCCCGGCACGCTGACCGAGGATTCGCTGCTCGATGCCCGGCGCAACAACTACCTGCTCGCGCTCGCGCGCGCCCGCGCCTCGTCGACGGAAGACCGCTTCGCGCTCGCCTGGATCGACATCTCCACGGGCGAGTTTCGCGTGGCGGAAAGCGACCGTGCCGGTCTTGCGGCCGAGATCGCCCGCATCGAGCCGGGCGAGATCATCGTCTCCGACGCGCTTTATGCCGACGCCGAGCTTGCGCCGCAGCTGCGCGCGCTGCCGGTGGTAACGCCGCTCGCCCGCGACGTGTTCGACGGCGCGACTGCCGAGCGGCGGCTTGCCGCGTTCTTCGGCGTCGCCACGACCGCAGCCTTCGGCGCCTTCTCGCGCGTCGAGCTGACGGCCGCGGCGGCGGCGATCACCTACGTCGAGCGCACCCAGATCGGCAAGCATCCGCCGCTGTCGCCGCCGGTGCGCGAGGCCGCCGGCGCGACGCTCGCGATCGACCATGCGACGCGCAGCAACCTCGAGCTCGTGCGTACGCTCGCCGGCGAACGGCGCGGTTCGCTGCTCGCCGCGATCGATCGTACGGTGACGCCGGGCGGTTCGCGGGCGCTGGCGCAGCGGCTGGCGGCGCCGCTGACCGATCCGGGCGAGATCGCCCACCGGCTCGACGCCGTCGGCGCATTGGTCGACGACGCCGGCACACGCGCCGATCTGCGCCAGCGGCTGAAATCCGCGCCCGATCTGGCGCGCGCCCTGTCGCGCCTCGTGGTCGGCCGCGGCGGGCCGCGCGATCTTGCCGCAATCCGCGACGGCATCGTTGCCGCATCCGCCATCGCGGAGCGGCTTGCGGCGCTCGCCGCTGGCTCGCGCGACATCCAACGGGCGCTCAAGGCGCTGTCGCTGCCCGACACTGCGCTCGCCGCCGAGCTGTCGCGGTCGCTTGCCGATGAGCTGCCGGCGTTCCGCCGCGACGGCGGCTTCATCCGCGCCGGCTGCGAACAGGCGCTCGACGATGCCCGCGCGCTGCGCGACGAATCGCGGCGCATCGTCGCCGCCTTGCAGGTCCGCTACGCCGAGGCGACCGGTATCCGCTCGCTGAAAATCCGCCACAACAACGTGCTCGGCTATTTCGTCGACGTGACCGCGCAGCACGGCGACAAGCTGTTGAGCGCGCCGCTCAACGCGACCTTCATCCATCGCCAGACGCTCGCCGGCCAGGTGCGCTTCACCACCACCGAGCTCGGCGCGCTCGAGGCGAAGATCGCCAATGCCGCCGATCGCGCGCTGGCGCTCGAGCTGGAGATCTTCGATCGCCTCGCCGCCGCCGTCACCGCCGCGAGCGCGGCGATCATGGAGGCGGCGGAAGCGCTCGCCGCCGTCGACGTCGCGGCGGCGCTCGCGAGCCTCGCGGTCGAGCGCGACTATGTGCGCCCCGAGGTCGATGCAAGCCTCGCCTTCGCCATCACCGGCGGGCGCCACCCGGTCGTCGAGCAGGCGCTCGGCAAGGACGGCGGGCCGTTCATCGCCAACGATTGCGACCTGTCGCCGCCAGCGCTGGCGGAGGGCAAAGAGGCCGCGGGGCGTATCTGGCTCGTCACCGGTCCGAACATGGCAGGGAAATCGACTTTTTTGCGCCAGAACGCGCTCGTCGCCGTGCTGGCGCAGATGGGAAGTTTCGTACCGGCCAAAGCCGCCCGCATCGGCGTCATCGACCGCCTCTTCTCGCGGGTCGGCGCGGCTGATGATCTCGCGCGCGGGCGCTCGACCTTCATGGTCGAGATGGTCGAGACTGCGGCGATCCTCAACCAGGCGGGCGAACGCGCGCTCGTCATCCTCGACGAGATCGGCCGCGGCACGGCGACCTTCGACGGGCTCTCCATCGCCTGGGCCACGATCGAGCACCTGCACGAGAACAACCGCTGCCGCGCGCTGTTCGCGACGCATTTCCACGAGATGACCGCGCTCGCGGCCAAGCTGCCACGGCTCCGCAACGCCACGATGCGCGTGAAGGAATGGCAGGGCGAAGTCGTGTTTTTGCACGAAGTCGTTGCCGGCGCCGCCGACCGCTCCTACGGCATCCAGGTGGCGAAGCTCGCCGGCTTGCCGCCCAGCGTGATCGAGCGCGCGCGGCACGTGCTGGCGCAACTCGAAGCCGAGGATAGGAGTTCGCGGGCGCGGCAGCTGATCGACGATCTGCCGCTGTTCGCCGCACGGCTGGCGTCAACGCCGGCGCCGCCGCGCGACGCCACACTCACCGCGCTGATCGAGGCGCTCGCGGCGCTCCATCCCGACGAGATGTCGCCGCGCGACGCGCTCGAGGCGCTCTATGCGCTCAAGGCGCAGCTGGCGAAGACGCGCAGTCTGGATTGAGCGGCGCGACGTCCGGGGTCGGTCCGCCCGCCGGCAGCCCGGTCCGCGGTCCGCGTCGCGCAATCCACGCTAGGCTTGCTGCGTGCGCGCGATCCACAACAGCCCGCTCCACGCGATACAGATCGCAAGGCCTTTCGTCACTCCGGCCGAGCGAAGCGAGAGCGGCAACCCATCACCGCGACCGCGGTGCCATACTTCTTGCGAGCGGTGGACAGGGATTCCGGGTTCGCGCCCTTCGGCGCGCCCGGAATGACGCAATCGGTCACTTGCGGGTCAGCCCTATCTCCACCGACGGGCCGCTCCTGATCGTCTGATAGACGACGCAATAGCGCTCGGTGAGCTTGAGCAGCTGATCGAGCTTCTCCTGCGACGCGTCGGTGTCGAGGTCGAAGCGCAGGCGGATCTGCGCGAAGCCGACCGGCGCCTCCTTGGCGACGCCGAGCGTGCCGCGGAAATCGAGGTCGCCTTCGGCCGAGACCGTGCCGGCGCGGAGCGGGACGTCGATCGCGGTGGCGACTGCCTTGAGTGTGACGCCGGCACAGGCAACGAGCGCCTCGAGCAGCATGTCGCCTGAGCACAATTCGAGCCCGGAGCCGCCGGTCGCCGGATGCAGCCCCGCAACGGCGAGCGCGCGGCCAGTCTCGACCTTGCACGCGATGCTGGTGTCGTCGAGCGAGCCCTTGGCCTTGAGCGTGATCACCGCGGCCTTGGGATCGGTCTTGTAGCGCTCCTTGATCGGCGCCTGCAGCGCGCGCAGTCCGGCAGCGTCCATGGACAGACCTTTCCTGCGAATTCGATGAAAAAATAGGGACGACAGACGGCGGACAACAGAGACGGCAACCTGTCGCTCTGACGCCCGCTGTCTGTCGTCAGTCGTCTGTTTCGGTCATGCCGCCGGCATCAGCACGAGGCGGCCGACGACCTTGCCGTCCTTCAATTCGTTGAGCGCGTCGTTGACCGCAGCGAGCGGACGCGTGCCGATCGGGAGGTCGGGCGCGCCCTTGCGGCGCACGAGGTCGAGCAGCTCGCCCATTTCGGTGAGGCTGCCGACATATGAGCCCTGAATGGACATGGCGCGCAGCGGCAGGAACGGCGTCGGTATGGTGACGTCGCCGCCGAACAGGCCGACGACGATGACCTTGCCGCCCTTAACGATGCTGTCGAGGGCAAGCTGCACTGTGCGCGCGGCGCCGACGAGATCGATCACCGCCCACGCTCCGCCCTTCGTCGCCTCGATGATCTGCTTGGCCGCATCCGGCGCATTGCCGTCGATCGCCGCCACCGCGCCGGCCTTGAGCGCCGCCTGCCGCTTGACCGGGTCGATGTCGACGACGATCGCGCCCTTGCCGCCCATCTTGCCGTGCAGCGACAGACACATCAGCCCGAGCCCGCCGGCGCCGATGATGACCATCGACTCCTGCTGCAACAGCGGGCCGACCTTCTTCAACGCGCCGTAGGTGGTGATGCCCGAACAGGCGAGCGGCGCCGCCCGTTCCGGCGCGACGTTGCCGATGTCGAACAGATAGCGCGGATGCGGCACCAGCAAATGATCGGCATAGCCGCCGGAGCGGAACACGCCGATGCTGAACGCCGTGCGGCAAAGCTGCTCGTCGCCGCGCTTGCAGACCGCGCATTCGCCGCAGCCGAGCCATGGATGAACGAGCCGGCGGTCGCCCACCTTGACGCCCTTTGCGTCTGGGCCGACGGCGACGACTTCGCCGACGTTTTCGTGTCCCATGGTCAGCGGCAGCTTGACGCCGCGGTCGGCGAGCTTGAGCAGCTTGCCGCCGCCGAGATCGTAGTGGCCCTCCCAGATATGCAGATCGCTGTGGCAGACGCCGGCGGCGATGACCTTGAGCAGGACCTCGGTCCCCGTGGGCTTCGGCGTCGGCCGCTCCATCAGCCGCAGCGGTGCCCCGCATTCACAGACATCATAGCTTTTCATCGGACCTGATCCTCCCGTTCATCTTTACTGCTTCTCGACGCGTTCGCCGTAGCATGGGGTACGGGTACACGGCGGAAGATAAATGTTATACCAACCTTGCGCGCAGGACGATGATGTATTCGCCGCAGGAGAACCTATGTAGCCCGCATTGAGCGAAGCGCCATGCGTCAACGCCGCGGGCCCGGCATCTGATTGTCGGATTCCGCTTCGCCCCACTCGGGCTCCGTTACACGACCCCAGCTCTTGCATGATGCTCGATACCCAACGCTCCGCGCGCGCCGTCGAATTGATCGACAGCCCGGCAATCGTCGCCGACCTCAAGGCGCTCGCCGCCGCGCACGCCGGGCGCGAGCTGCGCAGCGCCGTGGCTCAGCGCCTGAAATCGGCGCTCACCCAGGCCCGGGCGCGCGCCGAGGACCTGCTGCTCAAGGACCGCCACGGGCGGCACTGTGCCGAGCGGCTCTGCGGCATGCAGGACGAGATCATCCGCATCCTTTTCGAGTTCGCCGCCGGCGAACTTTATCCGCTGCAGGTCCGCTCGCAGGCCGAGCGCATGGCCGTGGTCGCGACCGGCGGCTACGGCCGCGGCCTGCTGGCGCCGAGTTCCGACATCGATCTCCTGTTCCTCTTGCCGTACAAGCAGACCGCCTGGGGCGAGTCGGTCGCCGAAGTGCTGCTCTATTGCCTGTGGGACATGGGCCTCAAGGTCGGGCACGCCACGCGCTCGGTCAACGAATGCATCCGCCAGGCCAAGGCCGACATGACCATCCGCACGGCGCTGCTCGAGTCGCGGCATCTGTTCGGCGACGCCAAGCTCTACGGCGAGCTCACCGCGCGGTTCGACAAGGAGGTCGCGCAGGGGACGGCGCCGGAATTCGTCGCCGCCAAGCTTGCCGAGCGCGAGGAGCGTCACCGCCGCGCCGGCCAGTCGCGCTATCTCGTCGAGCCCAATGTCAAGGACGGCAAGGGCGGCCTGCGCGACCTGCACACGCTGTTCTGGATCGCCAAATACGTCTACCGCGCGCACGAGCCTGAGGAGCTGATCGCCTGCGGCGTGTTCGACCGCGACGAATACAATCTGTTCCGCCGCTGCGAAGATTTCCTGTGGTCGGTCCGCTGCAACATGCATTTCCTCGCCGGCCGCGCCGAGGAGCGGCTTTCGTTCGACATCCAGCGCGAGATCGCGGTGCGGCTCGGCTACACCGAGCATCCCGGGCTCAAGGACGTCGAGCGCTTCATGAAGCACTATTTCCTCACCGCCAAGCATGTCGGCGACCTCACCGCCATCCTCTGCGCCGGCCTCGAGGAGCGCGAGGCCAAGCCCGCGCCGGTGCTCAGCCGCATGATGGCGCGCCTGCGCCCGGCGCGCAGCCGGCGCACCCTGAGCGAGACCGACGACTTCACCGTCGACAACAACCGCATCAACATCGCCCGCGCCGACGTCTTCCGGCGCGATCCGGTCAATCTGATCCGGCTGTTTCACTTGGCGCAGAAGCACAATCTGGCGTTCCACCCCGAAGCCATGCGCTCGGCCACCCACTCGCTCAAGCTGATCGATGCCAAGGTGCGCGGGGACGCGGAGGCGAACCGGCTGTTCCTCGACATCCTGACCTCGAAGACCGAGGCGGAGACGGTGCTCCGGCGCATGAACGAGGCCGGCGTGCTCGGCGAATTCGTGCGCGCCTTCGGCCGCGTCGTGGCGATGATGCAGTTCAACATGTACCACCACTATACGGTGGACGAGCATCTCCTGCGCTGCATCGGCGCGCTCAACGAGATCGAGCAGGGCGGCAATCGCGAGGTCGCGCTGGCGAGCGAGCTGATGCAGACGATCCAGCCGCGGCACCGCACGCTGCTCCTGGTCGCGCTATTCCTGCACGACATCGCCAAGGGCCGCGTCGAAGATCACTCGATCGCCGGGGCGCGCATCGCCCGCCGGTTTTGTCCCCGGCTGGGCTTGAGCGCGGCGGAGACCGAGCTGGTGGCCTGGCTCGTCGAGGTGCATCTTGTCATGTCGACGGTGGGGCAGTCGCGCGACCTCTCCGACCGCAAGACGATCGAGAACTTCGCCGCCGTGGTGCAGTCGCTGGAGCGCATGAAGCTCCTCTACATCCTCACCGTGGCCGACATCCGCGCGGTGGGGCCGGGGGTATGGAACGGATGGAAGGCGCAGCTGCTGCGCACGCTCTACTACGAGACCGAACCGGTGCTGACCGGCGGCTTCTCCGAGGTCAACCGCGCCGAGCGCGTGGCGCAGGCCAAGGCCGAATTCCGCGCCGAGATCGGCGATTGGCCGGCCGACGCGCTCGACGCCTACATCGCCCGCCACTATCCGGCCTACTGGCTTAAGGTCGACCTGCCGCACAAGGTGGCGCAAGCGCGCTTTGTGCGCGCGACCGAGTCGGACGGCAGGCGGCTCGCCACCAACGTCGGCTTCGATGCCGCGCGCGGCGTCACCGAGCTGACGGTGTACGCGCCCGACCACCCGTGGCTTCTTTCGATCATCGCCGGCGGCTGCGCGCTCGCCGGCGCCAATATCGTGGACGCCCAGATCTACACCACGACCGACGGCCTTGCGCTCGACACCATCGCGGTCTCGCGCGAGTTCGAGCGCGACGAGGACGAGGCCCGGCGCGCCGCGCGCATCGGCGACGCCATCGAGAAGGCGGTGCGCGGCGAGATCAAGCTGCCCGAGGTGGTGGCCAAGCGCGCCCCGGCGAAAGGGCGGCTCAGGGCTTTCGCGATTGAACCCGAGGTGACCATCAACAACCAATGGTCCCACCGCTACACCGTCGTCGAGGTGACCGGTCTCGACCGCCCCGGGCTCCTCTATGAGCTGACCGGGACGTTGTCCAAGCTCAACCTCAACATCGCCTCCGCGCATGTCGCGACCTTCGGCGAACGCGTGGTCGACGTCTTCTATGTCACCGACCTTCTCGGCGCGAAGATCGGCTCGCCGACGCGGCAGGCCGCGATCAAGCGCCCGCTGCTGGCGCTGCTAGCGGCGCCCGGCGCCGAGGGCAGGCCGGCGCGCGAGGCGGCGGGATGATTTCCCTTTCCCTGTGAATCCTTGTGGGGGTGCGCCGGAGCAGGTCGGGGCAGGTAACGCCGCCTTAAACCGCGCGCCCTACCGTCGCCGCCGCGCGTTTTCCGCGCGGGGACGGGGACATGGCGTCGCGACGGGCCGGCCGCAAGCGTGGTGGCGACGACGCCCGCCTCGACTTGCGGCTGCGCCCGCAAGACCGCACCAGCGCTCCGCCGCAGGCGCGGGGGAGCGTTCTGCGCCCGCGGCGCGCCGCCCCGCCGGTGCGCGAAACCCCCAAAAGAGGAAGGGGCGGCGGCGGTCGTGGCCGCGGCAAGGGCCGTTCTCTGATCGGCCGCTGCCTCTATTGGAGTGTCGTGCTCGCGCTGTGGGCGGCCATCGGTGGCGTCGGTTTGATCGTGTGGGTCGGCATTCATCTGCCTGCGATCCAGTCGCTCGAAATTCCCAAGCGGCCGCCGTCAGTCCTTATCCTCGGGCTCAACGGGGCGACGCTCGCGACGCGCGGCGACATGGGCGGCGCCGCGGTACCGCTGCGCGAACTGACGGACTACGTGCCCAAGGCGTTCGTCGCGATCGAGGACCGGCGCTTCTATTCGCATCACGGCGTCGATCCGTGGGGC
>Ga0210406_10006825_pt1 | contig 11730 bp, 11 predicted proteins | sample IncBWC30MmetaG_FD_155454 | JGI IMG/M metagenome (GOLD analysis project Ga0210406, IMG submission 155454) | Forest soil microbial communities from Barre Woods Harvard Forest LTER site, Petersham, Massachusetts, United States - Inc-BW-C-30-M | ecosystem: Environmental > Terrestrial > Soil >... | reverse complement strand
ATCGGTCGTTAGGCGGCGAGGATTGGACGGTATACCAGGGGCCCGTTCCTGACCCTGGGCAGCCACCGTGCCGTTCAAAGCGAACCAAGATCGCCGTCATCACATCCCGAAGCAGCGGCACAGAGTGACGAATTGGGCTGCCTATGACATCGCGTTGTGCCAGCGCGGGAGCCTGACCGTGTGGTTCACGGAAGCAGCGATTGCGGCGTGGAAGGCGGAGCCCCGCACCACGCGTGGCGGTCAGCCGCGCTACTCGGCGTTGGCGATCACCACAGCGCTGACGCTGCGGGCGGTTTTCCGCCTGGCGCTACGCCAGACCGAAGGGCTGATCGCATCCCTTCTTCGGCTGCTTGATCTTGATCTCGCAGCGCCCGACCATTCGACGATCAGCCGACGGGGCGAGACATTGCCGGTGTCGCGACCACGACCAGGCAGCGAACCGGTCCACTTGCTGGTGGACAGCACAGGGCTCAAGCTCTGCGGTCCCGGTGAGTGGCTGGTCGAGAAGCACGCCGCAAGGGCGCGTCGGTGCTGGCGAAAGCTCCATATCGGGGTGGACGCCGACACAGGACAGATCATTGCCGCCGAGCTGACCAGCAAGGATGTCGATGACGGCTCGCAGGTCGGTCCCTTGCTGGAGCAGATTGCGGGCCCGGTTGCGTCGTTTACCGGTGACGGCGCCTATGATCGCGACGATGTCTACCGTGAGGTCTGCCAGCGTCATCCAGATGCGGCGGTCATTGTGCCGCCACGTTCGGGCGCAGTGCCAAGCGCAATGGCAGACAGCGCGCCGACGAAGCGCGACCGGCACCTGCAGCTGATCGCCGAGCGCGGTCGGATGGGCTGGCAGCGGGTATCTGGTTACAATTGGCGTGCCTTGGTAGAGGCCGATATCGGTCGCTACAAGCGAGTGATCGGTGACGCGCTGCGCTCGCGGACCCAAGGTCGGCAGATGACCGAGGTGGCCATTGCTGTCGCCTCGCTAAACCGGATGCTCGAGCTTGGGCGGCCGGAGTACGTTCGCCTCACGTAAATGTCGCTGCGGGGCCTGACTGCGCCCGGATGTTGATCCGTGCAACAAAGCGGCTCGCTGCTGCTCGTGCTTGGCGAAAGTCTCGGCAAGGAGCGGTTGTTGCTGCCGGTGCCCTTTGCGTTATGGAAGATCATCGGAACCATCGGCGAATTGCTGCCGGCCCGGCCGATCACGCGAAGCCAGGTGGAGTTGATGGAGTGCGACAACATCGCCTCGCCCGGCGTGCCCGGCTTTGCCAACCTGCGGATGGCGCCTCGATCGCTGGAGGAAATACTTCCCCAGATCAACCTTGGTCACGGGCGCGGACCCGAGCCGGCGGCGCCGTAGCCTCGACGGCGTGAACGGTTCGATGATGCTTTATTGATGTTCGGCGGCGGCCGAATTCGGAGTTCGTCCGACTCTCCGCTGGAGGAAGACGGATTCGAACCCTCGGTCCCTCTCGGAAGGAAACGCTGGAAAAGTCGAAATCTCGACGAGGTGGGTCCTTCTTCACGGGGACTGAGGGTTCGAATCCGTCTTCCTCCAGCGGAGAGTCGATTGCGAACCTGACTTTCGGACTCATCCGAGCGATGACCATCCGGGATTTCACCGACGCCAGCGCCGCGCGTTGCAGCCCGGCTGGCAGCGGGCATCTGGTTACAATTGGCGTGCCTTGGTGGAGGCCGATATCGGCCGCTTACAAGCGAGTGATCGGTGAGGCGCTGCGCTCACGGACCGGAGGGCCGGCAGAGGACCGAGGTGGCCATTGCTGCCGCCTCGCTGAACCGCATGCTCGAGCTTGGCCGGCCGGAGTACGTTCGCCTCACGTAAATGTCGCTGCGGGGGGTTGACTGCGCCATCGTGCTTGTCGCCGAAACCGCTGGCGACTTGATTGGCTTCGCCATGGCGTTACCGTCAAAAGGCGAATTGCACGCCAACTATGTCAAGTTGGTAGGATGGGTTAAAGCGAAGCGCAACCAATCGGACGTCGCCGAACCGAGGTGATGGGTTTCGCAGCGCTCAACCCATCCTACGCGCTACATCACGCCGCCGGCGGTCGCCCGACTGCACTCGCCGGGACCGGATCGATCACGGCTGCGATAATGCGCCAGCTAACCCCGCTGGGACGCCGGTAACAAACCCTCGCTGTACTGCGGGCGCAGAATATCGAGTTTCAGCGATACCGGAGTGCCGAGCCACATCGCGTTTTTGCTGTGGTCGTCATAGGAGCTTTCGGTCAGCGGGTGCACCAGCACGTCCAAGCCATCCCGGTTGAGCATCAGCCATGGCACAATATCCTGGAACTCTGACGTCTCGAAAATCACGTTGAACTGCGAGATGGGGTGCGGGCCGCGCGGTTCGTCGCTGAACCCGCCGGGCTCGACCTTGAACTTCCCGAGCAGCACCTCGCGCAGCTGCGCGGCCTTCGGCTTGGTATTGGAATCGTAGTAGATATGGGCGTGATATCCTCTGTTTTCGCTCATTCGTGTCTCCTGCTAACTGATGTGGTTGGTCACGCGTTGAGCTGGGCGGCGATCTTCTTGCTGATCTCGGCGCGCCACTCTTCCATCGGCTTGAAGCCGGGCTGCTGGCGGCAATAGGCCTCGGTGGCGCTAGAGATCTCGTCCTCGGTCTGCTCGAGATCGATCTTGAAGCCGCAGGGTTGCGGCACATACCACGGCGTGTCGCAGAACATCTCGATCTGGTTGCCTTCGGGGTCCTGGAAGTACACCGACCAGGCATTGCCGTGGCTGATCGGGCGGATGCCCTGGCAACCGGCCGCAGTCACGCTACGATAGGCGCGCTGGACGGCGGCAAGATTGCCGACATTGAACGACACCTGCTGCACCATCGGGGTTTCGGCATCGGTGCTGCGACCGCGCACCAGGACGACCTGATGATGGTCGCTGGGATTGCGCGACAGGAATGTGATGCGGCCGTCCGTTGCTCCATCGCTGACAACGAAGCCCAAAACCTTGGTGTAAAAATCGATCATTTTGGGCACGTCGCTGACATAGAGCCCGACATGGCTGAGGCGTGGCGCTTGCTCTTGCGGCATTGATGAACCCTCCATGGTCAAATTACAGGGATGATTGGCGCGCCTATCTGACCTGTGCCGCGTCAAGTCCGCCCCGGCTCTCCGGCACGGCGCCGTAAGGCCGTGTGATCAGCTCGAACAGGTTGCCGTCGGGTGTGTCGAAATAGATGCCGCGCCCGCCGTAGTAATGGTTGATCTCGCCCGGGCCGCTGCGGTCGTGATCGGCGTAATACCTGACGCCAGCGGAGCGAATGCGGGCGAATGCGGCGTCGAATTCCTCCTCGCCGACCAGAAACGCATAGTGCTGATGGTGCCGCTCGGGTGAATCGGCGAAATCGAGCGTGACGCCGCCGACCCGAACCGGCACGAACCGGGCCCATTGCGGCCCCGCCTCGACGCCGAGAATGTATGCGAGAAACCGCGCCGAGGCCCATTTGTCCTTCGCCCAGATGATCGTGTGATTGAGTTCGATCGCCATGTTGTCCTCCGTGGTACAGCGCATATAGCGGCCGAGACATCATCTATCCAATCGATAGATTGTATGATAGGCATTCGCCGAATGGATATCCGTGCCGTCGACCTCAATCTGCTGAAAGCGTTCGATGCGCTGATGACCGAGCGCGCCGTCACCCGTGCCGCCGACCGCATCGGCCTGTCGCAGCCGGCGATGAGCCACGCCTTGTCGCGGCTCAGAGGTGTTTTCGCGGACGAGCTGTTCGTGCGCGCCGCGGCCGGCATGGAGCCCACGGCGCGGGCGCGTGAGATCGGGCCGCTCGTCACAGCCGCGATCGAGCATATCGAGGCGGCGTTGCGCCTCGGCGCCGGGTTCAATCCGGCCACGAGTACCACGACATTCACTGCCGGCATGGCCGAATACGCCGAGATCGCGCTGGTTGGCCCGCTGGCCCGGGCCTTTGCCCGCAAGGCGTCAGGTGCCACCTTGCGTCTGCTTCCGGCGACCGGCCGCGAGCTTGCCGAGCAGCTCGATCGCGGCGCAATCGACGTTGCGGTCGCGCATGTCAATAGCCTACCGGCGCATATCGAAGCGACCGTGTTGCTGCGAGACCCTTTTGTCGTCGTGGCACGGCAGGATCATCCGGACGCCGCCCGGCCGATGGGGTTGGAGGCTTACGCGGCGCAAAGCCATGTTTTGGTCTCGCCACGGGGTGCCACGACCGGCGCGCTCGACCGCATCCTTGTCGATTTCGGGCTGAAGCGGAGGATCGCGCTGTTCGTCGCCACCTATTTGGCGGTGCCGGCGGCGGTCGCCGCCTCAGATCTGATCGCCACGGTGCCGCGCCGCATCGCCGAGCAGATCGCCGCGAATGCTGCGATCGCGATCACGCCATTGCCGATCGATTTCGCCACGACGGTGTCGATGGCGTGGCATCGCCGCTCGACCGGCGACCCGGCGCAATCCTGGTTCCGCACCCTCTTGACCGATGCGGCAACCGCTGATCCGCTCAGCAATCGTAGGATGGGTTGAGCCTAGCGAAGCCCATCAGATTGGCCTGCGTTGATGGGTTTCGCGTTGCTCAACGCATCCTACGATTGCTATTCGCGTCAATCCCGCGGCACCCGACCCGCCGTTCGCCCCGAATACCCTCGATTAGAACGTTGAAAGCCAATTCCCACCTTGCTTGCTCCTAGAACGAGCGCCGGGTCTTCCTCACGATAGACCCTGGGTAGAGATCGATCCAGTTGACAGGATGGGTTAAAGCGAAAATAGATCTGCTGTACGGCGAAGAAATGTCGTCTGTCGAGGTTCAGGAGTTCCATTCTGGCAGCTGCGTTCTCGCTCGATAATAAGCGATGATCTCTGTGTCTGTCAGGGGCACGGCCGCAGGGGAGGCAGTAATCATTCGACATTATACTAGAACCCCGCGAAGCATCGTTACCCGCGTGGCCGCTTGCTCCTCATCGGGTTGGGGGGCGCCGCTTGCGCCGGATTCCCCTACCGAGGGAAGGACCGCTATCGGCGCATCTCCCCGTTGCGGCGCATTCTGGCGAAGGTCACTTCACCGAACCCACAACGGCCGCTCAGCCTCGGCGACGGGAACCGCTCTTCGTGCCCCGAAGGCGACCTCCGCATCACGCGAAAGATCGGTGGCCAGGGAAGGAACGAATGCGCCGACGCGATTAGACGAAGGCGCGGGGCACCTCCTCGTCGGCCGAACGGGAGGCCATTGCGGCAGTGATGCCGACAAGTTCGTCGTCCGCGGGCGAAAGGCCGAAGTGCTCCACCAGTGCTTCGCGATAGCCGTCGATCCCGACAAGGACCCGGCGAGCGACGCTGCCGCCGCGGTCGCGGATCGTCAAGCGGCGATTGAACAAGGTCGTGCGGCGGCCCGGACCTGGACGGGCGACGAGGAGATTTGCGTAAAACGGGCTGCCGGGATAGGTGGAGGCGTACCAGTTGCCCATCTCGTAGTCAGCCGGCGGTGCGGGCTCCAACCCGAAGCGATACAGGCTGTCCCACGTATCGCCGAGGCACGCCTCCAGGACGAACTCGCCATTGTAGGGCATTAGGCGAAAGGGCTCGTTTGGCGTCGCTTGCTCCTCGCCTGGACGCCGCGCGAGCGGTGCGGTCGGCGTCAGGTTGCCGTAACCGACATCGGCGATAAAGGGTCCCTCCGGCAAATCCACTTGCAGCAACATGTGAGCGCGGGCGGTCGCGGCGCCGTCCGGCATCCCACGCACGACGCGCGCGGCCAGCGTGACGAGCGAAAATCCCAACGCCCTGAGCGCGGCTGCGAGAAGGGTGTTTTGCTCGAAGCAATAGCCGCCTCGCCGGCGCCGCACGAGCTTGCTGTAGAGCGTGGCGATGTCGAGACGAACACCGCGCTTCAGCAGAACATCGATGTTCTCGAAAGGAATGGCGGCGGAATGATCGGCGACGATGGCGCGCAGCGTCGCCAGGGACGGCTCGCGCGGCCCTTCATAGCCGATGCGACGCAGATAGGCGTCGAGATCGAAGCCGTCATCCACGGTCACGTCTCTCATCTCCACGAGTCTGCGGCGTTATGGGGTCAGCCGACATTCGCCAGATCCTGGCGTTTTCGAGAGCACGATCGCGCCTTTCAACGGCTGGGGCAACGGTAAATCGCCTTCGCCGCAGACAGCGGAGGATGCGCTAATAGCCCTTAGCCCCGCAGTAACCGAACGGGTGGCTTTGGGTCGAAACCTAGGTTTTCGAAGGTCTCGCCAGTGGCCGCCATCGGCGCTTCCTACCCGTTGCCTCGCCTCCGAGCAAAGGTCGGCAGACTGAACCGACACCCGGCTGTACAGCCTGGCAAGTGCCTTAAGTGCGGTTGAACCGCGGCTGCAGTAACGCTTAGCGAACTTCGCCAGATCGGGCAGCTGCGATCGCGCCGGCCGGGCGTGGATGGCGATTTGCGGCAGTACAGCATAGTGCCCTGCCGGCGCGGGGCCGTAGTTACCGACCGGGCGGCAGTCCTGCGTTTTGCGAGTTTCTGAGCGACGATCTTCGCGGTCGACGGCAACCGGGCGCTCGGGGCATATCATCGTGGGAAGGGGAGCGGGATGATGACGCGAACATTGGGCAGAGCCATACCGGGCGCGGCGACAGGGCAGTACCCGGTTGACTGGGACCGCGAGGCCGATGTCGTTGTGATCGGCGCGGGGGCGACAGGGCTTCCCGCCGCGATCGTCGCATGCGAAGCAGGCTGTTCCGTAATCCTCGTCGAAGCCGAGAAGGATATCGGGGGCCATGCCATTATCAGCGGTGGCAATATCCCGCTCGGCGGCGGCACCAGCGTCCAGAAGAAATACGGCATCGCGGATTCGCCGGACCTCCTGTTCCGCGATCTGACCGATTGGTCGGTGGTCGGTCCGAACGGCTTTCCCGACTACCGCTACAACGACCGCGAGATCATCCGCGCCTTCGCCGACAACAGCGCCGCGACCTTCGAATGGCTGCTCGCGCATGGCGTCGAATTCGTCGATAAGGCGCCCGATGCGATCGGCGGCAATTCGGTCGGCAACTCCGTGCCGCGCGAGATGCACAGCATCGTCGGTCATTGGCCGATGCCGGCAACCGGCCGCCCGGCCGATCCGGCGGTGCAAAAGACCCGTTTTTCCGGCAACGGCATGATGCGATCGCTCGAGATCGCGGCCCGCGGGTGCGGCGTCGAGATCCTGCTTGAGCACCGCATGACCCGGATCTATCGGGAAGCGTCGAATGCGGGCCCGGTGCTCGGTATCGCGGCTGACCGCGAGAGCGGCGGTCCGATCGACATCCGTGCCCGCAAAGCTGTCATTATCGGCACCGGTGGCTCGACCGGCAACGTCAACTTCCGCCGCATGTTCGATCCGCGACTGACCGAGGAGTATTGCGGCCTTGCCGGTATGCCGTGGTCCGACCAGGACGCCAGCGGCGAACTGGCGGCAATGGCGATCGGCGCCGCGCTATGGGGCTTCTACAACCAGATCGGCGAGTTCGGCTCCAACGTCACCAAACCCAATTTCATCGGCTGCCAATACAATTACCGCCACCTGCAATGGCTGCCCGAGAGCCCGGTCTTCGACAAGGCACGGGCCAGCGGTCTCTACGTGCGGGATTGGCAGGATGTGATCTGCGTCAATATGCTCGGCCGTCGCTTCTACGACGAGACCGGCGGCCAATACATCGCCAACAACTACAACTCGATCGAGAACTACATACAGGGCGATTGGCGCAACGTGCAGCGCAGCAAATACACGCCGAACAACTGGCTGAACGCGGCGTTGGCCGGCATCGACGACGGCCACAACGGCGGCGGGCCGATTTGGGCGATCTACGACAGCGACGCGGTCGCGCGGGAGGCCTGGCAGCCGCAGCCACCGCAGGTCGACATCGCTGCCGGCTTCTTTTTCAGCGCCAACCGGCTCGCCGACCTCGCCAGGAAAATCGTCATGAAGTACCAGCGTGTGCCGATGCCCCCGGCCAATCTCGAAGAGACCGTGGCGCGGTACAATTCCTTTGTCGAAAGCGGCGTGGATGCGGATTTCGACAAGCCGACCCCACGGCATCGGATCGAGAAACCGCCCTTCTATGCGGCTTGGGCAACCCCGGTCGTCCACGACACGCGCGCCGGCCTGCGCATCAATCCGGCCTGCCAAGTCATCGACATGAACGGCGAGGTCATCCCCGGCCTCTATTGCGGCGGCGAGTCGGCCGGCGGCTTCAGCCAGCACGGGCTCGCCCGCGCCGCTTGCCAGGGCTACATCGCCGGCCGAGCCGCCGCCGCTGCGCCGCTGCTCGAAACAGGGTATCCTGACCGCCCCGATATCTCGAAGCTAAGCTCCGGTGCCAGCCGAGTTTCGGCGGTGCGCTGAACCGGCGGCATGGCGCAACTGCGCTCCTCAGGTCGACGCCGAAGGACGTAACGGGGGCGACCGATCGATCACAGCTGAGTTGGCACAGGGCGGCGAAGGTAAAGGTTTGAGCCTCTCAGCATCGCGAACGGCCGGAATCGGCGCATCTTCCTAGTTACCGTGCGTCCCGGCGAACGACCCTTCACTGAACGGACAGCGGGCGTTCAGCGGGCGCGGCGGGAACGGGTCTTCATGCCCCTAAGGCGACCTCTGCCCAGGCCCGGGGATCTTTTGGAGAACGCGGGTAAGCAGTCATTCGATCGAGCGGCGAGTTTCCTCAATCCTGGGCGCTGGGCAATTGCTCGAGCTGTGCCTTCACGCGCTCAAAGTCGACCGGCTTAGTAACAAACTCTGCTGCGCCATACTCCGCCGCTTGCCGCCGTCGCTCGTTATCACCGTAAGCGGTTACCATCATGTCGGGCAGGTCGGGAAGGCGCTGCTTGATCTCACCGAGTAACTGCAGCCGGTCCATTCCGGGCATATTGATGTCGGAGAGGACCGCGACCAGCGTGGGCTCGATTTCACCCGCGAGCCGATCCAACGCCTCCAGCCCGAGGTAGCGTAATGCAACACATACGTTCCCTGGCGGGTCTCACGACGAAACCGTTGCCGAAAAAGCTCCGCCACGTCGGGTTCGTCGTCCACGACCAGGATGCTGACACTCATGATGCTGCCTCAGCGGGTGCCAAATGTGCGCGCGGCAGGCGGATCGTGAATTCGGTGAACTCGCCCAACCTACTGGCAACTTCGATTGTTCCGCCATGCTGCTGCGTGACGATGTCCCAGCTGATCGAGAGACCGAGGCCGGTGCCCTCCCCGGTCGGCTTGGTCGTGAAGAACGGTTGGAACAATTTGTCACGGATTTCCGGTGCGATGCCGGTGCCGTTGTCACGCACGCGGATCTCGACGGCATCGGCGAAGTCGCGGCTGGTCACTCTGAGCGTCGGGTTGAAGTTAAGTTCGTCGCGACGCTTGTCGGCAGCGTAGAACCCGTTGCCGAACAGGTTCAGGAACACCCGTGTTACGTCCTGCGGCACGAGCTCGATCGGCGCGATATTGCGCTCGAGATCGCGCTCTAGCGTGATGTTGAAGTTTTGATCCTGGGCGCGCGCGCCGTGATAAGCGAGGTTAAGCGCCTCCTCGACGAGCGCGTTGATATCGGCAGATTGCCGATCACCGCTTGTGCCGCGCGAATGCGCGAGCATGCTCTTGACGATCCCGTCAGCGCGGTGGCCGTGCTCGACAATCTTGGCGAGATTGCCGGTCAGCATTTCGACGATTTCGCCGATCTCGGTGCGCGTATCGCTCGTCGAGCGACATCACGGCGGGCTCGGCAGTTTCCTTCAATTCATAGAATAACTCGATCGAAGGATCAGCGAAGTTGTTGACGAAGTTGAGTGGATTCTTGATCTCGTGGGCAATACCGGCTGTGAGCTGGCCAAGTGCCGCCATCTTCTGGGCATGCAATAGCCTCGCCTGCGCCGCCTGTAGTTCCCGCAAGGCCCCCTCCGCCGTGTCGCGCGCCGCGCGGATCTCGGCCTCGGCTCGCTTTCTCTCTGTGACGTCGGCATAGATCAGCACAAAGCCACCGGCCGGCACCGCATTGCGCCGCACCTCGATGATGCGACCGTCCGGCCGGGTTCGCTCGAAGCGCATTTCCCGGTTGGTATCTTCGACGGCGCGCCTCAGCTCCGCTTCAAGATCGGCCGAGCCGTACTCCCCGCGTTCGGCGAGGTAATGGAAATACTCGGCATAGCTCGGACGCTCCGCGAGGAAGGCATCCGGCAGATCGAGCATCTCTTGGAAATTGCGGTTCCAAGCGGCAAGGCGCAGTTCGCCGTCGAACATGGCCACGCCGTCACCCATGTTGTCAAAGGTTACGCGCAATTCAGCCTGGCGCTGGCGGATTTCCTTCAATAGCTGGGCATTATCGATCGCGATGACCGCCTGCGCCGCAAAATTCTGCAATAGCGCGATTTGTTTTTCGGAAAATGGCCGAACCTCGGTTCGGTAAATCACGAATGCTCCGAGGAGCGCCGCGTCCTTCCTTAGCGCTACCCAAATCGCGGTGCGTCCACCATACTCGTCGGCCAACCGCCGTCGTACCGCATTGCCCGAGCGGTAAACATCGTCGGCGGTGATGTCTGGGATGTGAACGAATTGCTCACCATGGACGAGCTGGTGGAGCGCCATACCCGGTGCGGGCGCGGTCGCGCTGGGTCCAGGTTCGTAACCACGCCAGGCGGCAGCGCGAAACACGACGCCGTCAAAAGTCACCAGTTGGCCGAAGGCTGCTCCGCACAGGCTCAGCGCCTTTTCGAGCATCGCATCGAACACCGGAGCGAGGTCGCCGGGGGAGGAGTTGATGACCTGCAGTACCTCGGCGGTCGCGGTCTGCTGCTCCAAGGCCCCGCGCGTCTCGTTCAGGAGACGGGCATTCTCCATCGCGATCACCGCCTGCGCCGCGAAATTCTGCAATAGCGCGATCTGCTTATCCGAGAACCGGCGCACCTCCTGGCGGTAGATCGCGATCACTCCAAGTACGGTGTCTTCCCTACGCAACGCCACTGAAATCGCCGAGCGGCAGCCGCTGATGTCGATAAGTTCTCGGAACTGGGGACTGGTGCGGTAAGCCTCTGTCTCCCGGGCGTCAAGCACATGGACGAAGGGCTCTCCTTGGCGCAGGCGATCAACCGAACTGCCCCGCACCACGCGGTGAGGACCCAGTTGTTCCAACAGCCAGTTGGCAAAAAGCGCATCTCCGCGCACTGCGACGGGATGGACCTGCTCACCGTCCAACGCGAAAAGATGAGCGTGGCTGGCCTCGCACAGCCGCATCGCCTTTTCGAGCGTCGCGTCGAAGACCGGCGCTAGATCGCCCGGCGAGGAATTGATGACCTGCAACACCTCGGCGGTCGCGGTCTGCTGGTCCAGTGCCTCGCGCGTCTCGGTCAGGAGCCGCGCGTTCTCGATCGCGATGACCGCCTGGTCGGCGAAGGTCGTAACCAGCTCTGCTTGCTTGGAGGTGAAGGGCTCGACCCGGTTCCGGGCCAGCCCGATCCCGCCGATAGCCACCCCGTCGCGCAACAGCGGCACGCCAAGCATCGCCCGGGCATCGTTCTCGGCCTCGCCCCGGTAGAGCGGGTCGGCCTTGGCGTCGGCAATTTGGACGGCGTGACCGGCGAGTACCGCACGGCCACTTTGTTGCACGGATCAGTAGCCGGGCGAAGTCGGCCCCCTGCATTTGCATTTATGAGAGACGAAGGTACTCTGGCCGCCCTAGCTTGAGCATGCGGTTTAGCGA
>Ga0210406_10006824_pt1 | contig 11731 bp, 10 predicted proteins | sample IncBWC30MmetaG_FD_155454 | JGI IMG/M metagenome (GOLD analysis project Ga0210406, IMG submission 155454) | Forest soil microbial communities from Barre Woods Harvard Forest LTER site, Petersham, Massachusetts, United States - Inc-BW-C-30-M | ecosystem: Environmental > Terrestrial > Soil >... | reverse complement strand
CGGTTGGGGGGGGGGGGGGAGGGAAGCTGCCTCATCGAAGGCTCGCGCTGTGTCCTGTGCTGGGAGAGGATTCTCCAGCACGGTGCCCGGCATGAGATCAAAGATTTCCATGGGGCACTATTGTCCTCATGGCCACTGTCCTTATGGCCACTCAATTGGGCCTGATCGCCTTCTCCGCCTGATAGCGGCATCCTGCTGACATTAACGGTTGGAGCGGCGGCCCCGCGCGTTAAGCTAACTGCGTAACGTTACCGGAGGGAGCGAGAAACGCGAGTGTCCTGAAAGGTGTAGGGTTTGCAGATGTCTCTGGAATTTCACCACACCATTGAGCGTTTAGAGATTTGGAGCGCGGCCGCCGATGGCTTCTCGTTCGTCATAAGCCATGAGAGCCGCGCCGGTACGGGCTTTCACGGGCAACCTGGCTTCATGGCGACCTGGCGACCGCTCTATGAGAACAATTTTGCGATCAGGATCGCGGGCGCGCCCTTCAAGACATTTGCCGATGCCGAGGAAGCCTGCAACGCCATGCTAAAGTATCTAACGGAACGAGAGGACGTGAGGCCGTAGGGGCGTTTCGCGCGCAAGCCATGCTTTCCGCCGGTTGCCGGGAGGGAAAAAATTTGGGACCCACTGGCTTCAGGAACAAACCCAAATAATCGCAACTGCCATCGGCAGGCCGATACCAAAGGCGGCACCAACCGTCAGGGTGAACGCGGAAAGCAGATTTACCCCATGGCGCACATTGTCTATCGACATGTCGCTTCCTCCAAGGCGCGGATAAATCGAGGAGCGTTACCGAGACGAATGCGGTGACGGGTTCCAGATCGCGCCTACACAAGTCCAGAAGGTGAGGTTCGAGGGTGTCCCGAACATGGTTAACAAGAGGTTAAGGTAGCTTTGGAGGCAACATGAAACATTGGACCGCCAGTGTCGTCGCAACAGGTTACGGCTCCTTGCTTTCGCCATCAAAGCGCAAATAATGCCCAGATCGCCACGCCGCAGAGGGCGACGAACCAGACAAGCGAAAGCCAGACAAGCACGTCGTCTCGGTTCATGATTTTGCCAGATGATGTTGGTATGGCCGCGAACTCGTCGGCGCTGATGCGTTAGCCGAACACCCGCATCCAAGTCTTGTTATTGCATGCCAATAATTTGGGATTTCGCGCCTCACGGCCCGCTTGTGTACTGGTCACGTCGCTTCGCGAGAGCGCGGCAATTAAACGAATGCAGACCGCTTCAACGATGCTGGATTTCAGTTCGTGCCGCGACCATCGGCGCCCAGAACCGTCATCCACGCCCTGCATAAAGATGAGGGCATCCATGGGCAGAAGGGGCGCGCATGTTCTTCTGTCAGCGCAGAAGCGCTAGACTGAAAGCCTGACGAAATATATTCAATGAAATTCGTCCGCTTAAACGCGCCCGCCGCCTGTGGCGATCACAGAGACCTGCCGACTGACGAGATCGGCCGCCAACGCCGGCAATCGATCGTACTGCCCCTCGGCGAGGCGGTACTCAATCGCCACATTCTGACCCTCGGTATAGCCCGCTTCGCCAAGACCCTGTCGGAAGGCAGCAAGCAGATGCGCAATCGGCGCCGCCGCCGCGCTGTTGAGGCACCCGATAACCGGCATCACTGATCGCTGCGCGCGCGCCACAATAGGCCAGGTCGCCGCACCGCCGAGAAGCGCGATAAACTTACGTCGCCGCATTGCTCTGCCCCCTGACGATGGAGCTAGTCTATCATAGCTACAAGCCCATTCCTCTCAGCGAAGACATTCTCATCGCTGCCGCGGAAGCTCCGCTTTGATCCAGAAAGCGGACTTGCAAACGAAAGGCTACTGAGAGAATTGACCAGGCCCAGTCAGTTCGGTTCGAGCCTCGTTGCTCTCGCTCGTCCGAGAGAGAGATTCGAACCCCAAGACACCTCCGCTGCGAGTTGTCGCTCTGGCCCTTGACCTTTCGGAACTATACTAAAAATGACGAAGTACGAAGCTTTGGAGAAAAATGCCGTCTCCGAGACTAAAATGCCGCCACTCGGCGATCTCAAGTACAGTCGCAACTCTCGAAAAGCCTCCCTTTGTTGGGAGATTTTCGGCCGTTTCAATGATTGAGAAATCCGGTCGCCGGTATGAGTGGCGGAGGGAGAGGAACTGGGATCGAACCTTCTCTACGCGGACCAACGCGACGGAAGCTGCCCAAGGGTACCGGCGGGCGGCGGGGGTCACTAGCGACGGGGAAATGCCTAGGCGTCGAAGCTCGTCCGCGTACTTAAATACCGCAAAGCGCCAGCTCCTGAAGACGCACGAATTTCGCGTGCGGAGCTGCTTCGTATTGGAGCTGCCCGCGCTATCCCATAGCCAAGTCTCGATCTGAGGGCAGCAGTGGTCCACCAATGACCCGCGAATGCGCCCGGAACTCCGCGACAATCTCTTTCTCCAAGGTCACGCTCACGTCGTAGATACCGGATCGTGCAGAACGCACGACTTCCGTCGCCGTCGCGATCAGGCGGTCGCCGAGATTGGTGGGCCGCAGGAACGAAATACTGCAATGCGCAGAGATTGTTCGTTCATTGTAGCTATTGCAAGCCAGCGAAAACGCCGAGTCGGCAAACGCAAAGATGGCGCCGCCGTGCGTAATGCCAAGGCCATTGACCATCACCGGCAACACCGTCATCGCGACCGTGACTTCCCCAGCCCTGATCGACAACCGTTCCAGGCCAAGGTTTCGAAGTGCGGCGTCCTGTTTCCACAAGAAGTCCACGCATGCTAGCGCCAGCCTATCAGAAGAAATAGCCGTCGCATCTTTCACTGGAAGCTCTCCGATATCGTGGTTGTCCGCTCCGCCGTCAGTTGACACGTTGGCTCCTTTCACCAATGTCCTTCGGCTGCATCCTTAGCATGGAGCTTGACGGTTCCTGTCCGATCGGGCATCCGCAGCCGCGCTTTGAAAGCTCCATATAGGCCCGCGCCAATGCCTGCTATCGCCTTCAAGCCGAACAAGCTCGAACACATTCGGCGCGGCCGCGATCGCCCGCGGCCAGAAAACCTTGGCCGACACATTGCGCTCGGCCACGGCAATCTCCCAGCGACCCGGATATTGCGCCAGGATTAGGCGGACAGCCTCGGTTGCCACTCCGCGGCCTCGATGCTCTCGCGCTATGAAGAACTCCGCCATGTTGCGCTCAACCTTTTCGCCCCGGCGGGAGTGCGTGTTGATCAGGGCGAAGCCAGCCAGCCGTTCTTCCACGCGGATCAGCAGCGGGTGGAACCCTTCGATGCGCCAATAGCGGTCGAGGTCAGCAAACGGAGGATAACAGTCCTGGTCGTCGGATTCCACGTGGATGGAACAAGGGGGCTCGATCCACATAAATTCGTAGATGTAGAACTGTGTAAGACTTTCGATCAATCGGCGCTCGGAGCCGCCGGCCACCCTCACGCTTACGCTCTTAGCGTCGACTTCCACTGTCGGCCCCCAGAGCATGCGTGGTTCCCGCATCACATCCCCCCGCGCAGAAACACGTAATCCGCGGAATACGGGACACTGAGGAAATCGCCTGCCCGTTCGCATGATCCTTGCGCAAGCCCACCCCTCGTGTTGATGCGCCGGATGGCCGTCACATTGGACAGGATGCCGTTATTGCGATGGTCTACTATCTCGATTTTGAGCCACGGGATATCGTTCGACGTCGCGCCGGGCGCACTCGTGGTCACCTTTCCCTTCACTCCGCTTCCGTCGTAATAGTCCCAGGTGGGGCCGGCGTAGTGCCGCCCCACTGATTTACCGTCGAGGGTGAGCGTGGCAATGGGTTCGCGAAATTGCCACGTCAGAGCGCGTCCTTCCGATTTGTTGCCGGAATCGGGATTGCATTCGTAAATCTGGGCGCCCTCTGCGTGAAGTGTCACGAGCTCCACCCCGTCGTGCCCCGAAGCCGCCGGCGGCGCTTCTGCCACTGCCTGAGTGGACAATAAAATGGTCGCACGCACGACAACGTTCATCAGAACTTTCGAAATTAACTTCATTGGTGCTCTCGGCTTTCTTCGAAATTCAATCTTCAGCTGGCTCGCTGTCGCAGCAGCAGCGATCGCTCTACCGCTCGCGCAAGCTCTCTTGCCGGTAGCGGAGCAACGGCGACAGGAGATAGCTCAAGATTTTCCGCGACCCGGTCTTGATTTCCACCATCACGGCCATGCCGGGCGACAGATTGACCATCTTGTCGTCGATCTGCATGGCGGTTCGGTCCAGCGAGATGCGCGCGCTGTAGTTCAGCTCCTGGCCTTTCGGCTCGCTTGATTCGTTTGCAGTTCCCGGCATCCGCTCGCCGGAGCGATCTTGTTGGCGATCGCGGATAACCGCGTCCTGCGAGACGGAAAGCACCTGGCCGTGCAGAAGGCCGTAGCGGGTGAAATTGAAGGTATCGACCTTGATCTCGGCTTCCTGGCCGGAGTGGACGAAGCCGATGTCGCTGTTTGATACCATGGCCTCGATCTCCAGCTGACTGTCGCTCGGCACCACCACAAGCAGCGGCTGTGCCGGCGTGACCACGCCGCCGACCGTGTGGATTGCGAGCTGCTGCACCATTCCGTCCACCGGAGCGCTCAGCTGCTGAAGCCGGGTCCGCTGCTCGGCCTTGATCAGGTCCTGGGCGAGCCCGTTCGCCTTCTGCCCGGCTTTGGCGAGATCGTCGGAGATGCCGTGTCGGTACTCCGCCGCAGCTTGAGCTCGCGTCTCGCGAATCGCGGCAATCCCCGCTTCCGTTTCGTGCAGATGGCTCCGTTGAACGCTGAATTCCTCTTGTTGCTCGACAAGCAGCTGCAGCACCTCGAAATAACCGAGCTTCGAGCCCAGCTCTTTTTCCACAAGAGTCTTGCGGATATCGACGCGTGACTGGATGACTGGAATGATCGTCTCGAGTTTGTGGAGCGTCGCTGTTGTCGTGGCCAGCTCGGCTTCCTTCTGTGCTTGCTGACGGACCAGAGCGGCGATCTTGGCGCGGTGCTCGGTCACCTGACTGAGCAAAAGCTGGCGTTGGGTACTAATCAGTTCCGGGTCCGCGCCGGCAGGTGGCGTGAAATCCGCCACGGGATCATCGCCCCCGGCGAGTGCCGCGCGTAAGCGCGCGATGTTGAGCCTCTCTGCGAGGAGGTCGTTCCGCAGATGATCACGCTCCGCTTCGTTGGCGGTCGGATCGAGCTCGATCAGGACGTCGCCAGCCTTGACCGCTTGTCCGTCCTGCACCCGGATGGAACGTACCACCCCAGTCTCGAACGGCTGGATGACCTTGACGCGGCCGCCTGGCATGATCTTCCCGGTCGCCGACGCAACGATGTCGATAGTGCCCCACCAGGCCCAGACCAGGGCAACACAGAACAGCAAGATGACGGCGGCGCCAATCGAGCGGCCGATTGGCGACGGGGGCGTTTCCACGATTTCAAGCGCCGCCGGCAGAAACGCCAGCTCCTCGCCGCGCCTTTCCTGCGCACGCCGAAACGGGATGACACGTTGCATAGCCTGGGCAGGCGCCGCTGATTCAGCCGACTTCATGGAACCCTCCTGCCTGCAACCGATGCAACGATGCATAACGGCCGCCAGTTTTGATGAGCGTATCGTGGTTGCCGTCTTCGACCAGGCGGCCGCGATCGAGCGTGACGATGCGGTCTGCCGTCCGCACGGTCGAGAGCCGGTGGGCGATCACCAGTACCGTCCGACCCTTGGAAATATCCTTCATGTTCTGCTGAATGATGCGTTCGCTCTCATAGTCGAGAGCGCTCGTCGCCTCGTCGAAGATCAGAATGCGCGGGTCGGTGACGAGCGCGCGCGCAATGGCGATACGCTGGCGCTGGCCACCCGAGAGGGTCGAGCCGCGCTCGCCGACCACGGTGTCGTAACCTTCGGCGAGCTCGAGGATGAACTCGTGGGCTCCCGCGAGGCGGGCCGCCGCGCTAACGCGTTCCATCGACATAGCCGGATCGGTGAGCGCGATATTGTCGCGCACCGAACGGTTGAAAAGCATGTTCTCCTGCAGGACGACGCCGATCTGGCGACGCAGCCAGGCCGGATCGGCCATGGCGAGGTCCATTCCGTCCACCAGCACGCGCCCCCGCTCCGGGACGTAGAGCCGCTGGACAAGTTTGGCGAACGTGCTCTTACCCGACCCCGAGGGCCCGACGATGCCGACCGTCTGGCCGGCCGGCACCTCGAAGCTGACATCATGCAGGACCTCCTGTCCGTCGATGCGGTAGCGAAACGAGACGTGGTCGAATTTGATGTCGCCGCGGATCGTCGGCAGCCGCGCGCGCCCCGCCGAATAGGTCGGCTCGGCGGTGGTGTTGAGGATGTCGCCCAGCCGCGCGATCGACAGGCGCGCCTGGTGAAAGTCCTGCCAGATCTGCGCGAGACGCAGAACCGGCGCGCTTACCCTGCCGGCCAGGATATTGAAGGCGACGAGTTCTCCGACCGACAGGCTGCCGCCGATCACGAGTCTGGCGCCGTAATAGAGGAGGCTTGCTGTGACGATCTTGCTGACGAGCTGCACCGTCTGGCTCGCGCTGTTGCCGAGGCTGAGAACCCTGAAGCTCGCGGCGACGTAGCCGGCGAGTTGCTCTTCCCAGCGGCGCTGCATCTGCGGTTCGACCGCCATCGCCTTGAGCGTCTCGATACCGGTTACGCTCTCGACCAGGAAGGCCTGGTTCTCGGCGCCGCGCCGGAATTTCTCATCCAGCCGCCGCCTAAACAGCGGCGTCGCCCCGGCCGATATCGCGATATAGAACGGGAACGAGCCGAGCACGATCCAGCTCAGGAGCGGCGAGTAGAAGAACATCACCGCCAGGAATACGAAGGTGAAGAACAGGTCGATCAGGAGCGTCAGCGCCGAACTAGTAAGGAAATTACGGATGTTCTCTAATTCACGGACCCGCGCCACCGAGTCGCCGACGCGACGCGCCTGGAAATAGGCCATCGGCAGGGCAAGCAAGTGGTGAAAGAGGCGCGCGCCAAGTTCGACGTCGATTCGGTTGGTGGTGTGAGCGAACAGAAAGGTTCGGAGGATCCCCAATACGGTCTCGAAAACCGAGACCGTCATCAATCCGAGAACCAGGACGTCGAGGGTGTTGAGGGAGCGGTGCACCAGCACCTTGTCGATGACCACCTGGAAGAACATTGGTGAGATCAGACCGAGCAATTGCAGAAAGAACGACGCGACCAGGACTTCGCTCAGGAGATGGCGATATTTGTGGATCGCCCCAAGAAACCAGGAGATGTCGAACCTGCGGGTGATCTCCGACAATCCGGCGCGGCGAGTCATCAGGATCAGGTGGCCGTCCCAAATGGAAACCAACTCGTCCCGTGTCATCAGGGCGGGCCGGGGCGCCAGTGGCGACTGAACCAGAACTTTGTCCTCGTCGGCCTTCGCGAGCACCAGGAACCCGCCATCGCGTAGGGACGCGATGGCGGGCAAGGGCGTCTTGGCAAGTCGCGACCAGTGCGTCCGATAGTCCCGTGCCTTGAGCCCCAGATCCTTGGCGCACCGGAGCATCTCCGGTGCGCCAATCTTGTGCGTGCCCAGCCGATGCCGGATCTGGTCGGCGTCGGCCGCGACGCCCTGGAGATGCAGCAGCGTTACGAGTGCTCCGAGACCAGGATCGGTCGGTCTCGTGCTTTCGGTTTCGGTGCTCATGGGTGTTCTCCAGGGCGAGGTTGCGTCAGGCGTGCGGCTGCGCGAGCAGCGGCTGCTGGCCCGGCAACTGATCACCGATCAGTGCCGGGCCATGGCCGTCGCCCGCCGAAACGAAGCTCGAAGCCATGAACTGACCCAGCAGGGCGACACTCGCGGCGGGCGAGCCGTCGCTTACCGCGCCGTTGCGGGTTGCGGACCCCTGTAGGACGGTGTTGTTGCCGGTTCCGCCGTCGAGCGTATCCACTCCCCCGCCGCCGATCAGGATGTCATCTCCCGCACCGCCGGACAGGGTGTCGTTACCGGTGCCACCGATCAGGACGTCATTGCCGTCGCCGCCATTGGCGGTGAGCAGCATGCCGGCCCCGAGCCCGGCCGCGTTGATGATGTCATCGCCGCCAAGGCCATTGATCACGAGGTGATCAGTCGCCTCGAAGCCGGTGATCGTCACGTCGGTTGCGAGACCTGTCACGGTGACCACGCCGTTGTTGTCGGTCACGTTGATCGTGTCGTTGCCGGAGGTCCCGTTGATGACAACCGTATCAACCTGACCATCGCCGGTGCCGCTGCCCGGTGTCGCCGACAAATCGATGCCAACGTGCTTCACGTCGGTTTTGGACAGGTCGTCGACCGTGATGGTGTCCGCGCCGCCCAAGGCGTTGACATCGATGTTCTCGATGTTGGTGAGATTCATCGTGACGCCGCCGACGTCGCGGGTGAGCGTCGCCCCCTTGCCGTTCGCCGAGATATCGATGCTCTCGTTCACGTTGGCGCCTTTGAACAGCAGCGTGTCATTGCCCGCGCCGCCGTCGACCGTGTCGCTGCCGTCGCCCGGATTCCAGACGAAGGTATCGTCGCCCGCACCAAGCGAGGCCACGTCATTGCCGCGCCCGCCGATGACGGTGTCGTTGCCTGCGCTGCCGGTGATGGTGTCATTGCCGTCGCCGCCGTTGATCGTGACGTTGACTTGGCCGGCGTGCAGCCTGGAAGCGTCGATGGTGTCGTTGCCGGGGCCTCCGTTGATCACAAGCGAGTCGTTGGCGGGCTCGGCGTTGTTGATCGACACCTGCGCGGCCAGTCCGTTGACGACGATCGACGAGCCGCTGCTGGCGACGCTGATGTGGTCGTCGCCGGCGGTGCCATTGACGATTACGCTGTCAGGCTGGCCGTCACCAACGGTACCTCCGAGCGTCCCCGCTAGATCGATGGCGACCTGCTTGGTGTCGGTGCCGGTAAGATCATTGACCGTGATGGTGTCGGCGCCGCCGAGGGTCGCGAGCCGAATGTGCTCGATGCCGTTGAGGTCCATGGTGACGTTGCCGACGTCGCGGAACATCCTCACCCGCGAGCCATTGGCCGAGATGTCGATGTTCTCGTTGACATTGGCGCCATTGAAGACAAGCGTATCGGTGCCAGCCTGACCCTCGACCACATCGCTGCCGTCCCCTGGATTCCAGACGAACGTGTCGTTGCCGTTGCCGAGAAAGGCCACGTCGTTGCCACGACCGCCGATGACGGTGTCGTTGCCGTCGCCGCCGATCAGGATGTCGTCGCCCTGGCTACCGGTGATGGTGTCGTTGCCGGCACCGCCATCGATCGTCAGCTGCACACTTCCGGCGGCAAGGCCGGCGGCATTGATGACGTCATTGCCAGCACCGCCGTTGACGATGAGCCGGTCGTTGGCGCCCTCGGCACCGGCGAGGGTGACCGACGCCGGCAGGCCGGTTACACTGACCGAACCTCCCGTTCCCGCCACCTGAACGGTGTCGTTTCCGGCGGTACCGTTGACGGTGACGCTATCGGCCGCGCCATCGCCAACGCCACTGCCAGGTGTCGACTCAAGATCGATCGCGACCTGGGTGACGCCGGTTCCGGTGAGGTCGCCGACGTTAATGTTGTCGGCGCCGCCGAGCGCGTTGAAATCGATGTGCTCAATGCCGTTGAGATCCATGGTGATATTGGCGACGTCGCGACTGAACTTCACCCGCCCCTGGTTGGCCGTTATACTGATGTTCTCGTTGACGTTGGCGCCGTTGAACACCAGCGTGTCGGTGCCGTCCTGGCCCTCGACGGTGTCGCTGCCGTCGCCCGGATTCCAGACGAAGGTGTCGTCGCCGCTGCCGCCGAGCAGGGTGTCGTTGCCGCGGCCGCCGGTGATGACGTCGTTGCCGGCTCCGCCGATCAGCGTGTCGTTGCCGTCGCCGCCGGTGATGGTGTCGTTGCCGTCGCCACCGTCGACCGTAAGGCTGATGAGAGATGCGAGGCCGTTTCCGGCGGTGAAGACGTCGTCGCCGCCGCCCATGTTGAGCACAAAGTTCTCGGTGGTACCGATGTCGAGCGAAAACGGCGCGGGGCTTAGTCGGTCGAAACGTACGCGGCTGCCGTTGGCCTCGATTGTAAAGACTTCGGACGCGTTGCCGCCATTGACTTGGGCCGTGTCAATGCCGTCGCCGCCTTCCATCAGGTCGGTGCCATCGCCGGGGTTCCAGATCATGAGGTCGTTGCCCGCCCCGCCGAACATCTGGTCGTTGCCGGTGCCGCCGATCAGGGTGTCGTTACCGTCGCCGCCGAACAGTTGATCGTCACCGCCTTTGCCGAGCAGGGTGTCATTGCCAGCGCCGCCGAACAGAAGATCGTTGCCCGAGCCGCCGGTCAACGTGTCGTTACCATTGCCACCGAACAGTTCGGCGCCAGGCAGCGCACCATTGGTTTCGTCGAGCGAAATCGTATCGTTTCCACCCTGGCCGAAAATCTGGATCAGTTGGGTGTTGGCAACGGTCGGTTGGCCACCCTGGACAGGCACTGCACCGCCATTGATAAGAATGTTCCCGGCCGCGTCGCGACTGGCGGCGATCGTGTTATCGAGGTTGTCGCCGAACACTGACAGCAGGCCGGCGCCCGGGGAAAAACTAGCATTGTTAGCCATTGTGGTCTTCCTTTCAAAGTTGTTGGTCAACGCAGATGCGCGTTCGGATTGATGATGTCGTTGGAATTTCGTGCCGATGTACTTGACTAGGGGCCCAATGGTCCTGGCGCGCGCAAGCGCGGGGCGGAGACCACTAAGGCATTCAGAAAAATCCGATGCTCAAGTCCAAGTCGCCAGCTGCAAGAAGCAACAAAATACAACGAGGACGAGTCCGCAAAAGACGGCAATGACCTTGAGCATCTCGCCGTCAACCTGGGTGCCGGACGCGCGGGAAAGACCTCTTGCAATCGCGGCCAAGCCCGCGCTTGGCGAAAAACTAGCGTTGTTAGCCATCGTCACCTCCGTTATTTCGGCACACGCGAACGCGGCCTGAGACCGTTAGAAATGCCGGCCCCGTGCTACGGAAGTATTTCAGCTATCGGTAATCGTGTTACGGTCGTAACATTCCAGGCGTACGCCGGCAGCGCGCCAGCGCTGCGGCAAGTTCGGTGCTTGCGAAAGGCCAACGCAGTACTTCGGAAATTCCCGCTTCAGCCAACGCATTGACGTCGACATCGACGGAGGACGCCGCCGCGAGCAGTACCGGTTTCGACGGCGCAATCTCGTGAAGGGCACGCGCCAAATCCAGACCGTTTTGCGCTTGCGAGCCGTAGCTGACCAGTATGATATCGAACCGATCGGGCTCGGCACGGCACGCCGCAAGCGCATCGCCCGCGTGTTCGAAGCCAACGGGCTCGTATCCGAGTGCCGCCAATTTTTCCTCATCAGGCAACAGACGCTCTCGTTCGCTTTCGACGATCAGCACGGTCTCGCCGTGCCCAAGGGCGAGCATCTCCGGCTCGTCCGTTACACCGCCGCCTGCTGCCGTCGCGGGCAGCCATACCTCGAAGCGGCTTCCCTGCCCCGGTCTGCTCTGCGCGCCGATGGCCCCATCATGGTCTCGAACGATTTCGCGAACAGTTGCCAGACCGAGGCCGGTCCCGGCCAGGCGAGTGGTGAAGAAGGGCTCAAACATTCGTCGCGCAACGCGTTCGTCGAAGCCACACCCGGTATCGCTGACCGAAAGACAGGCGTATCGGCCCGGCGACAGTTCGCCATCGCTCTGCTGAAGGCAATCGATCACCTCCTCCAGCTTC
>Ga0210406_10006823_pt1 | contig 11731 bp, 12 predicted proteins | sample IncBWC30MmetaG_FD_155454 | JGI IMG/M metagenome (GOLD analysis project Ga0210406, IMG submission 155454) | Forest soil microbial communities from Barre Woods Harvard Forest LTER site, Petersham, Massachusetts, United States - Inc-BW-C-30-M | ecosystem: Environmental > Terrestrial > Soil >... | reverse complement strand
CGCTGACGGTCGGCTTCGCCGCCGCCCGGTCGATTGCCGAACGCCGCGCGGGCACGAAAATTGCCGCCGAGAATTCGACGCTGGCCAGGTTTCAGTCGCCGCTCCTTCTCGATCAGCTTCAGAGAGAGCCCGATTTTCTGGAAAAGCCGGTCCGCCAGGATGTCGCCGTGATGTTCGTGGACCTGTCCGGGTCGACAGGGGTCTCGGAGGCGCTCGGACCTGAATGGACGCGCGATCTTTTCGGCGCGATGCAGACCCTCGTCGAGGGCGAGGTGACCGCGCATGGGGGCGTCGTCATCAATTACATGGGCGATGGAGTCTTGGCGGTGTTCGGTTTGCCGAAGCCGCGAAGCGATGACGCTGCGCGGGCGCTAACCACCGTCGAGGCGCTTCACGAGTCGATGACCGCTTGGCTGGCCAATCTGCCGCCTGCGGCGCGGGAACGTCTGGATTTCCGGATCGGGCTCCATTTCGGCCCCGTCATTCTGTCTCGGCTCGGCTCGCCGACCCAACAGCAGATCAGCGCCACGGGCGACACCGTCAACGTCGCGAGCCGGCTTCTGGAAGTGGCCAAGCAGCAGCATTGCCGCATCGTCGTCGCGGAGGATCTTTTCCAAGCTGCAAGCGCGACGGCGCCGATGGCAAATATCGATCTTGAGCTCTACGCGGCGCTCACCGTTCCGATTCGCGGTCGAGCGGGCGATCTGCCTGTGCGCATCCGAACCTGAGCCGCTGATTGCGGACCTGCATGATGCAAGATTCGGTCGAACCAGGGTTGTCATCGCGAGCGTAAGCGAAGCGATCCAGGGAATGTAGGACGCCCCTTCGGCCTCTGGATTGCTTCGTCGCTTTGCTCCTCGCAATGACGATCCATCCGAGCGCTTCATGCCTCTGAGCTGAGCTGCGGTCGCGCACAGATCAGCTCCCAGTTTCGGCCTGATCCGCGATCCGCCCGAGGCTCTCCTCGCGCCCCAGCACCGTCAGCACATCGAAAATGCCGGGCGAGGTCGAGCGGCCGGTCAGGGCCGCGCGCAACGGCTGAGCGACGATTCCGAGTTTTGCGCCTTCCTCTTCGGCGTAGGCGCGGACGACACCCTCCGCGCTTGCCGCCGTCCACTCCATGAGCGCGGTCAGGCGCGGCAGCAGGTTTTTAAGGTGGAGACGCCCGGCGCGGGCGAGAATCTCCTCCGCTTTCGCATCCATATTGAGCGGCCTTTTCGCGAACAGGAATCCGGCGCCGTCGAGCAGTTCGACCAGTGTCTTGGCGCGCTCCTTCAAGCCCGGGATCGCGGCGCGAAGCTGGGCGCGTTTATGCTCATCCAGTTGGACCGCGACCTCGGGTCCGCCGGGCAGATAGGGCAGGGCGTCGATCAGCGCCTTGAACAGCTCGTCGTCGCTCGCCGCGCGCATATAATGCCCGTTGACGTTCTCGAGCTTGGCGAAGTCGAAGCGCGACGGCGAGCGGCCAATCGCCCCGAGATCGAACGCGTCGATCAGCTCTTCGGTGGAGAAGAATTCTTTATCGCCGTGGCTCCACCCGAGCCGCGCCAGATAGTTGCGCAGAGCGGCCGGCAAATAGCCCAGCGCGCGGTAAGCGTCGACGCCGAGCGCGCCGTGGCGCTTGGAGAGCTTGGCCCCGTCAGGCCCATGAATGAGCGGGATATGCGCCATGATCGGGACGTTCCAGCCGAGCGCCTGATAGATCTGGGTCTGTCGCGCCGCGTTGGTCAGGTGATCGTCGCCGCGAATGATGTGCGTCACCCCCATGTCGTGATCATCGACGACGACCGCGAGCATGTAGGTCGGATTGCCGTCCGAGCGCAGCAGCACGAGATCGTCGAGATCCTTGTTGGCGAACACGACCTTGCCCTGCACCTTGTCGTCGATGATGGTTTCGCCTTCTTGGCTTGCGCGCAGGCGGATCACCGGCTTGACGCCAGCGGGCGCCTCCGCTGGATCGCGGTCGCGCCAGCGGCCGTCGTAACGCATCGGCTTGCCCTCGAGACGGGCCTTCTCGCGCATCTGCTCCAGCTCTCCCACGCTGGCGTAACAGCGATAGGCGCCGCCTGAGGCGAGCAGCTGCTCGGCGATCTCGCGATGACGCTCGGCGCGCTGAAACTGGCTGATCGCCTCGCCGTCCCAATCGAGACCGAGCCATTTCAGCCCAGCAAGAATCGCGTCCACCGCTCCTTGCGTCGATCGCTCGCGGTCGGTGTCCTCGATGCGCAGCAGAAACTGGCCGCCGAAGCGCTTGGCGTAGAGCCAGTTGAACAAAGCCGTGCGCGCGCCGCCGATATGCAGAAAGCCGGTCGGCGAGGGCGCGAAGCGGGTGATGACGGTGGACATTTGCGGGGCTCGAAGCGCGGGATTTGATCGAGCGCTTGGCTCTAGCAGAAGCGGACGCTCGCGCGCAAAGGCGCGCGCTCACCCGATCACCCCCTCCCGTATATCCCGCAATAGCGGGCCTCAAGTCAGCTTCCGCCTGGCCTGAGCTTCCGCCTCGTCGACGAACACATCCGGCGGCCAATTCTCCTTGAGCGCCTGGCGCATCAAGTCCTGCTGGGTCTTGGGCGCCATGCCGCCTTTCGGCGGATCGCGGTCGAGATTGGTCGGGAAGGAATAGCCCTCGGCTGAAGCCGCGATCGCGTTGTCGGCCTCGGCCGCCGTGATCGCCTGATCGCTCAGAAGATCTTTCAGCGCCGGATAGAGGCGTGAGCTCATCTTGAGCCGGTCGACGCTTTCCATCGCGCGGCCGAAGGCCGAGGAGACCTGCAACAGATTGGCGATGCGGCGCACGTCCTTCGAGCGGTTCGTGCCGGCGGCGTGGAACAGGGCTGGGTTGAAAAACACCGCATCGCCCTTGGCGAGCGGCAATTGAACATGATGTTTGTCGAAATAGTCACGAAACTCAGGCCGCGCCGTCGCCATATAGCCGGGCAGGTAGCTCTGCGAGAACGGCAAATAGAGCGTCGGCCCGGTCTCGACTGGCATGTCGCAATGAGCGATCGCGCCTTGCAGCGTCAGCATCGGCGAGAGACGCTGGACGTGGACGGGAAAGCGCTCGATCGCCTCCGCCGACTGGAAGCCGAGATGATAGTCGCGGTGCGCGACCTGCGCCGCGCCGCCCGGATTGACGACGTTGAGCTGCGAAGTGATCTGGTAGGCTGGCCCGAGCCAGGCCTCGCTCACAAGCGCGATGACCGCGTTGCCATAGTATGTCGCAAAGACTGCAGGGTCGCGCAGGCACAGCTTCTCGAGCGCGTTCCAGACGCGGTCATTGGCGCCCGGCTTCGCGAAATGATCGCCGCCGCCCACGTTGCTCAAGCGCTCTTCCTTGATGATGGCCCAGTAGTGCGCGTTGGACTTATCGATCGCGGTGTGTTCGGGGAACGCGTTGCGGATGACGATAATACCGGGGCCGCCCGTAAAGGCGTCGACCCATTCGGCCAGCAATTCCTTGCGTGACTCAGGCGAAGCGGCGGCTTTGCGCGCCTCGAGGCCGTCGTAGACGAGCACGTTCGACACGACGTCGCTGGCGAAGAGATAATCCGCGCGGTTGAGCGAGCGCTCGACCTGCCCTTTGAACTCTTCGAGGTCGCAGGAGTCGGCAGTGAGCCACATCCGGTTGGCTCTGAGTCGTTTGGCGTTGTCGTCCTTCATTGGCTGTTCCTCCGTGCATTCGTTTCTAGGGCTCACTATAAGAGCTTAACCCGGCAAGGTTATTGCGCCGACCCATCAAAAACCCATCAAGCCGTCGCCGTGGCCCACCCCTTTCTCATCAAGGAAATCGCGCTTCAGGCCGGCCTGAGCGAGGCGACCGTTGATCGCGTGCTCAACACGCGGGGCGGCGTGCGCGGGCACACCGCCGAGCGCGTCAAGCAGGCGATCCGCGAATTGCGCGGGCAGAGCGAGCAAGCCGGCCTGACAGGGCGCAAGTTCGTCGTGGACGTCATCATGCAGGCGCCGGATCGCTTCTCCGAGGCGGTGCGCGTTTCGCTGGAAGACGAGATGCCGACATTGCGGCCTGCGGTCTTCCGCGCGCGCTATCATTTCAGCGAGGTCGTGCGCCTTGCCGATCTCGCAGCGCTCATCGACCGGATTGGCGCGCGTGGAACGCATGGCCTCTTTCTCAAAGCCCCGGATGAACCCGAGATCGTTTCGGCGGTTGATCGTGTCGTTGCGCGCGGAATCCCTGTCGTCACGCTCGTCACCGATGTGCCCAACAGCCGCCGCGCGGCCTATGTCGGCATGGACAACCGCGCCGCCGGGGAGACGGCGGCCTATCTCATCGGCGAATGGCTTGGCGGCGCGAAGGCGAAGATCCTGGCGACATTGAGCAGCAACCGCTTCCGTGGCGAGGAGGAGCGGGAAATTGGATTCCGGCGGGCGCTCCGCACGCGCTACCCCAATCTCGGCATTGTCGAAGCGAGCGAAGGTCTCGGCATCGACCAGGCGACGGGCGCGCTCGTGCGCAAGGCGCTCGCCGCCAATCCCGACATCGTCGGCGCCTATTCGATCGGGGGCGGCAACCGCGCCGTGGTCGAGGCGTTCCGCGCGACGGGGCGGACGTGTCGCGTGTTCGTCGGCCACGACCTCGACGCTGACAATCTTGCGCTGCTTCGCGAACGGAAGATCTCAGCAGTGCTGCACCATGACCTGCGCGCCGATATGCGCTCGGCCTGTCGCGTCGTGATGCAGGCGCATCGCGTGTTGCCACAAAGCGACCCGCCCTCGCCGTCCCAAGTCCAAATCATCACGCCCTTCAACCTACAGGGGTCTTAGATCGGCAAAGTCGCAGGGCGACCAGAGCTGCCTAAGGCGTGCGCCGCCAGATCGTCATTTCGACGTTGTGCGCCGGATCGAGGGGCATCGTTTTGCTGAGGCTGAGACCATGCTGTTCAAGCACCGTCGCGGCCGGAACGCCGGCGTCGCAGGCGGAGAAGACCGACCGTCCGCCGGGGAGTTTGACCCCATGCGCCCGCGACAGATGAAAGCCGTCAAAGCCGACCATGAGGAAGAGATCGAACACCACCTGGCCGCCGCCCACGGCGACGATTCCGCCCTTCGGCAGAATTCGGGCCGCGACTTCTTCCCAAGTTGCGCGACGCGGGTCCCACCACCAACCGTCCGGGCGCTGCTCGAGGCCCGGCGCCTCGCGTGAAACGACAAGACGCGGGGTCTTGTGGATGTTCGGCTCGAGCTCGTGGCTGCGGCGCGCGAAGACAACGAGGTTCGCAACCTCCTGCTCGCGCTGGTAGAGGTCCCAATCCTTTTCGTTTCGGAGCGAAGGCGGGATCAGTCCGTCGGCGCCCGCGATCTTATCGTCGTCCGAGACGATAGCGTAGCCGGTGATGTCCAGATTTCCCGACATGAATAAATCGCCTCCCCGTGCGGGGAGGATAGCGAAAGCTCCTGGCATCCGCCAGGGTGGGCGCCGCCTGTTAGTCCCCGGCGAGGACCTGGGAGTCCTTGAGCTGCGCTTCCGCGATCGGAATCATCTTGATCGCCAAGGCGTGAAGCTTCTCATACTCGCCCCACAGCGTATAGTCGCCATAGAGGGTGAGAGCATTGGAGTGGTTTTCGCCCTGATCGGCGACATAGGCCTTGTCGAAGTCCGTGCCGGACCTTCCCCGCAATGCCGTCACGCGCGCCCGATGCTCCTCGTCGAGCGTCGTCGGAACCGCGGCGCCGGACCCTTCGGACGCAGCCTGAAGCTCCGCCTCCGCACTTCCATGGTCCTCCACCATCCGACGCGCGAAGGTCTTCACCTTGGGGTCGCCCGTGCGGTCGATAGCAAGCCGCGATTCCTCGATCGCGAAGAGATTGCTGTTCGAGGCCCGGGTCAGGAAGTCGAGTTCGGCGCTGAAGTCCGCTGCCCATACGGGAACGACCGACAAGACAAGACCCACGACGCCAATGGAGACCGTCAGGGTCATGGCTCTTGTCTCCCGAGCCAGGCGTCGCGCCGTGCTCTAACGCGATGTCGACTCCCCTCACGGTAGGCGTGGATCGGTTCAGACGCAAAGCTGAGCCATTCGTTTTACGACGCTCTATGTCGAGTCCTTCGCTACGCCGCCAGCGCGTCCAGCGACCGCTGCATCGCCGCCATTCCCGCTTCGATCGCCTTCGACAGGAAGCCACTGGCGTCGTCAGGCAGGAAGTCGGCGGTCCAAACGACCGACGTCAAGCCGTCCCCCGGCTCAGAAACCTGGAGCGCGGCGTTATAATGGCGGGCGCGGCCGCCCTCGGCGGTCCACACCAGCCGCCGCGCCTCATCGTCGAGCGTGACGATCGGCTCGCGCAGCACCATGCCGTTGACGAAGGTCACGATGCGCGCGCCCGGCTCGAGCTTCGTGTCGATGACGAAGCCGGGGACGAGCCGGGTATGCAGCGCGCCGATGTCGCGGATCGCCGACCAGACTTCGCTCGCCGGCGCGCGGGTTTTGAGTTCGGATCGGATGGTCGCCATCAGTCATTTCCCGCCGTAATAGGCTTCGAGCCGATAGCCTTCGGGGTCATGGACGAAGGCCGCGTAATAGTTCGGCCCATAGTCTTTGCGCACGCCCGGTTTTCCGTTGTCGCGTCCGCCATGCGTCATCGCCGCCTTGTGGAACGCCACGACGCTCTCGCGGCTCGGCGCGGTGAAGCAGAAATGGAGTCCCGACTTGGGGTCGTCGGGAACGGGGCGCTCCGCCGCGTTGATCCAGAAGCCGGGGGCCTCTTTGCCATAGCCGAGCGATGTCTCGTCGGCGCTGAGGCAGGTCAATCCAAGCGGCTTCAGCGCCGCGTCGTAAAACGCTTTAGCCTTCGCGATGTCGCGAACGCCGATCGATATGTGATCGAACATATAATTTCTCCTGGTGCAGCCGACCAGCCGGTTAGGGCGGCCGTTCTCGTCGAGGTGGAACCCTAGTTCTGCTGGCGTTCCACGGCTTGGGGAAAATTGCTATCTTCAGCCCATGCAAGGTGCAGTCCGACCCGTTTGCGTTCGCCCGCCCATGCCGCCTGACGACGCGACGCCTAAGCGAACGCTGGCGGCCGGAGACGGCTGGAGCGTGCGCGAAGTCGTCTGCCGCGCCGGCCCGTCCGATCGGCCGTTCGAGGAGCGGCACGACGGGTTCAGCGTTTCCGCCGTCATTGAAGGAAGCTTCACCTATCGTTCGGACGCCGGCCACGGGCTGCTCTATCCCGGCGCCTTGCTGCTCGGAAACAATGGCTCATGTTTCGAATGCGGCCACGCGCATGGGATTGGCGATCGCTGCATTTCTTTGAATGTTTGTGAGGAACAGTTCAGGGAGGTCGCTGCGGCCGCGACCTCGACCAGCCGGTTTCGCTTTTCGGCTCCGAGCCTTCCGCCGTCGCCGAAAGCGCTGCCGATCATTGCGCAGATGGAGGCGCTGTCTTGCGCCCCGTCTTCGCTGCGCTCAGAGGAACTGGGGTTGCGGATCATCGAGCGCGTCATCGCGCTGATGGCCAGTGACCGACAGACTCCGGCCGCTCCGACAGGACGCGAGACGAGACGGGTGATCGAAGCGATCCGACTGGTCGAATCCGACGCTGCGCGACCGCTTGAGCTCAAGGAGATGGCGGCGGTCGCGGGCATGAGCAAGTATCATTTCCTGCGCGTCTTTCGCAGACTCACGGGCATGACGCCGCATCGGTATCTCATCAGCGCCCGGCTGCGGCGCGCCGCGCTCGCGCTGGCGTCGTCCCCCCGACCGGTCATCGCCGTCGCCCTCGACGCCGGCTTTGGCGATCTCTCCACCTTCAACAAGACCTTTCGCGCCGTGTTCGGCCTGACGCCGACGCAATATCGGGACATGCGGCGTTAGTGAGGACGATCAAGCGGGCGAAAAATGTCTGATCGTGATTCAACGTTCAAACGAATAGGGTTTGGCGCGCCCCATCTGATCCGTGGGAGGTTTGCTTGACAGCCTCTGCCGTGGCGATTGGCGGTTCCACGGTCGCGCAAAACGCGACCGTCGTTGGCGTGGATGCAGGCAACCCTCTACCTTACGGCAATTCCACGCTGCCAGCCGGCTTCCGCTCCCGCATTGTCACTAGCGTCAACGGTCTCGCGATCCATACGCTTGAGGCAGGATTCGAGACCAACGGGCCGCCCCTCATTCTGCTTCTCCATGGCTTTCCGGAACTCGCATATAGTTGGCGGAAAATCATGCTCCCGCTCGCGGCGGCGGGCTATCACGTGGTCGCCCCTGATCAACGCGGCTACGGGCGCACGACGGGATGGGACGACGCGTACGACGGCGATCTTGCTTCCTTTCGCTTGCCTAACCTTGTCAGGGACGCGTTGGGTTTGGTCTCGGCGCTTGGCTATCGTTCCGTAGCCGCAGTGGTCGGGCATGACTTCGGGTCGCCGGTCGCGGCCTATTGCTCGCTGATCCGCCCGGATGTGTTCCGGTCCGTAGCTTTGATGAGCGCCCCCTTCGGGGGCCCGCCGCAATTGCCGTTTAACACTGCCGAGGAGCCTAGACCGTCCGTTGCGCCTGACCCCTCAAGCGTTTTCGAGGATCTGGCGAGGCTTGACCCTCCACGGAAGCATTACCAGCGCTATTACCAAACGCGCGAAGCGAACGATGACATATGGAGAGCTCCGCAGGGCGTCCACGCGTTTCTGCGTGCCTATTACCATTACAAGAGTGCTGACTGGACGGGGAACAAGCCATTCAAGCTCAGCTCTTTCACGGCCCGCGAGTTGGCGCGAATGCCGACCTATTACATCATGGATCTCACCAAGGGGATGGCGGAGACCGCGGCCGAGCATATGCCGTCTGAGGAGCAAGTTGCTGCATGCAAATGGCTCACTGACGCACAATTGTCTGTCTATGCGTCCGAATTTGCTCGAACCGGATTTCAGGGCGGCCTGCAATGGTATCGATGCCTTGCCGGCAAATACGTCAGTGAGCTTGAAACGTTTTCCGGCCGCACCATCGATGTGCCGGCGTGTTTCATCGCCGGCAAGAGCGATTGGGGCGTCTATCAGTTTCCGGGCGCTCTTGAGAGGATGGAGACCACGGCTTGTACGCGATGGCGGGGCACGCATCTCGTCGACGGCGCCGGACATTGGGTTCAGCAAGAACAGCCCGAGGCCGTCAGTCGTTTGTTGCTGCAGTTCATCGGCGGCTAGGCGCAAACAGCGGTCGTTCCATTCAAACTACGGTTGAGTGGTCAGTCGTGATGGAACAGCCCGAGCCGTTGGATTCAGGCGACACGTGTGGCGCAAAAATCCGCCCCTAAAGGTCAAAATTCGTGGGCAGCATGACCACGTCGCGAATTGTCATGCCGCGCGGGCGCGTCAGCATGAACATCACCACGCTCGCCACTTCGCTGGCCTCCAGCAAGCTTCCTGATTCCCGGGCTTCCTGCAGCTTCTCAGGCGGTCAGTCCGCGAGAAGGGCGCTGATGACGGGTCCGGGTGAAATTGAGCCCATGCGAATGCCGTGCTTGAAGACCTGACGTCGCACCGTCTGCACAAAGCAGTTGATCGCCCATTTGGACGACGCATAGACCGGCTCCCATGGCGTCGGAAAATGGGCCGCCAAGGAACTCGTGACGATGATATCACCCGTCCGGCGCTCGATCATATGAGGCAGTACGTCGTGCACATTCTTCATCACGACGTTGACATTCAAGTTCAGCATGCGGTCGATCGCCCCCGTGTCGGCATCGACCAAGTCGCCGCCGACGTACGTACCCGCATTTGCATGCAGGATGTCGAGCCGGCCTGCCTTCTCCAGAACTCTCGGCGCCAGCGTTGCGCAGTCCTTTGAGTCGAGCAGATCAATGACCAGCGGGATCACCGCGTCGCCGTGTTTATCGCGGAGCGCCTTCAACCCTGCCTCGTCGCGATCGACCATCACCACGCGCGAGCCTGCGGCCAGCAGCGCCTCGCTACTCGCCAGTCCGATGCCCGACGCAGCCCCAGTCACGACCGCAACTTTGCCTTCCAGTTCTTTCGCCATCCGTCTTTACCTTGCTCAAGTTACCGCCCCGCACAGTATAGCAATCCAGCTGGCCTGTCGGAGCAGAGGACGGCGCTGTGTTTGCGGGTTTGCAATCCGCGCCTAGGGAACGCTCAGCACGTCGACGCGTTTAACGAACATGCGGATCATCGGAACACGACTTTGCCTGTTGGTCGCCGGCGCCATCCTCGTCGCCGGCCCGGCATTCGCCCAGGCGCCAAAACCAACGGCGTCGCCTGACTCGGCTCCTCTTGAGACAAAGCCTGGCGCCGACTCGACTGCACCCGCCCAGGACCTGAGCAAAAAGCTGAACCAGTCGAATGGCGTCATCCATCCCAAAGAGGTGGACCCCGCGATCGAGAAGGGGGCGCCCAACGTGCAGGATCCGAACGTCGTGCCTCCGCCAGCGACTTCGAACGGGCCTGCTTCGCCGCAGCCGAAATAAGCGTCGTTTCTTGGCGATTAGATAAAAGAGCGGTCGACGACAATTCATTGCAGTAAATCAGAAATCAGAGTAAGCTCTGCCCCGTGATCCAGGGCGGCGTCCGTTTGATGCGCCGTCCGCACTCAAGGGAAGTATCGATGTCGGATTTCGCGACAACAAGACTTTCTCGTCGGTGCCGGAAAGCGGTGTCCCGAAGGAGGCACCAACCGTCGCAATGTTCTCCTCGCGAGCTCCGCTTTTGTAGCGGGCGCAGCTGTGTCCGAAACAGCTCAGTGTTCGCTTAGCCACTTATCAACAGCAATTATCAGATCATTGCCCAATGTCGCGACCGGATTGATCAACGCAGTAGACAATTCTCCATCTAACTGAATAAGAGAGCCGATATCGCCAACGGCATTCGGCGGCAGAATATTTTTCCTCCTCAAATATTTTTCGTCTATTATTCCACCTCTGTGCACGAGATTATTCCTAACTGTTGCTAAGGCATCGATTGCCCGGTTGTCGATAATATCACCTAGGTAATTACCAAAAGCATCTTTGTAAGCACATACCATCGACCTCGTCCGTTGCTCTTTGCACCTGAATCGCGATTTGGACAGCAGCAGGCGGAAATAAGATTAGGTAGTTCACCCTGTTCAAGTTTCGACGGTAGGCGTCCGCCACGCTCTGAAGTTCAACATTGGCAACGGCGAGCAAATCGCCAACGCCCTTGAATGTATCTAAACAGGTGCGTAGTTTCAGGTCGCGTGTGGCCATTGGGGCTCCCGTTTCGCGTCAAGGCACAGGTATCTATCGCCTTTTATGTTGTGAAAAGACCTGGCGGCCCGACTTCGGGTAATTCCGCTACCCCGTCCACGGCTCGGACCACAATTGATTGCAGGAAATCAGAAATCAGGGTAAGCTCTGCCCCTGTGATTTATGCTGCCCCCACGCCAAAAGCGAAGCCCCGTCCGGGGTTGCCGACTCCACGGACAAAGCGCGCGCAAAAAATTTTTCGCGCAAAATTCCGTGTAACCCATTGAAAAGTATCGATACGGACGAGAGAATCCAAGGAAATCCAAGGAAATCCAACACGCTTTAGCGGTGGTTTTCGCAGCGAAACGGCCACTGGCCAAGAAAATCCAAATCGAGCGGATGAGGTTCCAATCCGTCGGACGGGAGGCCGGCGAGCCGGCTCCATCTAAGGCAAAGCGGCCTAGGTGTTTGGTCCCGGCCTTTGATGGGGCATCCTTATCGAGTGATTCGAAGGATGCGCTATGGGCCAAGTTCTGCATGGGAGCGCCACGACGACTGCGGCGATCTG
>Ga0210406_10006822_pt1 | contig 11733 bp, 27 predicted proteins | sample IncBWC30MmetaG_FD_155454 | JGI IMG/M metagenome (GOLD analysis project Ga0210406, IMG submission 155454) | Forest soil microbial communities from Barre Woods Harvard Forest LTER site, Petersham, Massachusetts, United States - Inc-BW-C-30-M | ecosystem: Environmental > Terrestrial > Soil >... | reverse complement strand
TCGGCGTAGGCATGATGGGAGGCATGTTATGAAAAAGCTTCTGCTCGCCTCTACGGCATTGCTCCTGGGGATGACCCCAGCCTTTCCCCAGGCGACGACCACTTTGCAAGGCACTGTGGGATCTGGACCCACTTTTAACTTCGATAGCCCGGTGATTAACACTCCTCCCTATACGCCGCTCGTCCGGTTGTGGGATGAAACCACCAAAATGATCATCAACCCGAATGGCACAACAACAGAAGCTGGCTCTCAGCCAGTGACCACGCCAACGACGACTAGGCCGCTAGACGCCTGCTATTACCAAACCCGCACGCCTGTCCCAATCAGCACGGTAGCAGCGACAACTCAATTGGTTGCAGCCAGCGCTTCCAATCGGGTTTATGTTTGCTCCGGTGTGATCAAGAACTCCGCTGCTGTTAATATTGGCATTATCGAGGGCGGTGGAGCAACTTGCGGCGGCGGCAGCGGCGGCGGTCCTACCACGGCCCTGGCTGGCGCTATAACCCCAGCCATCGGCACTGCGGGCATTCCCTTGGGAGCCATTGGCGACGGTCTCATTATTGGCACGGGCGGCATGTCCTCCATTCGTATGATAACCCCCAATGATTCCCTCTGCCTTGTCCAGTCAGGCACAGTGCTCCTGGGCGGCTGGATTTCTGTTGTAGTGACTCCATTCTGACAATGCGCTTCTTTCTTGCATTGGTTGCCCTTCTCGCTGTCTGCACGGTGGCGAGCGCGCAGCTTCTCCCTATATCGCAACCCTTGCAGCAGCGTTCGCTGCCCTATGGCGTGTCGATCCCGGCGGTCACCTCGAGCAGCGTTTCCTATCCAGGGTGTCCAGGCGAGGTCGTGAGCCATACCAACACTTGGTATTTCGACATCGTCAATGGCTTCAGTCAGAGCAATTATGCCGCTGGCACAGGAGGCGCTCCTTTGGTGACAACCATCGGGCCGCCGAGTGGTCAAGGAACGGTCACACATCCATGGAAAGATCCGCAAGCCCTAACCGGAAACAATGCTGGAACCCCGCTCACTGGCTACACCCAGGTCTTACTAGCCACCGCGCCAGGGGGTAGCGGCGGTCCCATCGTTGCAGGCGATCTGATCCTCCTCAACACTGGCAGCTATGGCGCGCTGACCCTTGGAGCCAGTACGGCCATCGTCAACAGTCCCGCCATCACGATCAAGGCGAACACAGGCCAGACTCCCTTATTCACCACCATGGTGGTTAGCGAATTTACTGGGCTTCATTTAAATGGCTTGAAGATTCGTAGCATTAGTGGCGGGCCCATCCAAGGGCTTGCCGTCTTTACAGATAATAGCGTCCCGCACTCCACTGGCGACATCATCCTTGAGAACATGGATGTCAGCAGCAGTGACGTGGCGACTGCGGATGGTTGGAGCCAGGCGACATGGATAGCCAACGTGCGCCCTGGAGTTGTCTTTCAGAGCAGCGGTGGAGATAACATTCCTAGCCTCGCATGGAGTTGCGCATCCATAGTTAATTCTCACGTCTATGAAGTCAGCCTTAATGGACTATTCGGGGCCGTCGAGGGAGAAGTCTCCTCCTTGCTCGTTCAGGGTAACGAGATTGATCATTTTTATCCAGTAGGTGTAAATTTTGAGATGAGCAATAACGCTTTCGGACACACTTATTTTCACGATTTTGTTCAAACCGGCCAGGGCAGTCAGCTCTATGCCATATATCCTAATATGGACGCTTCGCTGGATCATACGAAAAACCAGTCTAATGTTTATATCTACAACAATAAGCACATCGAGAGCGTTGATCAATCGCAGCCTTCTTGGTCTGGACCTGCCCATTCCAGTTTCTTTCTCAATTCCACCGGCGACATCACGAATGCAGTCGTTTGGCTGAATCTCATTGCGGCTAGCAATGAGTGTGGCATCTGCATGGGAAACTCACATAATTATTTAGTCACCAATAACTCAGTCATGGTCACTCAGGGTGCCCAAAGTCCAGAGATAAGCCTTGCACAGGCCCATGCCGGCGCGGGTGGCTTTGGAACAGGCCCTGTAGGCCTCCCACCCTCCAACGGTTGGGTATCCGCTAATATCGCTCCGATCTTCAACAATGCCAATAGCAATGTCATACAAGCCTACTACAATATTGCTGCTCCAGGCTCAACTGGTTTTGCAAATTGGAACTATACAAATGCCGCTTGGCAGGCGGTCTTTATCTCCCCCACACCTGGTTCCGTCATCACTCTGTCATCCCTCTCCGGGGGGCCGCAGAACCTTGATGACGGTGGAGTGGGCGGCGCTAGTCCGCAGGCCAATGAGTTTACGACAGTCGGTTGCACAACCACTGCGTTCCCATGCAGCCCGCAACCCGATTGGACGCCAAAGGCGGGTTCGCCAGCGAAAACCTCCGGTGGAGTTCAACTCGTTCCGCCTCTGACTGACTACAACGGCGCTACGTTCACGCCGCCATATTCGATTGGGGCGTTGAACTAATTTCTGAGACCGTAAACGCGCTGCGCATCCCGCATCGCCCCAATGGAGCGAGAGCTCATGACCGTTCCTGCCGTCCTTCTGACCGCAGCTAACCATTACCTCTCGCGTGGCTTGTCCAAACCCGCCGCGTGCGGGATCCCCCTCGTTCTCTATTACGGGGAGAGCAAGCTTCAGACCGGTAACCAGCCAGGAACCGCTCACACGGACACAGGCGGGGTCCTGTGGCCTAACGCGGGCGGCATTGCCAGTTGGAATGGCTCGAGGCAGGCGTTGCTCAAGGCCTTCTGTGACCGTCATAAGCTCGCCTACACCGATCTGACGGCGCAACTCGACTTTGTCTTGGCGGAGATCTGGAACCCGCCAGGTTATCCGACTGTGAAGGCCGCAATTCAGTCGGCGACCACGACCGTTCAGCAAATGATCTCGGTCTTTGTTGAAAGCTACGAGCGGCCCGCGGCGCCTGGACCGGAGATCACTCGCGCCGAGAGCGGCATCAGCGACCTCATGAGCGACCCAGGGCTGGGGGTGACGGTCGCGCCGGTTATCGTACTGCCCCTTCCTCCTCCTGCCGTTCCTGCCCCCCTCCCAAGCCCACCTGTCGCCCTCCCTGGAGTAAGTCTCATGGACCCCACACTCATTGCCGCTCTCGCGCCGATCGTTGAAGCCCTCGCCGCGGGCTTGTTTCGCGCACTCATCACGCAGCTTTCTGCAACCACTGTGGCAGGAGGCGTCGTGACGCCTGGAACGGTGGCGTCGCCAACGGTCGCGGCGCCGGCGATCAACCTTGGTTCGTTGGCAAACGAGCTCGTCCCTTTGCTGACGTCGCAACTGACAACCTCACTTCCCGGCTTGATCGCGGCGGAGGTCGCCCGACTGGTCCCTACCACAGGAGCAAAACCATGAATCCGCAAGAAACCCAATCCACCTATAGCAGTCTGCTTATCACCGTCCTGGGAATCGGGATGGGCGCCCTCGTCACGCAGGGTGTCATGACCAAGGATCAGGCTAGCGCTCTTGCGCCGGAACTTGGCGGCGCCATCTTGGGAGTTGGCGCTATCGCGGTTGGCTGGTGGAAAAAGCGCCAGCATTCGCCTGACGCCGTAGCTGCCGCCGTGGCCAATACTCCAGCTGTTGCCTCTGCGGTCATTGCCACCGTGAACTCGAGCGCCGTTCCTGGCGTCAAGGTTGTCGCGGATACATCGACAAGTCCCGCGGTCGCAATCACGGGGACGGGCAAGGTGATCGCTACAGGTAACATGGCCACTCATGCTCACCCATGAGAACTTAGCAGACCGCATCTCGGTCATTCCTGAGCCCTGCCTAACGCGCGAAGAAGCCTACGCTATCATCGCGGAGGTGCTCCGCGAGCTCCTGGCGTCGACCACAGATGTCCAAACGTCTGCATGGCTTCGCGCCTCACTCTTGGCATTGCCTAAATGACCTGGGGCGATGTCCGCGATTGGATCGCGCTGATGGTTGTCGCTGCCGCCATCTTTTTCACAGCGAGCAAAGTGCGCGAACGGCGTAGCCAATCGCGGCGCCGACAGTTTCTGGCGCGGTTCAAGGCGACAAGAGAAGGAAGGCGCTTCCACGAGGATCTGGAAGAGCACGACAAGGATAAACAGTGATGCAGCCAGTCAATATCGGGTTGATGATGCTGGTCGTGATGTGCGGATTGGTTGTGATCCTCTCTCTCTTCCATGGATAAAGCTATGCCCATCCAACCTGAAGGTCTGAAGGCGATATCGGGCCAAGGCTTGGTCCCGGTTCCTGATCCGACGACGCTGACCAATGAGCTGGTTCGCGCCGCAGTCACTGCGGCTGTCGATAGGATCGAGGCGCGCATGGACGGGACCGATAAGCTCCAAATCGAGAAGTTCAACGCCATTGAGCAGAGGATCGTCGCCAACCGTGAAGGCGTTGAGGCCCGCTTCGAACTTTTGGCGCAGCAAACCGTCAAAGCGGCGAGCGATGTCAAGAGCGCCGTGGATGCCGCCTTTGCCGCAGCGGCGTCCGGGGTGCAACAACAGAACAACGCGAACTTCCTTGCCTCGCAGAAGCAAGAGGCCGCTTTCACCAAGCAGATTGATCAGCTTGCCGCCAGCGTCGCCCAGATCTCCAGAGCAAGCGACGATAAGCTCAACGACCTCAAGAAGACCAATGACGACAAATTCGGTGATCTCAAAGACCGGATCGTCGCGATGGAAGGCCGCTCGAGCATCTCCGATCCTACGACTGCGGCGGCTCTGCGCGATATGGCGAACGCCATCTCCGCGCTCAAGTCATCGAGTGATCAGGGGACCGGGCGCCATGAACAGGGTTCTGCGTCTCTAGCGCTCATCTTTTCACTTGTAGCTACGGCGCTCGCTGCTGGTGTTCTCATTATCGATCTTGTGAGCCTCATGACGAGAGGGCATCCATGACCGCTCTCATTGATCCCAACATAGGTCAAGCCATCTTCTTCATCATGTTCGCCGCATCTCTGGCTTTGATGCTGGCGCTCACTCCTGACGAAAAGCCAAAGAGGAGGCCCCCATGGGGCTGATACTTGTCATTATCCTGCTCATGCTTTTATTCGGAGGGTTTGGCGGCTACCATGCCTTCAACACCTATGGCCCGACCGGCGGTATCAGCGTCGTCGGTATCGTGCTGATCGTTATCGTCTGCATTTTCCTTTTCGGCAGATAGGGCGTCATCTATCCAGCGTGTCAGAATATAATGCTGCGCCCGCTCCTCCCCTCGCATGGCCTTCAAAAGGGCCACAACGTCATTCCGGATATGGTTGCGGAGAGACAATCGGCAGCTAGGGCCGCTAATTTCATAGACGTCGCGATACATAGTCCGTAGATGGGAGATGGCTCGGTTGCCAATGACGCGGGCTATATCGTCGTCACTCCATTTCTCGCTCATTTCCCCTCTCCATTGCCCTTGAGGGCGGCGCGGGCGCGAAGAATGACGGGTGCCATGCCATTGCCGAGCTTTCCCTCTCGCCTAAGCTCAACGTCCGTTAGATTGTGCCAGCCGACATGGGGCAGTAGATCAATCACTGCGGATCTAAGGCGGTCGCACTTGGCGCGCATGGCCTCGGCGGGGTCGGTGTTGCAGGCATCCCAAAGCTCACGCCGCAGTCGCGCGATATCCTCCCGCAGCGCCACGATCTCGCAAGCCTGGACCTCGCTGGGGTCGATCCAGAGCTTCCGCCCTTCGTCGTCGTATTGGCCCCATAGCGCGGGCAGCGCCTCTCGCAGCTTGGAGTCGGAAGCATCTAGCTCACCGCATCGCATCCGAGAGTCCTTCAGCGCCTCCCGCAGCGCCACGATCTCGCAAGCCTGGGCGGCGAGTTGTGATTCGTAGTCTTTGGCTTTAGTTTTTAGAAGTCCGCCAAGAGAACAATCGGCCATCTCTTCGTCGCTCATTTCCCCTCTCCATTGCCCTTGGGGGCGGAAGGGTCGATCGCCCTTAGCACGCTCTCGTCTTGCGTGAGATTGGCCGGATTTTCGCACTCCTTTAGCGCGTCGCTAGCCTTTAGGCCGGTCATGCCGCACTGCCAGCAAGTCCCGATAAACGGCTGTCCTGGTCCTTTTGGCGACGTTCTCTCGATAGCGTGGTATCTCACGTCCCCTCTCCATTGCCCTTGAGGGCGGGGTCGGCGTTGCAGGCCTCCCAAAGTTCACGCCGCAGTCGCGCGATATCCTCCCGCAGCGCCGCGAGGCGCGCTTCAAAGTCCGCGATCATCGTCTCTTGGTCGGTCCACTCGTCAGTCGAGCCAAGTGACATCGCGGCCTTCTGGATAGCGCCATCTGCGCGTGCTAGCGCCTCCCGCAGCGCCGCGATCTTGCGATCCTTGGCCTCCACAAGGCCAGACATCATTTCGAGAGATATGCTGGCGTTCGCAAGCTCATTTGACGCCTCAGATATCTCGCGAGCCTGGGCGGCGACCAGCGCATCCACGCGTTCGTGGTCTTCTAGCGTCATGCTCATTGTCCAAACTCCTTCGTCTCGTCATCAAACCGCTCACTAGGCGCGTCCGGCGCGGTCAGTTGACGGACGCCTGATCGCCATGCTGCGCGGCGAGGTAATCAATAATCGCGTTAGCGGCGTTCATCGCGGGCTTCTCTCGCGCATGAGCTTTGCGCATGATTATCCTCATGATCTCACGAGCATCGATCTCGACCACCTTTGGGTTAGATGGGCTTGCGTTGATTGCTATTTCAATGTCGGGGTCACTCATTCACGTTCTCCGTCTGCTGTAGCGCCTAACGTGCCGTCGCAGGACCGACTTTCCGGCGCGTCCGGCGCGGGTTGCGCGGCTCCGCAATGCCAGCAATGCGTTGATTCTGTTGATACAATCAGGCTGCACCGCCAGCAACGGTCGTAATCAGGAGCGGTTTTGTAAACCGAAGGTCGGGGGTTCAATCCCCTCATCCGGCACCATGATTTCAATGACTTAGCCATTGTGAACCGAAGGTCGTGTGCCGATATTTGTGCGGTTCTCATCCAAGAGACGAGCAAGCTGGACCAATTGCGCCGCGAGTTGGATGGCGGCAATGCCGGTCACAACGTCCCCCGCTGCGAACGCTTCGCGCGCTACCTCGGATGCGGCCTCAGATTGCTCCAGCAATTTGCTCATGCTGCCTTATCCTTCGCTGCTTGTGATTTCTTATAAGCCGCAAGCTTGGCAGAAAGACCATCGCGGCTTTCCAGCCAATCGATCCATACGTGGATCACGAACGGTAACGCTGTCAGCCCGACAATCACGATGATAATGGTATCGAAGCTCATGCTGCTCTCGCCTTCGCTGCTTGTGGACTAATTTGTGGATCGTAAAAAGTACGCCATTGCAAGTAGTTGTTTTCACTACGAATGTATCACTGAATTGGCGGAGCCACACTCCGCCGTACTCTTGACCGTCATAGTCCGCCGTTGACTGAGTTAATTGATAAATTATGGCCTTGTTCGCCGGTAGACGTCCGGGGATGTCCGCGATAGACCGTCACGATCCGACACTTTTTTGTGGACTGATTTGTGGACTATCCCCAGCCGCAAGACGATCTATCTCGCTTTCCGGCACGAGCGTGCGTCCCGCTATGTGGACCATCCGAAGCTTCCCCTCAGATCGAAGTTTATAGAGCGTCGACTTGCCCACCCCAAGGGCTGCGCAGGCGTCCTTGATACGGCGGGCTTTTGGTTCGTGGCTCATGCTGCCTTGTCCCTCGGGACTTTCACCGGCGCTCGATCCAAAGAAGCAGCAATCAACATCACCTCGTGTTCGACTTCTGGCGGTAGCCAATACCCATCGCGCACGATACTCATGGCGATCTCGAAGCGGGCGCGCTCGTGGCTGACACCCGCCTTGGTACAGCGCTCTAAGCCGGTCCTATGAGGACGGGAGGGCATTAAGCGAGCGCCGGTCATCGGAGCCTATTCCAGCCTTTTCCAGAGCATTCTCGATTGGCTCTCAACTCGTTCTTGTAACGCCGCGATTAACCCCTTCTGCGCCTGGATGAGTTCCATCAAAGCGGCAACCAGATGCGGGTCAAACGGGTCAGGTTCAGGGGGCAGCGGCGGCAGCGTAGGCCACTTTGGTGGGGTATCAGGTACGATTGCCATCTATCGGAACCTCCGCCCTATCTCAGGCTTGCCGTCTACGACTGGAAGTTGCCTTTTCACCTTCGCTTTGCGATCGGCTGCGCGCATCGCGGGCATATCGTCGTCCTGCGTCTTCTGCAGATGACAGCGCACGCACCTCACGCGACAGTTCCCAAGGCTGTTGTCGCCGCCGAAGCCTCGAGGCTTGATGTGGTCGAACTGAAATTTGCCCGGCTTCAGGAGGCCGCCGCAGTCCTCACAGCGGCCAGCAGCGCGGGCGAGGGCGTCGTCTTCCACCTTAGCTGGAAAGAGACTCATGTCGCCTTGTCCTTCGCGGCCCTATAGGCTTCTAAAACGACGGTGGCCTTGGCCACCCACCGCGCTCGCTGGAGGTGGCTGATCTTATGCCACTCATTCAGTTTCTTCCCGGCCTGCTCGTGGCGCCGGAGAGCATCGGCAGCCTCGTGAAGCGCCTTATTGATCATGCCGTCCCCTGCTGTTCTGCCTGCCCTTCAAAGCGGGCAACGAGCTCCTTGAGCGCTACAAGCATGTCCTTGCGATTCCCGTTTGAGACCCAATTCGCCCGCGGATCTGGGCCATCAGGTTGCCATACGATCAACGCAAAGATGATCTCGTGTTCTTTGAACTTCTCGCTTTTGTTGGCGTTCAAGATCTGATCAAGTCCACCCGCGAGCGCCTGCATCGTCTGGGTTGTGTTTAAGCTCATGACAACCTCATTTCAGCGCGCTTGCTTGCTTCAGCGCTCTGCCACTCAGCGAATCTCATTCGAATAAACTCAAGCTGCGCCTTCAGGAGCGCGGCTTGCTCCCGCGCCCGCACCATCTTGCCTATATAGTCGGACCATTCCTCGGATGCCTTGACTTGCATCTCGGCCTTGCTCACGGGCATATCGCCGCGCGCGGCCATCATCTTCGCCAAGACTGCGGACTTGGTTTCCTCGAGGAGGTTCGCCGCCGAGTCGGCATCAACCCACTTCTTGGCGATCAGCCGATATTGCTCGGAGATAGGCGCGTTGTCGTTCATGCAACGAACTCTGCCGGTGGGCGGGGGATCTCCCGACCATCGTTGGGTCTCCACAGGTGCAGGCAATGGGGGTGATGGTTAATGTGATCGGATGGCGGCACGTGAAGCTGCATCGCCGTCTCATCTTCATTGAAGAACGCCCGCTTCACATGTTCCATCTCAATCCAGTTGGGGCATCGGTTGGGCAGGCTCACCGATACATGGTCCCAGCCCTCGCCATTCGAGGCGACGATCTGAAGGCGCCTGCCCGTGGGTGGACACGGCAGGCCAAACACGCCGTTTCCCTCGTCGCCAAAGGAACCGTACATTTCGAGGACGCGCCGATCGCACTGCCGATAGGCGTCGAGTTCGTGGAGGTCCTTCATTCGCCCTCCCTCGCCTGATACTCGGCCAAGCGCGCCTCAAGCTCCATGACGAAGGCGAAGACGCCCATCTCCATTGCGCGAAGTTCATCCGGCGTCGCCTGGACGCGCACGATGAAAAGCTGCTGGATTTCCGTCCTCGGATCAAAGCTGGCGAAGTCCCACCAGAGGCGGCGGGCACAGGCCATGTTCCATTTGACTTGCGGCAGATATTGAGACGGAACCTTGCCTTTGTTAATCGTCTCCAGGTGCGTCTTTGTGTTTGGGCATTTAAACTCGACGCCGCCCCCAGCGCACAAACCATCTGGGCTCGCGCCACTCATCGGCACTGTCGGATGATCAATGAAACCGACAAGCTCGATCTTGTTGCCGGTCCTCTCCGTATATGCCGCGCGAGCGAAGGGCTCCGTCTGTGCGCCCCAGGAGACCGCCTCGCCGTTGTCTCCATATGCGTAGCTAGGGACGGATGGCTTGCCGGTCAGCCGCTCGGCGAGGAGATCCGCGAGATAGGCCTCACGAACCTTCGACACCGAGTAGCCATTACGGGGCTTGGTGAAGCAGGCGCCGACGCGGGAGGCGGTCACTTTGCCGATCCTGCTGTCGATCCATTCCTGCGAGCCTTGGATCATCACTCCACGCCTTCTTCCGCCATCCTCCTGTCGGCCTCGGCCAGCGTCGCCTTCGACTGGTCGTCAAGCTTTACCGCCAGCTTGCCCATGAGGCCGGACACCTCGTTGGCGGGGATATCGGCGAGCGCTTTGACCTGGGGATATTTCTTCGCGACCGCCTCCAGCATCACTGCCTCGACGCCCTTATCCCTCAGCGTATCAAGCGCCGTGCGGATCATCTGGACCTGCGTGGCCGAGATCTTCTTCTCCCGGTTCATGCTGACGACACTGCCTTCGGGCAGGCCGTTCTGAGCCGCCTCATCAACCTCGTCCCTGTCGCCGGTAGGCACCTTGAATAGGTTACGGAGGAAATATTTCTCCGCGTAGCTCTGAGCCGATGCATAGCTCTGGGCGCCAGTCGCCTGCACGGTGATGGTGCGGCCGATCGGTTCCGACATGACGCCGCTCTCGTGATAGAGAACGAAGTCATATTCGGCCGTCATCCAGACGCCTTTCTTCGTCTCGCCTTTGTCGTTCGTCGTCTCGCGCGTCTCAACGGATATGGCTCGTTCGAAGGCCAAGTCGCAGAGGCCATGCTCGGCCATCATCGGCCCCAAGGCCTCATAGAACTGGTCGACGCTCGTGAACTTGTAGCGGGCGAAGGCGTTGTTGCCTTCCTTGGCCAGCTTCCTCACCTTGCCGGTGATGGCGATGATCGCCTTGACGATCTCCACCGGCAGGATGTGCGTCTGTTCGTTCATTGCATGCGCTCCTTCTTCAGCACGGCGGCGAGTTTACGCTGTTGCTCCTCAGTCAGAGGCGCAATCAAATCCCCAGGCCTCGCTTGCTCGCGAAAGCAGTCCATGCAAACGAGGCGACTGTAGGGGGGTGCGCTGCGCGCGACCCACACGGGTTCACCGCAATCGTCGCAGTTATGCCGCGTCGACTTGAAGGGGGACTTCGGGTACATCGCGACCGGCACGCAAACCAAGGTATAGCTCATCGCGCCGCCCACGGAATGAACTCCGCGCTCTCCACCCAGTAAGCCCCAACGTCCCCCTTGGGAGTGAAGCATACAATCCGCGTATCGTAGCGCGGACCATAGGTTTGAGTTCCAGGGTGCCCTTCGGGGGAGAAGTTGTGCTCGGTCTTTCTTACCGAAATTACGATGTGAGGTTCCCCGGCGCCTTTGATCAAGGCATCGGCCGCCGGAGTGATGATATCTCCGACCTCGAACCGAGGACCCTTGTCAGCTTCCAAATGTCGCGCCGCGACTTCCTTAAGGCGCATGATCGCGGCTTGGGTGTCGATCTTTGGGGTTTCGTCAGCCTCCGCCTCATGCTGAGCATACATTTGGGCTAGCATTTCCATGGGGTTTAGTTGTTTTGGCTTGCTCATTCGCTCATTCCTGGTTGGTATCATTGAGGTTCACAGAATATTCCAAACACGACACCGCATCCGTTGTGTCCCGCGGCTGAGGCTGGCGCCGGCGCCGCAGGCGCTGAGACATGTCCCGCCGGATGCCCTGGAGAGGGCGCAGGACTAGGCGCTGGAGCTGGCGATGGAGCGGGGGCCGGCGCGGGAGCCGGAGCTGGGGCAGGACTAGGGGCCGGGGCTGGCGCTGGAGCTGGTGCCGGCGCTGGGGATGGTGA
>Ga0210406_10006820_pt1 | contig 11735 bp, 11 predicted proteins | sample IncBWC30MmetaG_FD_155454 | JGI IMG/M metagenome (GOLD analysis project Ga0210406, IMG submission 155454) | Forest soil microbial communities from Barre Woods Harvard Forest LTER site, Petersham, Massachusetts, United States - Inc-BW-C-30-M | ecosystem: Environmental > Terrestrial > Soil >... | reverse complement strand
AGCGAGAAAACAATTGCTGCAATATTTAAAGGGTGGATTGGATGCCGGGGAGTTGATGGGGGGCAGTTGGGGTAGGGGGGCATTTTAGAGAAACATGGGTTGCGGATGTCTTCGGTAGCATGGTAGCGAAAATGAGATTTTTGTCTTGATTCAGGAATACCTAATTTAGGTGTGTCAATTAGTTTTAAGTTTCGCGTATTTGAAATCATTATCCAGCATAGCTCCCATTCTTCGTATTATTCCCACGTCAGGAAGTAATCCGGTTGTGGTTTTAGCAGATGATATGAATGAATACGTTTGTAAATATATTGGACGTACACCCGCGAAAAAACTTCTTATTGAATATTTGTGTTCTGCATTTGCAAGTATTTGGGGCATCTCTGTTCCGGAACCAGCATTTGTAAAAATATTGGCGGAGCATGTGCCGGGCGAAATGCTAAGTAATTCATTCCACGCTCAATATTTTGAAATCCCAACGATTGGGTCTTTGAATTACCCGGAATCAAAAGAGATAGATAAATCGGTTATTGCTTCATGGCGGTCAAAACCCTCACAAATAAAATGGATAACCAATAAAGAAGATTTTTTGCAAATCGGGCTGTTTGACTTATGGCTTGCAAATGAAGATCGAAATCACAACAATTTTAATCTCTTGTTGAATCCAATCATTGGCGGGATCGAAGTTATGGCTATTGATCATGAAAAGTGTTTCAATTCAGGGATCATTGATCCAGTGCGTCCACCATACCAACTTACCGTTGATGAATCTATATTAAGTAGTGATATTGTGCCTTTGCTTTTTAGGCAAGGAGACGAACTTGATAGATTAAAAGATGTTATATTGGGTGAGTTTCCAGGGTGGGTTGAAGCGTGTCAGAACCAATTGGTCGAAATAATACAACTAATCCCATTAGAATGGGGTATAAACAGAGAGGAAATAGAGGAATTCCTAAATAGTAATATCTTTGCTCCGTTATGGCGAGACGAAACGGAGCATAATTTCAGGCAATATATCACCGATAGTTTCGTTAACAGATAATAGATGAAAGTTTTTTATAGCATACTATACGCATCCATTAAACCGATTGCAAATGAGCAGTTGAGTATTGGCTTTTTCATGTCAGATTCAAGCAAAACATTTTTTCATTTTTCAAATGAAAAAATAAATTTCAGTAAAAAATTACTTTCAGCAAGTGCATTCAACATGCTGAAAAATTATTTGGAGGGATTGGACCGGGAGTTCAATTCGAAATCAAATAATGGCGATGACCGTATTATTCCTCTGGATTTCAATTATCTTTCTAATTACAGTAATAATATCGTTTCTTTCTCAAAACCGACCCCAATAAATATTGAGTTATCTCAGAACTCGTTTGAAAAACTGTTTGAGAAGTTTGTTTTCAGATATGAAAAGCGAATACGTGAAGAGAAGGGGAAAACAAATGCTTTTTCTATTGTAAAAAAGGAGTTGTATCCCAAAATTGAAAATCACGTCAATCTGGATAAGACACTTACCCAGTTGGATGTTCCATCATTGATCATTCCGAAAGTGAAAGTGAATTTTATCGGACGAAATGAGAGACCGGTTGCCGGGGATGCGATTAATTTTGAAGCGGGAACAAATGCATTGACAAACCAAATAAGTCACTTTATTAGTCTAATTAAGGCTTTCGAGCTTGAAAAGAAGACTGGAAAGTATTTTGTTATTGGTAATGAGCCATCTAAAATTGAGTTTCCGGAGCAGCATTCTACTTGGGAGCATTTTATGGATTCGAAAATTGTTGAGTTCGTTCCGCTTAACGAAATGGATAAAATTTCGGAATATATGGACATCCATAATGTTCAGCCATTTGTAAAGGAAGATCGTGCAAAGCCGTAAAGCGCAATTCCTATCCCCCCGATAATCATTATCAATCCTCTTTATCTCATAGATTTGTTGAATAGAACGATCTGTTTTGTGGCCGATCTTTAATTCAGTGAGCTGATTCTCCCCTGAGGTCATTACCCAACATAATCCTTACCCCTCACATAGGCTGGACCGTGGAAGAAGTGTTTGAATAATTTGCCCGGATAGCCAGCACACAATTGCTGCAATATTTGAACGGTGGATTGGATGCCGGGAAGTTGATGGAGGGCAGTTGGGGTAGGGGGGAAGTACCTAGAAAGTATGCTACAACTTTGGATTTAAGTTTGAAGTACGAAAGCCTTAAACATCCTCATCTGACAATCAATCGTTTCAGGTTTTCAACAGTCAGAGTATCTATTGACCGGTGAAGCATACGATGGCAATTCGAGCAAACCAAAGCCAGATCCTCTAATCTTGTAATTTTCTCTATATCTGTTTCAAAAAGAGGAACTCTGTGATGACATTCCATAAACCCGGCACCTAATATACCATATGTCATTGCGAAATCGAATTGGCATATCTCACATTCAAGCTTTCCTAACCCTTTAAGTATCGCCTTCTTTTTTTCTTTCACTATGCTATTACCTCGTTCTCGATATTTATGATATTTATAAAGAACTTGGCCCTCCTTAACACTATCAAGAATTGCTTCCTCATCGTCTTCAACCGAACTGACACTTTTATTTAATACATCATTGTTAGAAATTTTTCTAATCTGCTCCGAAAGCTGATGGAGTCTTTTTTTATTAGAATTAAATTCGTCAAATACTTCCTTGTCCAATTTGCTATGGGACTGCATTCCCTTCCCTTTGTAACTAGGGTCAATGGCCATAAAGTTTGATAGTTTCAAACAAACTCCATTCGGGTTTCGGAATCGTTCCAGGTCGGGTTTTAATTTAAAAATTGGAAGTGTGTTGAGTAAACGAGACAACTCGACAACTTTTGGATTTTTTGCATCAATCGTTCCTCGGTCTGATTGAAAATATAAATCGAGCGCTAGGATTATTTCATCCCGATGCCATTTCGGATTCTTCGCCATCAGGAAAAAAATTATTTGTGAAAAGTATGTTGGATGAGCAAATATAGGCCGAATTCGTTAATAAATAGATTTACTATTTTCTGGTCACATTTTTATAATTTGCTTACTTTTATGGAATGGATGAAAATTACAATACCTATATTCTTGATGATGACCAACCAACAACTTGCCCATTGTGTGGGGCAAGGACAGATTTTAGGAAGTTCGTGGAACAGAAGAAGGATATTCAATTTCACGAATGTCTTAATGAGAACTGTAATTATCAATTTATTGGCGAATTTGAAGCATAAGCATTCATATAGCCAATACCGAATTGACAGAGCTTTTAGAAATGGGGAAATAATCTATTAATTATAACTTAGTTCTGCCTTTTTACTTGTTGCTCGGCACAGTGTCCCACAGAATCAAATACCACCCCCCAGCGACCACTGGAGGGACTTTTTCTTATCGATATAAGCAATTTCCAACCCTCTTCATTTCACCGATGGCGCAGGTTGTGCATTACCAGGAGCAAACATGTTAAGATTGAACCCTAACCCTAACCCTATACCATACCAAATTTGTCAGGAGTAATACCAATCAAAGCCTCCATTTAGCAAGGAAAACACCAGTAGATTATCTATAAGTCTGAATCATCCCATTTCACGCAAACAAGCTCCCCCATGTTGCCATCCTCATCTATGGTATGTTCATATTTCAGACACTTTCTGTTTGATCTACTCAGTTGAAGGTTTTTAACGGTGAGGTGCCCGTTTCCAGAATTGGTCAATGCTTCATTGAATTGCTGACTGATCTCATCTATGGGCCGAAAGGTTACTTTTGACACATGACCTGGTAGCTGTGAGTTAATGGTCTTAAGATGTTTCAGAATTTTTGCTACTCCTTTTGCGCTTACTTTTTTCTTTTCCATTTTGTGATTTTATTTTTGCAGATAAATTTTTACACTGTCCCTTATATTGGTTTCATTGCCGTTGTTATCCAGGTAAATGGATTTTAAATAAACAAAGGTTGTATCGGTTGTTATGCCTGGAGAGTATACTGTATTTACCTGACCCTTTACATCCGAGCTATTTTGAACAGCGCGGAATGAACCACCCATCGGAATGTTTTGGGAATTTATATCCACAAATTTTACTTGAGCGCCTCGGCTAACCACGTTACCGGAATCCGAAAACAATTGCCCCATTAAGCTAACTTCTCCGCCAAAGTTTATTTTCACTGTAAAAGCGCTTGGGGTAAGTTTTAATTTTACCGGTAGCACGGGAGTGAGCTGGACCTTGGCGCTATCAGTATACTGAAAACCAGCAATAGTGGCAGTAAGCCATACACTTCCTTTCCCTAATGTAGAAGTGTAATAAGCATAGGCGGTCAATTTCCCTGGAACAGAAGTATTATCAACGGCCTTTACAGTAATACTTCCATTTGTTCCGGACAGAAAATTGCCTGCAGAGGTGTTAAACGTAATGTTCTGTTTGTCAGGTGTTGTGTTATAAGGAATAGAGGCCGACACCTTGATTGTGGAGATACTATCAGCTCTTACAGAGGGGGCCGACACAGATATTTTTATTTCATCCTGAGGATTAATAACTGTCTTCTTACAAGCTTCCAGGATGGTAAGCAGTAACAAGGAAAAGATGGATATTTTGGTTAGTGTTTTCATTTCAAAGTTCTATTTTATAAGTTGCCAGAAGTTGGAAGCTGTATTAACCACATCCAAGTCAATGGATGCAGATACGTAGGGCATTAATGCCAATGTTTGTGGCAGCAGAGGGTTTATATCATCGTGAAGATACCAGACTGTCCCTGCCCCGAATCGAAGCCATTTATTCAATCTAATATTTATTCCTGTTATGAGCGAAGTGTTTGTTAAAAGATCGGAAACATCTGTTCTTGTTTTACTTAATGATAGTAATGTCAAACCAACTGTGGCAGATACACGGTGCAATAGTGGCCGGTATCTAACATCTTTTAGGCGTACATTTTTATTAATAGGTACAAAGCTGAAATTGAGACCATAGTAGGGGTGCACCATGAAATTACCATTTGTATTGATGGCATTTCCATTCACTGGATTGTTGGAATAGGATTTCATAAAGGCAATGCCAAAATCAGGTATAATGTAATTTCCGGAAGCGGTTTTCAGGTCAGAGTTAAGGGATTCAATGTTATTGAATTTCTGGAAAGGGAATATTTTAGGGATCGAATCTTGTCCTTCAACAGCAACCTTGATACCCTTGTCTACGACCTTATTAATTAAGAGAATAATTTCTTTTTTTTGGTCTTTAGCCCTTTTGCTATTTTCTGCGAGTGAGGATATTAATTCGTCAATCAAGTGTATTGTAGAATCTCTTTTGGCTTCTGACAAATCTTTTGACAAAGTTGATTTTGAAAATAAGGATCGAAGTGCACCGAGCTGTAGTATTGTCTTATCCAAATTTTTCTGTAAAGTGTCAAGCCCCTTTATTTTTCTAAGACTGGCGGTATCACTTGCGCCCAAATACTCCGATAAACTGATTTTATTGCTAGCAATAAGTTGCAGAGCTGCGGGAGCTAGTTTCGTGCTATTGCAGCATACTGCCAGCATATCTCCAGCCATAATACCTGACTCGTCACTTATGTTTTGATTATGACAGTCGCATTTCAAAAGATCATTGCAGTATTTCCCTTTTTTGAGATCATTTACTAAAGCAGTATATTTTGTAATAAGCTCAGGAGAGCTTTCATATAAGAAGTTCAATTTTTTATAAGCTGGTTTGAGCTTTGAGTTATTATAAGCAAGGTAGTCGTCGTAAAGAATTGTTTGATCGTCGTAATTTAAATAGGGTAATTTTTGCTCGGCATCCTTGTTAAAGGCTTTAAGCTCCTTTAGTAGCCCCTCATTGTATGCTTTTTTTGCTGTTGCTGTGCATCCTTCATTCATAAAATCTGTGGCTTCAATCAACTTGTCAATCCATTTTGGAGCAGCCTTGTATTGGACAGAAATGAGATAATTCTCTCTATATTCAAGAGGGGAAACAGAGAGCTTGAGCACATCAGTTTCCTTTTTTGTTTTTAAATACTTCAGCACGAATATGGGAGTTTTTTTTACCACGCCGTCAGGAGCAGTTGGCGCTATAAAATTCCAGGCGGGGACTTTATTTTCCTTCCACATTTTTTGGGTCATGTTTAAGGCTTTGGAGGCTCCGGTTTTAGATAATGTGGTTTTTAATTCAGCTAGAGTTTTTCCCTTCAGATAGACAACCTTTACCGATATTAAATACTTATGTTGATACAGACTATCGAAAGCGTGAACTTCTCCTGATTTATGTTTTTCATTGGCAAGGCTGTCAATTGTAAGAGTGATATTGTATCTATAGCACCTTTTCACATGATATAATGTGACAAGTTTTATGTACTCTTTGCTGTAAATAGAATCAACAGGAAAATTCAAAACAAAGGGTTGGTCAAAAGGGGCTATTCTATCTGGTAATCTGGAATCTGGATCAATAGTCACCTCCGTTTGGGGAGCAAAGCTTTGAGCAAAAATGGAAGAGTCCATTATGCAAAAAAGAATGAATGCTAAGATTTTTTTCATATAGCTTTATTTATCCAGTGCAAGAGAAGAATGAATAGAATGAGATAATTGGCACACAATTGTAGACCAAATAATCATTTCCCCAACAATATTTACAAAATAATAACTCGTTTAATAATATTCTTACTGATATGCATTAAATCTTACATGTCAATTCGTTCAAAATAGAGGGAGTAATTCGTCTGTTGAAATCACCGTGTGTAGTGAAGGCTGCATAGTATGATATTGAAGAAGGGAAACAGGCTACTAAACGTGGCTCATTTCTTACATATGTAAGAAATAGACTAAAAGGGTAAATTTTAGACAATCGTATTCTTTCTACACCGAACGCTCTCGAATTAGGGAGCCTGCACTTGCAAAGTATCTTTCTTGATTCACCAGGTTGATTTTATATGAAATTTTATCGCTCAACGATGGAGAATTTAATATTTAGACTAGCTTTAACTTCTTGCTTACGCATAATAAAGTAGCAAGAAAAATAAATCCAGCAGCAATTCTTAACCAAGATAAATGCCATTGAGATCTTTTAGAGAACTTCTTCTTATCATCACAATAGTCTTTTCAGCGCTTAATCCGGTATATGCTGGAAAGGCACAACTGATAGAAGATGCCTTACGGTTGGTGTCTGAAGAAAGGGTAGTAGAAAAGGCAGTACTTGTAGAGGATGCTTTAAGGGCAGTAACACTCGACTCCAAATTTGCCGGAACAAAAAAAAGACTTCTATACGCTGATATAGAAGATGGAGAGTTGCATTTCTCTACAATTGAATCAAGAATTGGTGGTGAGTCCAAGATGAGGAGAGTTAGCCCAGCGATTATTACTACCCTAGGTAAAAGTGCCTCATTCTTTTATGATATATGTATCGAACCTGAAGTTTACTTCAGCAAGGAGTTTGCTGGTATAAAGGATAATCTTTATTCCGTTGATGTAATTTATCATGATTTATCTGTCCATAAAATAATTATTGCAGATAATTATTTGGAAATAACGCCATCCCTTGGTTGTAAAATAACGGATCTATCCAGATTGAATGACGCTTTGGCCCTGAATACCTGGGAATTGAAAAAAAGTGATTGCAGCATAGCATCCGTTTTAGATTTGAATTACGATCAAGATGTGGACGCTTCATTGAGGAAATTGAGCAAAGCAAATTCGATTGCCTACAATATCCTGACCAGAGATAATCTGGAGAGTGTATTTAAGAAGGCAAAACACAAATTCCTGTTATTAACAGGGCATTTCGAAAACAATTCTTTTTTTGCCAAAGGATTTGGAGAGTCCCCTGAAATATTTACGCTGGAAGAGATCACTAAACTGAAAGAAAAGTATAATGTATATGTATTTTCGTTGGGGTGTAGTACTGCGAAAATAAATTTTGGAGCTGGTTTTTTAAAGGATATTTACGATGTAGATTTAGTGAATCAGTTGGGAGCGGCTTTGAATGCAAATACATTCACGAATTTTATTTCCTGTCTGGGTACGGCAGAAAATCCATTAATTCTCACCAGTAGATTCATAAGGGGAGAACGAGTGGAATTAGAATTCAGCTATACGAAGGCGATCGGTAAGTTAGAACCCATTACAGTTTCTCTATCTGTACCCCTGGATCCGCCTGGGGCTCCAACAAAGGTGGACAAATTCGTTGATAAGGTAAATATAGTATTGTTGTGGTGTGTTGTAATAATTGGTGTTATTGCACTTCTTGTTAAGAAAGTGGAAGTCCTTATTTTTATTCCATATTTGCTGATATTATATGGTTTAATTAGACTTGTATGTTACATACTTAATCTCTTTTAGCATGGAACGAATTGTTATGAGTAATGCATTGGCTGTATTGTCCGCGTACAATAAGCCAGCCGTGAGCGCATTGATGAAGGATTATCCGGAAAATGAAGACTTGTTGACCGGCAAGAAAAAGTATGGGTCAGAACTGGCCACGATGAATTTTCTTGTGGAATCCAAAGAGAAGCCGCCTCAGAACAAAAAGGGCATTGCGGAGTTTAATATTGAAACATTGGATCAGATTCAGAAAAGGCTGGAACCTAATCTGAGTAGATTACGGAGACAATTGGCCTCGGCAAAAAAAATGCGTTTCGTGGCTTATATAATCTCTGCGCTAACCTCGGTGGGTCTAGTAGCTGCGATCCTAAACGATGCTAAAAAAACACTATCAATAATTACGGCGGGCATCAACCTTGTATCAACCTGCATAATTGGCTGGGTTGGTTATCTCGAAACACCTTCTATTGGAGGGTCAAAGGATCTGGTTTCTTTTTTCGCCGACTTTAATAAGATGATGGCGGATGCCGGAGATGTGGAACAAAAATTTAAATCAATGATTAAGTCGAATGATTATTCAGAGATGAAGGCTTTTGCTAAAAAGACAGAGGATATTTGCTCTGAGCTCCGAAAAATAGAAGGAGTATTGTGGGGAAAGAATGAAGGCGGGGAAAGCAAGTAAATTTAAAAATCTTCTTTGTCACAGGATGTGATGATGTACCTACTTAACCAACCAAACAAAAAAATCCCCCCGCTACACCTGCGAGGGGATCCACTATAAGCACCAAACCCAAAGAACTCTAGATTACGAAGCCAGCACTTGCAACGGGTTGCTCCGGTTACCTTGAATTCCGAAGAATGACAAATGAGGCAGTTAACTGAATAAAATCATTACTAAAGGAAACATTCCGATTGCTAAAGGAACTTCCTTGATTGCTAAAGAAAACATCCCGATTGCTAAAGAAACTTCTTTGATTGCTAAAGAAATCATCCCGATTGCTAAAGAAACTTCCTTGATTACTAAAGAAATCATCCCGATTGCTAAAGAAACTTCTTTGATTACTAAAGAAATTATCCCGATTGCTAAAGAAACTTCTTTGATTACTAAAGAAATCATCCCGATTGTTAAAGAAACTTCTTTGATTACTAAAGAAATCATCCCGGTTGCTAAAGAAACTTCTTTGATTACTAAAGAAATTATCCCGATTGCTAAAGAAAGCACTCCGATTACTAAGGAAACTTCCTTGATTACTAAAGAAAACATCCCGATAGCTAAAGAAGGTTCTTTGATTACTAAAGAAACTATACGATTCTTCTAACTGCGCGGAAAAAACGCCCGAATCGGAACGGGGCGGGTCGAAGAATGTCTTCTCCTATTTAATAATTACTTCATACTCTTTATTTATTGCCATTGAAAACGAGAAAAACAACCTTAATGGGAAACTAGTATATAAATCCATCACAAAATACTTCTAGAATTTTGAAAAGACCGAAGGGAAACCCACAAACAAGTTTAAATACGGACGGAAATACGATTTTGAACTTAGAAACAGAGGGGAGAGGATACGGGAAATTCTTAGCTTGAAATGCGAGGTTTTGTAGTGCTACAATTTATGTGATTCTTTCTTCTTGTGTAGAAGCGACCCATCAAGCCGGCAGATCTTTCTCAGCCTAAGGTGGATCAGGATGACCGCGATGGTGTTTCTAATAGGCGGATATATGGCCGCACATAGAGGTTGAATATATTGAACAAGTAGAATAAAAAAAACACCCAATTTCTTCACAACAATTTAGCATTCATCGCCTCGTGGATAAACTACATTTGGCTCTTTTTAGGAAGCCTCATATAGTAACCAATCGTGTAGTAACAATTTTGAAATCCCCAATCAACATAGCCGCAATCGAAATTGCAACAGACTTACCATATTTCTGTCAGATGTAAGAAAATATCATTTTTTGTGCGTTCTGAGCAACAATATATGGTCAGGTTTGAACAATAATCACAACCTATTTCAATATAAATGCTGGTGTAGGGAAGGGCTTATTTTACTAAAAAAGCCGAAGTGGATTTGCTTTCAATTATATGATAAAGCGGATTTCAGCATTAGCAACAGTATAATGTATGCGACTAGCGGTTCGGATGTTATAAGATGTAAATGAGAACCCAGCGGAAATATTGTGACCATAAATTCATTGCACGTATTATCAATAAAGATCAATCTGAATTACTTAAACCTTCAAAATGAATCAAATGAAAAGAAAAGTACATTTAGTATCAATTGTTTTGATGTTATTGGGTTGCTCCGTTTGGGGGCAAACAAAACCCGGCACAAGTATTACCTCTCCGAAGAAAAAAACGGATCAGTTGGATACGCTTACTTTCAAGGAATATTATTTTACTCATTCCGTGACACTAACCCGGTTGAAATATCATCCGGAGTTGAATTATACAAAGGACACCGTTGATGACGTGATGAAGGATATTAAACAAAATGGTGTAAAATCGACTCGGGGCTATACCATAAATGTTGGAGAGCGACTGAAATTTTATGTGGATATAAGAATAAAGGACACCGATATTTATGTAATTCAAATGCTTCCTTTTCCGGACTCGGACATAGATAATTTAAAGACCTTTTATTATAGCGGGAACGCTGGAGCTAAATTGGAGCTGGAATCTCAAGGTAGCGAGATGACAGATCACACAACAGATTTTGTTTACCTGATTTCTGCTGACGATCTTTTGAATAATTGCAAGCCATTTATAGAAGCAAAATTTGCCTTCGATTATGGGTCCATGACTTATCCAATCATTTACCGGCCATCATCAGGCAACTTCTTGACCACAAATTCAAATCTTGGGGGAATATTCGGAGCATCAAGAAAGATCGGTAAAGCCAAGCAGTGGAACTTCGGAGCTTATTTAGGAATTGGAGTGACCTCGCAAAATATCGATAGTACAAGTACGGATGGGAAAATAAAGAAAGCTTCAACAGCTGCAAGTATAACGGAATCTTTTAATATCGTATTTGCATATTCCAGATTTCAAATTGTAGTGGGAGTCGGACTGGATCAATTATGTGGAGAGACATCTCTGCAGAATAACAGTTGGATTTATAAAGATAAACCTTGGGTAGGTATTGGGGTTGGATTCTCAATTTTCACAAATTCCACCGCAGCAACATCAGATACAAAGCAAACCGGGGGACCACCCACAAAGGGAAGTAAGTAGTAAATGCCCCTACAACATAAAATCCCCCCGGCTGCCACCGGAGGAATTTGCCTTAAAAAGCTGCGTTTTTTTTGCTTATTTTTTCTAAAAAAAAATAAGAGGAAGAAGTGACAAGCAAAAGAAAGGAACATATAAAAAAGAATGCCGGAGGTCCGGTGGACCTCTGGGCGGGCAAGTGAGAAAGCAAAAAGGGAGCAGAACAACC
>Ga0210406_10006819_pt1 | contig 11735 bp, 12 predicted proteins | sample IncBWC30MmetaG_FD_155454 | JGI IMG/M metagenome (GOLD analysis project Ga0210406, IMG submission 155454) | Forest soil microbial communities from Barre Woods Harvard Forest LTER site, Petersham, Massachusetts, United States - Inc-BW-C-30-M | ecosystem: Environmental > Terrestrial > Soil >... | reverse complement strand
CAGCCGGGGCACGCCGACGATTCCCTTACCGTTCATCTGGGTTTTGGGCGAACCAGTGCGGGCCGCGTCGGCAATGGCGTCGGGTTCAATGCGTATGCGTTGCGCACCTCGGATGCGCCTTTGTTTGCCTCCGGTGTAGAAATCGTGAAAGTCGGAGCCAAATTTCCCCTGGCTGCCACCCAAAGCCAGCATGCGATGGAAGGGCGCGCCATCGTGATTGCGGGAAACATCGAGGAGTATCGGAAAAATCCAGCGTTTGCGAAGGAAGCCGCCGAGGAACCCCCCAAAGAGCTGACCCTTTATCCGGGATTCAAGTACGAAGGTTACGCCTGGGGAATGGCCATCGATCAAACGGCGTGCGTGGGATGTAATGCCTGTATGATCGCCTGCCAGGCGGAAAATAACATAGCAGTGGTCGGCAAGGAGCAGGTGCTCATCCGCCGCGCCATGCACTGGATACGCGTCGACAGTTATTACGAGGGCGGCATGGACAATCCCGCGACGCATTTTCAGCCAGTGCCATGCATGCACTGCGAAAACGCACCCTGCGAACTGGTGTGTCCGGTGCAAGCCACCAATCATTCCTCCGAAGGCCTGAACGATATGGTCTACAATCGCTGCGTCGGTACGCGCTATTGTTCGAACAACTGCCCGTACAAAGTGCGGCGATTCAACTTTTTCCTGTACTCGGATTGGACCACGCCCAGCCTCAAGCTGCAGCGTAACCCGGACGTGTCGGTGCGCAGCCGCGGTGTCATGGAAAAGTGCACGTACTGCGTGCAGCGCATCAACGAAGCCAAAATCGACGCGGAGAAAGACGGCCGCAAGGTGCGCGACGGAGAAATCCAGACGGCTTGCCAGCAAGTGTGCCCGGCGCAGGCTATCGTCTTCGGGGACATCAACGACCCCGCCAGCCGCGTTGCCAAGCTGAAAGCCGAACAGTTAAATTATTCTCTGCTGTCCGAATTGAACACGCGCCCGCGCACCACCTATCTGGCGGCGCTGCGCAATCCCAACCCGGAGATCGAGAATTCGTAACATGAGCGAAGATCCACGAGACACGCGCTCGGTCCAATCCGGAAGGCCCACGGTCATAGCGCCAGGCCATACCTTCGCTACCGTTACCGACAAGATCAGTTCTATCGTCTTGACGCGCCGGACGCCCCTTTTCTGGTTCGTGCCTTTCTTGATTGGTTCCCTGCTGCTGATGGTATTTCTGGGCGCCGTGGGTTACCTGTTCGTGAGGGGCGTGGGAATCTGGGGCATCAGAGTTCCGGTGATGTGGGGATGGGCCATCACCAACTTCGTTTGGTGGATTGGAATTGGACACGCCGGCACGCTGATCTCCGCTATTCTGCTCTTGCTTCGCCAGTCTTGGCGCAATTCCATCAACCGATTCGCCGAAGCCATGACGCTGTTTGCCGTAGCCTGCGCCGGCACGTTTCCGCTGCTGCACCTCGGCCGGCCCTGGCTGTTCTACTGGCTGTTCCCGTACCCCAACAGCATGAACATTCAGCCGCAGTTTCGCAGCCCTCTGGTTTGGGACGTCTTCGCCGTGTCCACCTATGCCACGGTCTCGGCCATGTTTTGGTTCATCGGCTTGATCCCCGACCTCGCCACGCTGCGCGACCGCGCGCGCAATCGCTGGGCCAAAGCCACGTATGGCATTCTGGCGATGGGCTGGCGCGGGGCAGCCAGTCACTGGCAGAAGTATGAGACCGCTTCCCTGCTGCTCGCCGGCCTCGCCACCCCGCTAGTGCTATCGGTTCATACGGTAGTCAGTTTCGATTTCACGGTTGCCATCGTGCCCGGCTGGCACAGCACTATCTTCCCGCCTTATTTCGTGGCCGGCGCCATTTACTCGGGTTTCGCCATGGTGATGGTGTTGGCCATTCCGCTCCGTGCCATGTACGGGTTGCAGGACCTGATCACCATGCGTCACCTGGATAACATGGCCAAAGTCATGCTCGCCACGGGCCAAATCGTGGCGTACTCGTACGTTTTCGAGGCCTTCATCGCCTGGTACAGCGGCAATCCGTTCGAGATGTTTGCCATCTGGAACCGCATGACGGGACCTTATGCGCCTACCTACTGGCTGCTAATTTTCTGTAATCTCGTTTTCCCGCAGTTCCTGTGGTTGAAGAAATTCCGCACAAACACTGTCTGGCTCTTCATCACATCACTGGACGTGCTGCTCGGCATGTGGCTCGAACGTTACGTCATCATCGTAGTGAGCCTGCATCGCGACTTCCTGCCTTCGTCGTGGGGCATGTACGAGCCGACCATTTGGGACATCGCTACCTTTGCCGGCACCATCGGTCTGTTCCTGTTCCTGTTCTTCCTGTTCATTCGATCGATGCCCATGATTTCGATCTTTGAAGTCCGCACGCTGTTGCCGCAGGCGGAGGTGACGGAGGGCGTGGAGAAATGAGAACGCCAATCTACGGTCTGATGGCCGAGTTCGAAAACCCTTCGGCGCTAGCGGCGGCGGCGCGCCAGGTTCGCGAAAAGGGATATCGCAAAGTCGAGGCCTATTCGCCATTCGCTATTGAAGAAGTAAATGAGGCGCTCGGCCTGCATCATAACCGGCTTCCGCTGATCGTCTTATGCGGTGGGATTCTGGGTGGCTTGACAGGTTATCTGATGCAGTACTACGTCGCGGTAATCGACTTCCCGATTAATGTCGGCGGCCGGCCCTTGCATAGTTGGCCTTCTTTCATCATCATCACGTTCGAGTTGACGATCCTTTTCGCTGCGGTCGCCACGGTGCTAGGGCTGTTAGGTCTCTGCGGCCTGCCCATGCCTTACCATCCCGTGTTCAACGTGGCGCGATTTGCGCTGGCGTCACGCGACCGGTTTTTTCTTTGCATTGAAGCGCGCGATCCATTATTCGATCGCCATGACACGGCCGACTTTTTGAGCAGTTTGCGGCCTCGTGAGGTGTCTGAAGTTGCGCACTAGTAGGTTGTTAAAAAACTGCGAAAACCGCTCCCTCCCGGTCGCGGCTCGGAAACTGACCGGAGGGGGGCGGTTGCGCCCCGCGCTGCTGATAGCGGCCGTGGCGCTCGCTTCCTCAACCATTTCCTGCCGCCGCGACATGCAGGACCAGCCCAAGTACATTCCCTTGCGGCCGAGCGACTTCTTCGCCGACGGCCGGTCTGCCCGCCCGCTCCCCGAAGGCACCGTAGCGCGCGGCCAACTGCGGGCCGATAAAGTTTTCTTCACGGGAAAAATAGGCGATCAATTCGCTGACCGCATTCCCTTTCCCGTTACCCGCGTTGTGCTCGAGCGCGGCCAGGAGCGTTTCAACATCTACTGCACCCCGTGCCATGGACGGCTGGGCAACGGGCTGGGCATGATTGTGCGGCGCGGTCTGAAACGGCCGCCCTCGTACCACATCGACCGTCTCCGCCAGATTCCCATCGGCTACTTTTACGACGTCATTACCAATGGTTTCGGCGCCATGCAGGATTATTCCGCGCAGGTTGCGCCGCGCGACCGCTGGGCCATCGCTGCATACATTCGGGTATTGCAGTATAGCCAGCAGGCGTCGATCAACGACGTACCTCCCGATCACCGCCAGGACCTGACCAGCGCGGCCACCAGGCCGGCAGAAGCGAAGAAACCACCGGAATGAGCGCTCAAGATTTCACCATCCCTCCTCCACTCGGACGCGCTTTGCACCGCGTCCAGCAGCGGTCTCTCATTGTCGGAGGCGTGGCTCTGGTCGCGTGCGTCATCGGTGCGTTGTTCTCGCCCGATCAGTTTTTTCGCTCTTATCTGTTCTCCTACCTCTTCTATCTCGGCATGACGCTGGGTTGCATGGCCCTGGTCATGCTCCAGTACCTCTCCGGAGGATCCTGGGGCATCATAATCCGGCGCATCACAGAATCCGCCACGCGTACGATCCCGTTACTGGCATTTTTGTTCCTGCCAATTCTGATCGGCATTCGCAAGCTGTATTCGTGGTCGCACGAGGAAGTCGTCAAAGCCGATCCCCTGCTGCAGCATAAGCACCTGTACCTGAATGTGCCGTTCTTCATTGTCCGCGTGCTGATTTACTTCGTCGGCTGGTGGGTTTTTGCGCATTTCCTGAACAAGTGGTCACACGAACAGGACACCGGCGGACGTGACCTGCCCGGGCGGCGATTGCAGCTCTTGAGCGGCCCCGGACTGATCTTCTACGCCCTGAGCGTGACATTCGCTTCGGTGGACTGGGTGATGTCGCTCGATCCCCATTGGTTCTCGACAATTTTCGGCCTGCTGTTTGTAGTAGGCCAGGGACTTTCGGCCCTTTCGCTCTGTATCGCTATGCTCGTGATTCTCTCGGACGAGGGTGGCCCACTGGAAGGCGTGATCGGACCTTCGCACCTGCACGATATCGGCAAGCTGCTGCTCACCTTTACCATGCTCTGGGCGTACTTCTCGTTTTCGCAGTTTCTGATTATCTGGGCGGGCAATCTGGTGGACGAGATTCCGTGGTATCTGAAGCGCCTCAGGGGCGGATGGGAGTGGATCGGGCTCCTGTTGGTGGTGTTTCATTTCGCCTTTCCATTTGCCATGCTGCTCTCACAAAGTCTGAAACGGGCAGGCCACAAGCTCATCCGTATCGCCGGACTGGTGATCGTGATGCGTTTCGTCGATCTGTTCTGGATCGTCGCGCCAGTATCCAGCCAGGGCGGATTCCGCGTGCATTGGATGGATTTTCTCACCCCAGTCGGAATCGGAGGTTTGTGGCTGGGCGCCTTCCTGTTCCAACTCCAGAAGTGGCCGCTGCTGCCTGTCCGGGATCCGCACCTGGAAGAAGCCATCGCGCAGGGAGGAGCCCATGAAGCCTCCTATTGAGCCGGAGAACAATCCCACCGTTGCGCACGAGCCTACCGACGCGGATTCCCGCTCGATCACACAATTCGGGATCGGGCTCACATTTTTCCTCATCCTCTCGCAATTGGCGCTGTGGTGGGTTTTCTCCAGTTTCTCGAAACGGGAGCAAAAGCTGAGCCCGCCCGTTCCGGCGATTATTCGGACTCAGGCGCCCAAGGAGCCTCCCGAGCCGCGGCTACAAGCCAATCCTCAATCCGACTTGAAAAAAATGCTTCAGCAGGAAGACCAAGTCCTGAACAATTACGGCTGGGTGGATCCTGATCGCGGCATTGTGCGCCTCCCCGTCGAGCGGGCTCTGGACATCGTGGCGCAAAAAGGACTGCCGCAATTCAAAGCCGCGGCGGAAACTTCTCCAAGTAAAGCGGAGCCGAAAGCATCGAGATGAGCGTTTACAAGCGAGTCTGGAAAGCCGTTTTTGTTTTGCTGGCCGCGGGCATCCTGGCTCATGGGCAGAAGCTCAAGGACCGCGAACTGGCCACTGCCGCCTCGGTGCTGCCTCCCGGCCTGCGCAACGTCACTCTGGAGCAGCGGCTCAACCAGCAGATTCCTCTCGACCTCAGTTTTCGCGATGACACCGGGCCTCAGATGCCGCTCTCCTCGTATTTCAGCGGCAAGCCCGTGATCCTGGCGCTGGTCTACTACCAATGCCCCATGCTGTGCACCCAGATTCTCAACGGTCTGGTCATCAGTCTGCGCGGCATGTCGCTTGAATCCGGCCGCGATTTCGAAGTCATGGCTGTCAGCATCGATCCCACGGAAACACCCGATCTTGCCGCGCGCAAGAAAGCTGAATACCTGCACCGGTATGCCAAGAGTTTCGCCGGCTGGCATTTCCTCACCGGTGCCGAGCCGCAAATACGGCAGCTGGCCGACGCGGTCGGCTTCCGCTACGCCTACGATCCGCATACGAAACAATACGCCCACGCCAGCGCCATCATGGTGCTGACGCCAGGCGGCCGCCTTTCCCGATATTTCTACGGAATCGAATACGCGCCACGGGATCTGCGCTTGGGCCTGGTGGAAGCATCCGAAAACAAGATTGGCTCAGCGACCGATCAGATTTTACTCTACTGCTACCACTACGACCCCAGCACCGGAAAATACTCCGCGATCGTAATGAACATCGTGCGCTTAGCTGGAGCTTTGACGCTCCTCATATTCGGCTCTCTCTTAATCTGGCTGTGGCGGCGCGATTTAGGCCGCAGTCGAGCGTCTCAGCCCGAGATGATGAGGGTACCGTACCGATGAATCCGCAGTTCCAGCTCTTTCCGGAGCAGGCGTCGGCCACTGCCGTCCATCTGGATCATCTCACCCTCTATCTGCTCGGGGTCGCGGCATTTTTCAGCACTCTGATCTTCGCGCTGATCTTCGTTTTCGCCGTCAAGTACCGCCGCCGGTCCGCGCACGAGCGCGTAGGCGAGATCGGTCATGCCCTTCCGCTCGAGATCGCCTGGTCGGTGATTCCCTTCGGGCTCATGATGATCATGTTCACTTGGGGCGCCAGCGTTTTCTTTGAAATGTCGCGGCCGCCCGACGACGCTATGAATATTTACGTCGTCGGCAAACAATGGATGTGGAAGACCCAGCATCTCGAGGGGCAGCGCGAGATCAATGAGCTGCACGTCCCCCTCGGCCGTCCCGTCCGGCTGACCATGACCTCCGAGGATGTGATTCACAGCTTCTACATGCCGGCGTTCCGCGTCAAATTCGACGTGGTGCCCGGAAAATACACCACTGCTTGGTTCAATCCCACCAAGCCCGGGAAGTACCACCTGTTTTGTGCTGAATATTGCGGCACTCTGCATTCAGGCATGATCGGCTGGATCGAGGTGCTGGAGCCGGCCGAGTATGAACGCTGGCTGGCGGGTGGAAACGCTGGAGAATCCCTGGCCTCGAGCGGCCAAAAATTGTTTGAATACCTCGCGTGCGCCAACTGCCATCGCACCGACAAGCCAGGCCGCTGCCCCAATCTGACGGGGCTGTTCGGATCCAAGGTGCAATTGACCACCGGAGAGACGGTTACGGCCGATGAGGCTTATGTCCGCGAATCTATTCTCCACCCAGGCGCCAAGATCGTAGCCGGCTACCAGGACATCATGCCCACGTTCCAGGGCCAGGTTACGGAAGAAGATTTGTTGCAGCTCATTGAATACATCAAGTCGCTGGCCAAGCAACCGGCTCAGGGTGCTACCGCGCTCGGCGCCATTCCACCGGGGCTCGCACGGCGCGGAACCACACTTCCTCCGGCGGCGCCGGCGAAGAATCCGAAACGCTAATTCATATGATTACGGCAACTGTAGAGACGAAGGATAGTTACCTGACGCATGAATATGGCGTCAGGTCCTGGCTGTTGACGCAGGATCATAAGCGCATCGCGCTGCTGTATCTCGCCGCCATCAGTTTCTTCTTTTTCCTGGGTGGCATTTTCGCGACGGTGATTCGACTCGAGCTGCTTACTCCGCCGGGTGATCTGGTCTCCTCGCAGACCTATAACAAGCTCTTCACCCTGCACGGCGTCATCATGGTGTTCCTGTTCCTCATCCCGTCCATACCGGCGACGCTCGGCAATTTCCTTGTCCCTCTGATGATCGGCGCCAAAGATCTCGCCTTTCCCAAACTCAACTTGCTGAGTTGGTATGTCCTGATGGCGGGCGGCGTTTGCGTGCTATACGCCATGCTGGAAGGCGGCGTCGACACCGGCTGGACGTTCTACGTTCCGTTCAGCACTTCCTACGCGAATACTTACGTCATCCTCACCGGTGTTGGCATTTTCATCACGGGTTTTTCCTCGATTCTAACCGGGCTCAATTTCATCGTCACCATTCATCGCATGCGCGCTCCCGGGCTTACCTGGTTTCGCTTACCTTTGTTCATCTGGTCCATCTATGCCACCAGCATTATCCAGGTGCTCGGAACTCCCGTGATCGCCGTTACAATGCTGTTGGTAGCTGTCGAGCGCGGATTTCATCTGGGTATTTTCGATCCCGCGCTCGGCGGTGATCCCGTGCTTTTCCAGCATTTGTTCTGGTTTTACTCGCATCCAGCGGTCTATATCATGGTGCTGCCCGGCATGGGCATCATCAGTGAAATCGTTTCGGTCTACTCCCGCAAGAAAGTATTTGGCTATCACTTCGTCGCCTTTTCCAGTGTGGCCATCGCCGTCCTGGGATTCTTGGTTTGGGGCCACCATATGTTCGTGGCCAGCCAATCCGTCTATGCCAGCCTGATATTTTCGTTCCTGAGTTTCTTCGTCGCGGTGCCCTCTGCCATTAAAGTTTTCAACTGGACCGCCACGCTTTATAAAGGATCCATTTCCTACGAAACGCCCATGCTCTACGCCTTCGGCTTCATCGGGCTATTTACGATTGGCGGCCTCACCGGCACATTCCTTGCAGCCCTCGGATTTGACGTGCATGTCACCGACACCTATTTCGTCGTGGCGCACTTCCACTACATCATGGTAGGCGGTACTCTCATGGCCTATCTTGGCGGCCTGCACTACTGGTGGCCGAAGATGACCGGCCGTATGTATCCCGAAGGCTGGGCCAAGCTGTCCGCCCTGGTCGTCTTCCTCGGCTTCAATCTGACCTTCTTCCCGCAATTCATCATGGGGTATCTCGGAATGCCGCGGCGTTATCACGCGTATCCTGAAGAGTTCCAGGTTTATCATGTGCTGTCCACCGCCGGAGCTTCGGTGCTCGCAGTGGGCTATCTCATCCCCGCGGTCTATTTCATCTGGTCGCTCCGCTACGGCAAAATCGCGCCCGCGAATCCTTGGAACGCATCCGGTCTCGAATGGCAAACCACCTCGCCGCCGCCGCCGGAGAACTTCGATGTCACTCCCGTGGTGACGCGTGAAGCGTACGATTATTCGATACTCGAGGAGATGAAGGTTGGCTAACCACTCTTTAGCGCTGCGGCACCAGTTCGACGACGTCGAGCAGCAGAAAGACGCCTCGACACTTGGAATGTGGCTTTTTCTGGCCACCGAGGTCCTGTTCTTCGGCGGCATGTTCTGCTGCTACACCGTTTACCGCTCCGCGTATCCGGCAGCCTTCGGGCAAGCGAGCAATCATCTCAATCTCATCCTGGGCGCCGTGAGCACGGCGATCTTGATCATCAGCAGCTTTACCATGGCCTGCGCGGTAAATAGCGCGGCCACCGGCGCAAAGAATGCCCTGGTCGCGTTTCTGAGTCTGACGATTCTGTTTGCCGCGGCGTTCCTGGTCATCGAAATGTCAGAATGGCGAATGCTGTACCAAGAAGGCCTCATGCCGGGTTTTAACTTCACCTACAAGGAAATCGACCCGGCCCACGTGCAGCTATTCTTCTGCATGTATTTCTCCATGACCGGACTGCATGCTTCTCACGTGACCATTGGCATCGTGATTCTCACCGTCATGGCGATTCGCGCCTGGCGCGGCGCATTTTCACCGGCGTATTACACGCCCATCGAGATCAGCGGCCTCTATTGGCACTTCGTGGACCTGGTCTGGATTTTCCTGTTCCCCTTGTACTATTTGATTGCGCGGCACCTGCAGGGATGAGTCATGGCTGAGCACATCGTTACCAAGAAACAATATTCATTCGTATTCGGCGCTCTACTGCTGCTGACATTCGTCACGACCGCGGTCGGCATGATGGATCTCGGACGTCTCAATGTCGTCGTTGCGCTGGTGATTGCCGTCATCAAAGCCATGCTCGTGGTCCTCTTCTTTATGCACATCTACTGGTCCACCAAACTGACCAGGGTGGTGGTAGTCTCGGGCCTCGCCTGGCTGGCTCTGCTCCTCTGGCTCACCCTGACCGACGTCCTGTCACGCGGCTGGCTGGGGTTCCCTGGTAAGTAACGCGCCCCCAACCTTTGGTAAGATGCCGTAATGCGAAAATTCCTGTTGGTCTTCACGCTTATGGCTGCCTGGGCACAACAGCCTCCGGCCGACGCCCCAAAGCCTCACGGCCAAATGCCCGAGCCAAAGAATCTGAAGGTTCTGAAAGTCCCAACTTCTGAGTTGATCCCCATCATGCGCTCGTTCAGCGCCGGGCTCGGCGTCGAATGCGACTTCTGCCACGTCAAAGGCGACTTCGCCAGCGACGACAACCCGCACAAGAATATTGCCCGCGGCATGATCTCCATGGCTGAGCACATCAACTCGAACTTCCCCGACGGGAAAATGCACGTCACCTGCTACACCTGTCACCGCGGCGAAACCGAGCCCAAGACAGAGCCGGGAGCAGCGGCCGCAGCAAAGCACGACCACAAGCACTAAGCCACTCGTGCGCCCAAGATGTTAACCGAGCCGTGACCGCAAGGGAGCGGTAGCCCTGTTCAGTCCAGCGCCGCTATCCGTGCATTGCGATAAAGCAACTGCTCCCCCAGTTCGCTGAGCTCCTGAAAACCAATATGCCCCCGGCGCGGACGTTGGGACAGCGGCTGCACAGCTTCCTTCCAATCCTCGTGCGGGATCACCTTCTGGGTCACTGTGTCCAGATTGGCATCTTGAATCAGAACGTCATTGAGCCACACCTTTAAAAACGGACCCCTCAGGTCGATCCGGTAGTGATTCCATTCCCCAGCGTTGTAAACCTGCTTGATCGGCGGCAGTACTTTGTAGATCGCCCCGGTGAGCTGGTCCGATCCTCCATACCTGTACAAGGAGAATTCATAACGAGGATCCGTAATCTGCAGCTCCATCCCGTGGTAAGAGGGACGCCCCGCGAGCGGTGCTCGCAATGCCACCCCGCCGTTGCCAGTCGCTCCCCCGTTGATGAACTTGAAGTCAACCTCCAGAATGAAATCGCCGTATTCGCGTTCGCTGAGCAGCCATGTCCCCACCCACTTGTGTGTCGGCGATTTGCCGCCGTACAGAATTCCGTCCCACACTTGCCATATCGTTTCCCATTCCGGGGCGTCTTTGACATTGGCCCACGTGCGGACAACCCAGCCCGTCGTCACTGGGCCATCTTTTGGGAACAGAACAGTGAATTTCGGCTCCGGCTGACCCAGACATACGGAAAACGCCCCTAAAAAGCTGCCGGCAAGAATCAGGCCTTGGCGAAAGTGTTTCTTCATGATCTCCTCGTTCTCAGCGCTCTCCGCGTCTTTGCCGTCATACTGGTTTTGCGGCACCTATTGTAAATTGAAAGGGACGTCTTCCGGGCGCGTAGCTCAGGTGGATAGAGCATTAGCCTTCTAAGCTAAGGGTCGCTGGTTCGAGTCCAGCCGCGCCTACCACAATCTTGAAATGGCACTGAACATAGCTCGTATCGCCAGCCTTGCGTTGGCCGCGGCAACCATCGCCACCCCGCAAACGTTCAGTTCTGACCTCTTTCGCGATCTCCACTGGCGTTGCATCGGACCTTTTCGTGGCGGTCGGACTCGCGCGGCTGTGGGCGTTCCCGGCCAGCCCAATTTGTTTTACATGGGGCAAGTGAACGGCGGCGTGTGGAAGTCGGATGATTACGGCCGCACCTGGACTCCCATCTTCGACGACCAGCCCACGCAGTCCATCGGCGCCATCGCCGTCGCGCCATCCGATCCGAACCTAATCTATGTCGCGAGTGGCGAGGGTTTGCAGCGGCCCGACCTCTCCACCGGCGACGGCATTTATAAATCCACCGACGCCGGCAAGACGTGGACACACCTCGGTCTGCGCGACGGACAGCAAATTCCCGCCCTGGCCATCGACCCTCGGGATGGCAACCGCCTCTTTGCCGCGGTGCTCGGGCATCCCTATGGACCCAACCAGGAACGCGGCGTCTTTCGCTCCACTGACGGCGGCCAGATCTGGCAAAAAGTGCTGTACGTCGACGAGAACACGGGCGCCTCCGACATCCAGATGGATCCGACG
>Ga0210406_10006818_pt1 | contig 11738 bp, 13 predicted proteins | sample IncBWC30MmetaG_FD_155454 | JGI IMG/M metagenome (GOLD analysis project Ga0210406, IMG submission 155454) | Forest soil microbial communities from Barre Woods Harvard Forest LTER site, Petersham, Massachusetts, United States - Inc-BW-C-30-M | ecosystem: Environmental > Terrestrial > Soil >... | reverse complement strand
CGGAGGGAAGCTTGGTAACGTCGACGCTCATCCGGCAACTCCTTGTTTCGCGGCGCGGCTGACCGAACGCACGAACTGTTCCACTTCAACCTGATCGTTCTTCATGACCTTGATCTGCTCGGGCCTGGTCATCAGGCCTTCGAGCCAGGCCGGCAATTCCGGCCGCACGCCGCAGGCGGCCTGCACCGCATCGGGGAATTTCGCGGCATGCGCGGTCGACAGCACAATGTTCGGGATCTTCGAATCCGGGGTGTCGCGATCGGCGACCGCGAGCGCCACGGCAGTATGCGGGTCGACCAGATCGCCGGCTTCGCGCCAGGCGGCGCGGATTGCGGCAGCGGTCTCGGTCTCGTCGGCACGCCCGGCATCGAACTCGCTGCGGATCGCCGCCAGCGTCGCATCCGGCAGCACGAAACGTCCGGACTGTTTGAGTGATTCCATCAGCCGGCGAACGCTGGCGGCGTCGCGCCCGCTGGCCTCGAACAGCAGCCGCTCGAAATTCGAGGACACCTGGATATCCATCGACGGTGAGGCCGACGCGTGAACCTCGCGCACCTCATAGATGCCGGTCTTGAGCGTGCGCGGCAGGATGTCGTTGATGTTGGCGGCGATCCGCAGCCAGCGCACCGGCAGCCCCATGCGCTTGGCGACATAGCCCGCGAAGATGTCGCCGAAATTCCCGGTGGGCACGGTGAAATCCACGGTACGCGCCGGTGCGCCGAGCGCGACGGCCGACGTGAAATAATACACCACTTGCGCGACGATCCGCGCCCAGTTGATCGAATTGACGCCCGACAGCGCAACCGCGTCGCGAAAGCCGTGATGATTGAACAGCGCCTTCACGATCGCCTGGCAGTCGTCGAAAGTGCCTTCGATGGCGAGCGCATGAACGTTGGCGGCGCCGGTCGCGGTCATCATGCGACGCTGTACGTCGGAGATGCGGCCATGCGGGAACAGCACGATCAGATCGACATTGTCGAGCCCTGCGAAGGCATCGACCGCGGCACCGCCGGTATCGCCTGAGGTCGCGACCACGATGGTGGTGCGTTGCGCGCGCTTGGCCAGCACATGGTCCATCAGGCGCGAGATCAACTGCATCGCGACGTCCTTGAACGCCAGGGTCGGACCGTGAAACAGTTCCAGCACGAATTGGTTGGGACCGGTCTGGTCGAGCGGCACCACCGCGGGATGGCGGAAGGTGGCGTAGGCCTCATTGGCCATGCGGCCGAGATCGGCGTCGGAGATCTCCGAGCCGACGAACGGCTTGAGAACGTCGACCGCGACTTCCCAATAGGGCCGGCCGAAGAAGCCCGCGATGGTCTCGGGCGCCAATTGCGGCCAGACCTCAGGCACATAAAGGCCGCCGTCGCGGGCGAGCCCGGTCAGCATCACCTCGCAAAAGCCCAGAATGGGGGCCTCCCCCCGGGTCGAAATATACCGCGTCAAACCACCCTCCAAAGGCCGAGGCATCCCGCCAAGCCTTTGATATCAGTTGAAGATCGATCACGCCCCCGGCGCCATCGTGCGGCACCATAAAGCGTTTTCAGCGGCAGGGGAAATGCCGGAATGACGAAAAGAGAGATGGCGGTGTGGCGGTTTGTCATCCCGGCGAACGCCGGGACCATAACCCCTGACATCGGTTGGTGCGGAAGGCATATCTCCACGGCCGAAACGTGAAGTCCACGGTATGGGTCCCTGCACAAGGCCAGGACGACGTCGATGGACGGCTGCGATTCGGTTTTCGAACATCCAATAGCGCCATGGTTCTAGACGGCGCGGAGCCTGTCGTCGGGCCGCGCCCTGCGCGGACCCGTGGCGCTTCACTCATCATGAGGACTCTGCTGGCCTCAGGCTTGTTGCGGACCTCATCCTGAGGAGGCGCGAAGCGCCGTCTCGAAGGATGCACCGCGGCGCCAATTGCTCCAAACAAGCCACTACGATCTCGCGACACGCTGCGCCCGAGTTTTGCAGAAATCATCCGCCCAAAAAATCAGAGGGCGCAGGAAACGCCGGGTGCACGGTGCACCCACGGCCCGTGTGCAAAGGTAGTAAGCACACGGTAGTCACCACAGGTTCACCGAAACACCCGGCGTCTCCTGCGCAATGGTTTTAACGGGTTCCTTTGTGCTCTCCCCGGTGACCGGCTTGTTGTCACCGTCGCTACGCGAAAATTCCGCGCAACTTGACGCCAGCGCGCGTCAGGACCACACGACTTCGCCGTCCGCGATCTGCGCTGTTCGTGAAAAGCGCATCCGCGTCCACCGCATCCCATCCCAACGTTCGTGACGATGGCCAACGTCCCCTCGTGAGGGATGAGACGGACCAAATAAGCCGGTGATTTGGGTCGGAAGGAAATGAAAATATTCTTGCAAACGGGGCTGGACAGGCAAATCAGTGATTTGCCCCCCAGAGCGAATGGACCCCGATCAGCAGCGTACCGCCTCGCGCTGCGCCGCATCCGGGGAACGCATCAACTGAAACACCTATTGCCAGAACGATCCGCACGCTTCCGGACTTTCGTTGATCCATATCAGCGCATCTCGGGGCTTCAAGACAATCAATCGCTCGTCGGTGACGGCGAGGCCATCGCCATCCGACAGATAGAGCACAAAGCCGCCGTCTTCGGCGCGGAACAGGGCTTCCCGCCCGGTTCGCTCCTCGAGCGAACTGCCGTCGATAAAAGGAATAGTGCGCGATGCGATCAGCTTCAAATTTCGAACCTCAAATAGGCCTGACCGATTTGCATCTCGGTCGATGACAGCCGAATAGCTTGCGTTTTGTCGCGCCGGTTTCCGGCTTACTGAATTTAGCTCCCGTCCTTTCGTTACCGGTTGAAATGTTCCGGTAGCATCGCAAACTCCAACTGGACGCCAGTCAAAAATCACACCGCCTGCGAAATCTTCTTTTTCTTGCTCCGAGCGCTCGGCTCCTCGGAAAAGCTGACGCCAATCTCGCTGCCGTTGACCCGAATGAGTCCGCAGCGGCGAAACACTTGGCCTGTCGTCGACAGCCGAAGAAAGAACTCCTTCAGATTCAGTCCATCGAAGGACTCTTCGACCATCACTTTCGCGCCGGTGCTCGAAATATCGAGCACCGTACATTTGCGGTGCCAGGTGCCATCGACCGCCACCATTCGCGCATCCAGGCCCCGCGAGAAGGCAACCCGATCGGATTTTCTTCCACCCCATGCCATGGCGTCAGATGTCCGACATCGCTACGGCGGTCTGGGGCGCGTCGGCCTTCCTGGCTGAGCTGCGCGCCGACCAGAACCGGATCGTCCGCTGGGCCGCGGATAGCGACAGCGCCTCGAATGCTTCCCCGCTCTGCTCGAGATCCTGCTTTGAGATAGGCGGACATTTCGGACGGTTGCGGAGGATCATCATGGTTGTCGACCAGTTCAACCGCGAGGCCCTGCAGGCCACGATCAGACCGTCCGGCCGGGGATTACTGATCAACGGCTCGATGGCATCGATCGTGACCGTCGACAGCAGCGAAAGCGCCGCAATGACGTTGGAATATTTACCCTCGATCGCAAAACGGTTGATGGTCTGGTCGCCGAGCTTGCCGGCGCGGTTCAGCGCCAGCACGGTCGCTTCGGACTGGGTGTAGTCCACCGGCTTCGGTACGGTGACACCGATCTGTGTGGCGATGAAATCAATGGCCGCCTGAATCTTTTCGCGCATTTCGGGCGGCGCAGCCTTCAGCAGCTTGGCGCGTACCGCGGCGGTGGCCTTCGACAGCAACTCGCGCAGCAGGTTGAGCGGGATGTCCACGCGAAGCCCGAGCTTTTGCGCGAGATCGCCATCCTTTTCGGCGCTCTCGACCAAAGTGGAATAACCCCGTTCGGAAAACCGAGCGCCCGCGTTGTTGGCGAGCGCGTGAGATACTTTCAAATTGCCGCGCTTGAGCAACGCATCCGTCACCGGCGCGTTGAGGGTTTCCCGGTTGGAAATGGCGAGCAGATGCTGCTGCCCGCGGGTATTGGCGATTTCGATCAGATCGCTTTCGGAGAGACGGCTGGACTTCGACAACACCGGAACCGCCACTGCGGCTTCCTCGTGATAGGCCAGCTGCCGGACAACTTCCTTGGGAGCGAGCGCCGATTCCGAGAGCGCCGCGCTCATCTGAGTCAGCGTCCGCGATTGCACGCGCTCCATCAGCTTGACCAGCACGTCGTCGAAAACGCCGATCTGCTTTTCGTTCAGCCGGTCGGCATCCGAAAGAAACAGGTCCGTGACCTGCCGCAGCATTTTAACCCGCCGTTCGGACGAGCCGGCTTTCACCGCGCCTTCAAGTTCGGCGATCAGGGCTGTCGACGGCGACGCTGTCATGACGGGCCGCCCAATCCAACGCGACGCCATTCAGTGGCGTGAGCGACGTCATGCTGCGCTGCACATAACGAGATGGAACTGATCGACGGCATCTGAAAAGCAGAAAAAATAGCAGCGTGATAAAAATTAGTTCGGACGAATCCGCGCATTGCAAATCCCCACCTCAAAGCAGGCCGGGGCCGCGTAGGTAAATGGCTGCCCCGCGGTGGCAGGTTCTCAGACGCGAATTAGGTTCCGGTTAATATCGGGTGAAAACCATATCGAAATTCGGCGAAATGTTTTGAAGTAGGCCCATAATTTCCTCAAAATGGCCTGTAGTCGGTGGCGGTTGCGGTGTTTTTACGCAGCCAAGCCGGTTGCAGGGGGCCTGATTCGGCATTCATAGTCGGCAGCGTCCGGCTTTGGATACAGGTTGCCGAATTCATTTTTGAAAATTAGCTCAATGCGCGCGGTTCCATTCGCAGCGTCGCCTATTCTGCAGGCGCTTCATTTCACCGACATCGACGAATTCAGACGGTCCGTCAGGAAGTTCTGTGTCGAGTTTACGCCACTGGTCCGCAAGATATCGGTGGAACAGGCGATCTTGAATCTGGCCGCCTTCGATATCGTTTTCGTTCAGTCGTTTCCCAGGGTCGCCGATACCCAGCTTGTTGCCAATACCACCGCCATCTGCCTCACGATGGATGATGACGAGCCGGTTCGCTTCAATGGCGTGGACGTTGATCAGGCCGTCATCGGTATCGGGCACGGCGGCAGTGGTTTTTCGATCGCCGAAAAGACCGGTGCGCGCCTCGCCGTGATAAATTTCTCGCCCGAAATCCATGATCGCGGATGGCCGGACACCCGCCCGCACTTGGGCGTGTTCGTCACGACAACCGCCGCGCAACAAAAACTCAGGCTGCTGGTTTCGGAAGTCCTGAAGTTTGCGTCGACCTCATCGGATGAACTGCAGACGCCCGCCACCATGGCCGCCGTCAAGGAATCGCTGCTTCTGGCGGTTGACCAGGTGTTTGAAAGCAACTCGTTGAGGCCGCGCCGATCGCTGCATTCGGCGCGGAGTTTCACGCTGTTTCAGCGAATCGAGGCGTAACTGCTCGACGACCTCAAGAGCCCGATTTACAGTGACGCCCTCGCCGCCGCGATCGGCATTTCGGTTCGCACCCTGCAGGATGTGATCGCGCAATATCGCGGGATCAGCCTGCATCGCTATCTGCGATTGAAGCGGCTTTGGCTGGTCCGCAAGCGGCTGCTGACGGGCCACATCAGCGTCAAGGCCTGTGCGCTGGAATATGGTTTTTGGCACATGGGTGATTTCTCGCGAGGCTATCAAGCGCACTTCGGCGAGACGCCGTCGCAGACGCTGGCGCAGGCGCGTTGACCGGTCGCAAATTTTGGCGATGGCGTTAATGTCGTGTCGCGTCGCATCGGCGACCGGGAACGCTTGTGGTGGGGAACATGGCAGACGACATTCACACACTTCGCAGCGACCGGCTGACGGCCGTCGTTTCAGCCGACGGTGCGGAACTGCATTCGCTGAAAACCGCTGACGGCCACGAGCTGATCTGGCAGGCCGGCTCGCAATGGCCGCGGCATGCGCCCTTGCTGTTTCCGATCGTCGGCCGGCTGAAGAACGACGAATTGATTCATCGCGGACGGGCCTATCCGATGAAGCAGCACGGCTTCGCACGAGATCAACGGTTCCAGTGGGTGGAACGCGGGTCAGGTTCCTGCGCGCTGATTCTGACCGACAATGCCGAGACCCGCAGCCGCTATCCCTTTGCGTTCCGGCTGACGGTGACATTCTCGCTCACATCCTCCCGCCTCGAAGTGCGCCTGGAGGTCACCAACACCGGCGAGGAAATGCTGCCGGCATCGATCGGCGCTCACCCGGCGTTCAACTGGCCGTTGCTCGGCGGAATCGAGAAGCAGGCCTACCGACTTACCTTCTCCGACGACGAGCCGGCACCGATCCGGCGGCTGCGCGACGGCCTGCTGCGGATGAAGCCGGAACCGACCCCGATCCAGGGTAGAACGCTGGCGTTCTCGGAGCGGCTGTTTGACGATGATGCTGTTATCCTGGACCAGGCCCGCAGCACCGCCGTTCGTTACGCCGCGGACTACGGTCCATCGATCGAAATGTCATGGGACGGATTCCGCGAACTCGGGGTCTGGTCGAAGCCCGGCGGCGCGCCGTTTCTGTGCATCGAGCCCTGGCACGGCACCGCCAGTCCCTCGGATTTTGACGGCGAGTTCGCCGCCAAGCCGGGCGTGATGCAGATCGCCCGCGGCGACGCGCGTGTCCTCAGCTATCGGATTGGTGCGGGCTGAAACCCGCGGATTTAGAGCGCCGCCGCGGCCTCCGACGCCGTCACGATGCGCGCGAACTCGCCGTTGAGATTGGCCAGGGTCATGGCGTGGATGGCTTCTGCTGTATGGGCATCGCCATCAGGCCCGATCCGATCAAACGTCCAGCTGGCATCGCGCACCAGGCAGGCGTCAAAGCCGAGATTGCCGGCCATGCGGGTCGTGGTCTCGACACAGTGATTGGTGGTCGCGCCGCAGATCACCAGCGACCTGATATCGGCGGCGCGCAACCGGCTTTCCAGATCGGTGCCGATGAAGGCGCTGTTGACGCGCTTGACGATCACGGGCTCGCCGTCCCGCTCGCGCGCCTCATCCTTGACGGGATAACCTGGCCCGTCGGGGAGGAACGACGAGGTCGGGCGCGTGCCCTGATGGCGGATGTGGAAGATCGGCGCGCGGCGTTCCCTGAACGCGGTCAGCAGATCCACGATCCGCGCCACCGCATCGGGATTGTTGCGCCGTTTGCCGGCGGCTTCCCATTCATCGAACGCGCGCTGCACATCGATGACGATCAGGGCGGTAGGTGACTTATCCTCGGGCATGCCGGCATTTCCAGTTTTCGAAGGTTGGTTTGATCATTGTCATGATGGCACCACCTTCGAAATGGCGTTTTTCCCTCGGTTCCGGACAGCCGGCCACAATCAGCCAACCAGCACCAGGATGACACCGGCCACGGCGGCCACCGTTCCACAGGCCAGCTTGGCGGTGACGCGGACGTTACTGAGCAGGACCGCACTGAGCGCAACGGTGACGAGCGGATAGGTCGCAACCAGGGGCGTCACGAGCGATACCCGGCCGTAGCCCACGGCGGCGTAAAGCAGCAAGGTCGCGACGCCGTTGACGATGCCGACCGCGGCGAACCACAAATGTCCTGCTACCGGCGCCCGCGCGATGAAGCGGCCGGTCCGGAGCCGCTCGGAGGTCAGCACGACAAGGGACGAGACGATGTAACCGACCAGGCCGGCGCCGATCGGGCTCGGCCAGATCGCGAGGCCGACCTTGATGATCGGCGGCACGACCCCGCGCAGAAAGGCCGCGGCGACCGGCAACAGCAGGGCCCAGCTTCGCCAGTCGCCCGTGCCGCTGGTCCGCGAAATCGTGATCAGGAACACACCTGATATCGCGGTCACGAGCCCCGCCAGTTGCAGCGGGTGCAGCGGCTCATGGAGCACCATCACGGCGAGTGTCACCGAGAACAGCGGCGCCAGATTACCAAGCGCGCCGGTGACCACGGGGCCAAGCAGCCGGTTGGATGAGAAAGTCAGGGTCGTCAGCAAGGCCGGAAAGACGAGGCCAACGCCGATGAAGATCGGTACGGCTCGCCACACCACGGGCTCGCCGCGCAGCAGGATCGGCGACAACAGCAGAAAGACCGACGTGAAGGCGGGCACGCTGACCGCGGCGCCCGACAATGGCGGCAGATATTTCAACCCGAACTGCGTAATGACGACGCCGGTCCCGAACAGAATAGCCGCCGCGAATGCCAAACCGACGGCGATGGTCTCTGGAGATAAAGACACTCAAGTTGTCCTGTTCCGCAGCGACAAGCCGACGTCTTACGACGTTGCCCGCCGCTGCGCGCGCCACCACACGGCAAAGGCAATCACCACGGCACCGGCGAGGCTGAACCAGGTGATGGCGTATTGCATGTGATCGTCCTTGAGATGGACCTCCAGCGCGCCGGGCTTGGGAATGCCACTCGCCGGTACCGGCTGCTCCAGGTCGATGTAGAACGGCGCCACCGTGCCGTCCTTGCCGCCCCAGCCGAGCGCATCGCCCATCGCCAGATGATCCCGCGTGAACCACAGGCGCTTGGCGGGGTTTTGCTGCGGCGTCAGCAGGCCGGCTTTTTCCGGAAAGCGGAGATAGCCGGTCAACGTCACAGGTGCATTGGTCAGCAGCGGCTTTACCGCGCGATCCTGCTGCGCGCGATCCTGCATCGTGTTCTGCACGAAGCCGGTATTGATCACGACGACCGCGCCATCCGGCAGCCGCGCCGGCAGAAACGCCCAGGTGCCGGGACCGGAAACGTCCTCGCGTACGGCCGAGCCGGAGCTGTAGACCATCGCGTCGGGGACCGCAGCGTAGGTTGCCTGAAACTGGACGCGGCGGAACTCGTCGCTGGATGCGGTCAGCGCGCCCCATTGCGACGGCGGCGGCAAGGCGCCGGGCGGCTGCGCGAGCCGCTGATCCAGCGCTGCGATCAGCGCGTGCTTTTCGACCCGGCGCTGCAACTGCCACAGCCCGAGACCGATGAACACGACCAGCATCACGGCGGTGAAAATGCTGAAGCCCGCGAGGCTACGCGGTTTGGCCGGGGTCGCAATCATTTCGGGGTGCGATCGATCAGCCGGCCTTCCGCGGCCTTGTGGTGGTACTGCAACGCGATCAACAGCGCCTTCATCGACCGCAACGGCAACAGCGTGGTCGCCAGAATCAACGGCAGCCACAGCACCGCGTGAACCCAGAACGGCGGCTGGTATTTTACCTCGACGATCAACGCGCTGGCGACAACGACGGCGCCGGCGATCATGATGATGAAGATCGCGGGCCCATCGCCGGCATCGATGAAGGCATAATCGAGCCCGCAGGCCTCGCACCGCGGCCGCAGATTGATGAAGCCGCTATAAAGCTTGCCCTTGCCGCAGCGCGGACATTTGCAGGCGAGGCCGCGCATCGCGCTCTCGAACACCGTGGGCAAGGTCGCATCCGGCATGACGGGGTCTTTCGGAAGTTCCGCAAAACAAAAAGGGGCGGCCGCGCGGCCGCCCCTTGTAGCATCAATGACCGCTGGCCTATTCGGCGCCGACGAGCCGGCCGCCGCCGGTACCCCAGACATAGATGCAGATGAACAGGAACAGCCAAACCACGTCAACGAAGTGCCAGTACCAGGCGGCGAATTCGAAGCCGAGATGCTGCGTCGGGGTGAAATGGCCGGCATTGGCGCGCAGCAGGCACACGATCAGGAAGATGGTGCCGACCAGCACGTGGAAGCCGTGGAACCCGGTCGCCATGAAGAAGGTGGCGCCATAGATATTGCCGGCGAAGCCGAACAGGGCGTGGCTGTACTCGTAGGCCTGAACGCAGGTGAACATGGCGCCGAGCAGGATCGTCAGCAGCAGGCCATACTTCAGGCCCTTGCGGTCGTTTTCGAGCAGCGCATGGTGCGCCCAGGTGACCGTGGTGCCCGAGGTCAGGAGCAACAGGGTATTGAGAAGCGGCAGGTGCCAGGGATCGAACGCCTCGATGCCCTTGGGCGGCCAGACGCCGCCGAACAGCGCATCACGCGTGACGTGCACGGGGTCGCCCGGGAACAGCGACGAATTGAAGAAAGCCCAGAACCAGGCCACGAAGAACATCACTTCGGAAGCGATGAACAGGATCATGCCGTAGCGGTGGCTGATCTGCACCACGCGGGTGTGATCGCCCTTGTACTGGGCTTCGCGGATCACGTCCGCCCACCAGCTCGCCATGGTGTAGAGCACGCCGATCACGCCGATGCCGAAAATGATCGGCGCCGCGGCCAGCAGATGATGCATCCAGGTGATCGCGCCGACCGCCATGATGAAGGCAGAAATCGAGCCGACGATCGGCCACGGGCTCGGATCGACGAGGTGGTAGTCGTGGTGCTTGACTTGCGCCGTAGCCATTGCAGTCTCTCCGTTAGCGGTGCCCGCGATAACAGGCACGTGTCGTCTCAAAAATCAAATTCCGCGATCAATAGGATACCAAGGTTACGGCCTGGATTCCCGTGATCAGAAGCTTCCCTTGCGCTTGTCCGGTTCGACCGCCGCTACCGGCTTCGGCGCCGGATCGCGCACGGGATAGAAGGTATAGGACAGCGTGATGGTGTTGAGCCCGTCATTGTCGCTGTCCTTGACCAGGGCAGGATCGACGTAGAACACCACCGGCATCTGGCGGGTTTCGCCGGGCGCCATGGTCTGTTCGGTAAAGCAGAAGCAGTTGATCTTCTGGAAATACGCACCGACCGTGAGCGGCGCCACGTTATAGGCGGCCTGCCCGGTCGTGGTCCGCGCCGACTGGTTGGTGACGGTGTAATAGACGGTGACGACCTGGCCGATCTTGATCTGGATTTCGGTCTGCTCCGGCTCGAACTTCCACGGCAATCCGCCGGCGACGTTGGAATCGAAGCGCACCGCGATGGTGCGTTCCAACGGTGCTGTGGTCGGCGCTGATTCCGCGACCTGGGTGGTGCCGTTGAAGCCGGTGGCGCGGCAGAACCAGTTGTAGAACGGCACCGCCGCATAGGACGCGCCGACCATCAGCACCACGACGAAGCCGCAGATCGCGGCCACCGTCGCGTCGCGCGTCAACCCACGGCGCGAGGCTGCTTTATCGCTCGCGGCCGGCTGCCGCGAGGTCGGCGTGGGTGCTTTTTCCATATCCGTCACACCTCACATCGGCCGTACGAGAACACCCGGTCCCTTGACCATGGTGACCGCGAAAAACAACACGACGAGGACGCCGAGCGCGAGCGCGATGGCGATCGAACGCTGGCGCCGGCTTTTCTGCTGCGCCTCGGTGAGGATGATTCCGTCTGGCTTCTGCTTGTCGTCCATTGCCGCGCCATGCGCCCCCTACCAGATCGACGGTATGAGCGCGTGCACGACGACCTCGAGCAGCAAGGTCGCGAACAACGCAAACAGATACAGGATCGAGAATGCGAAAAGCTTCCGGGTCGCGCGCAGCGCCGCGCTGCCCTGGTGACGCCGGTAGACGTTGATGGCGAGCCCCAGCATGCCGGCACCGAGCACCAGCGAGGTGACGCCATACACCGCGTCGAAATAGCCGAGCGGCCAGGGCGCGAAGGCCACCGCCACCAGCACGATCGTATAGAGCAGGATCTGCAGCCGCGTCGCATCGGGACCGGCGACGACCGGCAGCATCGGCACCCCGGCGCGCTGGTAGTCGTCGTTGCGGAACAGCGCCAGCGCCCAGAAATGCGGCGGGGTCCAGAAGAAGATGATCAGGAACAGCAGCAGTGGCTCGACCGACAGCGAACCGGTCGCCGCCACCCAGGCC
>Ga0210406_10006817_pt1 | contig 11742 bp, 12 predicted proteins | sample IncBWC30MmetaG_FD_155454 | JGI IMG/M metagenome (GOLD analysis project Ga0210406, IMG submission 155454) | Forest soil microbial communities from Barre Woods Harvard Forest LTER site, Petersham, Massachusetts, United States - Inc-BW-C-30-M | ecosystem: Environmental > Terrestrial > Soil >... | reverse complement strand
CCGACAGCAACGCCCGCAGGATCAGCCCCGCGGTCAAGTGGCCGGTGGCGCGCAGATGCTGCACCAGGCCGCTCATGTCATCGCCGCGCGAAAGCGCCGCGATGTTCACCGTCGAACGTTCGCGCGCCTCGCTGGCGATCCGCACCGCGCGATCGGCGCTGAGCCAGTTACGGGCGACAACGAATTGCGCCAGCGTATCGGACAATTTGGCGACCAGCGCGACCCGCGTTGCCGCGGGCAGATCTTCCAGCACCAGCATCGATTCCCGGATCGCGGCGAGATGGCCGTGGCGCTCGACGATGCGGTCCCACGAAAACGGCGGCAGTTCGGCATTGGCGTTTTCGATCAACTCCAGCGCTGCCGATGCGGTTCCGACTTCGGCGATCGCCGCACACACCGAGGGCGGCAGATTGTTGCGGCGCGCGATCGCGCATTGCGTCTCGCATGGGCCGGTCGCGATGAGGTCGACGAGATCGGCGTCGATCAGAAGCGGTGAATGTTCGAGCACCGGAAGCGCCACCGACGGCTGATCCAGTGACAGCGCCTGCACGATGGCGCCCGGCGCCTCGGTGCTGCGCGCAAATACTTCCGCCATGGCCTGGCGCACCAAGGGAGACGGATCGTCGAGCAGCATCAACAGCGCGCCCTCGGCGGCGGCGCGATCCTCCTCGGTCAAATCCGAGATGATCCAGGCCCGCGCCAGAGATCGCGTCGCCTCCGCCCGCTCGCCTGCCGGAGCGCTCCTAACCCAACTAATGAACTGCCGAACGATCATGGTCCTGCCGGCTTACGCAACTTGAGACGACACCGTGACGCGGTGCCACTGTCATACAAAATAAACCACGACGCTTAACAAAGCGTTCACCATAAACGACTGGTTTTATTGACGTTTTGTTAAGGGTGCCAGTTGCCCTGGCGGCCCCGGCCGGGATCAGCTGCTGAACGTGCCGCTGCGATCGCTGAACAGATCGAGTGCCTGCGACGTGTTGGCGCCCGATGCCGGGGTGACCGGTGAGGCGCTGGCCACTGCATCCGACGTCAGCGAGCCGGATTCGCCCCACAATTTATGCACCGCCGGCGAAACCGGTTGTGACCGCTCGCCAGCCTGGAACAGCGAGCGGAAACTGGTATCCCCTGCCGTCGAATTGCCGGCCGACGCCATCGTAACAGGTGCTGCCGTCGCGTTCGGAAACGTCGAGAGATAAGCGGCGCTGTCCATCGGCGCGGTCGCCTGCGCGGCGCTCGCGACGGCTGTCGTGGCCGGGGTATCGCCGACCGCGGCCATCGCGGTGCGTGTCGCTGATGAATTCGCGGCAGCGGCGTAGCGCGATGTCAGTACCGAATAGACTTCAGAGACGCTGCGCGCGCGCCCCGAACTGTCATAGAAGATCGAGCGGTTGGCCGCGGCCGCATTCGGAAACATCCGTGCGCCGGACGCCTGCGGATTGTCCTCGGCATTGTTGATCAGCTTGCCCGCACCGCTGACCCCCATGAAATGCGCCATGTAGAGTTCGCTGTCGGTCGGGCGGCGACCGATCAGGCCGGTGAGCTTGAAACTGTTGGACTGGGTCAGGACGCCGGCCATCGCCGAACTGGCGACAGGATCGTCCCGCAGCTTCATGATCGCGGTTTTCTTGGCGGGATCGCTGACCGAGTAATCGCCGGACGAGGATTTGGTGATGGCGTCGGAATATTGGCCATAGCCGAGCTGCGCGCCGGCTTCCTTCACGGTGCCGAGCCAGGTCTGGCCGATGAATTGAAACAACCCGGCCGCCGACGAGGTCGAGGCCTGAGCCTTCGGATTGAAGTCGGATTCCATTTTCGCGGTGGTCAGCAGATATTGGAAGCTGGTGCCGGTGGTATTGGCAGCCTGCTTGATCGCGCCGGCGATTTGCGCGCGCGACGAGGCGACACCTGCCGTTGCGGTGGCGCTTGAGCTATCGACAGTCATATCCTGGTGCCCCGCTCCCCGCGAAACGCCCGCCCGGCCGATCCGCGCGCCTTTCTCCCAAAAGGGCGCTCATGCCGCAGTCACCCTGCGGCAATCATGGTTAATGGCAGGTTAAGACGGCGCTCCTCGCCGTGGATCAGGGCTGGGCTTCATAATAGCGGGCGACGGCGTCGATTTCTTCCGGCGTCATCTGCCGCGCGATATTGCGCATCTGCTGGCTGATATCGTTGCGCCGCGCGCCCGACGCAAACGCCTGCAATTGCGCCTTGATATAGACGGCCGACTGGCCGCCGAGCCACGGACTGCCGGCCTTGTTGTCGACGTCGCCATGGCAGGCGCCGCAGGGTGCGATATTGCGCATCGGCGCGCCGGTTATCACGATCTGCGGCGCCGGGGCGCTGTCGTTCAACTGGCTCGAGGGCACCCGCGGCAGGAAGGAATAATAGGCCGCGAGATCCAGCATGTCCTGGTTGCTCATGTTCGCGGCAAACGGGCTCATCACCGCATTGACCCGCGCGCCCGCCTTGAAATCGTTCAGCTCCTTGTAGGTCACGGCGGCGTACTGTCCCGCGAGGTTGGGCGAGTTGGCGTCGCTGACGCCCTGCGGTCCGTGGCAGATCGCGCAACGCTGCGCCAAGGTCGCGCCTCGCCCGATCGACACCTGATCCGGATGCGTCAGCATCTCCGATGTCATCACGACATTGGAAGTCTTGAAATCGGGCTGCTGGGTGCCGGACTGCGGCACGGTGCGCGGTACTCCGGCCGCGCTGCAGATGGCGTCCCAGATGCCGCTGATCTTGAGATCGGGCTGAAGCAGGGGCAGCCAGATCAAACCGGCCAGTGCGGCCAGCACGGCGATCGCCGCGGTGATGCCGACGCTGGCGCCGAACCACGGATTGCGCAACGAGAACAGCTTCTGCTCGCTCATCGGCTGGCTCCGACATAGACCGCCGGCACATTGGTTTCCTTCAGTACCAGGAGCTGGGCGATCGGATAGCCGTAATTCGCCACCGTGAGGCCGAACATCAGGGCGAGCCACAGCCCAAAACTGTTCAGCGCCACCGGGATCCGCGTGGGCATATGCACCGGCACGCTGAAATGATAGGCGCCCGCCTCGCTGCGCTGGGCCATCTCGCCCCGGATCAGCACGACGAAAAACAGAACGCCCGACGTCAGCAGGATCAAGCCGCCGACCGCCGACATCGCCACCGAAAAGGCCTGCGGCGAGATCGCGGGATTGGCGTAATCGTAAAACGCCATGCGGCGCGGCATGCCGAGAATACCGACATAGTGCCACGGAAAGGTGGTGACGATCATGCCGATGAACCACAGCCAGAGCTGGGCGCGCATCAGGCCGAAGCTTTCCATCGCCCGGCCGGTCAAATGCGGCCACAGATCATAGGCGATCGCGAAATACATGATCACGATCGCGCCGCCGAAGATCAGATGGAAATGCCCGGTGATCCACTGCGTATTATGGATGCTGGCGTCGAGCTGATAGCTCATGTTGATGATGCCGCCGGCGCCGCCGAAGCCGAGCATGACCAGCGACAACGCGGTGGCAAGCATGATCGGGTTTTGCCAGGGCAACGCCCTCAGCCATCCGAACGCACCGCTGCCGCCGCGCAGGCGGCTGCCGATCTCCGCGGAGGCGGAGATGGTGAATACCGTCAGCAAGGTCGGGAGCGTGACCAGCCCGGTGAACACCGACTGCATGAACTTGAATCCGGCGCCGACTTGCGGGTCGGCAAACAGATGATGCGCGCCGATCGGCATCGCCACCACCACGAACAGGATGAAGGAAATCCGCGCCATGGCGTCGCTGTAGAGCCGTCCGCCGATCGCGCGCGGAAAGATCGTGTAATAGGCGATGTAGGTCGGGATCAGCCAGAAATACACGATCGCATGCAGCGTCCAGGAGAAGAACACGCGGGCAAGCCCGGCATCGATGGTGGACCTGAGTCCAAGCGCCACCGGCAGGATCAGGAAAATGATCTCGAGCGCGGCACCGACCGCAGTCCAGGCCCAGAGATAGGAGCCGGCGACATTGGCGAACATCGCCAGCGGCACCGGCCGGTCCGGGTTCTCGCGCTTCCAGATCGCGAGGTTGATCGACATCAGCGCGACCCATATCCATGAGCCGACCACGACCATCACGACGCCGATATAATAAAAGGGGTTGCCGACCATCGGCGGATAGAACGTGTAGAGCACCGAAGCCAGTCCCATCGAGACCGGGATCATCGCCACCACGGCGCCGACCGCAACCAGTGCAAAACCGGCCCAGGCCCAGCGCGTCCCGACCAGCGGCTTTTCAAGTGCTGCTTCGCTGATGGCGTAGCCAAAACCCATCGCGATCAGGGTCGGAAACACATAGCCCATCACCGAGCCGTGCGCGGTGACCGAGCGATAGTAGAATTCCGGATCGAAATGCCAGGCGTTGAACGGGCTGCGGACGAACATCTGCCAGGCACCCAGCATCAACGCCAGGCCGAACACCGCAAAGGCGAGCCAGAAATGCGCCAGGATCAGCCGCTTGTTAATCAACACAGCTCAGCCTCCGTCGCGACGCCATCATGCTGAGGAAGGTCGACTTGTCGACCACCTTGACCTTGCCCCACATCCCCTGATGCCCGATCCCGCAAAATTCCTGGCACGGCATCACGTGCTCGCCCGGCGCCTTGAACTGCACCGGCAATTCCGAGACATAACCCGGCACCAGCATGGTGTTGATGTTGGTGCCTTCGATCAACAGGCCATGCACCACATCGGCGCTGGTGGCGCGCAGCGTCACCGGCGTCTCTGACGGTACCACGATGCATTGCGGCGTGAAGGAATATTGCTGACCGATCGCGCGCACGGTCACCGAGCCGTCGGCCTCGATCGCGCTGCCGAGATTGCTTTCGATGAATTCGCCGGCGAGATGCAGCGTCTTGGGATCGGCGGTCTCGACATAGCCTTGCGGCATCGTCGCATGTTCGATGCCGATGAAGATCGCCATGCCGACCAGCACGCCGACGACCACGATCGACAAGGTGGCCCATCGCCGCTCGATCCGGGCCGCGACCGCTTCGCCTAGATGAGCATCGCTCTCGGTCGTCATGATCAGGCGCTCCGCGGCAGGAACACCAACAGATAGAACGCAAACCACAACCCGACCACCACCGCGGTTGCTATCCCGGCGACAACGATGGCACCGCCCGGACCGGAGCGGACGATGGCGGCGACGCGTTCGTCTTCGGCGCCTAACGTGGTCGCCTGCGGTGGAGGTGAGTTGATCATGGCATGCCTCAGTTCAGCGTCGCCGAGCGCAGTTGATTGGCCTGCCGCGCCGAAACCGGTTCGCCGCGATTGCCCCAGGAGGTCCGGATGTAGGTCACGACGGCGGCGACCTCGTCGTCGGACAGCCGCTGCGCAAAGGGCGGCATGCCGTAGGGCCGCGGATTTCCGGCCGTGCCCGGCGGGTAGCCGCCGTTGAGCACCATCCGGATGGCGTTAACGGCAGAAACCATCTGGATCGACGGGTTGCCGGCCAACGGCGGATAATGCGGCGGCATGCCGAGACCCGCAGCGCCATGGCAACCGGCGCATTCCCGATCATAGATCGGCTTGCCGAACGAGAGCAGCAGGCTGCTTTCGGCCGAAGGCAGTGGCGCCGCCGGCTTTTCCGGTGATGTGCCCTGCGCGAGGCTCTTGAGATACACGGCCATCGCGCGGGTATCGTCGTCGTTGAGGTATTGCAGGCTGTTATAGACCACTTCCGCCATCGGCCCGTAGACCACGCCGCGACTGGACACGCCGGTGCGCAGCAGGTCGGAAATCTCCTCGATGCTCCAGTCGCCGAGGCCGGCCTCCTTGTTCGAGGTCAGCGACGGCGCGTACCAGTTCTGCATCGGAATCAGCCCGCCCTCGAAGGCCTGCGATTCCGAGCTGCCGCCGAGCGCATTGATGGCGGTGTGGCACATCCCGCAATGACCGAGGCCTTCGACCAGATAGGCGCCGCGATTCCAGTCGGCCGATTTGGTCGGATCGGGCTTGTATTCGCCTTCCCGGAAGAACAGCGTTCGCCATCCAATGATCAGCGAGCGGTTGTTGTAGGGAAACCGCAGATCGTGCGGACGGTTGACCTGCTTCACTGGCGGGACCGAACGCAGATAGGCGAAGATCGCGTCGCTGTCTTCGCGCGTCACCTTGGTGTAGGACGCAAACGGCATCGCCGGGTAAAGCAATCCGCCGTCCGGAAAACGCCCATTGTGCATCGTCGTGAAGAATTGATCCGACGTCCAGGTGCCGATCCCGGTCTCCGCATCGGGCGTGATGTTGGACGTATAAAGCGTGCCGAACGGCGTCTCCATTGGCAGGCCACCGGCAAAGATCTTGCCTTCGCGCGCGGTATGACAGGCGATGCAGTCGCCGGCCCGCGCGAGGTATTCGCCTTTGGCCACCAAAGCGGGATCCGGTTGCGGCAGCTGCTGTGCGATCGCCCCTGTCACGCCGATCGTCAGCCATGAAGCAGCCAGCGCCGAAAGCAGTTTGTTCAAGGCTCGCGACATCACCACGACCCCCTCAATGCGGTTGACTGCCGCACTCAAGCGGCATCGGAAGGCTTCCATGCGGGGCAAAGGAAGGATCGGCCGGCGCCGGTCGCGACGAGAGATAGGCTGCGACCGCCTTCACGTCGTCCTCCGTCAAAAGGCTGGCGACGATTTGCATGCAATCCGGCGCCGCCGCAGTCCGCGTGCCGTAGCGCCATCCCCCGAGTTGGGCACTGATGTAACTGGCGCGCAGGCCTAACAGGCCGGGGATCCCGGGCTCCATGCCGGTGAAGCCTGGATTGTGGCATCCCGAACAAGCCGGGATGCCATGCTGCGGGTCGCCATGCTTCACCAGCGATTCGCCGCGCGCGAGGATTTCGCCACTGACGGTCGGAATCACGGGTGCTGCAAAGGGCGGCCTCAACGAGGCGAAATAGGTGGCGATCTCTTTGAGGTAGGCGTCGGGGAGAAATTCGAGCAGATAGTTCATCGGCGGGTACTTGCGCCGCCCATCACGGAAGGCCACGAGTTGGTTATAGAGATAGCCGGCCGGCTTTCCCGCCAGTCGCGGGAAATAGGCATCGCTGGTGCCCTCACCTTCGGCGCCGTGACACGACGCGCAGGCCAGCACGCGCGCGGCCATCGTATTGGGCGCCTTCTCGGCAGCGCCCGCCGTGGTTCCGGGCGTGACCGCCTGCGCTCGCGCGGCGCTCGATGGCAGCGCGACCAGCATCAAAAACGGCAATAGCAATAGCAATCGAAAACGTAACGGCACCGCAACCGCCCCAGTTCGACGACGTGGAACTTTTCGCACATCGCGCGTAAAGAGGAAAGCACGATGATGAGGCCGCGCGATCCCGACTATCTTATTCGGGCATAAATTGAATCAAATTACATTGCGCTAGATCAATAAACGAACAGGATATTTTGTCGGCATCGAGGACCGATCGGGGCACGCCATAATCCCATCTCGTGTTCGGCAGACAGCGTTATTTCCGGTAAACGGCCTTCGGATCGAACAACCTGTCGGCATCCACGAACGACAATTTTGCGCCGCCCTCGCCGCCGTCGATCTTGCGGTAAAAGCACGAGCGGCGGCCGGTGTGGCAGGCAGCCCCCGTCTGCTCGACGCGAATCCACACTGCGTCCTGATCGCAATCCATCCGCATCTCGACCACGCGCTGGGTGTGACCCGAACTCTCGCCCTTGCGCCACAGCGCCTGGCGCGAGCGGCTGAAATACCAGGCCTCGCCGCTGGCGATGGTCTTGCGCAGGGCTTCACCGTTCATGTGGGCGACCATCAGCACGTCGCCGGTCGTAACGTCAGTCGCCACGCAGGTGACGAGACCTGACGCGTCGAATTTGGGCTGAAACGCCAGCCCTTCCTCGATGTCGTGGTTGTGGGCGGATGTGGACACTGACAGACCCTCGTTTAACTCGATCGAGGGGCGGTTAGCGGTTCGACCCTCGCACCATCGACAGGAAGCGCCCCTGCTCGGCCGGATTGTCGCGGAACATGCCGGTAAAGCGGCTGGTGAACGTGACCGCGCCATGCTTGGCGACGCCACGCACCGACATGCAGGTATGCTCCGCCTCGATCATCACGGCAACGCCGCGGGGCTTGAGAATTTCATCGATCGCCGCGGCGATCTGCGCGGTAAGATGTTCCTGGGTCTGCAGACGGCGTGCGAAAATATCGGTCAGCCGCGCCAGCTTGGACAATCCGACCACGCGCTCCACCGGCGTATAGGCGATATGCGCCTTGCCGTAGAATGGCATCATGTGATGCTCGCATTGCGAGGTGAATTCGATGTCGCGGATCAGCACGAAATCGTCATAGCCCGCGGTCTCGCCGAAGGTACGGTCGAGCACTTCGGCCGGACATTGATGATAGCCCTGATAGAGTTCGTCGAAGGCTTCGACCACGCGGCGCGGGGTGTCGAGCAGGCCCTCACGCCCCGCGTTCTCGCCGATGTAATTCAGCAAGACATGTACGGCCTGCTCCGCCTCGGCGCGTGACGGGCGCGGCTGGTCCGCGCGCACAGCAGCGGCGAGAAATTCGGCGGGGTCCAGTTCCGCGGGACGCATGTCCTGCGTCTTCGAGGCCGGGGCTTTCGAATCCGAAGGCTTCAAGTCAGAAGGCTTGGCGTCGGCGGGCTGGTTGGGGCGGAGGGGTTTGATCAATGCGTCCATGTCTACTCCGTTCGACCGGTCTTTCGGACCGGAGTGTCACCGGCAGACGGGGCGGCTTGCCGCCGGACGCCTGAGTCACGATGTTAACACCACGGCGGCCGGTTTGGTTTCTATTGTGGGCCGCCGGGCCAATAGACGGGCTGTTTTTCCGTCAGTACCGCCCATATATAAGGCTCAACACGGCGCTCGCCAAGGGTGATCGCGCTGCAGGCCCGAGAGCCCAATCCTATGCTGAATGACATCTACAACAAGCGGATCATCGAACTGGCCGGCAATATTCCCCGGCTCGGACGGCTGGATAGGCCCGATGCCAGCGCGACGGCGCATTCCAAGCTGTGCGGGTCGACCGTCAAGATCGACCTCCGAATGGATGGGCCGGTAGTTACCGACTTCGCCCATGATGTGAAGGCCTGCGCGCTCGGCCAGGCCTCCTCGTCGATCATGGCCAGCCACGTGGTCGGCTCGACCGCGGGCGAATTGCGCGAACTGCGCGAGACCGTCCGCAAGATGCTGAAGGAAAACGGCAGCCCCCCGCAAGGTAAATGGGCCGACATCGCCCTGCTCGAGCCGGTGCGCGACTACAAGGCAAGGCACGCCTCGACGATGCTGACCTTCGATGCCGTGGTCGATGCGATCGGCCAGATCGAAGCGAAGGCGGCCGACAAGACCAAGCAGCCGATTGAGGCGCGGGGTTAAGCTTACGTGATTGCGCTGCCTGCGTCGCGCATCCGGACGTCATCCTGAAGGAGCGGCCAGTTGGCCGCGTCTCGAAGGATGCGCCACATATCTTGAAGCATGGTTCGAGACGCCGCTTCGCGGCTCCTCACCATGAGGAAGGCTATTCGCCGCTACTTCGCCGGCGTCGCGACGGTGCCCGCGGGTACCAGCACCTCCGCCGTCTTGGTCGACTTCTCCGGCATCGCTGTTTCCTTCGGCGCGGACGCCTCGGCCTGCAAGGCGCGGGTGACAAAACGATCCTGCACGGGCTTGACCACGAGTTCGGCCACCGGTGCCGTGCTGTCGGGCTTGGTCCGGGGCAACACTTCGGCCACCGCATCCGTGGTGACGAGATTGGTCAGCCGCAATTCGTCGCGCGACAATTCGTGAAGGTCTTCCCACGGCGGCACGTTCAGCGACAACGACAGCAGATCGCCGGCGCCACCCATGTCGAAAGTATATTTGGCGAGACGGCCGACGTCGCGTTCGACGATCATCAGATCCTGCGCGCTGTAGCTCGCCGCCCTGGCGTCGTCGGCGCGATCCCCCATCCAGATCTGATGCACCCGGACATGCGCGCCGTCAGGCACGTAGCGTGTCTTGCCCGACAGCAGCAGGAACACGCACATCGACTCGCAATAGGCATCGGGAACGACGCTGGCCTGATCGCCGGGTGCGGTATGGTCCTCAACGGTGACGCCGACGGTCGTTGCCAGACCGAGATTGCGCCAGCGCCGGCCGAGCGCGATGGCGTCGTTGACCGAACCGCCGCTGGAATCCAGCACAACGGTCGCGCCATCGAGACGGCGTCCCCGCGCGAACGCGTCGAAATCAGCAGGACTCTCGCCGGTAACGATACCGACCGCGCTGACCCAGCCGCGGCAATTGGGTTCGCACGCCACCCAGCTAAACCGCATCGGCAACTTCCGCTCTTCCAGCGTCGGGCCGGCGTGTGCGGAATTGCCGAGCGTGATGGTCGCGCCGGACAAAGCGATGCAAAGGGCGGCGGCGCCGACTAGCGCCAAGCCGCGAAGATTAAGCGACCTCACGAACTTCAATTTGGTTCCTTCCCGCACGCCCCGATACGGGCAGTGGCAATGGCCCCAGTTTAACGCCACATGATTCTGTCATAGTGGCGTTATGAAAACGGTAACCTTGCGATTCCGCCTCGTCCATAGGACCTTTGCTGCAGTGCGACCTAGAGCATGCGATATTTGTCGGATTGTGGCGCAAATGCCAACACGCGCAGGTTCCATGCATGGGAACCGCGCATTGGCCTGCGTATGATTGCGGCACGTCGCCCATGAAGCATCCATCCTCCCATATCTGCCCCGCTTGCGCCGGCACCTTACAGCGCCTGCCCCGCAACGCCGGGCGCGCCCTGATCTGGATATACCGGCATACGCTGTCGCCGCTGGTCGGTTACAACTGCCGGCATCTGCCGACCTGTTCGGTCTATGGCGATGAGGCGATCGAGCGCTTCGGCTTGTGGGCCGGCGGATGGATGACCCTGGCGCGGCTGTTGCGCTGTCAGCCCTGGGGCACATCGGGAATCGACAACGTGCCGTTGACCCGGCCGATCGGCGCGCGATGGTATCTGCCGTGGCGGTACGGGCGCTGGCGCGGCGTCAACGCACCCTAGGCAGCGCGTGCCAATTGGCAGCGCGCGGCGCGCTGCAGCGCTTTCACGCGAAACTCCGGATCATGCTCTAGCGCCCGAACCAGAAAAACCCTCTGGGTATCTCGACCGGCGGCAGCGGACGCGGCTTTTTGGGCCGCGGCGGTTTCGGCTGCAGCGGCGGCTCGACCGGCGCCGCTGACGACGTGGTGTCGACGTTCCCGGTGCCATCAGACGGCAGCCTGACCGAGAGCAGCAGGTTTGATTCAAACGAGCGCCAGCGATAGCCGATGCCGAAATCCATCGGCTGGCTGCGCCGGAACAGTTCCGCATAGGCCGGCTGATAGCGGCCGGGGAATTCGTCGATTGGCCCGGCATAGCGGCCGAACGGAAAGAACCGCCATTTCCTCGGATCATAATCGGCCAGCGGAATGCCGGAATCGTCCTGAATGATGGTAGCGCTGTCGGCGAGCAGGAAGTCGCGCACGACCGTGAAATTGCCGGCATGCAACAGATAGGACGCGCTCTTGATCAGGCTGTTGCCGGGCGCCAGCGTCGCGCAAAATTTCAGGAATCCGCTGGCCCGGACACCGCTGTTGGAGAGATCGGTACTGAAGAAATACAGCGTCTTTTCGACGCCGTCGTCGCCGGCGAAGGTGATCCGGACACCGCGCGTGGCGTTCCTGCCGGCATCCTCGTTGGAAAAATGCACCGCGCCCTTGTCGTCG
>Ga0210406_10006816_pt1 | contig 11742 bp, 7 predicted proteins | sample IncBWC30MmetaG_FD_155454 | JGI IMG/M metagenome (GOLD analysis project Ga0210406, IMG submission 155454) | Forest soil microbial communities from Barre Woods Harvard Forest LTER site, Petersham, Massachusetts, United States - Inc-BW-C-30-M | ecosystem: Environmental > Terrestrial > Soil >... | reverse complement strand
AACAGGCCCACCGGGCCGTGAATCGCCGTCTCGGCATCCTTCCGGCGCAACAGCCCGGGACGAGGATAGGCCTCCTGCAATTTCACGGCATATTCGTCGAGCTTGCGCGCATCGGCGGAGCCGAGCAACGCATCATCGATGATGGCAACGTCTTTCACGCCACGCACCGTGCGCTCGAAGACGAAACCGTCGCCTTCGGCAAAGCGACCGCTCCACCCGCGCTCGACCTCGTCGGCCAGCGCATCGAGCCGCCGGGCGATGTAATCTGCCGCGGCGTTCGCCGTTTCCGCATTGCCGACGACGTTGGGACTGAGCACGCCGGCTATCGCCGCCTGCTCGATCACCTTGCGGTTGTAGCGGCTGTGCAGATTGTTGAGGGTCGAGCGAATGACACGGGCGTCTTCCACCATCGCCTGCAGGTCGCGGCCCGAACGCTCTTCGCCCGAGGCCAGCCTGAAGACGCAATCTTCGAGGCCGGTTGCGATCAGATAGTCCTCCAGCGCGCGCTCGTCCTTGAGGTATTGTTCGGATTTGCCGCGCGTGACCTTGTAGAGCGGCGGCTGTGCAATATAGAGATGGCCTGCCTCGATCAATTGCGGCATCTGGCGAAAGAAGAACGTCAACAGCAGCGTGCGGATATGCGCACCGTCGACGTCGGCGTCGGTCATCACTATGATCTTGTGATAACGCAGCTTCGACAGGTCGAAATCGTCACGGCCGATGCCGGTGCCAAGCGCCGTGATCAGCGTGCCGATCTGCTCGGAGCTCAGCATCTTGTCGAAGCGGGCACGCTCGACGTTGAGAATCTTGCCGCGTAGCGGCAGCACCGCCTGGAATTCGCGGTTACGCCCCTGCTTTGCGCTGCCGCCGGCGCTGTCGCCCTCGACGATGAACAGTTCGGATTTGGCGGGATCGCGCTCCTGGCAGTCGGCGAGTTTGCCGGGCAGCGAGGCGACGTCGAGTGCGCCCTTGCGCCGCGTCAGTTCGCGCGCTTTACGGGCGGCTTCGCGCGCCGCGGCGGCCTCCACGACCTTGCCGACGATGATCTTGGCTTCGGATGGATGTTCCTCGAACCAGGCTGCAAGCGCCTCGTTGATGACGTTCTCGACGACGGGGCGCACTTCCGAGGAAACCAGCTTGTCCTTGGTCTGCGAGGAAAACTTCGGATCGGGGACCTTTACCGAAAGCACGGCGGTCAGGCCCTCGCGGCAGTCGTCGCCGGTCAGCGCGATCTTTTCACGCTTGGCCATGGCATCGGCATAGAAGTTGACCTGACGGGTCAGCGCACCGCGGAAGCCGGCGAGATGAGTGCCGCCGTCACGCTGCGGAATGTTGTTGGTGAAGCACAGCACATTTTCGTGGTAGCTGTCGTTCCACCACAGCGCGGCCTCGACGCCGATCCCGTTCATCTCGGCATTGACCATGATCGGCGCGGGCACCATCGCCTTCTTGTTGCGGTCGAGATACTTCACGAATTCCTCGACGCCGCCCTGGTAGTGCATTTCCTCCCGCTTCTCGACCGCGTGCCGCATATCGGACAAAATGATATTGACACCGGAATTCAGGAAGGCGAGTTCGCGCAGGCGATGCTCGAGGGTTGCAAAATCATACTCGACGTTGGTGAACGTCTCCTTGGACGCGAGGAACGTCACCTCGGTGCCGCGCTTGCCATTGGCATCGCCGACGACCTTCAGCGGCGCAACCGCGTCGCCATGGGCGAACTCGATGAAATGCTCCTTGCCGTCGCGCCAGACCTTGAGCTGCAATTTGCTCGACAGCGCGTTGACGACGGAGACGCCCACGCCGTGCAATCCACCAGACACCTTGTAGGAATTTTGGTCGAATTTTCCGCCCGCGTGCAGCTGGGTCATGATGACCTCGGCTGCGGAAATGCCTTCGCCCTTATGAATATCAACGGGAATTCCGCGGCCGTCGTCGCGCACGGTGACGGAGCCGTCGGCGTTGAGAACAACCTCAACCGAGGTCGCAAACCCTGCAAGAGCCTCGTCGACGGCGTTGTCGACGACCTCGTAGACCATGTGGTGCAGGCCGCTGCCGTCGTCGGTGTCGCCGATATACATGCCGGGCCGCTTGCGGACAGCGTCGAGCCCCTTCAAAACCCTGATCGATTCCGCTCCATATTCGACAGGAATGGAACGCTCCGTTTCGGCGATCGAATGCCGCGCAGGTTCTGTCATGTGAAGCCTTTGAGGATGCCTTCGAATCAGCGACGCGAGAAGTCTGCCGATTGCGCTATTTCTGCCATGAAAGACCGATTGCGCCTAGCGCAAAGTCTTGGTCAACAAGTACCTGATTAGATAGGATTTTTTGGCAGTTTTTCAAGGTCGCCAGATGCCATTTCGGCGGCCTCGAAAAAGCGCGATTCGCGTTGCGAATTTTGGCCCCGAGAGCCGTGTTGCAAGGCGCTGTTTTCGCGCCTCGGCGCAGACCTGCTAAAGAAAGCCCCGAGTGCCGGTACCGCTGCTGGTCTGATTTCGACCTCCACTGGGCCGGTGGATTTTTCATGATGCGCGCCGTGCGTTCGGCGGCGCGTGGATCAACCTGATTGTCGCAGCCCTCGGATCGATATCGGCCGGATATTGATGGTCTTCGAGCCGTCGCCGTAACGCTGGTCGTGTTCTTTCACGCTTTCCCGCAAGCCGTACCGGGCGGCTTCATCGGCGTCGACGTTTTCTTCGTGATTTCCGGATTTTTGATCACCAGCATCGTCGTGCGCGAGCTTGGTCAAAAGCGGTTCAGCCTGCTCGGCTTTTACACCAGGCGGATCAGGCGGATTTTCCCGGCGCTTATTGCGGTGCTTCTGGCAGTGCTGCTGCTCGGCTGGCTCTGGATGCTGCCGGCGGCCTATGCGCAATTGAGCGCCGACGTCTTTGCCAGCGCGGCGTTTTTCGCCAACATCGCGCTGATGCTGCAGTCGGGATATTTCGACATCGAGTCCAGCAAGAAGCCGCTTTTGCATCTGTGGTCGCTCGGTATCGAGGAACAGTTTTATCTGTTCTGGCCGCTGGTCCTGATATTGGCGCGGCGATTCCGGCTGAGCTTTTTTGCCGTGGCCGCGGTTATCGGCGTCGCGTCGTTTGTATTCAACGTGGTGTTGATCGGTTTTGACCCCGTAGCCACCTTCTATCTGCCGTTCACCCGCGCGTGGGAATTGCTGGCCGGCGGCGCGCTGGCCTGCGGCTTCAGCCGTCTGTCTCAAACCGACGCCGCCGGCAACTGGCGCGCCGCCGCGGGCTTCCTGCTGATTGCCGCATCGGCCGCGCTTCTCGATTCAAAGAGCGCGTTTCCGGGATGGCGGGCAATATTTCCGGTTCTGGGCAGCGTGCTGCTGTTATCGGCGCCGACGGCTTGGGGCTGCCGGCATATCCTGTCCGGCAAAGCCTTCGTCGGAATCGGATTGATCAGCTATCCGCTCTATCTCTGGCATTGGCCGCTACTGGTATTTTTCGGAATTATCAAATTTGCCCCTCTCACCCTGATCGACCGCGGGCTCGTCGTAGCTCTGAGTTTCGCGCTGGCGTGGTTGACCTATCGCGCCATTGAAATTCCGTTTCGATTTGGCCGTCCGGCCCTGCCCAGGGTTGTGGCGCTGTGTTCGGGCATGGCTGCGGTCGCCGGCGCCGGCGCCGTCATCGTGGAGGGACGCGGGTTCGACTTCAGGCTGCCGGTGGAAATTCGCGAGATGACGGATGTGCGCACCGATTCGTCGAACTGGCGCGTTCACGAATGTCTGCTCGACCTGAGCCGGGAAACAACTTTTGCCGAAAGTTGCGTCGACAAGGGTCGGCGGCCACTCGTATTCGTCTGGGGCGATTCGACGGCGGGTGCGTTGTTGCCGGGGCTGCGCATGGCGCAACAAACCAACGACTTCGGTATCGCCCAGTTTACCTCGAGCTCATGCGTTCCCGCGCTCCACATCGATGTTGCCGGCGTTCCCAATTGCCGCGCGATCAACGACAAGGTCCTGTCGATCGCCCGCGACCTGCAGCCCGAATTTGTCGTGCTGCACAGCACATGGGACGGATATCTGGACGGCGTCGCTGACACCGTGACCGCCCTGAAGCGTGAGACCAAGGCCAGAGTCATCGTGCTCGGTTCCGTGCCATGGTGGAAGCGCGGCCTGCCGAACGAAGTGCTGCGTTATTTCATGCTGCATCATCGCCTGATCCCGCAGCGCTCCGATCGTGCCGCGGCCGATTCATCCGCAGCCCGATTGCGCGAAAAGCTGGTGCCGCTCGGCGCCGAGTTCATCTCGGTTTGGGATACGATGTGCAACGCCGATGGCTGTTTGACCCGCACCGGCGACACTGCCAGGGATATTACCGCGAGCGATCAGGTCCACCTGACCGAAAAGGGGTCGGTGTTTCTGGTGCAATCCATCATCGGAAGAGTTCTTCACGGACAAAGCCGGCAATCGTCGAACGGGTCGCTTGCGCAATAGCGATCAGAAGCGCCCCCTGATCTGCCCGGATTCCACGTCGAATAGCTGCCCCGCTGCCCCGACGCCCTCAAAGGCTGCCGGGTCGGCCCCGGTCATCCAGACCTGCGCACCAAGCCTTGAGAGCTCATCGAACAGCGCCTTTCGCCGGCGGGGATCGAGATGGGCGACGACCTCGTCCAGCAACAGCAACGGCGTGATGCCTGTCATCTCCGCGACCAGATTGGCGTGCGCCAGCACGAGGCCGATCAGGAGCGCCTTCTGTTCGCCTGTCGAGGCATCGCGGGCCGGCACGTTTTTCGGCGCATAAACCACCTGCAGATCGGTGAGATGCGGACCGTCCAGCGTTCGTCCGGCGATGGCGTCGCGCGCGCGGTTATCGCGAAGTATCTCCCGGTAACGATCCTCCACCGCGGTTGCAGGTTCCGACATCAGCGCATTTTCCATCCAGCCGTCGAGCATGATCTGCGCCGAAGGAAACGACGATGCCTCACCACGGGCGCGCAGCGTGCTTGCGAGCTTCGCTGCCGTCTGGCCGCGCATCGCCGCTACGGCTACGGCCAGTTCTGCCGTCTCGCGCTCGATGGCGTCGCACCAATGGTCGTCGTAATTGCGCACCTCGAGGAGGCGGTTGCGCGAACGCAATGAACGGTCGAGCGCCGACACCCGTGCCGAGTGCTCGCTGTCGATCGCCAGAACCAGGCGATCGAAAAACCGCCGACGTTCCGAAGCCGGCCCCAGAAACAATCCGTCCATGGCCGGCGTGAGCCACACCATTCGCAGGTGATCGCCGAAGGCGGCTGCCGAATTCACCGGCTCGCGGTCGACGCGGCAGCGACGGCTCGTGGCGGAAACCTCAGCGCCGGAAGCCTCGATGCCGGTACCAAGCGTCGCCAGCCCCAGCGCTCCCTCGATTTCGGCGGAAACCGCCCACGAACCATCGCCCTGATTGTCCGCGACATCCTCAAGCGTGGCGCGGCGAAGACCGCGCCCCGGAGACAGAAACGAGACGGCCTCGATGCAATTGGTCTTTCCGGCGCCGTTCGGGCCGACCAGCACGACCGACTGCGCCGGCGTCTCGATGCTAGCCGCGCGGTAGTTGCGGAAGTGGGTGAGGGTGAGGCGATGTATCCGGGAGATGGTCATGCCAATGCGTCATTACCGGCCTTGACCATTTTGCGCCGATTTGAACAGTTGCAACGGCCGGCTGGCGAGAAAAATAAAGCCGACAGGTCATGTGGTTTGATGGATTGCCGGGTCAAGCCCGGCAACGACAGTCACACCCGCATCGGCATCAGCACGTAGAGCGCGCCCCTGGAATCCCTGTCCTGTACCAGGGTGGGCGAACCGGGATCGGCCAGCTTGAGAATCGCAACCTCGCCCTCGATCTGGGCGGCGATATCGAGCAGGTAACGCGAGTTGAATCCGATATCGAGGGGATCGGCGGCATATTCAACCTCAAGCTCCTCGGTAGCCGACCCCGAATCCGGGTTGGTGACCGAGAGCACCAGCTTTCCGGCCGAAAGCGCCAGCTTCACCGCGCGGCCGCGCTCGCTCGAGATCGTCGAGACGCGATCGACGGCGGCCTCGAAATCCTTCTTGTCGACGACAAGTTCCTTGTCGTTGTTTTGCGGGATGACGCGGCCATAGTCCGGAAAGGTGCCGTCGATCAGCTTCGAAGTCAGCACCACATTGCCGATGCTGAAACGAATCTTGCCCTGCGAGAGTTCGATTTTGATCTCCGCTTCACTGTCCTCGATCAGGCGCTGCACCTCGCCCACGGTCTTGCGCGGCACGATCACGCCCGGCATACCGACGGCGCCCTTGGGCAGCGGCAGTTCGATCTGGGCCAGGCGGTGGCCGTCGGTCGCCACCGCACGCAACGTTGCGGCCTTCGGACTGCCGGCCGAATGCAGGTAAATGCCGTTCAGATAGTAGCGCGTCTCCTCGGTCGAGATCGCAAACTGCGTGCGGTCGATCAGCCGCTTCATATCCGCCGCCGCGAGCGTGAACGAGTGCGTCATGTCACCCGCGGCAAGATCGGGAAAATCGTTTTCCGGCAGCGTCTGCAGCGTGAAGCGCGAGCGGCCGGCGCGGATCGCCAGTACCGCGCGGTCGCCATCGCCTTCGAGGACGATCTGCGAGCCTTCGGGCAACTTGCGCACGATATCGTAAAACATGTGCGCCGGCACGGTCGTCGAACCGGCGGTCGCGGTCTCCGCAGCAAGCGTCTCGATCACCTCCAGGTCGAGGTCGGTCGCCTTCAATGACAACTGCGCGTTTTCGGCGCGGACCAGAACGTTGCCGAGGATCGGAATGGTGTTGCGGCGCTCGACCACGCGGTGGACGTGGCCCAGCGATTTCAAGAGTTGCGCGCGTTCGACGGTAACCTTCATTGCAATACCCGCCCGATCCTCAAGGTGGAAAAAGCCGAGCGGCAACCGAAGGCGCGCCGCGGCGTCCGAACCCGAAGGCCGATCAAAGCTGTCGTTTGACCAAGCCTTTGGGGGGACCCCAAGGTGGCGCGGATGGGACGCAAGCGCAAGGGATGCCTCGCGCCGTTCCCCACGTTTTGGCCCGGCCGGGCGCCAAGGTCCGGCGCTTCCCCTCCCATCCCTGCGCGAGGGAATGACGACCGGGCGGGATCGGCGGCTACTCGTTCTGCAGCTGCCGTTTCAGGGATTCAACCTCTTCGGAAAGCGCCACATCCCTGGCAACCAGCGCTTCGATCTTGCGCACCGCGTGCAAGACCGTGGTGTGGTCGCGGCCGCCAAACCGGCGGCCGATTTCCGGCAGCGAGCGCAATGTCAGGGTCTTGGCCAGATACATCGCCACCTGGCGCGGGCGGACGACGTTGGCGGTGCGGCGCGACGACAACAGGTCGGAACGGCTCACATTGTATTGCCGGGCCACCACGCGCTGGATGTCCTCGATCTTGATCCGTTTGGGTTCCTGCGGACGGATCAGGTCGCGCACCTCGCGCTCGGCCATTTCGAGCGTCACCGGTTGCGCATTGAGCTTGCTGTGCGCCAGCAGACGATTGATGGCACCTTCGAGATCGCGGCCATTGTGGGTGATCGCGCGGGCAAGATATTCCAACACCTGCTCCGGCACATCGAAGCTTGCATGGTGCGCCCTCGCGGCGGCGACGCGCGACTTGAGAATGCCGAGCCGCAATTCTTCGCCAAGTGAGCCCATCTCCACGACGAGACCGCCGGCAAGCCGCGAACGAACGCGGTCATCGAGGCTCTCAAGGTCGGATGGCGGGCGGTCGGCCGCAATCACCACCTGACGGCCGGCATCGATCAGCGCGTTCAGCGTGTGACAAAACTCGGCCTGGGTCGACTTGCCCTGCAGGAATTGCAGATCGTCGATGACGAGCACGTCAATGCCCCGCAGCGCCTCCTTGAACGCAAGGGCCGTTTGGGTCTTCAACGCCGCAACAAATCCGTACATGAACTTCTCGGCGGTGAGATAGAGCACCTTGCGCTCGCTGACCGAATTGCCGGCCCAGGTGACCGCCTGAAGCAGGTGGGTTTTGCCGAGCCCGACGCCGGCATGAATATAAAGAGGATTGAACATCACGTGATCGCCGCGCCGGCCCTCCGCGACCTGACGCGCAGCCGCATGGGCCAACGTATTGGAACGCCCGATGACGAAGCTTCCGAATGTGAGACGCGGATCGAGCGGGGAGCCGCCCAGCGCATCATGGCTGGCGGAAACCGGCGCAATGGCTGTTGCGCGCAATTCCGGGGCGGGACGTCCGTCCGGCCGTTCGATGCGACGCACGTCGAGCGGCGCGCTTGCCTCCTTGGCCGGCACCGTGGAGCGCATGGCCGTGCGCACGGTAAGATCAATCCGATGGACCTCCGGCATTTCGGCCTGCCAGCACGAAAGAACGCGCTCGGCGTAATGAGCCTGAATCCAGCTCTTGAGGAACCGCGTGGGAACGGAAAGGTGGACGCTTTCGTCCTGGACACCTTCCAGATCCATTCTGGCAAACCAGCTCGTGTAGACATCTTCCCCCACGCTCGAACGCAACCTGCCTTTCACGCGCGACCAACGATCCTGTTCGGTATTTGTCATTGCTGGACTTCTCTCAAGGAGTTTAATTGACGGTGAAACAGCCGTGCCGGTGTCCCGCACGAAGCTGGCCTCGAACGAAGCTTCCTGATTTTCAGGCCATGGCTCGGCCGTTCGGCGGAACGCCGTCGGGCAGATCATCGGCTGTTGGAGGGAAGCGTTCGCGAGGCTAGCGCGTACTCGACGGTCTATCCGGAGCTCGCGCGGGAGGCCGCGTGCAGGCGGTCTCCAAAACGGAGAGTGCGCCTTCGACTGAAAATGGCTTAAGGTTGAAATTCCGGATGATTATTTCGTAAGACATACGACCTCCCCCTCTCGCCGTGCGACCACGGCAAGTCGTCATTCCAAGTCTATCCAAATTCGATCGGCGACGACTGAAACTCAGCTAGTCCAATCGCTATGCCCTTCGCTCCGCCCGCTTAAGTACTGACCCCGCTCACATGTAACGCTTCGCTGCTGTCGGTAAAGCCTGCCTCGTATCTCTCTTATCTTACACAACCAGGACGGTAACGCCCTTTGAGAAATTTCGACACCAAACTCCATCACCCATATCGCTATGAGTCTGCATCCGACAATCGCTTGGAAAGCGTCGCCAACGCGCACACCGCCGCCGATTTACGCGCCCGCCCCGATCCTCAATCCGCGCTGGTCTAAAGAGCCGTGGGCGCTGCGAACGATCTAACAGTTACATTATGCCCTATTTCCCGCAACGAAAATGATTCACCTCGGGTGCCGACAAAAACCACTTGGAGTGCACTGACTCTACCCGCCCGCTTCGTGCCAAGCTGCAAGGTTTTGAATCTGTGCGAAGATTCGAGACGTTCGGGCAGTGTCACATTTCTAGCGCGTGCCCAAAATAAATTCATAAATTGTTTACGTTCGACCGAGGCGAGAGCGAATTTTTCAACAACTCATAGCCGCTATGCCGATAAGTGACTACGCAAACGCGTTTTTTTTTGCTCGTCGAAATAGGGTAACCCACGACACCCTTCTTTGCCGAAACGCAATCGTATTTGTTTTTCCGAAATCAATCGCCGATCGATCGCCGCCAACGACGCCCGTTACTCGCCGCAGCTTGCGTCAATCTCCCATCATTGTGTCCTTGACGACACGACGCGTCGAAAATCCGAAAATTGCCAGCCGCAAAATTTGCGGGCGCAAAAAATAAAAAGCCCGGCATGGCCGGGCTCTTGCCGAATTTTTTTTCGATCAGCTTATTTCGCGAGCTTTGCGATTTGATGCGACAACCGCGAAACCTTTCGGCTGGCATTGTTCTTGTGAATGATGTTGCGCTGCGCCGCCTTCATCAGTTCAGGCTCAGCACGCGCCATCGCCTTGAGGGCCCCATCACGGTCGCCGCGCTGGATCGCTTCCTCGACGGATCGCACCGAACTACGCATCTGGGTCCGGCGCGACTTATTGATGACAGTGCGGCGGGCGATCTTTCGCGTGGCCTTCCTGGCGGAAGTGGTGTTGGCCATATTCTCAAAATCCTTCGACAGTATCCGATCGCGAACCGGGCGCGAGCGTGCGGCGGAACGCCTTGATCGACGCTGATATGTTTTCGAATTTGTTCTCTTGAAAATGCCGCTGCCGGAGCATTTTGCTCGCATGCGGCCAAGCTCAAAGAACAGCGGCGGCGGGATTGCACCCGCCGCCATTGGTGGTCTTATAGAGGGCGGGCCACGCACCGTCAACGGCTTGCGACCCTCTATCCATGCGATGGAGCGGCCACCGAGAGGGCAGATAAGGTGCTGATGAGGTTGAATTTCCGGGATTCCACCGTTAATGGCTGGTTGCCCCATGGCGTTTTCGAGCAAAATGTAGCGCGGTCGATGTGACGAAAACGCGTCATGGCATGAGATTGGAGCCTGGGTGCTGATTGGCGCAGAACCCGAGGCTTGAGACCCACGACAGGCAATTGGGTGAGACATGATCCGCGGTTTTTTCCGCCTTGTGGGACTTCTGCTGCTGGCCGGCGGGTTCATCTTCATGGTCTACGACGGGGCGCGGTTTGTCGCCGACAATACGTTGCGCTTCACGCGGTTCGGCCAATTCTGGAACGACATCCACCAGTCGAGCCAGCAGGCCTTCCGCATCTGGGTCGAAGGCATTTCGCCGTGGCTCTGGAACGACGTCGTGCGGATCTTGCTGGACCAGCCCGCCTTCGCCGTCATGGGCGTCGCGGGAATCCTGCTCATGCTGCTGTTCCGGCCGCGCAAGCCGCTGATCGGCTATTCCAGGAACTGACGCGATATCCCGGTTCCGGTCACTTGCCTGACACTCGCGTAACGGGACTGCCGGAATCCGCGTAAGCTCCCTATATTAAAGACACGCACTGCCGTCAGGTCCAACGCGTTCCACACGGAGGGTACCCATGTTGTTCATGCGCAAGACCACCACGCTGCCAAGCGCCGCCGAGGCGCTGCCCGGCCGCTCAGCTCCGATTCCGACTGCTACCAAGCATTTCGTCAATGGCCATCAATTGCAGCCGCCTTATCCGGCTGGCCTCGAGCAGGCTGTTTTCGGATTGGGCTGCTTCTGGGGCGCAGAGCGCAAATTTTGGGAGCTTGGTGATGGCGTGTTCACGACCGCGGTTGGGTACGCGGGCGGCCACACCAGCAATCCTACCTATGAGGAGGTTTGTTCAGGCCGCACCGGCCACACCGAGGTGGTGCTTGTGGTGTTCGATCCAAAAAAGATTTCCTATGATCGGCTCTTGAAGACGTTCTGGGAGAGCCACAACCCGACGCAGGGCATGCGGCAAGGCAACGATGTCGGCACCCAGTATCGCTCGGCGATCTACACCTTCAACGACGCCCAACGCAAAGCCGCCGAAGCTTCCAAGGCTGCGTATCAGAAAGCGCTGACGGCAAAAGGTCTCTCCACCATCACCACCGAGATCGTGCCTGCCGGCGAATTCTATTTCGCCGAAGACTATCATCAGCAATATCTGGCCAAGAATCCGGCTGGCTATTGCGGGCTCGGCGGCACCGGCGTGTCGTGTCCGATTGGCGCCGGCGTTACCGCCTGATCAACCTGTGGATGTGGGAGGCCGACTTTCGGCTCCCGCATCGAATTGCAGGGAACCGGGCAAAAACGATTTGTTAACCATAATGGGTGCAAGAGTCTGGCTTCCCGCTTTCAGAGGATGGCCAGGTGCGGGTTGCGCGCGCGTTTCGACTTCCCATCATTGCCGC
>Ga0210406_10006815_pt1 | contig 11744 bp, 8 predicted proteins | sample IncBWC30MmetaG_FD_155454 | JGI IMG/M metagenome (GOLD analysis project Ga0210406, IMG submission 155454) | Forest soil microbial communities from Barre Woods Harvard Forest LTER site, Petersham, Massachusetts, United States - Inc-BW-C-30-M | ecosystem: Environmental > Terrestrial > Soil >... | reverse complement strand
CTAGGATTTCAAACTCCAGCGAGTAAACTCCAAGCAAGTGTTGCGTCGACCGTCTGAACCGGCACGACCTATTAATTCAAACTTATCGGGCACTACTGCGTCTGGATTTTTTTAGCTCTGACGTCGGTGCACCGCTGCAGCCTAATCTCATCCATGCCTCCGACGATGTGCCCGAGCAGTGGACCGTAGGACCGATGGAGAAGGAAGGGCTGACGGTGAACGCGAAGGCGCGCCACGATTCGCAGGCCTGCGGAGAGGCCGGTGCCGTCCGGCGAGGCAGCGGGCAGTTCGTGCCTGTGGCCTGCAATGGCGAGGTCTATCACGGTGTGGCCGACCGCTGGCCGGAGGCTGTGGATGTGGCAGCGCATTCTCGCTATGGCAAAGCGTTTGCGAATGGAGCTCTGCGGCTCGGACAGCAGAGCGTGTGACCAGAAACGATCTGGATCTCGATAACTCCCGGACTGGTCGGCCACCCGGAAGTTGGCCAGAAACCGGGTTTTAGGAAGTGATAATAGAGGTTGGGGACCAGAGCGGTCAGTTATTCCGACACTATTCAACAGTGCTCCCTGTCACCTTGCTGACCCAAGTTCATCCGAAGTCTGTTCGGCGTCGGTGCCAATCCGTCCGCTTTTTTGGTTCGGAATTCCGACGCTCTGAAGGAACAATGCGGGAACAATAAGAATTCCCTTCTATGACTTATCGCAGTTTTTTCTTCCTGCGAGTCCCCGTAAGTCATTGAAATTCCAAATCAAGGGGTCGTCATGGCAGAGGTCGCGAGTTCGAGTCTCGTCGTCCCCGCCATTCTTTCAAACGCTCCCAGGAAGATTGTATTCGTAGTTTTCCGTTGCAAAGCCAAGGAACGTTCCGTCTGGCGCCATTTTCCACTGCGCGAAGCCTTTCTTCCGGGATCGCGCGCAAATAACTCTCGCGTGTGATCTCCGGCGCTGAATGCCCCAACAGAGATTGCATCGTCCCTATCGGAGTGGCGACAACGTCCAGCATCTTGCGTGGCCATGCCTCAGAAGATGCCAACTGTTAGGATTCCTCCGCCGGAGTTACACTAGCCGCAACCGGGACGTATCGCTAGTCGACGGAGAATCCATGCCTGCCTCGCCACCTCCTGCTGGCCTCGAAGTAAAGTCGCGATTTCTGGAAGGCTTAGATCCATCGGAGATGGAACTGGTCTTGAAGCGAGCGACGCAACGTCACTTTTCGGCGAAGTCCGTCATGACTCGCCAAGGGGCGCCGGCAGACCACCTGTGTCTTCTCTGGAAAGGCCGCGCCCGCTATTTTCTTGTCACGCCCAATGGGAAGAGAATACTTCTTATGTGGATCGCTCCAGGTGGCGTCTTTGGCGGCGTGGCACTTCGCGAAAAACGTGCGACGTATATCGTCAGTACTGAGGCCGTTCACGATTGCACAGCGCTCGTTTGGGACCGGGCGGCAATCCGAGCTCTCAGCAAGCGTTTTCCGGTACTACTTGCAAATTCCATTGAAATCGCTGCCGAATATTTTTCATGGTACACCGACACGCACGTCACAGTGACCTCTAGGACGGCACCCGAGCGCCTCGCCCACGCTCTTTTTAGCTTGGCGTGCGCCATCGGTCAAAAAGTCCCTGACGGGGTGGAACTTCGCGTGACCAATGAAGATTTGGCCAGCACCGCGAATATCACGCCGTATACCACCTGCCGGATTCTGAGCCAATGGCAAAGGCGTGGCCTGGTCCGCAAACAGCGCGGTACGATTCTTCTTCATTCCGCTGACGATCTGCTTTCGAGTTTGTTAACCAAAGGTGCCCGCCACTCCTGACCGGCGTTCGTTGCTCTGGGGCAACGACAGCTTCCCTGCGGTTGTGAAAGGCTTATACGGTTGGAATCGGTGCCAGGTTCTTGCGTGCTACACCGCGAGTGGTGTGTTCGAAAGGACGCTGTGCAGATTTGAGCTGTGTATTCCCAATGAAACTTTATTTTCAGCTGACTCGACGCCACGCCACGGTGTTCCTGCGGGTAAAGCGTACGTCGCGATTTATTGCAGTTCACGCCCCGATGCATTAATTCACTTGAGACCGGTAGATCCGCCTCGATCCAATCAAATCATCCCGGAAGCGAAAGGGTCGCAGACCACTCGCAAGCATTTGGCGTGAATTTATGTTTGTTTGACCCCACAGGGATACGACTCGTTTTCAGTCAAACATATTTTTGAAGTCTAGAGGGCACGAGCTGGTCATTTTAGGAGATGAAGGAGGCAGTTCTTGGTGACTTTCAATCGAATCGTTCGATTTTCAGGAAATTTCGGTCTATTGATTCTGATGTTTTGGGTGAACCTGGCGCGAGCACAATCAATTCCGCACGCGCGCATTGCCGGCCAGATCAAAAATGAGGAGCGCGTGACGTTGCCCAATACCGCCCCCTCATTGGTCAAACGAAGTGTGGATACCGGGCGCATGAGCGGAGGGCAAAACCTGGGGCGAATGATCTTGCAGCTCTCGCCGACCCTGGAACAAGAACAGGCCGCGGCACAACTCGTCAACGATCTTCACGATCCATCGTCACCCAACTTCCACAAGTGGCTTGCGCCTGAGCAGTTCGGGCAAAGCTATGGCGTGGCCATTGAAGACGCCACAACGGTTCAGTCATGGCTCGAGCAGCAGGGCTTCGTAGTTCACGAAGTATCGCAGAGCCGCCGCTTCGTCGTCTTCAGCGGCACGGTGGCTCAGGTGGAAAACGCGTTTTCTACCCAGATGCACTCTTACGAATACAATGCCAATAAATTCATTTCCAACGCGACAGACATCCAGATCCCCGCGGCTCTGCAACCCGTTGTAAAGGGTGTCGTACGGCTGCACAGCGACCCACGCGCCTCTTCCGCTTATCTTGGAACCAAAATTCATTTCAAGAAGAAAGGCACCAATTTCACCTTTGATGATGGGACACACTACCTTACGCCCGCGGACTTCGCCAAAATCTACAACGTGCAACCGCTTTACGACGCTGGGATCAACGGCACGGGCCAGAGTATTGCCATCGTCGGACGCAGCAACATCAGTATTCCCGATATCGAGCAATTTCGCTCGCTGCTCGGACTGCCCGCCAACGATCCTCAAGTCATCGTGAACGGAGATGACCCTGGGCAAATCGGTGGGGACTTCACGGAAGCCATGCTGGACGTGACCTGGTCCGGCGCTGTTGCTCCTATGGCGCAAATCTTCTTCGTCGTTTCCCAGAGCAATTTCTCCGATGGTATCGACGTCTCCGCAGCCTACATCGTGGACCACAACCTGGCGCCAGTGATGAGCACCAGCTACGGTTCGTGCGAAGCGTCGCTTGGTTCGGGCAACTCCTTCTACAACGCACTCTGGCAGCAGGCGGCTGCCCAGGGTATTACTTCCTTCGTATCCGCGGGTGACAACGGCGGCGCAGGCTGCGATGCCCCCGGCGGCGGTTCCTATGCTTCGGGGACCCTGGCGGTCAACGGCCTTGCTTCAACCCCGTATAACGTTTCCGTCGGCGGCACCCAGTTTGACGACACAGCGAATCCCGATCTCTATTGGCGCAGCGTGACGGACACGGATCCGACGACGGGCCTCTCCGCACTCGGCTACATTCCGGAAAAGGTGTGGAATGAGAGCAGCAACGACCCGACGGCAGTAGGTCTATGGGCTGGGAGCGGCGGCGTAAGCAGCAAATACTCGAAACCCGACTGGCAGGCAGCCACGGGCGTTCCGAACGACGGAAAGCGGGACCTTCCTGATTTGTCACTTACCGCTGCTGGGCACGACGGTTATCTGGTTTGCCTCTTTGGATATTGCAGCCAGGGTGATTACTTCTTCGCCTTCGGTGGAACTTCCGCCTCCAGCCCAGCGATGGCTGGGATCATGGCGCTCGTCAATCAGAGTCTTGGCGGGCAACACCAAGGAATCGCCAACTATGTCTTCTATAAGCTAGCGGCGATTCCAGGCGTCTACCACGACACGGTCAACGGCGATAACAAGGTGCCCGATCCTTCCGGTCAATACACAGTGGGATACTCGGCTGGCGCTGGCTATGACCTGGCCACAGGCTTGGGCTCATTTGACGCAAACTCCCTGGTCACAAACTGGCAAGCAGCTTCGACGGCGATCAGCTCCGCTACCATGCTTGCTCTCGGCTCGGGGCAGAGCACGACCGTTGTTCACGGGAACCCAATCAACGTTCACGCCACGGTAAAATGCAGCAAGGGGAGTTCGTGCGCTGCACCGACAGGGACCGTTTCCCTTCTGGCCACGGATCCGAGCGGGAACGCAATTGGTTCGGGAAGCGGAACCCTCGTTGCCGCGGCTTCCTCCAGCGCGGCTAATATCACAACCGACAGCGTGCCCGGCGGCTCTATGACCGTTACTGCTCGCTATTCCGGAGACAAGAAGTACTATGCGAGCACTTCCGCACCGGTGAGCTTGACCGTAACTCCGGAACCGAGCCAGACCTTCGTGGGCATCATTGGAGGCGGCTACATCAACAATTCGCCCATCAGCATACAATTTGGCCAGCCTGTGCCCGTCGGTGTCGCTGTTGCCGGATTGTCCAACCAAGGGTATCCCACAGGCACGATCAACCTCACCGACGACGGCGCGGCCATTCAGCCTTCCAAGTATGATTACAACTCGGGAGTGTGGACCGCGTATCCGATCGTCTTGAACTACGGCGAAAAATCGACGCTATTCGCCCCCGGAACCACCGCTACCAGCAAGTCCAGCAGTGTTTCCACGCTGGCGCCTGGCATTCCTGCTGGCCTGCATCAACTGTCGGCCACCTATCCGGGAGATAACAGTTTCGCGAGCAGTTCCGCAAGCTTCAACTTTACTGTGACGAAGTCGGATTCCGCGATCGTGGATTTCTTTCCCATCGGGACTCCTGTGATCGGGGTGCCAGTACATCTGGCAGGACAGATTGCCCTGTCGAATTTTGCCTGCGCGGACTACAGCGGCACCATCACGTTTACAGACCTTACGACAGGAACTCCGCAGGCTTTGGGGTCGGGAACCGTGAGCACGCTGTATTGCTCCTCCTACGACGTTCCTATCATTTTTACCAGCGGGGGAATGCACGTGATCCGCGCCGACTATAGTGGCGACGCCAACGTGAACCCGTCGACGCAGACTTATCACAACTTCCCCGTTACGGCCAACGCACCAGCCAATATATCGCTAAGCGCGGATATCCCGGCGGCGAGCGCGGGCACAACAATTACCTTCACGGCCAACGTGAGCTCCGACGTTCGTCAGCACCTGCCGACCGGCTCAGTCACCTTCCTGGACGGAACCGCCACGATCGGCAACGCCGTGCTGGATGCGAATGGCAACGCTATACTCGCCATCAAGACCTTGGCAGGCGGGCCTCACAACATCACGGCCACCTACCCTGGCGATAGCGTGCTTACGCCGTCCACCTCCAACGTGATCGCCGAACAGATCATGGACTACGCCCTGCAAGCGTTCCCAGCAGCCATAACGGTCCGCTCTGGATTGGCCGCAGCAGGGAACGTGAACCTTGTTCCGCTTGGTGGATTCAACCAGACAGTGCAACTTGCTTGCACAAATTTGCCGGCCCGACTCGGCTGCAGCTTTGCCAAATCTAGTGTCACGCTGGATGGAGTAAATCCCGCGGCAGTCGCGGTAACTTTCATAACAAGCAATCTGGTGGCGAGCGTTACCCGAACGAACCGTTGGAGAGGAACGCTGGCAACCATGGTTCTTGCAGGATTCCTGTTCCCATTCGGCATGCGGCGGCGACTGAAGAGTGCATTTACCGTGCTGTGCTTGTTGGGAGTGATGCTTTACGGTGTCGGGTGCGGTTCCAACTCAAACTCGAACAACGTGAAGGCGGGAACGTACACGATCAACATCACCGGGACAGCGGGTGTCGGTAGCGGCGCTGTAGTAAAGAGCGTTCCGCTCACCGTCACCGTCGTCAACTAAGCGTGTTGAAGCGGCGGGCGTCCGATGCCTCGGGCTGCCCGCCGCTTTTCTATTTAGACTAGGAGAAGCCACAGAACGGATCTCTGTCCCTCGCCGGGGGTCTTTCCCTAACGGGCATCGGGTTTAGCTTTCTGCCACGCCTTCTTTCCCTCTTCGAAAACGCTTGAACGTCGGTGCCAATCCGTCCGCGTTTTTGGTTCGGAATTCCGACGCGCTGAAGGAACAATCCGGGAACAATAAGAATTCTCTGCTGTTCCCTGCTGTGACTATGTGTTCCTTCGATCGCCCGTAAGTCGTTGAAATTCCAAATCAAGGTGGTCTGTCACGGCAGAGGTCGCGAGTTCGAGTCTCGTCGTCTCCGCCATTTTTTCTAAAACACTTATCGCATTTTCAACTGTGGGCATAAGTGTCTCCAAAAGCCGGTGTGTCAGTTTTTGTGTCAGTTCCGGTACCGGGGTCAGTTTTGGGACCGCTGGCAATCTTTCCTGCCGCTTCGCGCTTGTCCCTATCGCTCGAAATATCATAGAGGTCAAAGATTTTCCGCGTCGAGTGCCCTGAAATTTCCATTGCAACCGTTTCAGAGACTCCACTGCGAACCATTCGCCTGACGGCAGACCTGCGAAGGTCATGACAAATTTAATCCGCGATAGGTTCTGAATTCTTCGCCGTCCGCTCGCTTGGCCGTTATCCACTGGCCGAAAGCGGGACCGGTTTCTTGCGGGCTGTAGCCGTAAATGCGAAAAATCTCTTCGGACCAGAACAGAGCGCCGGTCCGCACATTCCAGGTCCAACTACCCGTGTGGGCAAGACGCTGCCCTTCGGCAAGATAAAATTCGCTTCTTTGCAGCTCCTCGGCGTTGCGGCGGAGCTGTTCTTCCGCCGTCTTGCGTTCCTCAATATCCAGACTCGATCCATACCACTTGACGATGTTGCCGTTTGCATCGCGAAGTGGCACTTTCCGGTGGAACATCCAGCGATATTCGCCATCCGCCCTACGGACGCGAGTTTCGTACTCGAAGATTTCTCCAGTCGCGAGGCAGGCTCGCCACATGGTCAAGATCCCCTCGACATCCTCAGCGTGAATAACGGCTATCCAATTCCAACCGACCACTTCGTCCAGAGTGACGCCGAAATATTCCAACCAACGTTTATTGAAGTAATCAATGTAGCCGTCGGGCCTGGCAGTGTGAATCAGCGCAGGAATCGAGTCGACCAGGAGTTGGGCATTCAAACGCTCGGATCCCTGTCCTGGGGAGGTCATGACGGGCATGATACACCCAGGCAAATCCGCCCGGGACAACGATGCGGTCGTTTCAAACCGATGATGTCGGCCAAGCCTGTTCCACTGAGGCATCGCCAGATGGCCGGAAGCGATCGCACCTTCAAGTGCTCGGCGAATTTGGCCTATGGGGGCCGGGTTGCGACTCATTTGCATTCTGATTCACGGGTCCCTAGGAGATCGAATTGAGCTACCCCTAGGGAGACTGTTGTTAGGGCGGTGGGCTTTCGATCCACTGCTCCCCCTCCATAACGTCCGGGCACGGGCAGGCATTCTTAATCCCGAAAAATCAACGGTCGAACACTCGCCTACCATCATTATGGCTCCCTTTTCGCCCTGTTTTATCTGAACCTCGAATCGTCTAAGTAAAATTCTCGAAACGCTTGAAGTGGCGGCATTTAGCAGATTTGGGGTAACCCTCAATTGGAAAATGAATGGAAAATGAAAGTTACGCGCTAACGATTTCATCCTTCTTTTGCCGTCGGGAGCGGCCGTTATCACGAACCTAAGGTAAATGACCCTCCCCGACGGTTTAGCAAATTCCCGATTCCACACGCTGTTGTTCGGAATCAATAGGTTACGTTCGGATGAGTTGCCTCATTTGTTGGGCAAAGAGCCACTGTTCGGGAGCATTTGTGCAACTATTGTGCAACCAGAATTTCAACGGTTTATCATGTCGATGTACGCCCATCACGAGCGCTAACGATGGAGCGTCTTGCGGATTTCCGACCTTCCGACGCGCCGCCCGGAAGTGGCCAAACCAGTCAATACAAGCGCGTCTGTCGGTACTAATCCGACCGGCGAGCTGATAAATTCCGGTTTGCCCGTCATCCGCCCGCAATCTCGCAACTTCCCAGAAGCGGACTTCTGGCCCGGAAAAACTTCTGGTTGGCCCGCAATTCGGGCAGAATCGCTATGGCAGAGCGGAATCAGGACTCCTTGTCACTGTGGACAGCCCTCCAATTACGTCATCCATCAGAAAATCGACTTCGTTGAAGTATCCGAAGATGTTGGTGAAGCCGAGAAAGATCTCGTCCGTGGACGGATTGTAGGCCATAAGTGTGTTGACTCCTCCCGGGCCATCTCCTTCCTTGTAAACCAGCACGCCGTAGCGTTTGTGAACGGCTTGCATCGCCCACACTCGCTTCTGGCCCACGGGTTGCGCGTTCATGTTGGCTGCCACGGACATGAGGAAGGCCTGACTCTTGGAAGAGAGAAGCTTGCCGCGGAAAAATGCGGATGCGTACTTCAACAGGTCAGGAAGGGTTGTTACCAGACCACCAGCCGCGTCGATGCGCTCAGCCGCGAGAGTGGTGTTAAGGAGTTGCCCACCGGATCGCTTGTCGCCGGGCACGGGCTTGAACATGGTGTTCACGGTGATAACGGAGCGCAGTTCGTCAGTGGCCAGAAGATAGCCCTGAACTGTCCGGAAAGGGGGGTGGGCGTCCTTGCCGAGAAATGAAGAATAAAAGTAGGTGGAGTTCATACCCAGAGGCACTAGAAGTGTTCGTGTTAGGTACTCCTTGAACGGGCGACCGGAGACTCGCTCGACGATCATTCCCAAGAGAATGTAGTTCGTGTCGGCGTAGTAGTGGCCTTGACCGGGTTCGCCGGATGGCTTACTTCGATCTTTGCTGGCAAGTGCGATCAGTTCCGCTGGTGTCCAGACACGAGCGGGGTCGGCCTTCGGGCCGATGACCGTCGCGAGGTAGTCCATATCGTTGTTCGTTGCGTAAATGCCGCTCGAGTGGTCGAGGAGCTGCGCAACGGTGATCCTCTCAGCGTTCGGAATCTGTGCAACGGCCTCACCGAGACACTCCTTCAGCGTGGCACTCAGCGACAGTTTGTGCTCGTCGACCATACGCAGAACTGCAACAGCTGTAAATGTTTTGTTGATGCTCGCGATGTGGAAGGCGTCTTCGACACGCATGGGCGTGCGTTTTTCGAGGTCAGAGTATCCCGCCGCCGCGGACCGAATTCTGCCGTCCGCCGACTGGATCAGCACAGCGATGCCCGGATAGCCGCGATCGATGCCCTTTTGCAGCAGCGATTTCAAGGAGGAATCGTCGAGGTTTGTGCAAAACAAATATGTGGTAGCCGCACAGAACAGAAGCACCTGTACGGCGACAGAGCGTAAAACATGTAGCGACATGGTGAGTCCTTAACGCTGGGATTGGTCGGTCTGATTTACAGTACGAATACGGGGCTTCCTCTGTTCCAGCTAAATGCTTGTTGGTCACTTGCGCGGATTGGGCATATTCTGAACGAATTGCCGGCAACCCGGAAGATATCCAGAAACGGGGTTCTGGGAACTTCGTGAACCAAAAGCGTCGAGTGGCTTAACGCTTTAATTCTAACCACCAAGCTGCGCTAACTCAGAAATCTACTTCCAGATGAATGAGATGAGGGATCGTGACAAGGGCAGACGCCGTCCTACTGTTGCCGGAGGGACCTTGCTAGCCAGCAATGAATGGAGAGTGCTGCATGCCATCCCCTTCCCCAGTCTCGAATCCTTGCTAGGAGATGCAAAGACGTTGAAATAAAGTCGGAGACTGTGCCCAAAGTTTTTGTGACAGTTTATGGGGTCACCTCAAAACTTGGGTCCACCATCGGTTTCTCGGCGCAGTTCACCGCGCGACGCTGTTTTCAATCCAAGACAAGGGTGTTTATACGCTTTGGAACTTCGCCGACATTCACAACGTCCACTAGCTTGAGAGTGGTCGCGTCAATGACGGACACGGATCGGGCTGCGGAATTCGAATCGTAGACTCGCTGACTGTCCGGCGTAAACGTAATCCACTCAGGCACTACTCCCAGGGGGGCTCGATTCGGGGACTGTTGTACCGGCAGTGCGCAATACCCCACGAGTTGGAGGTCGGGCAGCGAATATTTGAAAATAGCATTGGCGACCGTGCTGTTGACCCAGAGAGATTTTCCATCCGGGGCTACGCCGATGCCGTGAGAGGGGGTGCCCAGGCGCTCTTCGGCGGTGCCGAATCCGCCGGGCTGATCCGGCAGCACGATTCGCGCAAGCTCCTTGCGGCTGGCAAAATCGACAACGGCGAAGCCATTCAAGCCGGAGAGTTGGACAAAAATCCGGCGCGTTGAACCGTCAGGATTCGGTTCGAACGCCATGGGACGGACGCCCAGGTCGAATTTAACCTCCCAGGCAGCTTTTTCCGTGTTCAGGTCAATTACAGTCGCAGCCTTGTTTTCGATTGAGCCGCTGACCGCGAACTTGCCGTCCGGCGTGACGAAAATGTTGTGCACGCTGCCGTCGACGGAAATGCTTTTTGTGCGTTCGAGCGACTTGGCGTCAATCACATCCACCGCGCCAGGATCCGACCGGATGCCCACGAGAACCCTGCCGCCGTCTTTGGTGATGGTCAAATTATTGGGGTGGCCGCTGAGAGCCACCTTCTTTAGAATTTTAGCGGACTCGCGATCCACGACATCCAGGATGGATTCCGATTCGTTGCTGATGTAGACGCGTTTCCCATCGGGTGAAAAGGTGACGCCGTGCGGGAGTTCGATTCCTCCAATCACCTGCACAACCTGATTGGTCGAAGAATCGATCACGTCCACCGTATTGCCTGCGCTGTTGGTTATGTAGATTCGAGCGGCATGGGTCGAGGGCGAAGCAACCGAACCCGGTCCGGCTGCGGCGCGCACCCATTGCGCGAGAACCGTCCAATCGGGATCCTCTTGCGAGGCAAATTGCCGGCCCCCGGAATGAAAAGCGTCGCCTCCCGCCTCGGGGGCCAGTGGGTGCAGCAAGAGTCTGCTGGATTGCGGCTTCCGCGGCACAACCAATTGCGAGGCGCTCTGGAAATTCTGGCGGGATTGCGCCTCCGTCCAATCGGAAAGGCCGGGCGACAGAGCCGCGAGATGAAAGACTCTATTCGCAGCGGTATGGCAGCCATAGCAACGCGCGTGACCCGGCCGCTCTTTGAGAAAGATGGGTTCAACAGTAGATTTGAAGAATTCAAAATCGAGCTCGTCTTTGTTTTGGGCATTGGAGGCCGTTGCTGCGGGCGACGGCCCTGAACTCGTGTGGCGAACCCAATCCGCAAGCATCTGCCATTCGGGGTCGCTCTGCGATTTCCAGAATTTGCCACCGCCATGCGCGGGATCACCTCCGGCTTCGGGCGCAAGAGGATGCAGTAGCAATCGGCTCTTCAGCGGTTCGCCTGGCGTGGTCAGTTGCAGCACGACTTCGAAATTCTTGCGCGATTGATCCGCAGTCCAGGATGAATTCTCTGCTGATAACGGCTCCAGGCGAAGGCGAGTGTTCAGCGTGGAATGGCAGTCGTAGCAACGCATACCGCCTTCCCGCTGTTTCAGGAATATGGGCTCAATACGGGTGCGATAAGTCTCAAAATCGAGAGCGGCGGACGGAGGATCCCCCGCCTGCTGTGCTGGAGGCGCGGGCCTCGCGTTCGCTAGTACGATTCCGCAGCACACTATTCCGAGAAACGCGGGAACAACTGCGGAGAGCCTGACAGGAGA
>Ga0210406_10006814_pt1 | contig 11744 bp, 9 predicted proteins | sample IncBWC30MmetaG_FD_155454 | JGI IMG/M metagenome (GOLD analysis project Ga0210406, IMG submission 155454) | Forest soil microbial communities from Barre Woods Harvard Forest LTER site, Petersham, Massachusetts, United States - Inc-BW-C-30-M | ecosystem: Environmental > Terrestrial > Soil >... | reverse complement strand
ACGCAGCTCGAGGCGTGGAATTCACGCGCGGCATTGCCAACATGCCATGGGAGTCGCGTGAGTTCGTAGTGAAGGATTGCGATGGCCGTCTGTTAGCCTTCGGCGCGAGGTTGTAGTCTAGTTTCGAGCAGAATTTGTTTTTGCGCTGAATACGGGCTTGCGGCTGGGTAGCCAGTACGCTGCCACGTATGAGATGATTGACTGGACGCGAAATGTGCTGGACCTTCCACGAACAAAGAACGATGAAGCGGTCCACACTCCGTTGAACGCAGATGTAGTCGCGGTGATTCGCTCGCTTCCCTCTTGGCAAGAGCGTACAGAGCCTATCTTTCGCAATCAGAGGCATCCTGAGAAGCCGGTTTTGAGTAATGACCACTGGTTTAAGCCTGCTATGAAAGAGGCTGGTATTGGGAATTTCAAGTGGCACGTTTGCTTCGTGGTTGGTGCAGGATGGCGTGCCGCTAGACCGTGTATCGAAGCTGCTAGGACACAAGAGCCTGACTATGACGATGAGGTATGCTCACTTGGCACCGAACCAGCTACATGAGGATGTGGCACTCCTAACAAGGAATAGCACCTCAGCAGCACCAGAGCAAAATGGCGACGAAGCACAAGCGTCTATGTCATTGATAAATTAACAGTTTAGGGGCGTAGCTCAGTGGTAGAGCAGCGGCCTTTTAAGCCGAAGGTCGTGGGTTCGATCCCCACCGCCCCTACCAATCTCCTTCATTTCACTGCGTTTGTTTTTGGATTTGACACCAAATCACCGTTTGACACCAAATGAACTAATTCACTGCGTACTGTTCAATCCGGGCCGAACGGTTTTCAACGGCGCTGCGTTGCTGGTCGCCTATCACGTGCGCGTAGACTCCCAACGTAATTCGTGGGTCACTATGCCGCAGTTGCTTCTGTACTACAGCGGGTGTTGCACCGTCTGCAAGTAGAGCACTGGTGGCACCGTGACGTGTCGCATGGAACCCGCCACGCGGAATGCCTAGCTTCACAAGCAGCGGGTGCAGAACTTTTGCCCGCAGTTTGTTGGCTGAGTACGGACGGCCACGCCGATTGATAAATAGCAGGTCTGCCTTTCCATCGTGAGTCTGAAGGTGCTTACGCAGCCGTCCCTCTAACTGAGAAGGCATTGGCACATCTGCGCTACTTGCGTTCGACTTCACCGCTTGGACCTGTCGCGTGGCAGCGTCAATGCTCTGCCGCACACGAATGATCTTCCGCGAGAAATCAACGTCACTGACGCGAAGCGCGAGAACTTCCCCGATACGCAGGCCCAGAACCGCAGTCAGCGCCAAGATCGTGCCGAACGGTTCCGCTGCTGCCGAAAGGATTTTCCCCACTTCCTCATCAGTGAAGCACCGCTGCTCTTTCTTCACGCCTTCGCGTGGCATGGTTATATCGGCCAGCGAAAAACTACCGCAAGCGTAGTCCCATGCTCTTGCTTTGCGAAGGATTGAAGAGAGAGTGAGCAACACATTCTCTACCGTCTTTTTTGACCGCCCACCAGTCGCAAGATACGCTACGAACGCCTGCACGGTTTTCGTGTTGATCTCCGTTAGGGTGAGACCGCCAAGCTTCGGTAAGATGTGCGCACGTAGATGTGACTCTGCCGCACGCGATGTGCTGCCCTTCAGATTCACCGCCACATTGGTACGCCACTCTTTAACGAACGTCTCAAGAGTGATGCCCGACTTCGGCGGCATCTTGGCCGCTGTGTTTACGCGGTCAAGATACGGCTGGAAGGCTTTCCATGCCGCACGTTCTGACATGCTGCTGACCGGGCCAAGCAAGACACACCGTCGCACTCGCTTGAATGTTCCATTTGGTTGCAGAACATCTTCGCGGTACATGCCGTAGCGTCTTGGAGTTTTGCCCCGGATGATGATGTTTCCTCTCTGAAACCTTCTCCGTGACACGATTGCTCCCGCCTGAATCGGAGAAGGCGTAGCGGTCGCAACGATAGCATCAGTCGCTCCGCTTGTCATTTGCACGTCTTGGCCGGGCCGCACTTGCTCTCTTCGACCGTCTAGCGGTTTAGGAACGACTTCCGGCTCTTCCACGACGTGGATAGAATCACGGCAGGCCATGCTTAAGAAGTCCCTGCCTTCCATATCTTTTTCGGCATCTGCCAAAACGGCAGCGCCTTGCGCAGCGCCGCGATCACGTCACCCGAGCCGAGCGCAGTTGCACAAGGCGGGGATTCGAAATAGCTAAGCAGTTCCAGGCCGAAAGCCTTCAAATCCTCGACGGCCACAAATTTCACGTTCGACGGGTTCTCTACCGTGTCGAGCAGTTCCCCAATATCCGCGCGGCGCAGCCGCCAGCCGCTTTTTTCTTTCTTCGGCCAAAGCACGATGCTCCGCGCCGTGGTGAAGATTCGCGCACGGCGGGGAAGGAGCCGGAGCGTATGCTCGACTTTATCGCCCGCGAGATACTTCGACAGGTAGGCCGCGACACGATGCACGTCAACGAAGCGAATATCAACATGCTGACCGCCGCCGATGGATTGCCACGCGCGCTTGAGCCACTTTTGCGGTATGTACTGGCCTAGCAGTACATGCAAATGCGCGTTGCCGTTTTTCTGAAACTCCAAGACGCCGACGAACGGGAGAGACTTTCCCTTGCCCCATCGCCGCGAGAGATAGACACGCATCAAGCGCCACAATTCGCGGATGTAGCGATCAGTGCGCTTGCGATCAGTAGCGGAGAGTTTTTTAGGGTCAATCGTCAACGTGGCCAAACGCGTCAGCTTGTGTTCTGCCGCTATCTCCGAGATGCGCTTTTGCACTTTCTTGAGTTTGGGCTTGCGGCAGCGCTTGCAGCGGTAAGAGCCGCAGAACAGGCACGCGTAGGCGTATTTCCCGGGTTGACCGCGCAGCGGCCCGGAGACGGAATACCCGCCGCAGGTGAAGTAAGTTTTTGCCGTGTGTTGCAATTAATCTATAAACCCCGTCAAGATAAGAAGGCTTTTTTCCGCAAAACTTTTCCGCAAAACTTTTCCGCAAACCACACACGCCCACCCTCCCCGCTCCCTCCCGCGCAAAGTCAGCGCGGAAGGGAGAGCCGGTTTATGCTCTGGGGCTGTCAGGGGCTTACCAAAAATCCTCGGCGGCAAACCAGCCCCGTCGCTCCGGGTCGCTCCGCAGCGTTGCCCGGACAAAGCCCGCTTGCCGCCGAAGCCCATTGGGCACCTTCCTGCCAAGCGATAAAGCGCGTCGATCACAGAGGTGCCTTCTTTCTCACCCAGTTTGTTGCTGGGGCTGGCGGAGATGAAACCGTAAGAAGCTCGTTTCAGGTCTAGGACCTGCAAATTTACGTCTGTAAGCCCTTTAGAATGTGTATCCATTGTGGCCTTTTATTTCGCTATACGGCTGCCAGGGCACTCAGGAATAAAACGCCACGCTTGGCGGCCCTGTAACCCCGTTGCCGCGCGGCCTTGTTCGCGAGTTTTTCTTCCCGAGATTTTTCAGGACGGCCCCGCTTGCCATCTCCCGCCAAGGGATGCCGATATTTGTGCTCGGCGCTCACGATCCACCGATCCAGAACATGAAGATTTTCAGGCGTGAGGTCCGGGATGGATTCACCTTCGCTGCAGGCAGCGGCTTCTCTCCACCAAATCTGAGCGCGTTGGCGCTCCAACATTCCCGGCTGTAGTCGCTGAAGCAGTGCGGGTAGCCCGAAGTTTCGGAGAATCCAGGCTCGCCTTTCCTCGATGTGCTGGCCCTTTGAGACAGTCACTCCGACTGTGCGAAGCAATTTCGGCCAAAGCATCTCCGCGTTTGGATCGAGAGCGATTAGTTCGGACGGGCAGATAGCAAGATTCAACCGGCTCTCACGGAACTCGCGCAGCCCATCGCGCCCGCAGACTTTAGCTCTTACTCGCATCGCCGTGCCTCCTGACGGATGCAAGATCGCATAACCCCTCGGGATCGTCATCCCCAAGAGGGCCGATATCACGGCTGGCTAAAGTCGTTAAATCGTTTGGATTGTTGACGATACTGGAAGAATCTCGGACTTAGTGACGAGTGGGAGAAGATTTTTTGAATTTCCTAGATTTGCGGCTACTGCGGGACTTTAGATCGTACAAGTCTCGCGAGAACTTTTCCGGGTCCGACTCGTACGCTTGAAGGGGAGTCAGCGGCGACCAATAGTCAGCTCCCAAGAAAGTCATGGCTTTTGCCCGTTGTTGACCCCTTCTGCCCTCCGTCTCCAAAAATGCCGTCCGCGTCTTATCTGAGATTGGCTTCTCTGGGATTCTTCCCGTCTTCCCAATCTCCTCCAATCGCATGGACCGAAAAAAGAGCTGCGCAACCATTTTCCGCCGCGGTCCATCTGGCACGCGGACAAAAGTCTCAGCGATTCGTGAAATCTCCTCGCGATCTGTTCGAGTGAGCAAGTCAAGACGGATTTGACCAGGACGAACTAAGGACAAGAAGGCCGCCAGCCATACGAGCCGATAGTCGCGGAGTTTCTCTTCATCGGTGAGGAGGCGCTGGGGCAAAAAGATCCGGTCTGAACACGCGAGGCGATAAGCGTCTCCGGAAAGGGATGCGAGAGTGATGTGCCCAACTCTTTCAGCCTCTCCCCTGGAGGGTCCACCATTCTGCGCAATTCCATTTATGAAATCCCAAAAACCCTGGTGCACAAGCTCATGACTGGCTTTGCAGGGCAAGTGTTCCACCATCGAGGGAACATCTGGAAAGTCTTTCCGGCAGTGTTCACAGGTTAGTCGACGCTCGTCTCGACGCTTTTTAAGATTCTTCCGACGCTGTTCTTTTTTCTCGTCTCGAATGGGCACACATACGGATTCGTCCAATCTTCGTCTTTCAGGGTCCACACGACGATCTATCGGTCCCCGCCTTTGTTCTCGCCTAATTTGCTTCCACTCTGAGTCGTACTGGACTCTCTTCAATTGGGTCTTATCCCACTCGAAGATGCATAGCCCGAAGTTTTCTAGGAGAATTGCAGTCACGGCCTAAGTATATGCCTCAAGGTAAACTAGAAAAGCTGTGGGCATCGGTCACCCGGTAGCGTTACTCCGGCGCACGTGCACGTGACAGTTTACCTCAGCGGCCCACTGTCAATTCGAGCGATTCTCGAAAAGGTTCGCACGTGCGTTGCATAAGTTGGGATCGGTAGTCGGAGAGAGGGGACGCTTTTACCGCACGTGCGTCAAGTAACGCACTAACGTCCCCAAAGCGGTCCGGGTCTGAGGTTCAGAAGCAACTACCCCGGTTGCTGCCATGCTTCTTTTGAGGGGTCACTCACAAAAGCCTCTTTTGGTGGGTACGGAAGCGATAGAGATTACAGTCGAGTTAGCGATTGCCGTGAGCTGTGGGCTGCTTGCTGCACATCGCATCGGCCTGGGCGCGCCAATTGTAGAGAGGTGGCTCTGCGGGGAGTCAATCAGACCGCAAGTGCGCCCAATGCTTGTTCCATCTCTAGTCGTGGGAATATTACTTGCCGTAATCTCGATGCTGCCAAATCTTTCTGTGTTTTATCCCAATCGAGAGTCGCTGCAATCAACTAAAACTCGGACATCCTCGTCGCGATTTAGTGAGGAGCTAATGCGCACAACGTATTGCCAGACGCCCTGACAAAGCCGCTGCTCTGTGCCTGTCAATTCTGACAGTGCCCAGCTCCTTTTTGTGAAACGTAGCATCATACTCGTCCGCACGCGCAATGCGCCGCAGCGATAACGCAAGTCGTCTTTGAACGCAAGCAACGCAGCACGAATCCCGTCAATCAAGACCTGATCGAATTCATTCCGACTTGCTGTCAACGCGAAGATACCAAGAGCACTCCACCGCCGATCATCCTTTCGGGAATGGGAGACCATTCGCATGAAAGATCGCCTTCTGAGTCTCACGCTCTTCGTTCTGTGGGTGCCCGCACTGGCCGTCGGGCAGGCGCATTTCGGGCCGGGTGTCGGCAACATCCGCGACTATGCGGTACCCGAGCCCGGCCTCTATGCGGCGGTCTATAACTATGGCTACAACACTTCCACTCTGACCGACAACGACGGGATCAAAATCAACCAGGTTTTTATCGGCAATATTCCCGCCAACCTGAATCTTGACGTAAAACTCTATGCGGTCGCGCCCATGCTGCTCTGGGTTTCGGACTGGCACTTTCTTGGCGCCCATTACAGCGCTTATATTGCGCCGACCTTCTCCAACGCCAACGTTGCCGCTTCGCTTTCCTTAGCTGAGGATCAAGGCATCAATCCGCAGACTTCCCAGTTCGCGGTTGGCGACCTTTTCGTCCAGCCAGTGTGGATGGGCTGGAATCGCAAACATTTCGATGTTGCTTTGGGCTACGGCTTTTATGCGCCGGTAGGAAGGTTTGACACGCGTACCTTAGCTCTGCCCTCGGGAACGCGTGTGTTCACCTCTCCAACCAACGTGGGACTAGGCTACTGGACCAATCAGTTGCAGGCGAACGTCACCTGGTACCCAAATCCCATGCGCGGCACCGCGGTGACCAACACGGTTACGGTGGAGTTCAACGGCCAGCAGCGTGACACGAACTTCACCAACGGCAATTACTTCACCTGGAACTGGGGCGCCAGTCAATACTTGCCACTCGACAAACAATTCCACCATCTGATGGAGTTCGGGTTGATGGGGTACAGCTCCTGGCAAATTTCCGATTCGACCGGTCCCACGGTCGCCAATCCGTCGTTCCACACGCAGGTTCACGGAGTTGGCGTGCAGACGGGAATCATCTCTGTCCGGAAGGGAGTCCAGCTGAATTTTCGCTATCTCCATGAATACTATGCGGCCAACCGTTTTCGCGGCGATTCCTTCAGCTTGAACTTGGGCTTGACGCTCAAGAAGCCCAAACCGCCGGCCGCAGCGCATCCCCCGGCAGCTCCTAATCCTTAGGGGCAGTTGAGCCGAGCGCCGCACGAGCGTGGGATTGTTTTGGGGGCTCCTGGACTCTGAAGATCCCCAAGGACTTGAGTTTCTGGGTCGCCGAAGAATTTAGAACCCGCAGGAACTGGGTAGTAAGGAGCGAAAAAAAATGGGCAAGACCGCAGCGCAGCAGCAAATGGGTTTTCGGAGATGGACCATCCTTCAATGGCCGCCGCTTCTAAACCCTGGCCTTCGATTTGTTTAGTTGGTTAAAGCAAACAATCGGTTGAGGTCACGCGCCAGAAAATCCATCGAAGGGTCTGATACCAAGCACATACGCCCTGCAGTGCAGTGAATGATAAAACCAGCAAGGAGGCTAGCGAAATGGCTAGTGGTCTCAGAAGTCGCACGTCGAGTTCAACGATCTTTAGCTGGTCCCATGCTCTATTCCTCGTGGTTGCAATGGTGTTTCTCTTGGCGGGAATTGCAGGGTGGGCATTGCATAGCAGGCGACCTGCAGCCGCTGCAACAGCAGCAACGGACACTGGTTCCAGCGCGACATCCAAACCGGAGCCGATGCACAAGGAAGCGAATTTTCTGCCCACCATCCCGAATGCGGTTCCAGCGCCGGGCAGCGTGGACGGCATGGCGTGGATTTCCGGCGGTGAATTCTCCATGGGCGCGCAGGATGCGCCGGACATGAATGATGTCGCCATGCACGCCACCACAGACTCTCGGCCCATCCACCGTGTTTACGTGGACGGCTTCTGGATGGACAAGACCGATGTTACCAACGAAGAGTTCGCGAAATTCGCAGAGGCTACGAGCTACGTCACGGTCGCTGAGCGCAAGCCCCGCGCGGAGGATTTTCCAGGTGCTCCACCCGAAAATCTAGTCGCCGGCTCGGTTGTCTTTTCTCCACCCGATCACGCTGTCCCGTTGAACGATCACTTTCAATGGTGGTCATACGTCCATGGAGCAAATTGGCGCCATCCCCTTGGTCCCGACAGCGACATCAAGGGCAAGGAAAAGTATCCCGTCGTTCACGTCGCCTATGAAGACGCACTTGCCTATGCGAAGTGGGCAGGCAAGCGCCTGCCCACTGAGGCGGAGTGGGAATTCGCAGCACGCGGCGGTCTATCCGGAAAGCCGTTTGTCTGGGGCGATCAATTCCGGCCCGGTGGCAAGTGGATGGCGAATACCTACCAGGGCACATTCCCCGTGAAGGGCTCGGACAAGGGTGATGACGGCTTCGTCGGCATTGCTCCGGTTGCGCATTACCCTCCGAACGGCTACGGCCTCTACGACATGGCCGGCAATGTCTGGCAGTGGACCAGCGACTGGTATCGCCCGGACTATTACGCGCGGCTTGCCGCTGTGGGAGGCGTTGCGCGCAATCCTCAGGGTCCGTCGTCTCCATATGATCCGACCGAGCCGACAGAAAAGAAAAAAACGCACCGCGGCGGCTCCTTCCTTTGTACAGATCAGTATTGCTCCCGCTACATCGTGGGAACGCGAGGTAAAGGCGAAGTCAGTACGGGAACAAATCATCTCGGATTTCGCTGTGTGAAGGACGTATCGGTCAGCAATCGTTCCGCGGGCCAGTAGGGATTTCAAGTTTCGGTGGCAAATTGAAGAAGAGGGAGACGAACGAAGGTGAAAAACAGAACCGTACTTAAGTTGATCGTCGCTGCACTCGCGGTGCCTGGTTTCGTGCTAACGGGATCCACCACGAAGGCGGAGCAGAAGAAACCAAACATCCTCATTATCTGGGGCGATGACATCGGCGGCTTCAACGTCAGCGCCTACAACCTGGGCGTGATGGGCTACAAAACGCCCAACATTGACCGCGTCGCCCGTGAGGGCGCGCTCTTCACCGACTGGTACGGCCAGCAAAGCTGCACCGCCGGCCGCGCTGCTTTCATTACAGGCCAGTCGCCGATCCGAACGGGCTTGACCAAAGTCGGCCTGCCGGGCGCGCCGGAAGGACTGCAAAAGGAAGACGTGACGCTGGCCGAGTTACTCAAGCCGCTGGGTTACGCCACCGGACAGTTCGGCAAGAACCACCTCGGTGATCGCAATAACTTTTTTCCCACAGTTCACGGCTTCGACGAATTTTTCGGCAACTTTTACCACCTGAACGCGGAGCAGGAGCCCGAGATCCCGGACTACCCGAAAGATCCGAACTTCAAGGCGATGTTCGGCCCGCGCGGCGTATACCACTGCTTCGCGACCGATAAGGACGATCCCACAGTGGACCCGCGCTTCGGCAAAATGGGCAAACAAAGGTGCGAAGACACCGGCCCGCTCAACATGAAGCGCATGGAGACGGTGGACGAAGAAATCACAAACGGTGCGCTGGCCTTCATTGACAGGGCAAACAAGGACGGCAAGCCGTTCTTCGTCTGGTGGAACTCCACCCGCATGCACGTTTTCACGCACCTGAAGCCCGCATCCGTTGGCAAGACCGGCCTGGGTCTCTACGCCGATGGCATGGTCGAACATGACGGCATGGTCGGCCAGTTGCTCAAGAAGCTCGATGACCTCGGCATCGCTGACAACACGATTGTGATGTATTCCACCGACAACGGCGCGGAATCCTTTACCTGGCCGGACGGCGGCACGACGATGTTCCGCGGCGAGAAGAACACCCAATGGGAAGGCGGTTACCGTGTACCTTGCGCCATCCGCTGGCCCGGAGTCATCAAGCCAGGTACGATCATCAACGAAATCGCCGCGCACGAGGACATGATCCCGACCCTGCTGGCAGCGGCGGGCGATACTACGGTCAAGGAAGACCTCTTGAAGGGCAAGAAAGTCGGTGACGCGACCTTCAAAGTCCACCTCGACGGCTACAACCTCCTCCCTGCACTAAAGGGCGAAGGCGAGTGGCCGCGCAAAGAGTTCCTCTACTGGACCGACGACGGTAGTGTCGCGGCGTTACGCTACAACAACTGGAAGATCAGCTTTCTGAAACAGAATGCTACTGGATTCCGCGTCTGGAGCCACCCCTTCGAGGAACTGCGTGTGCCCCTTGTCGAAAACCTGCGCATGGACCCGTTCGAACGAGCTGAGGAGGAGGGTATGGACTATACGCGCTGGAGTGCCGAGCGCATGTTCGTAATCGCGCCCGCAGGGGCCTACGTCGGCCAGTGGCTGCAAAGCTTCCGCGAGTTTCCGCCGCGCCAGAAGCCCGGCAGCTTTAACCTCGACCGCGTCATGGAATCAATAGTAAACGCCCACAAAAGCGCGAACTGACGCGAAGCCTTCTCGCGTCGCGGGGCCGGTGGGTTCGAGCTGAGTGTTGCGTCGACCCATTGAGACCACCCGGCTAACCGGAAAAGTGGCGGCTAGTACTTTGGGTGTCTATCATTGTCCAGCAGTGGCACCGCGATCTGCCGTAGTGTGAATGCGATAATCACTCAACAATCCTTTACCGCTTTTCTTCAACAACGCGTCGAGCTGATTGGCAGTCACAGATTCCAGTATTCTTATTTGGTCCTGTCTGGCCAGCAGGACATGGCCCTTATTAGTTTCCGGTATGTCAGGGAGAAATAGCACACAGTTTCCTTCTTGATCTTGTTCGACGATGTAGCCCGGTTGCCAGCATTCCTCCCGTCGGATCAATGCACTCGTGTAAGGAAGGATCCTGACCTTGTGCTGTAGTTTTTCTTCAGCCTTGGCTTTATAGCTGTCATAGTTAGGAATGTATTTTGATAGTTGACTTTCGGCAGCCTTGCTTACAGCGCCCAGAAACGAATAACGCACCAGCATCCCGGTCGCCAACCAAATAGCAACGATCAGAAGCCCAGAAAACACACTGGCCCCACCGACACCCAGAACGGATTTCATGCCGAGCATTTGAGCAATGCCGGCGCCAATCGAACTGAGAGATTTCCACGCTTTGCTAATGACAAGGAGAAACACGTACAAAGGCAAAAGGGCCAGGATGCCGGAAATCGTTATGTCCCGAATTTTGGCGAGAAACACTTTCATATATTTTCTCCCCTGATGAGTTTGCTGCTAACAATTCCCAATCAGTTTGGTAACGAGAATCCAAGTGGCGGGCGGGCCGGGCGGCGCCGGGAGTTGGCTTGGGGGCTCTTGACTGTGGTGACGCCCGCGTTGCATATCCTACGCTCACTTCGCAAAATCACAAGTCGCCAGAAACGCAGTCCGACTTTTTACGGGGATCGCTCCAACTCCCGATAAGTCCTAGTGTTTGACACCATTTGACACCAATTGGAAGAAGGGCAGCGGTGCTACGCCTTTGACAACTCAGGACTTGTGAAAGTGGATTCAATTTTCGATCCCCACCGCCCCTACCAGCTTCAAGCGGTTACCTATGTTGCCGATCGCTCAAGCCGAGAGGAATGATAGAACCGATCTAGTATCGCGTTCGTGGTAGAATCTCGGCGTGAACATCATCGTCAAAAACCCAGATATCCTAGGTGGAACTCCCGTGTTTCGTGGAACTCGAGTTCCGGTCCAGACTCTCTTTGACTACCTGGAAGGCGGCGAGACGATTGAGGATTTTCTGGAAGGATTTCCCACCGTCTCTCGCGAAGCGGCCGTAGCCGCTCTCGAAGAGGCGAAAGATCTTTTGCTCGCTCGTCCTTAGATGAGAGTCCTGATCGATGAATGTATCGATGAGCGATTCCGGAACTCCTTTCCCGGTCATGATTGCCAAACAACCCGCTATGCAGGGCTAGCCGGACTGAAAAACGGTGATCTGCTTGCGGCAGCCGAAAAAGCCGCATTTGACGTCTTCCTCACAGTGGACCAAGGCATCGAGTACCAGCAGAATCTAACTGGTAAAAGCGTCGCTGTTATTATTTTGCATGTGAAATCAAACCGCCTGGCCGACTTGCTAAC
>Ga0210406_10006813_pt1 | contig 11745 bp, 14 predicted proteins | sample IncBWC30MmetaG_FD_155454 | JGI IMG/M metagenome (GOLD analysis project Ga0210406, IMG submission 155454) | Forest soil microbial communities from Barre Woods Harvard Forest LTER site, Petersham, Massachusetts, United States - Inc-BW-C-30-M | ecosystem: Environmental > Terrestrial > Soil >... | reverse complement strand
AGCCGGTAAGCCGCCGTCGCCGACAATCCCGGATTCTTGGCCAATATGAGCGCGACAACGCCGCTGACCTGCGCCGTGGCAATCGAGGCGCCCGACGCAAAATCGTAATGTCCGCCGGGCAACAGCGTCAGGATCTCCCTGCCCGGGGCATACAAGGCATTTGCGGTCGCAGAATGGGTCTCGGCGCTGGCAACTTCGATGATGCCGGGGTGATGCAGCAGGCTGTCCTCGGCGCCGGAATCACCGGCCGCAGCGCCCACGAATAAAACGCCGCGGCGCAAACCCTCACGTATCAGGTCGCCGACGAGCGGATCATCCGGGCCGGCGAGACTCAAATTCACCACTTGAGCGTGCGCATCAAACGCAGCGGTGAGTGCCCGGGCCAACGTAAAAGAATTGCAACGCGCCGCGTCCTCGTCCGAATGCGCCTGCCAGCACGCCTTGAAAATGAACAAGCGCGCATTGGGCGCCACCCCGACGATGCCCTCGCCGTTGTTGGCGACGGCGGCGATGACACCGGCCATTTCGGTGCCGTGCCGGTCGCGCCGAAACTGCGCATCATCGGCATCGACGAAGTTTACCGCCGCCGCGATGCTGCCGCGCAAATCCGGATGCTCGATGTCGACGCCGGTATCGATGATGGCCACCTTGACGCCCTCGCCACGCGACCAAGGATGCGCGTCGGTGACATCCATTTGCTGGAAGCCGCGTTGCAAACCGAAGTAGGGATCGTTGTAGCCTTCGGTGCGATTGTAGCCCTCGGTGCGGGTGGCAAAAGTCTGCAGCGGCTGCGTCAGCTTGACGCGGCGATCTTTCGCCAACGCCGTGAGCAGCGCAGTGCGATCCATGCCGGAGGGTATCTCCAGGACTGCGCAATGGATATGCAACGGCTCGATTGGCCATGCGTTCACTTCTGTCAATCCGTACTCTTTCTCCACCGCCCGCATCGATTGCAGAGCACGTGAACTCGGACCATAGCCGGCAGCCGCATCGTAGCCGTGCGGCGTGGCGCCGGGGTGGGCGACGTAAGCCGCCGGCACATTGTCTACCGCGACAATGATGAAACGCTCCGCAGAATCGGATACCTGATTGCCGAGGGCGCGCGAATCGATGCGAACGGGCGCGCTGCTGCAGGCACCGGTCAACATCATCACGACGGCCAGGAGCGACCATCGAATCATGGGGCATTGCCTGAGTCAGGTTCCGGCGCCGTTGCTTCCGCAAAGCGTACGGTAGCGTGCTGACGCAACAGCGCCAACGACGAGCGCACGGTCAGGGTGGAGTTCGACGCCAGCGAGTACACGCCCGCCTCCGTAGGACCGGAAACAATTTTCAGTTGCGCCTCATCGAGCAGTGATTGCAGTTGCACCAAGGTAATTGTCGGGGCGAACACGGCGCGAATCACTTCATCTCGAGGACGGGGGGCCGCGCTGGTCACGGTGTGGTAATTCGCCTGCTCTCCGCGCGCTTCGAATTGCACCCATCGATCGGCGGCCAACAGCCCGATCGCCACGGCCATCGCGGCAATCGACGCGGCGATCCATCCACGCCACGGTGACTCGCTGCGCACCGGCTCGAGGGGCGCCATCTGCGCCGAATCGCCCTGAGCCTGTACGGCATCGAGCCGCGCCTGCAAACGCTTGAGAGAGGCCACCGGCATGTAGTGGAGCGCCGGTTGGGCACCGATCCCTTCGAAGATTCGCGTATGTACACGCAAGTCATCGCGGCAAAGTGCGCAAGCGCTCGCATGGGAATCGACTCTCTCCCGCTGATGATCTTCCAGAGTGTCGTTGACATACCAGGGGATGAGCGCCGAGACCTCATGGTGCTCTGCAGAGTTTTCGAAGCGGCGGTGGTTGGTCATCCTATTCTCGCAGGCAAATCGGACGGTCCGCCGCCCAAGCTGGGCAGATATTGGCGCAATTTCTCGCGCGCATGAAACATCCGCGCCTTCACGGTGCCGACGGGACAGTCCGTGATCACCGCGATTTCCTCCAATGAATGCCCCATATGATAGGCAAGTTCCAATGTCAGGCGCTGTTCGACCGGCAGCCGACGCAGGCCGTGGGTCAGCCAATCATTGACCTCGGCATCGGACGTTGGATCAACCGTTTGTTCGGGGTAGTCCTCGAGGCTGACCGCAACATTGTGGTTCTTTTGGCGGCGAAAGGATTTGAGCGCGGTGCGATAAGCGATCCCGATAATCCAGGTGGAAACCTGCGATGCGTTGCGAAAATCCTTCGCGCTTTGCCAGACCACCATGAACGTATCGTTGATGATTTCTTCGATGTTTTCATACCGAGGTGTAAAGCGCGACAAGAACCGCGCCAGCCGCCGGTGGTAGCTGAGGTACAATTCTTCCAGGGCACGCCGATCACCTGCGGCAACGGCCACCAACAGCGCGTTATCGCGCTCTTTGGGAGAGTTCTTTGCCAGCAGGTTCATCGCGACAGTCCTTATAACTCGAGCCATCCCTAATAAGTACCGTGCAGGCAGTAAAGAGTTGCAAGAGTTGAAAAAGTTGCAATGCTTTCATGCGCTAGAAGCGCCAAATCGCGGTCCCGGTCCACTGACCGGTCGCAGCGGCATTATAAAACAAGACCTTAGCTTCAGGCGAGGTATTGACATAAGAGATAACCAAGGTGACGGACCGGTAATCATAGGCGGCGCCTGCGCTCCAGTAGGCATAACCACCTCCCTCGGGCCCATCCAAAGAGCTGTAGCCCACGCCGGCCATGAGGGAGAACCCGCGAAAGACCTGTCGTTGCAGGCTCACGTCGGCCGATGTCTCGGTCACACCAACGAACTCATGATAGGGCGCGCGAAGAAATCGCGGCGAGTTCGGCGAATAGCTCAGACCGAAGTGAAGCCAGTCCTGGTAAGCGAGGTCAAAATCGAGTTCGTCATAGTCGTAATGTGAGCCCGCTTGATTCCAAGGATAGGCATAGTGGCTGGCGAGAACTTTACCGCGCCAATTGTCAGTGACGTTCCATGCGTATCCGATAAACCCACTGAGCTCGACATCGCGTGATTCTTTGGAATCGATCTGAGTGTTGGAAGCAAATGCCCCGGCCATGAAGCCGCCGGGGCTCGAATAATGCACGTCCACCTGCAGCGCTGCATGATCGCTACTGCGCGACATGCCGCGCACGAAGTAGTCGCTCGTCAGGTCCACCGTTCCGCCCCACTCGCTAGCTGCCTTGGATTCGGTTGATGCGAGGGTGATACCGACGAGCAATGCCGCAGCCTGCGCAACCAGACGCACTATTTCACGACCGCCACACCGTGCCTCGAGCACTCCATTTGAAAACCTCGCCCCTGTATCACCGCACAGATTAAACCTTTCCGCATAGCTTGGGCACTTACCTCTCGAACCGGGCCATACCTCTCCGGTTGGGATCACTTGAGATCAAGAATGACAAACATTGTGCCGCCGTCGGCGGCCTGACAGGGATTCATTACCCGGGCTTTCGCAAAAGCTGCAGCCGTAAAAGGTTGCAGGACCCAAATTGCGCGAGTGCAAACCTTATTGACACCCCTCGAGCGAAATTATGGCATTACGACATTTCTTTGGACCACCAGCGTCGCGTGCTGGTGTTGTACTCACTCTATTGAGCATCGCAGCTTGCGCCGGCAACGGTAAAGGGTTGGATGCGAACGGCCAGCCGCTGGCGGGCGGCAGCAGCGGTTCTTTGCCGCCGCTGTCGGCTGATTTTGCCTCCATCCAGGCTAATATTTTCACGCCGATATGCTCTGTTTGTCATATCGGCGGCGGCGCACCGGAAGGTTTGCGCCTGGATGCGGCCGACAGCTTCAATTTGCTGGTGGGAGTACCTAGCACCGAAGTGCCCTCGCTGCTGCGTGTGAAGCCCGGAGATCCCGACAACAGCTACATCATTCAGAAGCTCGAAGGTCACCAGGCCGTCGGTGAGCAAATGCCCTTCGGATGCCCCTCGACGCAACCCTGTTTGACGACTAGTACGATTGCCTTCATTCGGCAATGGATCACCGATGGCGCGCAGCCCGCCGCCGCCGCCACCGTTCATGCCGCCGCTCCGCTGACCGTGACCTCCATCGTGCCGGATGACGTCGAGCCCGTGAGCGAATCACCACCGCAGATCATGATGGTTTTCAACCACGATCTTGACGTGACGCAGATCGACAGCCGCTCGATGCAGATCGAGAAGATTGTGCCGGGTGAATCATCCGCGTCGACCTTGGTGAGCGAGGTCGTGCCGGCGCGCGTCAGCGTTTCCAGCGCGAATCTCCGTGCGCTGATGGTGTGGCCGTCACGGCCGCTCGTGAACGGTCACTACCGGCTCGTGATCGCTGCGGGTGCGCCGACGCAAGTGAGCGACATGGCGGGCAACGCCCTCGCCTTGGGCGCACCCGGCGAGTCCGGCGAGTCGGTGGTTTCCAACTTTGATGTCGAGGTTCGTCCATGATTCAGCGTTTCACACTGGCCGCGCTTCTGCTGGCGCTCGTTGCCTTGCTGCGTGCGGTTCCCGCCGAAGCAGAACCCTACCTAGCGGTGATGACGGGTTACAAATGCAATGTCTGCCACATCAACCCCACCGGCGGCGGCATGCGCAATGACTTCGGCGTGACTTACGCGAAGGTGCTGTTGCCCGCTGAGACGGTCGACAACGTGCTCGATTCCTGGACCGGAAAGATCACCGACCGGCTGCGATTCGGCGGCGATTTGCGCACCGATTGGAGCCGCGATACCACACCCAATTCGCCGAGCCAGCAAGCTTTCGCGCTCGAGCAATTTCGAGTCTACGGAGACTTCACCATCATTCCCGAGCGGTTGGGGATCTATGTCGATGAGCAGATCGCGCCCAACGGTTCGACCAACGAAGAGGCCTACGTGCGCTATGGCAACACCAACGAGGGGTTCTATGTGAAAGGCGGTCAGTTCTATCTGCCTTTCGGCTGGCGGCTTCAGGATCAAACGGCCTTCGTGCGCGAGGTCACGGGCATCAGCATGACGACTCCGGACAAAGGGATCGAGCTAGGATACGAGCACGCCGCCTGGTCGGCACAATTCGACGTGACCAACGGCGCTGCCAACGCAACCACCGGATCGGGCTACCAAATCACCAGCCAGGTGGTCTATACCAAGTCACTTTGGCGTTTGGGGTTGGCGGGCTCCACCGAAACATCGAACGCCGGCGACCGGCGCATGACCGGCCTGTTCGCCGGCCTCAGGACCGGTCCGATCGCGTGGCTGGCCGAGGGGGACCTGGTGCACGACGATAGTTTGGAACGCAGTGAGGTGGCCGGGCTCTTGGAGGCAGATTGGCGCGTTCGCAAAGGGCATAACTTGAAGCTGACGGCGGAATACATGGATCCGGATCGCGCGGTGCGCAACAACCAGCAGACCCGATACAGCTTCGTGTACGAATATACTCCGATACCGTTCCTGCAGTTGCGCGCCGGCTATCGCCATTATTTTGGGATACCGCAGAGCAATTCCCAAAATCAGCAGCTGACCTTCTTCGAACTGCACGGCTATTTCTAAACCGTTGCCCATCACGGCTCTCCCCGGTATGCGGGGAGAGCCGATGGTCCGACTGCGCGATCGCAGTCCCGATCTACAAGCGTCCGGTAACGACCAACACGAGCAGCACAATGAGAAGCAAACCCAGTCCGCCGCTCGGGTAGTAACCCCAACCGCTGCTGTATGGCCACGACGGCAGCGCGCCAATCAAAAGCAGAACCAACAGTATCAGCAGGATTGTGCCTATCGACATTTTTTATCCCCCCTAGCGATGATATGCGGACTTTAAGGGCGATTTTCTTGCCAGGCAGTCGGGCCGCTGCGTCACCCCCTGTAGGGGGCCTCCTACCGTCAAAATTTTGCACCTTGTAATAGGCGTGTTCGAACATATTGTGTAGCCCACGGAGGTTCCCATGCACGAAGTTCGACGCAGTCAAGAACGCGGATTTGCCGACCACGGCTGGCTCAAGTCCTTTCATACGTTTTCCTTTGCCGATTACTACGACCCTGAGCACGTCGAATTCGGTCCCTTGCGCGTGATCAACGAAGATCGGGTGCAGGCCGGCGCCGGTTTTGGCACCCATGGTCATCGAGACATGGAAATCATCAGCTACGTGCTGTCAGGAGAACTGGCGCACAAGGACTCGATGGGCAACGGATCGACGATCAGACCCGGAGATGTGCAGCGCATGAGCGCCGGCAGCGGCGTGCGTCACAGCGAGTTCAATCCGTCGCAGGCCGAGGGCACTCACTTCCTTCAGATCTGGATTCAACCGGATAAGCTCAATCTTGAACCGAGCTACGAGGAAAAGCGATTTGCGGCACAGGAGAAACGCGGCCGGTTACGGCTGATCGTATCGCCTGATCGTGCCGATGGGTCATTGTCGATCCATCAGGATGCACGCATTTACGCTGGATTGTTCGACGGCGGCGAACAGGCAGTCCTCGGGGTGAAGAGCGGGCGGCGACTATATGTGCACGTGGCGCGCGGCGCCTTGATGGCCAATGGTGTGGCGCTCGAAGCCGGCGACGCGCTCAAGGTGACTGACGGCACACAGCTCCGCCTCGAGCAGGGGAAAGATGCGGAGGTGCTGGTGTTCGACTTGCCGTCCGAGCAGTAGTGATTGCGGTTGCGACTCGCCGGCGCCCGGGGATAACTCCGCGCGCCGGTGTGCGTCAGGAGCCTGTCTGAGCATCCATGGGCCGGGCATGCGCATTTTTTCGCGACCAATACCAGTACAGCGGCAGCCCGGCAATCAATACCGCCACGCCCTGCAGCGCCTGGTGAGGCGCGGCGACAAATGTGTTGATCAGAAGCGCTGCTGTCACCAAGAGGAAAATGATGGGCACGACGGGATAGCCCAGGGCTCGATAGGGCCGAGGAGCATCGGGCATCGTCCTTCTGAAAACGAACAGCGATCCGGTACTCAAACCGTAGAAAAGCCACGAGGCGAATATCACCGAGTCGGTCAGCGTATCGTACGAGCCCGACAGCGCCAGCACGCTGCCCCACGCGGCCTGCGCAACGATCGCCCGGGCGGGAACGTTCGAGCGAGGTGAAAGGTGGGCCAGCGCCCGAAAGAACAGGCCGTCGCGTGCCATCGCATAAGGAACCCGCGAGTTTGCGAGGACGCTCGAGTGCAGCGAGCCAAATGATGAAATCATGAGCGCAACCGCCGTCATGGAGACCGCCATTGGCCCCAAAAAACGCTTCAATACTTCCGTCGCGACGGAGGAACTCGTCGGTACGCTGGCAATCTCGAGCGGCGTCAGGGCGTAGTAATAGGCAACATTGACGAACAAGTACAGCGAGGCAACCACCAGCATGCCGCCGACGAATGCGCGCGGCAGATTGCGCTGCGGGTTGCGGATTTCTCCCGAGAGCGGAGCGACGTTGCTCCACCCATCATAGGCCCACAGCGCGCCCAGCATGGCGGCGCCGAAACCCGCTATTCCACCACGCGCGCTGGCAGCGACGCCCTCGCACGTACCCGCGAGGCCCGATCCTGCCAAGTGAGTCCAATCACCCGGAGCGAAGATGAACGCACTGACGCCGACGCAAAGAATCAATGCGACTTTTGCGATGGTCAATGCCAGTGCGGTGCGGCCGCCGGACGTTACGGAGGCGCAATTGATCAGCGCCACCGTCCAAATGGTGGCCAGCGCAATGAGCGTCAAGCCGCTGACGCTCAGGTGATGGCCAAACAGGTTCGCCCCGAGTTGCCAATGCTCTATGGTCCCGCCGGCCGCCACGTTCATGAAGATGGCAAGACCTACCGCCAGAGCTGCTTGTGATCCGGCTTTCGCAACGGCGAAAGTCATCCATCCATACAAGAATCCCACTGCCTTGCCGTAGGCGCGACGCAGGTAGACGTAGTCTCCGCCCGCCTCCGGCATCATGGCGGCGATCTCCGAATAAGAAAATGTGCCGGCGAGAGACAACAATCCTGCCGCAAGCCACACCAATAGCACGGTCTTGGCGCTGCCGACATTGCAGGTCATGACCCGGGTCTTGAGGAAAACACCCGTGCCTATCATGTTTGCGACATTGACCGCAATCGCGCCCCAAGCACCGACGCCACGCGTCAGTTCGCTTCTTGCCACGCCCGCCGAAGTTGCACTGCCCATGGGTGTAGTAGTATCGGGCAAATGAAAACGGATTTTTCGCAATTCGGGCCGTCTTTGACCACGGCGCTGGGGCCGTTTTTGATCGCCGCGCTTGCGGTGTTCATGATTTATCGCCGCTTCCGGCGCAACTTCGGTCAGCAGCCACTGCGGCCCGTGCGCATGCAAATACGCATCGTGCTGCTGCTGATCATCGGTTGCCTGCTGTTGCCGTCGGCGGTGCGTTCGACGGCATCGCTGTCGGCACTGCTGGCAGGCGTTGTCGCCGGCGTCGCGCTTGGGCTCTGGGGCGCGGCGCGCACACGCTTCCTCATGATCGACAATCAACGGTCATACGTGCCGCACACTTACACGGGCGTCGCGGTTTCGTTGTTGTTTGTGGGGCGGCTGATCTACCGGTTGTTGCAGGCTTACGGCGCCACGCACGCGGCAGGAGCCGAAGGTCCGGGCTCCGCGAGCCAAGCCTTTGCGCCGGCCGCCATGGTGCAAAGTCCCCTGACTCTCGGCCTGTTCTTCGTATTGATGGGATACTACGTTTGCTACTACAGCGCGGTGCTGTGGAAATCAAAACGAGTCCCTGCGGAAAAAATCAGCTCCGGCCCGACGCTTCCGCCCGGTGAATTGGAAAAACGCGCCTGAGCGCGCGACGCATTACCTCAGGGTAATGAGCACCGCGTACGTGATGAGCAGAAATGTGATCATCAAGGCGTTGTTGCCCCATCGGGATACCATTTCGATCATGACAACCTCTCCACTTTTATCGCGGCGCTACCTTACAATTCCGAGGCCGGAGATGGCCTTGTCGCAGGTCTCAAAACCAGAGTGAACACGTCAATTTAGTTGCGTTATGTCCTGACGAAATGCACCGTAACCGAGCGCGCAGTTTTCCCGGCGGTGGTGGTCTTTAAGGTATTCCAGGCAAAGGTAATCGGGGGCCGCAAGGAAGGGCCGGGACCGGCGGGAATCAGCTTGCTTGTGCTACGCTTCCGCCGTCATGAACATACTTTTGGTGGAAGACAGCGACGAAGTCAGTTGCATAACCGTTGAATATCTGCATGAGCTGGGACACGAGGTCGTGGCGGTCCCCGAAGCAGAGAAAGCAATCTTGCACCTCAAGGATGGGCGATTCGATGCGGTCATGACCGATATTCGCTTGCCCGGCATGTCTGGCATCGAACTCGCACGGGCGCTCATCAAAGACTACCCCAGTCTTCCGGTGGTGATTGCGTCCGGTTACGGCGCCATCAACGTCGAATTCCTGCTGGGCGAGAAAATGCGCACCGTGCTGATGCTTCCCAAGCCCTACGACCTACCTGCCCTCGAACGCACTCTCGCCGAAGCGGCGGCGCTCGGGAATCGGGTTTAGCCTCGCCGCCCGGCACTCGGGACAACACTCGGGCGATGTGCGCAGCGTCTCGCTGAGCAAGTCGGTCAACTCGTGCTCGTTGTTGTCGAATGCCTCGACATACGGTTTATGCTTGCGAACGAGTTCGATGGCCAGTGCAAATGCGCCGGCCGGATTGACGTTCTCATCGAAATACAATTGTCGGTGAACAGGACAGGTTTTGAGTACTTGAGTTTGTAGAGCAATTCCAATGGCAATCGCTTGTTTATTTTCCATTGCACTCATCCTCGGCGGACGGTGGTTCTGATGACGGTGGTACGGCCCATGCGATAGTCCTTGGGCGGGACGCACCCGATGACCCGCAAAGCGCGGTGCCAGGCGGCAGCCTGTGGAGCGGGCTCAGGCGGGTCGTGCGGAGCCAGGGGTGGAGTCTCAGGATTCGGCGGGGTTGCAATATTCTCACTACTCATCGGCTGACTCCTAGTGCACTGCGGATAGGTGCGACCGCGGATGATGAATTGTGAGAGAGGCGTACTGCTGCAGCGATCGGCGGAAATCGACGAGTACTGTAGGAATTCTCGACCTCCCCTGTCAGAGGGGATTGCCGGCGCGAGGCCCGCCGGCGCAATCAATTTTCAGGGAGACCTATATCGCCAGATACGGCCAGTTATTCTCGGATCCGATTTCATCCAGCGCATCGTCGTTCATCTCTGCGGTAACGACCGCGTGACTCGGCTTATGCGCTGCGCCCAATTCTCTCTGCACACCCGTATCGAGTTCCGCCGCAAGGCGACGCAACCGCAGTTGTACCCGCCCCAGTGCATCGCTGAGATCGGGTAACCAGGTGAGCGCACGCACGTCGCCGACTTCGCGTGCGACCCATTGCAACTCCCGCGCGTAGAAGTTGGCGCTGCGGCTCCGACGCCGTGCAGTAAACGCCGCCAGCGAGGCGATTGCCCGATCCGCCCATGCACGAATCTCGCCGGGCCCCTTCTGATAGCTCAAATACGGATGTGCCCTCAGTGTGCCGGAGGCAATACGCGCGATGTTCCAACACACGAGCGCGCACTGGGCAAACACCGCACCATCGATGGAATTTGATTCCAGGGCTTTCGCGAACGCCCGTGCCCGCAACGCAACATTTCGCAACTTCCGGAGTCGCACCACTTCGGCGTCAATCATCATTTTCCCCTTCATCGCCCCGCTTCAAGGCCCCGGAGCATTTCCCGTTCATCGGGGCAGTAAGCGCATTCTCAACCCAAGCGTAGGCGAATTCTGTAGGACGGCATCGCATGGAAGTGCAGGCAGGGGCCCGGTTTCGGGGTTAAGTCAAATCCCGGGCCATTTGAGCACGTTATAGTGTTGCCCCATGACAACGGCGAGACCACCGCTTCTCAGCTTTTGGATGTGCGTGGCGCTGGTGGTGGGCAATTCGATCGGCTCGGGCGTATTCTTGTTGCCTGCCTCCCTTGCTCCTTTTGGGCTCAACAGCGTGGTCGCCTGGGGATTCACGGCCGGCGGTGCCATTCTGTTGGCCATCGTTTTCGCGCGTTTGAGCCGGGCGTATCCACAGGCCGGTGGTCCCTACGCCTATGTTCGTGTGGCCTTCGGACCCCTCACCGCCTTCATCGTCGCATGGGGCTATTGGATTTCGATTTGGGTTGGGAACGTCACCATCGCCACCGGCGCCGTGAGTAATCTTTCCCCGCTGCTGCCGTGGATAGCCGAGAGGCCGGGTGCGTCCGCCGCCGCGACCTTGTTTCTTTTATGGATGCTGACCTTCGTGAATTGGTACGGAATCAAAGCCTCAGGCTGGGTGCAAAGCGTCACGACGGTATTGAAGATTCTGCCTCTGATCGGAGTTGCCGTTTTGGGATTGTTCTCACTGCGCTCGAGCGACGTTGCGGCGGCTGCCACCACCATTCCCCTGTCCATGAGCGGCATTACCGCAGCATCGACTTTGACGCTATGGGCGCTGCTGGGATTGGAATCCGCGTCCATCCCCGCAGACAAGGTCGCGAATCCGGCGCGTACCATTCCCGTTGCCACGCTGCTGGGGACAGTGGTCACCGCGCTGATTTGTGCACTTGCCTGCACCACCGTGTTGCTGCTGGTACCCCCGGCTACGCTCGCCAGGTCAAACGCACCATTTGTGGACTTGGCGACGCAGTTCTGGGGCGGCGGTGCCGGCAAGGTGCTGGCCATTTTCGCTTCGATCAGCAGCTTCGGCGCGCTCAACGGCTGGATCCTCCTGCAAGGTGAGCTGCCGCGC
>Ga0210406_10006812_pt1 | contig 11747 bp, 10 predicted proteins | sample IncBWC30MmetaG_FD_155454 | JGI IMG/M metagenome (GOLD analysis project Ga0210406, IMG submission 155454) | Forest soil microbial communities from Barre Woods Harvard Forest LTER site, Petersham, Massachusetts, United States - Inc-BW-C-30-M | ecosystem: Environmental > Terrestrial > Soil >... | reverse complement strand
AGGCGTTTCCGATATCGCCAATGAACTCAGCCTCAGCGTAAAGACGGTGAGCACGTATCGGAGCCGTATCTTGGAAAAGATGAGTTTTACCGCGAATGCCGACATTACGTCCTATGCGCTGCGCAACGGGCTCATTCAATAAGCGACACGTGTGAGAATCTTCCTACATCAGAACCTGCGCAGCCGGTCTGGCCGGCATACTGCGCATGACGCTAAACTGCGACAAGCATGTACACCATTACTATGGACGCGATGTCAATGGCGCAGCATTTGAGAGTCTTGCTGGTCGAAGACTCCAAGGTGCTGACGGAGCGATTGACTGAAGCGATTCGCCAAATCCCTCAAGTGGAGTTGATCGGGACCGCGGACACCGAGGCGACGGCGGTGGCGTCGGCGCAGCGCGACTCGATCGACGTGATCATTCTTGATCTGCATCTGAAGCAGGGCACGGGCTTCGGCGTCATGCGCGCGCTGGCCACGGCTCACTTGAAGCCGCGAATCATCGTATTGACGAACTACGACCTGCCCGAATACAAGAATGCCGCGATCGCCCTCGGCGCCTCGCATTTCTTGGATAAGGCGCGCGACTACGGCAGGCTGCCGGAAGTCCTGCACGAGATCTGCGAAGCGCATCTGGCGAAACACTGAATCGCCTCGAGGCCCGCGCTTCACATCCGCGCATCACGCGGGCTCGCCCCCCAGCATTCTCGGCAACGGAATGACTGCGGTCACGATGGTGCCGCCGGAACTCGGACTGCGCACGTCCCAGCTGCCGCCGAGCGCAGTGATCCGGTGGCGCATGGATGCGAGACCGTGGGATGTAATGGTCTGGAGCCGATTCGGCGGGATTCCTTTGCCGTCGTCCGAGACGCGCAGGACAAAGGTATCGCGGTCGATGCCGATGACCAAGTCCGCGGACTTGGCCTCCGCATGCTTGAGGATGTTCGTCAAGGCTTCCTGGGCAATACGGAAGACACCTATGGCGGCGTCTGGATTGAATTTGGGCTCGGAATCGGGAATCGTTTCCGTGCACCTGAGTCCGGCGCGACGGCATGTTTCTTTGAATTGCCAGCGCAGCGCCGTGAACAAGCCCATGTTGTCGAGCAAGGTGGGCCTGAGCTCCTCGACGACGCGGCGCTTCAAATCCACTCCCGAACTCAACGACTCGTGGATGCGTTTGAAGCGCTGTTCGATGGCCGGATCGCTGGTGGGCAGCCGCTGCTGAAGCCAGGATAAATCCATCCGTGCCGCCACCAGCAAGCCGCCGAGCTCGTCGTGCAATTCGCGCGACAAGGCGGATTTCTCTTGTTCCGACACCCCCTGCAGGTGGGTGGAGAGCGCGGTCAGTTCCCGGGTCCGTTCGTCGACCTCACGTTCCAGTTCCTGCTTCTGATCGCGCAGGTTGATGGCTTGCCGCGCGCGCCGGCGCATATCCCCATAGACGAGACGCGTCGCGAGCAGCACCAGCCCGATGTTGAGGATAACGCCCGCAGCCGATACCCAGCGCGACACTTGAAAATCCGCCTGCCACTGCTCCGTGGCCGCGGCAAGCTCGTGCGCCTCCGCGAGACGCATGTCGCCTACGATCCGCGATATTTCATCCATGGTGCGTTTGCCCACGTCGGTGCGGACCACGTTCACCGCCGGCGTGGTGCCTCTTTTTTTGAATAGCGCCAGGGTATCCTCGAGTTCACCGAGTTTTTTCCCGGTCAGAATTCGCAGCTCCTGGAACTCGCGGCTGTCGTCGTCGCCGCCGTAGGCCTCGTGCACGCGATCGAGCGCGGCCTCGACCTTCGCCACCGCTTCGGTGTAGGGCTGCAGATAGGAGCTTTCGCCGGTCAAGAGGTAGCCGCGCTGGCCGGACTCGGCATCGGATATCAGCGCGATGAATTCACTCAGGGCTTGCTGCCGCAACTGCGAGTCGTGCACCCGCTCGTTGGCGGTATTGAGCCGCGATTGTCCGGCCGCAGCCAGGAAAAATAGGCCGATCAAGAAGCCGATCAGCAGCAGCGGCGGTAGGGCGATGTACCATCGACCGATTTCGCCCAATTCCTCGCCCAAGATTTTCATGTGATCTTCCGCGCTATAACCCTAAAGTTTAGCATGTGGGGCAATTCCTACAGGAAGGGCCAAGCGGAACCGATGGTGTGGCTTCCCGGCCGATGCGACCGTACGTGTGTTACTGTTCTCTGTGTTCTCTAGGAGATAAAAATGGAAACTACATTCGACGGAACCACTGAGCAGGCTCGTGCGAGCGGGCGTCGCCTTAAGAACGATTTGAGCGAGGGCGTAAACGACGTCAAAGCGGCCGCTTCCAGCGAGATCAAGAACTTGATAGCAGACGTCGAAGATCTGATGGCGCGGATCGCGGACTTGAAGGACGCGGACGTGGTGCGGGTGCGCACCAAAGTTCAGCGCGCGGTTGATGCGACGAAGCAAAGCCTGGCGGACGGGGCCGAGACCATACGGCAGCACGCGCAAGACGTCGCGAGCACGGCTGACGACTACGTTCGCGATCGCCCGTGGCAAGCGGTTGGCATTGCCGCTCTGGTCGGCGCCGTCGTGGGGATCTTAGCGACCCGCCGTTCCTAAGGTCTCAAACGGTGAGACTGCTGTGGTTACTGCCGAAAGCGGCGCCCGCGCTGCTGCGGCATCTGGTGGCGTATGCCGACCTTGCCAGCCTGGATTTGGCCAGGGCGCGCCGCGAAATTGCGGCCGAGTTCTTAGGCGCAGCGGTCGCAGCGGTCTCAATTCTGTTTGCCGTATTCATGGGTTGCCTTGCCGTGGTGGCCTACACCTGGGACACACCCCACCGGGTGAGCGCCATCGCATGGATGGGCGGCGGATTTTTGGCTCTGGCCATCGCGGGGGCCGCATACCGGGCGAATGCCGTGCGGGCGAAATCGCAGTTTCTTGCCTCCGTGCGCCGGGAATGGCAAGAGGATCGTGTGATCCTCGAACGCCTATTGTCGTCGGACCAGGATTGATCCGCTCATGACCGACCGAGAGGACGCAGCTCAAGCCTTGATTCTCGCCAGGCTTGCTGCGTCACGGGAGGAATTGCGGCGCGCCCTCGATCCGCCGAGCAAAGACGCAGACGCCGGCGCGAAACGCGGCGATCACACGGGGGGATTCCCCCGCAGCCGCACCATGCAGGCGCTCATGAGCGGCCGCGGACTCGGAACCATGGGTGCGGCCGCTGTCGGTCTTCTGATTGCGCGTCCTGGCTTGGCGCTGCGTCTTCTGCGGATACTGCCCGCCGGCGCAGTTGCCAAGACGCTGCTGTTGCGCACTATTGCGGCACTGCGGTCGAAACGAGAATAGGCGTTGGCCGGCTGAACCGGTCAACCCAATATGATGCGTCCGTAGTGGTAGGTCCCGTCATCCACCAGAGTGATTTCACACGGCGTGCCCGGCATCTCTCGACCGTCGAGAGTGGCGCGGCTGACGCCTGTACTCACGCCCCGCGGGTTTTCAACCGCGATGCGGTATCGCGACCTTCCATGTTTGTAGGTGATCTCGAAGCCCGGCCAGCCGCGTGGAATGCAGGGATCGATGGATAAGATTCCGCCGCGCAAACGGATGCCCAAAATGCCCTCCACCGCCGTGCGGTACATCCACCCCGCGGACCCGGTATACCAAGTCCAGCCGCCGCGGCCGACGTGCTGAGGCGACGAGTACACGTCGGCACAGACCACGTAGGGCTCGACCTTGTAGCGATGAATGGCGGCGCGGGTGCTTGCATGATTGATGGGATTGAGAATGGAGAATAGTTCTCCGGCCCGATCGCCATCGCCCAGCAGCGCAAACGCCAGGGTCGACCACATCGCCGCGTGAGTGTATTGGCCCCCATTTTCCCGGATGCCGGGCGGATAGGCCTTGATGTAGCCCGGGTCGTGCCGAGTGCGGTCGAACGCGGGCGTGAACAATTTGACGAGACCGTCGCTGCGGCTGACCAGCTGCGAGTCGACCGCCGACATGGCCCGCACCGCGCGTTCGCGCTCCGCGGCGCCGGAGATCACCGCCCACGACTGGGCAATGGAATCGATCCGGCATTCATCGCTCGCGACCGATCCCAAGGGTGTGCCGTCATCAAAGTAGCCGCGCCGGTACCAATCGCCGTCCCAGGCTTCACGCTCGATGGCCTGTTGCAGGGCAAAGGCATGCTTGCGCCAGACCGCGGCGGCGGCGGACTGCCCGCGCCGCTCGGCGATCGGCGCGAACTTGAGCAGTGCGGCGTACAAGAACCACCCGAGCCAGACGCTCTCGCCGCGCCCGGCCGCGCCGACTCGATTCATGCCGTCATTCCAATCGCCGGTGCCGAACAGCGGCAACCCGTGCGAGCCAATCGCAAGACTCGAATCGAGAGCACGGACGCAATGGTCGAAGAGCGTCCCCATGGCCTTGGGCTCAGGGGCCGAAAAGCTCTCATGGGCCTCGGGCGGCAGCGGGTCGCCCGCCAAGAACGGCACTTGCTGCTCCAGCACCTCGAAATCCTCAGTGACTTCCAGGTAGTGAGCGACCACGAATGCCAGCCAGACGCGGTCATCCGAGACGCGCGTTTTCACTCCCTGGCCGGATGTCGGGAGCCACCAATGCTGAACGTCCCCCGCTTCGAACTGGCGCGCCGCGGCACGGAGGATGTGTTCGCGGGCGATCTTGGGCCGGGACACCACGAGCGCCATGACATCCTGCAGTTGATCTCGGAAGCCGTAAGCTCCGCTCGACTGATAAAACGCCGTCCGTGCCCACACTCGGCAGCCGAGCGTCTGATACAACAACCACCCGTTGACCATGATGTCCATGGAGCGATCGGGCGTCTTCACTTGTATGGCGCCGAGCGTCTGATCCCAAAAGTCCGTTACCTCCTTGAGTGCAGCGTCGAGATCGAGGGCTCGATAGCGCTCGATGAGAGCGACGGCGGCGGCGGACGACGCCTCCTCGCCCAGCAGGAACGTGAGCTCGGCCGCTTCGCCGGGCCGCAGAGTGACCGCCGTTTGCATCGCACCGCAGGGATCCATGCCGCCGCCGACCCGGTTCGACAGTGGGTTGGATTGCAGCAGTGCGGCGGGTTCCGCCAGCGATCCGTGGCGGCCGAGGAACTCCGCACGATCCGCCGTGCAAGCTCGCTGCCGGCCCGCCATGTCCATGAAGGCGATCCGCGACGATAAGTCCGTGCCCCAGGGATTGCGGGCGAGCAGCGCCGCGGTTTTCGGCTCGATTTCAGTCACGATGAACGGTGCCGTCTTGCTGCGCTGGTTTCCCAGCACCCAGTCCAAGTAGTGAGTGACCGAGAGTTGCCGGGCGTCGGCGGAGCGATTGACGATCTTGAGACGCGACACCTTGATCGAATCCTCGAGGGGCACGAATTGCAGTAGATCCAATTCGATGCCGTGCGAGGCATGTTCGAAACGGCTGTAACCGAAGCCATGGCGGACGACATAGGCACTCGACGGCTCGCGAATGGGCAAGGGAGTCGCGGTCCAAAGATGCCCTGTGTCTTCGTCGCGAATGTAGATGGCCTCCGCGGGCGCATTGCTGACGGGATCGTTGGACCACGGCGTGAGCTGATTTTGCTGCGCGTTCAACGACCACGTGCTGCCGCAGCCGTCCGCCGACGCCAGGAATCCGAACTCCGCATTGGCGACCACGTTGATCCACGGCGCCGGCGTCCATTGCCCCTCGCCGAGGGTCACGACGTATTCGCGCCCCTCCGCGGCGAACCCGCCGAGTCCGTTGAAGAACTCGAGCGGGGGCGCGGCGCGCGGAACCGCGTCCGGCGTTGCCTCATTGACGTTCCGCAGGGGTCGGCGCGGCACCGGATCGGTCTCCCCCGACGGGCCGAGCTGATCGCTCAATGCGCCGCGCCCCGCGTTCAACACCGCACGTGCGGCCGTCAGCAGGAGATCGCGACTTGGGCTAGGCATCAGGTCGGCGCGCAGCAAGAAAGTCTTTCCATACTTGGGCAAGTCCTCGCGGTTTCGGGAGGCGCCGATGACGGCATCCAGCGCCTCCTGCAAACCCGGCGCTGCGGACGGCGGACGCTCGTTCAGGACGACGAGATCCACGTGCAGCTGCTTGAGCCGCCAATAATCCTGCGCACGCAGCAGTTGCTTGACGATTCCGACATCGTTCTCGCTGTCTATGCTGACCAGCACAATCGGCAGATCGCCGGACAGCCCAAAGGGCCACAACGCGGACTGGCCCAGGCGGTTGTTCTCGAGAGTGCCGCGCGATGCCCGCAGCGAGGAATCGGCATACAGCACTCGATTGGCGAGGCGCTGGAATTGTTCGGCTTCCTCGAACTCGAGGCCCAAAGCCCGGAGCTGCGCTTCCGCATGAGTCCTGGCCAGGGCCTTTACGCGTTCGAACGCCGCCGTGTCGCGATACTTGCCGACGAGCGCCAGCGCCTCCGCGCGGCTTGGCGCCACCCCCAGCCAAAAGGCGATGCGCGCGGTTTTGCCGGGCGCGATTTTCACGCGATGCCGCAGCGCCAGGACAGGATCGAGGACCGTACCCACCGTGTTGGACAGCGGCCGGGCATCGACGATCGAGACGGCATTGCGCAAGTCAGCCCCACGCCCCACAAAGCGAGCTCGATCGGTCTCGAATTGCAGGGGTCCAACCGCTTCGCCCTGAAGCGCGCTGGTGAGGGCGACCCACACTGCCGGTTCGCCGGAATCCCTGGCCCGGCGGGTGGCGAGCAGGGTGCCGCTCTCGGCACTGAAATCCGTCAGCACGAACAGCTTGGAAAACGCGGGATGGGCGGAATCCGCCGCGGACGCGGCCAGCACCATCTCCGCGTACGTCGTCAATTCGATTTCCCGCGTCCGGTTTCCCTCATTGGTCACCGAGACTCGGCGGACTTCAGCGTCATCCTCGGGCGACACCAGGATCTCGGTCGAGGTGAGGATGGATCCGTCGCGGCGGGTGATTTCCGCGCGATCTTCGAAAAATGCGGCATTGTAGCTGTCGGGTTCACATCCGACAGGCTGATATCCGGCCGACCATACCCGGCCGTCGGCGGCATCGCGCAGGAAGACGTAGTAGCCGAAAGGATCGCAGGTCGGATCTTCGCGCCACCGGGTCAGTGCGAGATCCCGCCAGCGGCTGTAGCCGGAGCCGGCCGCAGTCACCATGACGGAATAATTTCCGTTGGACAACACGTGGGTGCGAGGCGACTTTTCTTGCAAGAGTAGCTCCTATTCGGCCATCACTTCGACGGTGACGTTCAGGGCGAGGAACTCGTCGGCGGCACCGGTAAACGAGCCGACCAGCGGCGCGGCTTGAGCCGCCTCGCGCGCCACCGCCACACGAATCAAATTGCGGCCGCCGACCAAGGCGTTGGTGGGATCGAATTCCACCCACCCGGGTCCGGGCAGATAGACCTGAATCCAGGCATGCGTGGCGCCGCCGCCCACCAGTCCGCCGCCTGCGTCGATCAGCGCTTCGTCATAGAGGTATCCCGAAACGAACTGCGCCGCGAGCCCTAAGAAGCGCACGGCGTCCATCATGAACACGGCGAAGTCCCGGCAGCTGCCGGACTTGAGCTCGAGCGTTTCCGCCGGAGTTTGGACTCCGACTTCCTCGCGCCGCCGGTAGGTGAACTCGGACTTGATCGCGGCGATCATGGCCATCAGCACATCCAGTGTCCCATTTCCCTGCGCCTTCTCCAGCAGGGACTTCACCCATGCGTCGAGCTTGTGCTCGGGATCCGGGTAGTGCCGAGCCTTCGATGCTCCCAGGTCCACATCGTCCGAAGCCGAATAGCTGAGCGGCAGAGTGGCGGCGAAGTCGTCGAGGACGACGATGCGCTCGGGCAGCGGGAAGTGTTCGGCGCGAAAGGACGATTCGAACACCAGCTCCGCGGCGGGCTCCGAAAAAGCGGCAATGGCGACCGAGTTGCCGAATACATCGTGCATCCAGCGCAGCTCGGAGGGCTGCGGCGTGATCGCGAGCCCCGTGTCGAGTAGCCGTAGATCGTGACTGTCCCGCGGCCGGCACATCAGCCGGTGGGGACCGAGGGCGACCGGGTGCCGATAGCGGTACTCGCTTCGGTGGGTGACGCGGAGAATGTTCAAGGGACGTGATGTACTCGATGCAGCGTGGCTAGATTGATCGAACGCGTTCGCCTGTGCGGTCGGAGTCCGGCGCATGCGCGCGTAATCCTACACCTACACGGAACCAAACTTTGAGTGCGGATCACTGATTCATTTTCCAGATCGCGAGATTCAACGCGCTCGCGAAGCCGACCCAGATCAAGTACGGCGCCATCATCCACGCCGCCGCGGCCTTCACGGCGGAAAACTCTCGGATGGTCCAAGCGATCGACAGCCACAGCGCGACGATCACGAACAGACCCGCACCGATACTGCCGGCACCGAAAAACACGGGCGCCCAGAGGGCATTGAGCAGGAGCTGGATCACATAGGCAGTCAGCGCCGCGCTTCGACCGCGGTGATAACGTTCGCGCCAGATCAGCCACGCGGATGTGCCCATCAAGACATAGAGCGCCATCCAGACCGGCCCGAACCAGTTGCGCGGCGGCGCCCACGCAGGCTTCGCCAGCATCGCATACCAGTGGTTCGCCGACGCCGACATTCGCGGCGAGAAGACCGTGCCGAGCGCTCCGGCGGTCAGTGCCGTCCCGACAAAGGCGGCGAGGATGAGCCAATTCGGCCGCGAATTGCGGCCGCGATAGCTGGTTGAGCTTTCTATCGGGATTCTCACGCGCCGCGCGACTTGGAAGATCGGGACCCGGCGAAGAGCACGATGGCGGCGGCCATTTGCAACCAGCCCAACCAGGGAATGTGCGCCGACAACCCCAGCCACATCAACCCGCATACCCACAGCACGGCCGCGGCGATGGTCGCATCCCGCCGGAAGTTGCCGCGCCGCATTTCATCGCGCAGCTGTATCGCGCCCACGGGCTCCACGGAAACACGCAGGCGTCCCTCCGTGGCGTCGCGCACGGCGGTCTGAAATATCTGCGGCACCTGTTGCAGCGCCACCAGGACATCGGGCAACTGCGCGCGTGCGCGGCGCAGCACGGCCCACGGACTCATTCGCTCGCGCATCCACTTTCGCAAGTAGGGTTGCGCCGTCTGCCAAAGATCGAGCTCAGGATACAGCTGCCTGCCGAGGCCTTCGATATTGAACAGCGTCTTCTGCAGCAGGATCAGCTGCGGCTGTACCTGCATGTCGAAGCGGCGCGCGGTTTCGAACAGCCGCAGCAGCACTTGAGCGAAGGAAATTTCCTTGAGCGGCTTGTTGAATATCGGCTCGCAGACCGTGCGCACGGCGGATTCGAGTTCATCGACCCGCGTTCCCCGCGGCACCCAGCCCGATTCCACGTGCAAGGCCGCGACCCGGGCGTAGTCCCGGTCGAAGAAGGCCATGAAATTCTCCGCCAAATAGTGCTGGTCGCGCGCCTGCAGCGTGCCGACGATGCCGAAATCCACTGCCGCATAGCGCGGGTTCTGCGGATCGTCGATTTGCACGAAGATATTGCCCGGATGCATGTCGGCGTGGAAGAAGTTGTCGCGGAACACCTGCGTGAAGAAAATCTCCACGCCGTTTTCCGCGAGCTTGCGTATGTCGGTGCCGCGCGCACGCAACTCGTCGAGATCGTTGACGATGACGCCGTGAATTCTCTCCATGACCATGACGTCGACCCGGCAGTAGTCCCAATAGACCTCGGGCACGTACAGCAAATTCGAACCGGCGAAATTGCGCTTCAGCTGCGCGGCGTTGCCGGCTTCGCGGAGCAGATCCAGTTCATCGAGAATGGTCTTGCGGTACTCGCGCACGAGCTCGACCGGACGCAGGCGGCGCGCCTCACCCCAGTATTCGTCGGCGAGCTCGGCCACGTAGTGCAGCACTTCAAGATCGAGATCGATGATCTCGCGCATCCCGGGGCGCAGGATCTTGACCACGACCTCGCGGCCGGTCTTGAGCGTGGCCACGTGGACCTGGGCGATCGAGGCCGCGGCGAGCGGCTTGGGCTCGAAGCTGCCGAAAATATCCGAGAGCGCGAGCCCGAACGACTTCTCGATGGACGCGACCGCGATTGCGCCGTCGAACGGCGGGACGCGGTCCTGCAGTTTTGCAAGCTCATCGGCGATGTCGGCCGGCAGCAGATCGCGCCGGGTCGACAGCGCCTGGCCGAATTTGACGAAGATCGGCCCCAGCTCCTCGAGCGCCAGGCGCAGCCGCTCGCCCCGGGTGACGCCGATGCTGCGTTGAAACCACGTCCATGGCGAGAGGTAGGCGAGAAAGCGAAACGGCCGATACAAATGCGTCGCGCGCACGAAATCATCGAGTCCATGCCTGACCAGTGCGCGCTGAATTTGCAGCAGCCTGGCGAGCACTCGCGGGCGCATCAAACCGCACCCTTGAGGCGCTGCTCCAGCCGCACGAGCCGTGCTTCGACCCGATCGGCCGTCTCGCGCAGTGAGTCGACACCGTGCAGAAATTCTTCGAGTTCCGTCCTGTTCACGAGATCCCGGCCTTCCTCCTGCAGATATTCGGCGATGTTTTCGCCGGCCGTGCGCCGCGCCTGGCGCGCCAGCTCCAGCGCACGCCGGGCGAACAGGGATACGCGCCGCGCCGGAAGGTCGCCTATCCAGCGAGACAGCTCTTCCTCCGGGTCCGGCCGCGCCAGCATGAACAGCTCCCGGTACCGGTTGGCCGTCTCCGCATCGCCGCGAATCTGCGCTGCGGGCGTGCCGGGTTCGCGATTCGCCCCGCCCCTGAACAATTGCAGAAGCGCCGCGGGCGATCCTGAGATCACCGCATCCGCCGCGGAATCGTCGCCTGCGAGCAGCACCAGCCGGCCCCGGTCCGCGCTCGCGCGGATGCGCGCTATTCCCTCGATGTCGATCTGCAGAGAAGTGCCCTGAAGGCGGCGCGCCACCCCAAGGGCCTGCGCCGACGAGTCGATGCATCGATTGAGCAGGGCTTCGGCCGATGCAAGCCAGGCAGCGGTCGCGGGCATGTCAGATTTTATAGCCGCGATGCACGGCGACTATGCCGCCGGTCAGATTGTGGTAGCGCGTCTGGGCGAAGCCGGCGGTACGCAACATCTCGAGCAGGGTTTCTTGATTCGGGTGCATGCGAATCGATTCCGCCAAATATCGATAACTGGCCTCGTCCTGAGCCACCAGCCGGCCCAGCAGCGGCAGCACCTTGAAGGAATAGGCGTCGTAAATCGGCTTCAGTCCGGGCGCGACCGGTGTGGAGAACTCGAGCACCAGCAATTGGCCGCCGGGCTTCAGCACGCGGTGCATCGACTTGAGCGCGGCAGGCTTGTCGGTCACATTGCGGAGCCCGAAGCCTATGGTGACGCAATCGAAGGAGTCGTCTTCGAAGGGCAGGCGTTCGGCGTCGGCGACGATGCACTCGACATTGGCCACCCAGCCTTTGTCGAGCAGACGGTCACGGCCGATTTCCAGCATCGCCGGATTCACGTCCGACAGCACGACCCGCCCTGATTTTCCCACTTGCCGCAGCATTCCCAAAGCCAGATCGCCGGTACCGCCGGCGACGTCCAGTGCGCTCCGGCCCGGCCGCAGACCGGTCAGTGAGAGGGCGAATTGCTTCCACAAACGATGCACGCCCAGCGACATCAAGTCGTTCATGACATCGTATTTGCCGGCCACCGACGCGAACACCGAGCGGACGCGCCCGGCCTTGTCGCCCCAGGCTACTTTTTCGAATCCGAAATCGACCTTGCGGCCGGAGTTGTC
>Ga0210406_10006811_pt1 | contig 11747 bp, 21 predicted proteins | sample IncBWC30MmetaG_FD_155454 | JGI IMG/M metagenome (GOLD analysis project Ga0210406, IMG submission 155454) | Forest soil microbial communities from Barre Woods Harvard Forest LTER site, Petersham, Massachusetts, United States - Inc-BW-C-30-M | ecosystem: Environmental > Terrestrial > Soil >... | reverse complement strand
GCTACCTGCCGCCCCAGGCCTTTCCCCGCGACGTGATCGGTGCGGAAGTGCTGGCCTGCGTAAATTCGGATCAATCCCGCTTCCTGCGCAGCGGCTGAGAACCGGGTGAAATGACGCCTCACTCCCTTCAAGGACTCGGAGGTGACCTCAAAGGTGAAGCGATCACCGAAAGAGAGGCGCAATACCTCGGCCGCGGCAAAACTGATGGCACTGTGGGCGCCCGGATAGGACGGATCCGGGGCAGTCTTGGTGGTCAGCGGAACCCAATCTTCATCGGGGTGCGTGTCGGGATCACCATCGGTGCCTGCTGCTTGAATAGCAGCGACAGGTCGCCAGAACTGATAGGTGTACTTAGCTTCGAAAAATGCGCTTGTAGTATCCGCCAGGCTGATGTTCAGCAGAGCAAACAGTCGGGCGCTCTACGGCAGGTTTAGGTGATGTCCGAGAGCTGCGGTCTGCGCGATTTCGTTCCGGAAGTCCTGAATGTCGCCATTCCAGACGTTTCCAATCACGGTCCGATCGGACGCACGAGTTTTGCTGTCGATCTCTCCAGAGACTTTTCACTTCGTTAAAGACCCTCGTATACCCGTCGCTCGTCAGTGCTGGCGGCGGCTCCTGATTAAATTCATCCTGAAGTTCAGCATCCACTGTTGTCTGAAAGGCGGGGTAGAGTGCTATGAGGACGTCATGGGCCGCCTGGTCAGCCGCGGCTGGTTGTGAAGCCTGTCGCGAGACATCCGAGAGGCGGACCGGATACGGACTGAAGAATCCGTCGATGTTGTTGACAGCGTCAAAAATGGCAGCATGCAGGATGACGAAGTTGCGCGTCGAATGAATCGTGGGCGATTGGGCACCCGGAGTGCGAACGATTACTAGAAGGGCTCTGTTCCACTCGATGTTGAGTTGACCGACCGGGTGAGGTCTAGCCTAGCGAATGGCTCAGCGCTTGCCCCAGTCGAAGCATCTGTGACTTGGGCTTGAAGACTGGGGCATATGACCGCAACGGTGACCAATATCTTGAACATAACCTCTATCCTTGTTCTGCTTTCTTTGTTCGAATTTGGTGCAGACCAGGGCGAGATGCATCACTGCGATCGGGCACTCATGCGCTGTAGAACTCCATGCGAACGGAAATATTCCCGACGAGGTGCAATTATCGACCCTCTGCTTCGTGCGTCGTTCATTTCAGGCTGGATCCAAATGCGATTTTCGTTCGAAACGTGCTCCCGAACATGACCGGCATGCAATGGGCCGCGATGCGCCGACGTTGGTCGGCTGCGACTCAATGACGTTAGTTCCCCTCCGCCGTTGGAGCCTGGCCGACACGCTTAGCCGGGTCCGTTTACACCGCTGAGAAAGCCGCCCAAGTGGGCTGTCAGTGCGACGAGTGCTACGGCTACAAATTCGATCAGGAGGCAATAGCTCGGCAAGGGCGCGTGCTGTCGCCGCGCACGGAAATGTATCCACCACACCGTCCAGATCAGCACGCTCGAGACGCCCGCAAGTTCCAGGTGGAGCAACAGGACGCCCTTCAGTTTCTGGCCCTCAAGTTGGAATTGCCACGCGAGGAGACCTGTGGCAAGAACCGGGATCGTCGACATCGCTGCCCCTAGCAGGTTGTAATAGGCGGTATCCGCCAACCCCTGTCGCTTGGTCCATTGTGCAATCAGGTCAAAGGCCACTGCGGCGATAAACAGAGCGATCGGAAAGTGGATCAGCACGACATGCTGTGCGTGCTTCGCCAAGAACACCGTCTTCAGATCAAAAGGATGCACCGCTGTCCACTCCTCACCGGGGTCTGCTGCCCATATCGAATGACTCCAAGGAGATAGAACTGATGTTTTCACGAAATATTCCCATCTTTTGTGCCTGAAGCAATGCCCGACAGGACTGGCGAAACGTTCTGGTCTTACACCCTGGGACAAACAACTCGCGATGGGGCTCGGATGCATCAAGAGCTTAGAAGCGGCAAATTGTTGTCGACACAGAGAAATCGCGGCGAATAGAAAAGGGCCACACTGGTGGAAATGTTGAGCGGACGAAAAGTCACAGTTGTAAAGGAGTTAAAAGCCATGTTGGAGTGAAGCCGGAGGTCCCGGGACAGCACTCAACCCTGACGGCAACAATGGCAGCACCGTGGCCATGGCGGCGAGCACGGAGTTCTGGCTCACTCTTCCACCACCAGCGTTCCCTTCATGCCTCGCTGGCCCAAACCACAGACACTCGAACAGCGAAATTGAAAAGGCCAGCTTTGTCAGCGATGAATTCAACGGTGGCCGTCGTTCCCTTCTGGACCTTCTGATTGACGTCAAACTCGTTCAGCTTGAATCCGTGATCATGGTCTGCCGCGTTTAGGATTAGTCTGACCCGTTCGCCTTTCTTGACCCGAAGCCTGCCAGGGTTGAATTCGTATTTCTTGAGCGTCACTTGAATTTCGTGTACCCCCGGCATCACCACGTCCTTAGTTAGCATCTTGAGAAACTGTTCTTGACGATGATGCAGAGAAGAGCATGAGTCCTATCAACATCAACAACTTCAGTTTATACAAGTCAATTCACGTCAGATCTTTTGCTTCACAATAGATTGTGGCTACCTAGACAAACCAAAGTCTCGCTCTCTTATTCCCGACGAACCGCAACGTTTGACTTAAAGCAAGAATTAATTGCGTCCCCAACGGAATACTGGCCAGGAGTAATGGTTCTCATCTCGTAGGGGCAATTGTCCTTTTTCTTTTGGTACCCGTAATTGTTGTAGCGACACAGATCGCCTTAGTTCAATTTATTGCGAAGTTGGGGGAAATCGAGGCGGATCAGAGTTCCTTTGAAGGCCGGTTTACCAGAACCGAAGATAGCATTCCCGAGGCGCCGCAGGAAGCGGGGCGAGGGTCGCAACCTGCGATTCTGACGCCAATATGCCGGGCTGGCGGCCAATAGGCACTCCGATTGTCTCGATTCCGAAAGACTGCTGGCCCCGTGAGGGAACAAACGGGAATATTTTCTTCAGTCCCGTGTTCCTGATACCAGTGGGAGGATTTGACGCGGTTGATTTGTTCGTCAACCAGCTCTGCCATTCTCGCTTACAAACACGGTTCCCGACCTGACTTCGGGAGAGAAAGAAGGAGCAGGTATGAGGTTCGCGACAGTCTCAAAGAGTCTGGCACTGGGGTTCGCTCTACTAATGGCCTCAAATGTATTTGCCGCCACGAAGGGCAGTTTGCAGATCAGCCATCTTCTGATGGTCAACGGAACCACTCTGAAGCCAGGAGACTACAAAGTCGAGTGGGAAGGCAGCGGTTCCAACGTCGAAGTGAGCATTATGCAAGGCAGGAGCGTTTTCGCCCAAAACAGCTGCTCATCAGGTCGAACTGGCAGCTCCGGCATCCAACGATGCCATAGTCATAGTGAAGAATGACAATGGGACTTCCTCTCTCACCGGGCTTCGTTTCGAAGGGAAAAAGTTTGGTCTGGAACTCGGGGGGTCCACTGACGGCATGCAAGTCGGATCGAGTAAGTAAAGAACAGCATCGAGTAGCGGCGGGGGCAAGCATTACCCTCCCCCGCTGTTGCTGATCTGCCCGTGGCTTGAGATAAAACGGTCATTCAGTGGTTTCCGCGGGTGTACGTGTCAAGGACAGATATTGAATCCGATTCGTTCGAAGACACAGGCAGTCCATCGATCGTGCTCCGCATCAGTTGGGTGTTCGAGCGCCCGATGAAAATCGTTTCCCGCGTCACAGAGTGAACTGGCAGGTCGGTTCCGTTTTGCTCCAGATCGAGAGGTACGGCGGCCGGCCGAGTGGAGGTGCCAAACTCCTCCATTCCATTCGCGATAGGATTTGACGGACAATGCGCCACCTAAGGCGCACATATAAAAGAAGCTGAGATGAAAGACATGCGCGCGGTTCGTGATTGTAGGCTTGGTAACTTCACCAATGTAATTACCGTCATGTCCAGGTCCACTTACGGCGATGATGTTGCTATCCTTCAATAACACCCAGACATACACTTGACAATCAAATGACATTTGATCGGCATCTCGCAGCTGGTTTCTGCGTCTAACTAGCATATGTTCTTAAAACATACTCAACATAGAACGTTCTATGACAGACGTATGGAATAAAAGCAGAGAATTTGCCCAGGATTCTCGACAGGGATTCTTCGCAAAACTCAATTGCAGCAAAAGGAGAAAGTTATGAAGTCAACAATCATCATGTTTCTCGCAGTCTTAGTAGCTGTGTCAGCCGGCGTCGTCGGTACCGTGCACGCGGAAACCGATGGCACCGAGATCGCCACTGTGCCGTTCGATTTCTATGCCGGAGGACAGAAAATGCCGGCCGGGAAATACACAATCGGGATGGATGGTGAGGGGGAACGGATTTTACTCCGCGATGACTCGGGCCATCACCAGATGTTCCTGATGGGGACTCCTGAGGAAGATGGTAACGATAAGTCAGAGTTGGTGTTCGAACACACAGGAGATGTCTACGCTCTCAAAGAGGTCAAGAGTGATGTCATTGACTTTAACCTAACGTTTCCTACCAGGGTGCCTGGGCAGGCAAAGGCGAGCCGCATTTCGCCGTCGAAGGTCGAGGTCGCGCTGAATCGGCCGTAGCAACGGACGATGGAGGCCGGACATTGGTTGGCCTCCACCGGACAATCACTCCGCATGTAAAACATAAACTTCAAAATACCGCGAAGTTGGTTTTGGTCTGCGATCGAGAGCAATCTGCGTTCCCCCACGCCCTCGGTACGCATCGATGCCAGGTTCTCAGTGAGATCGGGACGGTTGTCATTGAACCATTCCAGACGCCGCTACAGTAAATCACGTATTTCTACCGGGACACAGCTTGATGATACAGATCCAGTCGAGTTGGTTTCCTTTGTACGATCGGACCCCACAGACGTTCGTGACGAATATTTTCTTCGCCGCACCACAAGATTATGCCAAGGCGGTTCAGCGTATCTACCACGTGACGAGCGCATCCAGTTTCATCGATCTGCCCGTGGTTCCTATGCGGTAACCGTCACGCCGATTTGGGAGGATCCCCTTTGCGGCGCCGCCTTTTATATTACCAACCTTTTGCTCGTCGGTGATGGCCCACTTTCTTCGATAAACGCCCGCTAAGGCAGATTATAGCCGGCATGCCCGCCATTTTTCCGCGAATCGAAGGATTCAAATGACTTCCGTCTGCTGAGAAGTTCACCAGCTATTGCTTGTTTATGTCTACGTAGTGGAGATCGGTTGCCACCTCGAACTTGTCTATACTCAGCGAAGTCTGCATCGCCTGCCAACGCCTTGTCGGATGGATAATCTGCCAGTGGTCTGGAGAGCCCACGCGCACCGGCATGGAGAAGTCCTTTTCATCGGCACTCCACTTGTGCATCACCATCCCGGGCGCTTCGCCAAACAACAGTTCCAGACGCGGAATCTGAGCGTGCCGCAAGTGATGGTTGAAGATCGGCGTCAGATTCACCTCGCCCTCCCGATTGGACTACGAGAACAGATCAGCCGGGTCTTGCAGAACTGGAGTTTCGGGATCAACTTCTGGCGTTTCTAGAAGGGGCCTTGGAAATTCGTCAAGGCGAACTCGGGGCACTTCGCTGGCTGGAGTGCGACTTCGACAACATGCGCATCAGCGCCCAACACTCGTACTAAGACCAAACGCTTGGAACAGGACAAATTGGTCGACGCGATTTTGCCGACTGGTATTTTGCCGAGGACAAACCTTATCCAATGAATGCTGTTTGTGAGCGTTTTCGTGTGGAACCATTCTCGTCCGGCGTTTATCGTCCCCTAACATCCCCTGATTTGCTGGACGTTAGGGTTGCAAGTGCTTGAAAAGAATGGCGGGGACGACGGGACTCGAACCCGCGGCCTCTGCCGTGACAGCTGCTGCACGTGCTTTGCGATTTCACCTGTGATCGTGGGCAACTTCTCTCGGTCGTAAAGCAGATACGACGTGACGTCGCATACGCAGCGCGACACGGCTGAGCCCGGAAACATCCACCTCCCTAACGTTGGCGCTGTCGTCAATGAGGCCATCGATGCAGGTAACCAAAAACTGGCAGCATTAAGCAATCAGGCTCGCGCCGAGACAACGATGGCCGCTCTGAGCGCGATCGCGGCCCATGTGGCCGATGTTCCGGGACGAAAGAACCTGCTTTGGCTTAGCGCGAATCTTCCTTTTCCCGGCCGCATGATCGCCCGGATACTGAGCCGCGCGAATATCGCCGCATATCCCGTGGACGTACGTGGGTTGCTTCCGCGCATGCCGCAGGAAGATGTGGAAAGCGAGGTCGATGCCTACACCTCTAACCTCGGTACTCTTGGCGGTCCTCCGGCGATGTCTGCAGAACCGATTGGCATTGGAGCGATGGTCGAAATGGCTGACGATACTGGTGGTCGCGCGTTTATAAATACGAATGACCTTACAGGCGCGATTCGCCAAGCAATCGATGACTCGTCAGTTAGATACACACTTGGCTTCTACATTACGAACGAGGCGATTGATGGACAGCTCCACGAAATTAAACTAGAGGTAGAGCGGAAGGGCCTGATCGTGAATTATCCGAAGGGCTACTTCGCTTTTAAAGATGCGCCCGTCACAGAGGAAGAGAACCGCCGCCACCTACTCATCGCGTTGCACAGCCCGATCGAGTCGTCCGCAATTCCTGTGCAGGTCAGCATCGACCGGGTCGAGAAACCATTGCCGCACTGTCTGAGTATTTTCGGCTCGATCGACATTCACAACATTCAGGTCCTCCAGAAGGGCGGCCCGCGCGAGGTTGCCTTCGACGTCGTCACAGTTGAGCAAGATCAGTCCGTTAAGGTTGTCGCTCAGTTGGGAAGCACAATCAAGGTTGACTTATCCAATGAAAAATATACAGCTTATATGAAGTCGGGTGTACCGTTTCATCAGTACGTGCAACCGAAGGCGGATGCCGCCACACTGCGCATACTGGTTGAAGATCCGAGTACTGCAGCAGTTGGAAGCCTGGTGATTCCTTTGTCCGAGATAAAATAGTTAGAGTCGATTTACTCCTAACAAATGGCATTCCGAATTACGTCTCCGGCGGGGCCGCTTCAACTGACGTAATCGAGCGGTTTCAGGAAGGATTTACATTACATATACCAGCATGCAGCCTGCCTGACCACTCTGGACATTTTCAATATAATAGGCTGGTCTGCACGAAGGAGGGGCTATGCTCTCTCGCCTATGCTCTCTCGCCTCTGTCTTACTTATCGCAGCTCTGCTGCCCACCACAGCTTCGGCCAAAGATAAGAATAAGAAGCCGTTGTTGTCGCCTTTCATTTTGCGAGCGCACACCGTGGTGGTCGTAATCGATCCCGATGCGGGTGAGCCTCTCGATGAACCCAATGCCAACGCGAGCGCGCGAACCGCGGTAGAAAAAGCGTTGCTGGAGTGGGGCCGTTTCGACCTGCTTTCGCAAGGTCAGGAAACAGACCTTATCATTGTGGTCCGCACCGGGAACGGGAAGTTAATGCGGCCCACCGTGAAAGGCGGTCCCATTGATCAAAGGCCGGTAAGCGGGGAATCCACCGACAGTACCATCCATATCGGCGCTCAGCATGGCCAACCGCCGCCGCTGCAGGGTAACAGCATTCCGGATCCGGATCCGAACCGAGGGCCTCATGTGAGCAATGAAGTGGGACCGTCCGAAGACATGTTTGAAGTCTACCGCGGAAACGTGCCGGATCCGCTCGACTCCATGTCGATCTGGCGTTACATCGCCAAGGATTGTTTACGCGAACCGAAAGTGACGGCCGTCGAGGAATTTCGCAAAGCCATTGCCGAAGCGGAGAAGCCGAAGATCCCAGCGACGAAGCCCTAGAAGCAAGCGCGATTCGACCATCGACTCGGCTCTCTCCCCGCGCAACTGTTCGTGTATATCCGCGGGAATAGCGAAGAGTTTCAACTGACGAAATCGGATTATAAGAGGGTGTTCCTTTCGTAGGAGATGGTGCTTGCACTCAAAACCGACTCCAAAAGGGACACCCTTTTATAATGCGATTTCGCCAACTACGGGCTACGCGACAATGTTTGAGATAATACTCAACAGGCAACTCGAGGATCTTGTTCGGAGTCCAAGCGGCAGGAGGTCTGTCATGAGAAAGTACGGCCTTTCCGTTTCCTTCCTCGCTATTCTCGTTATCGCGATTACCTTGGCGTGCGGCTCGTCTCCGCGTGTCTTAAAGTCGGTAAGCCTCAGCCCCCCGACCGCAGATGCCCGGGGCAACCCAGTCCAGTTCACGGCCACGGGTTATTTCAACGAACAACCCTCGCCGACGAAACTGCATGAGGGTAGTTGGGGCGGGTGCTATCAGGACCAACGAACTACCGCCGTCTCGGTTAGCGCCGAGGGCGTGGCCCAGTGCGCTGCCGGCGCGGTTGGCACATATACAGTGTGGGCCGTGGCCGAGAGCGGTGGCGATTCCTGTGGCGCCGCTGGTACGATCCCTGCGAACCCTTGCGGCGGCGCCGGCGACTGCCAAGTTACAGGTACAGCGCAACTGACGTGTCCATAGCACTCTCGGAGCAGGAATCTCCGAGAACTAGGCTGCTGCTTTGGTGGCGCACGCCGCACACGACTGCGGTCAATTGGCGATAAATCTATTGCACTCTTTGACCCCTGCCAATTGAACACTAACGCTTGGTTACGTCAACTTGCCTTGCCGGTCTGGGGGTGCGACATGGAAGGGTCACCTAGCGGTTTCCTTTTTTTATGGCATGATTCTGCGCGTCCCTATACGTCCAGAGCAGTTGCGCTACAAAAAGGAAACCCTTATGTCTGATGACCTCGCCACTTTGCAAACCCAACGATCCGAGCTCCAGGAGGAGTTCCTCCGCTTGGGTGATCTGCGACCCGGTTCCATCACTGCCGTGACCCGACGCTGCGGCAAGCCTTCCTGCCACTGCGCAAAACACAACGACCCGGGACACGATCCACAATTTCGTCTCACCCGCCGCGTGTCCGGCAAGACGGTGATGGAAACCTTTCCCAATCCGACCGCGCTCCGCAAGGCGCAGCAAGAAGTCGCCGAGTTTCACCACTTCCAGAAGCTCAGTCAGGACCGAGTCGGTCTCAACCACAGGATCTGTCGACTGCGCCCGGTCGCGCAGGAACGCGGGGGCTGGACGGAGCAGGAGAACAAACGGCTGCTGCGATCGATCAGGAAGTAGCCCGGGAAGTAAACCGACTGCTCGGCCGTATCTTTGCGCAACGCCGAACGTCGCCTTCTTCCTGTCAGCATCGGGTTGACTATCGTCGGCTCTGGCATCGGTGCCCTACTCTTGCTTCGCATTCCGACCAGAGCACTCCAACTCACAATCGGAGTCGCTATGGTTGCAGTCGCAGTCTTCTCGTTGTTGAGGCACGGCACCGGCACCACCGAACGAATTCGTCGACTGTTCCGACGAGAGCGCCTGATACCGCTGCGAATTCGCCCTTGGAATCTGGCATGAGTCCTAGACCGAAGCGAAGAAACTCAAGGGCGGTCGTCTTTCCGGCCCCTCGGCCTCCGATCAGACAATTCAGGCCATCCGCGAATTCCATTTCCGCGCCCGCCAAAAATCCACCCGTCACACGAAGACTCAGCACCACGTGGTGGGCGGTCTGGTTCTGACTCTGATTCGTCATATGGTCATACTCCAATCGGCACAACCAGTAGCCTCATAGACCACTCTGCCCTTTTTTTCCGAACACCCTGAACAATTTCTTCACTTCAACGATATTGTTCCGTACCAAAGCTTTGCCAAAACCAACCTCCCAGCACAGCTAGTCCAACACTCAGCAATGTGCCGATCAGAAAGTACTCTGCGAGTCGCTCTTTCAACTCCGGAAATCGCGATCGATTTCCCAGTGAGGATCAATCCCACCATCGACGGCCACTGTACTAGGATGGCGGTGACGACCAAGAATCGCTCCAGCCAACCGATGTACATCCCAGCATTCTTAACCTGCTCCTGCGTCTCCCCAGGCTTTTCGATTCCGGCTGTTAAATTACGAGTCAGATAACGAATCAGATATCCGCCTGCAAACAGAACGGCTACGTAGACGATGGCGGCTTCAAGAACTCCCTCCCTTGTTGCGGGTGACCAACTGAACTGCGACCTCACACTTGACCAGCGTAAAAAACCATGCCAACAGGATAATCGTGCTGATGTTGCAGCACTTGATCAACCACAAAGACCGACGCGGAATCCGCCAATTTCTTTGTACTCATCAGTCCCTTCTTTGTTCGGTCAATCCCGATATGCACGGCAATATAGAGTCCAACGACAATCCAGAACCGCAGCGAACCCAGACAGGGTGTTCCAACTCCCTTGGAAGTTAGGAGTGGTGGAGAGTGGAGCATAAGCGCGGTGAGATGAACCGTCAACCCTCTTGCTCTCCTTTCAATTTGCACCGTGGTCGATTTCGTGTTCGGCTTGGTGAAGTGGCATTCGGTTGTCGCGGGAAATGTTGGCATGGTCTGCGGCTTACCGTTGACGGGCTTGCTTTTTCTTGTCTTCGGGGCATCATGAAAGGGCAACGGCGACTCTGGTGCGTCCGGCAACTGGAGAAACGCGGAGGAGATCATATGTAGGTACTCGCACGCTTCGCTTTCTCTGGAATGTACAAGCCGGCCTCCGCGCCGTCTGCAAGGAGCGCATCACCCAGATTACGGGTTGGCGTCTTCATTATCGCGTTTCCCGCGTGCTGGGCGGCCCGCACAGCGTCGAGAAGCGTGCCTTACTTCATTCAGAGTGCTACGACAGGGTTCATCGCCAGCATCTTTCCGTCTCGAAACCGCGTCTCCCCGAAACAGGCGTTCGAAGGGCCTGAGCCGTATGACGGGAAACTGTCACGTCCGGTTCTGAGAGGGCTGGCCGCCAGCAATGGGGGCTGGGCTACTCGGTGATGGGGATTTGTCACCACTTGACCCGACGACTGTCTGCCGGATGGCGGCTCCGACAACTTCCGTTTCATTTTCAGGGTCGAGCTTCACTATCGAAATGCGCTTCTGCATTCTGCAACTCTGTATCATTCGGGAAAATGCGCCTCCCCTTACGCAGAATGGATCGAGCAGATTTCATATCTCCAAGGACAACGTACACACCCGCGAGGGACCTGAAAATCGTTGCATTGGCATCAGGAAAGAAACGCACCACCGACTCGAAATGTTGACGCGCCAGAGAGAATCGCCCGGTTTCACGGTACAGCTCACCAAGATCGAGGTGGCACGCATAGCTGTAGGGGTCCTTCAGCGTTCCTTTGAGTAAAACTGATTGAGCTGCTGTGGGATTGGACATTTTCATCCATATTGCTCCCAATCGGCAGTATTCCGACGAAGGCGGATCTGACATAAGTGTCATCCGCTGCAACTGTGCCCTCAGTGCAACCTGAAAGTCCTTTCGATCTGCCGCAAACAACATTTCATCTTCGAGCGCGGGCAGGAAACCGGGATGCCGCTGAAGAATCTGCGAGACGAGTAATTGGGCAGAGGCATCATCTCCGCTCCGGTGTTCGGCGACCGCCAACCAGTGCATCGCTTGCGGAGAGCCTGAATCTACCGCGAGAGCTTTCGCCAGGAAAGACTTGGCATCCGGCAGGTTGCTTTGTAACAGCGCAAAGCGCCCCTGGGCAACATAGCCCTGAGCGGAACCTGGCTGTGATTCTAGTATTCCGATAAGGCTTTTCGCGTTAGGCGTGTTATTGAGATCAAGCGCTGTCTCCGCGCCCGCA
>Ga0210406_10006810_pt1 | contig 11751 bp, 24 predicted proteins | sample IncBWC30MmetaG_FD_155454 | JGI IMG/M metagenome (GOLD analysis project Ga0210406, IMG submission 155454) | Forest soil microbial communities from Barre Woods Harvard Forest LTER site, Petersham, Massachusetts, United States - Inc-BW-C-30-M | ecosystem: Environmental > Terrestrial > Soil >... | reverse complement strand
GGAAGCAACGTAACGTTTGAAGTCGCATAACTGGCCGAATCGTTTGCGTGCCCAGTCTCGGGTGGCGCCGACCAGCATCAAGGCGTCGGAGCTGCGCTGAATAGCACTATCGTTATGTGCCTCACTCGTGCGAACCAGATGCGCACCTTGCGTATACACGTAAGGGCTGAGTACTTCCTCCAGCTCGTCGATAATGTCCGAGAAACCCGCTTCAGTCAGCCGAATCAAGCGCCGCTCGCCAACTGGTTGTACCTCAGGAGGGACTATGTCCACTAAGTCCGTGTGGGGGGACTCCGGCAGTACCGGAGGAAACGCGTCGATAGGCGCCACGCGCTGCATCCCTCGCTGCCGTGCCATGTTGAAGATATGGCGGTAGTCGGAGCGCGGTTCTTGACTGCGATGCGCGGCCCACCAGGCTTCGGGGGCGCCGGCTTCATATCCAGTCGCTTTGCGACTGAAGTCTAACCATAATCGCTCAGCGGGTCGGCTGCCCTGTAGCGAAAGTAGTCCATAGCCTATTTGGCTCCAACTATCATTATCTGAGACCTTGTCGAGCATGAAGCGTAGGCATGCGAGGAGATGCTGCCAATCGTCCTCGCCGATTGTCTTCATCGCCTCCGGGCTGCCGTCCGTCGATGGGTTCAATACCTTCGCCAGTGCAGTCTGGTCTGATATCGGCGCGGTCCATGCATAGTGCCGGCTCAAATTCGTCCAAATCGAATCCAGCTGAGCCAGAGTTATTGTCGGTATGATCGAAGGCAGCCCGTCCTGCCATTGGTATCGCACACCAGATGAGTGTGTACCACAGGCGACGAATTGCTGACCATCGGCGAGCAACTCGATAGCCGGACCTTTTGGATTGTTGTCGAGTTTGATTTTGCGTTTCTTGCATGGTGTCTCCATTCGAAACATCAACAATAACTTCTGGCTATTCTCTCGTGTCCGCGTCGCGGGAATGTCGAAATAATCTTCGAGCACCGTTTGAACATCAAATGCGCGTGCATCATCGATATCAATGTCAAAAGCATAGATGCCGCTGATCGGTCCCGTTCGAATACAGAGATTCAATCGTCTATCTTTAGACCATTGCGCCACTTCTGCAGAGTTAATAGCTCGTTTTTGCCACCCTAGGAGACCGTGCGCCTCGCCTCGGCCATTGAACATCGATGGGATCTTGCCGACCTTGCCGGCAAGTTGGCTCCCCTCTTGCACCTTGACATCGGGACTGGCCGGCACGCAGGGGAGTAGGTTCGCGCCTAGCCCCAATACGAAATCAAAGTGGCTCCAATCATCTGGCATTGCGCCCAATGTCATATCGTTTCGCCTCGATACAGGATCGAAACGACGGTCGTCTCACCATCCGTGCTGCGATAGAAGCATTGGATCAGTCGCTCAGTGGAAGGCTTCAAACAGAACAGGACAGTGACTTTCTCAGATGACAAGACCCCGGACATCTCGGGTACCCATACGTATTTACTAAGGGTTTGACATTGGGGGATTTTCTTGAAAGAGAAGGGGTTGATCTCGTCGCTACATTCGCTATATACCAGGGGTGCCGGCACCGTCGTCATTGCTTGATTCGCGTCTTGCCACGGCTCGATGCCTGAGCGCTCATTGGCGGCGATACTTGAAGCGTAGAGCGCGATGATCGCGATAAGGAATCGCTTCATAAATCCTCCTGGGTATAATTCCAGCGTACCACGACCTGAGCGGCCGTCAAGATCCGCAGGCTGGCAGCCTTCGACGGGAGAGATCCCTCCAGCTACCAACCCACTTCCGGCTGCGACGTACGTATCACCCAGCCAGCTTAACCAATACCCGGCCTATTTCACCTTGATGAAGTTCCCGACGCGCGTCGCGCGCTCATACATCACCTCGCTATCATAGCCAGCGTACAGGAAGTCCTTCGGGGATACTTTAAACTTCGCGACGTATGTATTGGGGAAATCCCGCGCTTCTTTTATGGCACGCGCTTTGGTGACAAAGAAATGCAAGCCGTGCTCTCCGTAGCCATGATCATTCACGATTCCCGCATCTCGCTTAATCCGCTTCCCTTTGGGGTATGTCGCGGCTTTATACAAGGAAACAATCTTCCCTTCTTGCCGGTCGAATACCTTCCATACGACACGCTTGTTCAGCGACGCGACGTTGGGGTTAATCATCATACACATTGCAATTCTCCTCACCCTTTGTTGATTGAAAAAAGTCTAGCCACCAACTAGATCGAGATTATCGCGCGCATCAGGTTTCAGCATGTACCCCTGCTCCGCTGCGTGCCGCTTCAATGCCTCGCGGTGGCGCGCCCACCACTCGGCCTCGTGCTTGGGGCACATCGTCGTGTCCTTGCATCCGCAGGGATGTACGGCGGCCACTATTGAAAGTTCTCGGGCCAGCGCTGCATGGCGTATTCCAATGAATAGATGCTGACGTTGGGCTGTTCCCCTATGGTATCGTCATTGCCGCTGTAATATGTGACGCTGTCATCTGCGGGTTTCATGAATAGGTTAGCGCGTCGAAGATATACGAGCAGATCGTTGTTCTCCTGTTCACCACTTAACGTACGAATATCCTTATCGGCGCCCAAAAAGTAGATCAGCTCGGCGCGGCCACGATTCGTCACGGGGAAATCGCGCTCGGCGCGCACCTGCGCCAGCGCATCGTCGAGCGTGCCCTGATAACCCACCGCATTCGCCTGGTTGGCGTCATACGATGTGGCGCGGATATCGGTCTGTGCTTTGCTCATTTTCAGCTCCTAGTTTTAAGGATCTAGACTCTTACCGCCATCGACTGTATCACAGGCTTTGCGTACGTTCAACACGATCTCACGCGCATGCTTCAGCCGCCGTGCTTGCAGCTCGATGAATTTATTATTTTCCTCGACGGTTTGCTCCAATTCGGCGATCTTCTTGTATCGTCGGGTACAGGCGCGCTGATAGGCTCCGCGGATCTCTGTTTCCTGGCGCAGATTATATTCCGCCTCTAATGCGCGTTCGCGCCATTGTTCGATGCTGAGGCCATCGAAGAACTGCGCGGTCGACTTCTCATACTTTTCCAATCTACGCCGCAGTTCGTCGATTAGCGCGTCTAGCGCGTTTAGCGCGTTCACATACTCATTAAGACTCATAACTGGCACCCCATGAAAAATTGATGACTCTCCACTTCAACATACCACGGATGCGTACCTGGTTGCGAGCTGCAGTCGAGATACGATGTCAACCCTTGAATCGCATCGCCTGGTCCCTGGTGACGATACAGTGTCTGGCCCGCGTGCGGATTCGGATGCTGGTGATGGAATGCGTAGCCTATTAGACAGCTACCAATCACTATAGCTAATGCAATCCAGAGGGTTAGAACGTCTTTCATTTCGACTCCTCGATAATATCAATCGAGGCGTATACGCCGAAAGATCCATTTGTGCTATAGACCAACACATGACGATTGAAGCCGATAGGGATCAGAAGCGATGGTTTGTTACGGCCGATCATATCCTTAAGCTTCTGCGCCGTCGCGTCTAGCTCTTGCTGCTCGCGCTTTAGGTTATCTACAGCGATCCGCACCGTACGCTGCAAATCTTCGGTATTCGCCACTTGTCGTGCATATTTGGCGGCCAGCTCTGTTATTTCGCTCATGGTATCTCCTAGTAAACCAGCCCTTCCGCCCAGCCTGGCACATTCGCTTTTGGCTGTTCGATCTCTTTCCATGTCACATCACGCTCGATGTGCGTGACGAAGCGCACGACGCCCGGACCTAGAATGCAGGCGCCAACCCATTTGTCGTCGTGCACTTTGTTGACGACAGCCGGCAACGGCTCGTCGTTGGGCCTATATCGATACTCAACGATCATGCCAATAAATGGTTTGGTCATTTGCGCACCTCAATCATGTAACGTAGCCGCGCGCTGAACTGTTCGCGCGGTCCTTCAATCTCGCCCCACTGATTGCTCTGCGGATAGTGCCGATCCAACGACACGCCCTCGGACAGCTCCAGATTGAAATGGTGTGGCAGATTATAGCCGATGGTGAGATTCGCCAGATTCGCGCCATAGCGCGTCGGCGCATTGGTGAACGGCGCGTGCTGCGTGGCATGGCTGATGTGCTCCAACTCCGGCGCCACATAGTTCGGCACCAGCGCTGCGCAGCCGACGAGATTGATGACCAGCAGAACGAACAGCGCCCACATAATGAGGCTGATGGGGAGGGAGAATCGGAAGCTGTGATACGCGTTGCTCATGTCAGTCTCCTAGTTTCAAGTTACTCGAAATGGTGCTGCGACTTTCGCGCGCAGCGTGCGATGTGCTCACGATAGCGCCGGCTTTCTTCCATGTCGCGCGTATCACGGCTTTCTTGGACTATATGTCGGTTCTTGTTGCATTGGGTAGCGAGACTGGCGGCGTATCGTAGGCTGAGATCCGGGTCACGCGTGATTAGCGTGCCTTCGGGTAATCGCGGCGTACGGCCGTCGCGCACCATACGTTGTCGCCACAATTCGAACGCGACACCTATCGCAATGAGGAGAACGACGTTCATTTGATCACCGGCCGCGCCTTGATCTCGCTGCGGTTGATGACGAGAATCTCGATGGCCTCCACCGTCTTTGCGAACTGAGGGTACGCATCAAGCACCAACACGGTGTGCTTCGGTCTCCAGCAATGCAGATCGTGCGGCAGCAACCAATATACCGCGTCACCCTTAACATCGTCCCGGTCGCCGCGCGGCTGCGCTAGATAATAGTCCTTGATCATGCGCGCTAGCTTGCTGTACTGATTGTTCAGTGCTTCGAGTGCGCGCTTTTGCTCGATCTTCGTCCGATACGCGCCGGTAATCGGTGCGGTCTTGGCCTTACGCTCAGCGACGCGCGCCAGCTCCTCCGCGTCGCGATCAATCAGCGGCTGACCATGGACGCGCGCCGCCAGCTCCGTCAGGCTCTCAGCGCGGCTGCGTGCGAAGCGCGCGTGGCTCGCGCTCTCACTCGTCTCTAGACTGATCTGCGCCAGACGCTCAGCCTCGGTGGCAGCGCTCCAGGCGACCATCACCGCTGTCTGCTTGCCATTGACGGATTGATATACGCGGCTACCCCATTCTGTGAGGCTCTGCGCGCGCGTCGGTACTTGCGTGCCTGCCAGTAGATCGTTCGCGTATTCTTCATTACGTACCGCTGATTCAATCAGTGCTTTGATGATCGCATCAGTGATCACACGCGAAGATTGAAGCGGTAAATGGCCGCTACCTTGGCATGTGCCGCGGAAGTAACCATTCGGGACGGTATAACCGTGCTTGGCGAGTATCATGAGCGGTTCTATCACTTGGACGGCGCCGCATGCCTGGCAGTATCCGCGGTGTTGGCCTTTGGTCTTCACGTATCGCGCTCCTGACTGGATGGGTACAATTTGAGAATAGCACGGGCTGATTGCGGTGTGCAACTACTCTGATATCCAGCGTCGCGCCGTCTGTATGGCTGCGTTCAGCTGCCGGATAGTAAGGTCATTCAGATCAAGGCATAGGTCGATGTTGGCCTGCCGCGCGCTTTGTAATACGCTGCGCCGCTGGCGATAGGCGGCCGCGCCCATCTCACAGCGTATCTGAGCGCGCTTAGTCTTCCAAGCCTTCTGGTATACTTTGAAGCGGCGCTTCTTCTCAGCCGCCTTGGCTATCGGATCGCTTGGAAGCGGTATGTGCTTGCCCATGTCTGTCTCCTGTGTGGGTATACTCTTAGCGTAACATGGCCCATGATATGGTGATACTCTCCTCCTAAACGCGTAAGAAAAGTTATCCACAGGCCTGTGTATAACTATTACGTACGTGTATTGACGAAAGTATCACCTTACTATCATAGCGCCCTACTCATCTCGTGCCGCTGATCATCCACCGTCGGGACCACGGATAGCCTTCACCTCGCGACGTTGCTGCACTGCAGTCAAAGATCAGGCGTTTCAATTCATACTAAGCCGCGGTTCGATGAGCGCAACTCATACCCGACCACGATACGACCGTTTCGTGGTCTGACCGGGCGTTCGGTTGCCTGGTTGCTGGCTCTGTCATAATGCATTGGGCCGCTGGGGATAGGACCTACGTTACATAACGCTCGGGGATATCTCGAAACCCCCTAAGGAAGCCTCCAGTACCGGTACGTCCGCATCGTCGCGGCGCGGCCAAAATCGTTTAGGTCCAGCGGCCCAGGAGGGGAACCATCGTCATTATCGTCATGACAGGGTATAGCCTGTAGAACCGACGGCAAGCTATAGGATATAACCTGTCAGAACCAAATCGTCAGTTTCTGACAACCGCCATCGTCATATCGTCATTGGGGCCAACTTCGAGATTTTTGCCCTAACTAGGGTGGAGGGGACTTCAACTTCGCCCCTGGTGAAACCTGATGACCGACCAGACCTCGGCGCCCGCAGCGGCCGCCACGATGTACACGCGAGAGAATCTGACCGTCCTGTTCAAGTGCAGTCACGGCGAACTTGGTCGGCTCCTCGCGCGCAAGATGGCGCCGCTCCCGGTGCGCATCGACGGCCAGATCCTGTGGTGGGTCGATGAGGTGAAGAACGCGACCGCGACCGTGCAACGCACGCTCGAACGTTGGAAGCAGCGCCGATGAGCACGCCCCGACCGAACTGGGCATGGAAGCCGCCGAAGGAAGTGCAGGACGCGATCAAGCGCGGGAACCAGAAGGTCAGCCGACCGCGGAAGCGGAGGAAGCCATGAAGGCGAAAGGCAAGAAGGTCAACACTCGCTGGCGGACCGGTGCCGCGCGCTACGACGCGAAGCAGCAGGCCGAGATCGACAAACGATATCACGAGCCGTTCGGTTGGCATCACGGCGCGAAGGTGCGGCGGCGATGAAGGACCGACTCAAGTTTCAAGTGTGGAGCGAACACAAGTCTCAGTGGTGCGCCGCGTACTGTCTGATCACGATGCTCCATGAGAATTTGCTCATGATGAAAGCGCACGGCATCAAGGTGCGCGTGGGGGGTGCATGCCGATAGTTAAATTTTTCGGCCGGCTGTTTCTGTGCTTGCTGATGATCATCGCATTGTTGAAGGCCGCACTCTCATGATCAACGTACAGAGGAGCAATTCGCTGTGTCAGAAATGCGGAATGCCGGCATCGATGAGCGTACGACGCGACCCGTTTGGGAAATCGGACGCGTGGGATAATTTTTGTTCGACGCACGCACCAGGGAACTTTGCTCTAGCACTACCGGTTTATCATCCGGCTACATCCCAAGAGCCACTACGGGATGTTCAGAATTTCTGGCGCTGCGCGCATCATCCGAGCGCTATCGATAATTTTTTCGACCATCGCACGAAGTGCGAATGGATGTGTCAGCTACGCACGTTGCTGTGGCATCACAACGGTTTCCATCCGAGACCGCCGTGGGATCGAGTTAGAATTGGCGTGTAGCTCAGTCGGCAGAGCGCGGCGCTGTTAACGCCTAGGTCGTAGGTTCGAACCCTACCTCGCCAGCCACTTCGGACTTAAGTGTCACGACACACGGTGTGGAACCGCAGCTGGTGGAAATCCAGCACGAACTTGGCGGGAGTGACGCTACGGGAGGTGATCCCTAGCAAACCAACCGCCCTCCGCGGGCCGGCGCGAATACGACGATGGCTTAGCCTCCTCGTCCGGCGATAATCTGATGGGTGGTGAGATACCCGACAAACACCGCAAGGTGTGATGCGAATAACTGAAGGAATCACCTCACCATGACTTGGGGAAATTTTGGCGCCGTTTCTGGCGCGCAGCCGGCGGCCAACCAGCCGACCGGTGTTCAACCGTTCGCGCCCGGTATTGTGGGCCAGCCTCCCGCGCAAGCTGGCGCGACCTTGCCAGCTAACTTCAATTCCGGCTTCGAGTCACTGCTGGCCGCGGTCTCCCGCGGCGAAGTCTCGTTGAACCAAGTCTATGCGGTGGCGGGCCTCGGCGGGATTGGTAATGCAAACGGTAATCCGACGCTGATGCAAGCAATCTCGCAGGGCGTGCCGCAGAATGGCACGAACGGTATCGGAGTTGTTTCTGGTCCTGGTATTGGCGCCGGTAATGGCGGCGCGGCTCCGGCGCAGATCTCCGGCAACGGTGCGCTAGGTGGTACGGTGATGGCTGCCAGCGGCGTGACTTCGACTAGTTTCGGCGGCGCGCAACTTGCCGATGCTAAGCAGATGGTGAACGCTCCGGCGGTCGCCCTCGCGTCTCCGATCCAGTACGGTGGAAACTAAGCCATGACCATTTACGGACCCAATGGCGGCGTCGTGGTCGGCCAGCCAATCTCCCCCTTCTTCGGCGCGCAGAACGGCGCCTCGCCTGCGGGCGGCCCCGCGATTGAGCAACCCACCACGGCGCCGACAGCCGGCGGCATGCAGGCGACCGGCGTACAGATGTCGATGCTCGAAGCATGCTCGCGCGGATTGATTCCGCGCAACGCGCAGATCTCGACCATCGCGGGTCAGTCCGTCAGTGTGGGCGTTAGCGCGCTCCAAGGCGACGGTATGTCGCTCGATGAAGGATTCTCATCTGGCAACGGTGCGCAGATGAGCATGGGCGCCGCCGTGCCGCCGAACGCCAATAATCCCAACTCCGTGACGACAGCGGGCGTCAACACTCAAGCGTTCGTCGACGGCATCGCGAATGCGAATGACGGTCTCTCGACTGGCCCGACACCGTTCAACATTGAATCGGTGGTCAGCGCGCCGTTACCCGGGTCGACTACGACCGCGAACGTCGCCTTACTCCCAGGAGTTTTTCAGGGATGACAGTCTACGGCACCCCCGGCGGCACGCCGCTCAACACCACACCCTTCCAGGGCACTCAACCTGGTAACGCTGTCGGCGCGACGCTTGCGCCTGTACTGCCTGGCGTTGGCCTCTTTCCCCCGAACTCCAACAACGCGAGCGGTGATACCTTACTGGCTTCCGCGTCGCGCGCGACGCTCCCGCTGAATGCGCAAGGATCCGGCTATGGTGTAACGAGCGCCGCCGGGACTGGGACAGGTGCGGGCGGCCGCACGATGGCGGAGGCGCTGTCGATAGGGGATAGGAACGGCGCCGGCACGCAGCTCGGCGTCGACAGCCTGAACAGTGATCTGAACGGCGGCCAGAGTTTGGGAGCTGGCGGCGCGAACCAGACTGAAGGCCCGACATCGGGCGAAGCGAGTCAGGCATCGGCACAACAGCCGATCAACACGCTGGCACTACAAGGCGGCGCATCGCCGATCTTCGGAGGCTGATCAATGGCGAATACATTCTGGACTCCGACTTCACTTCCTGATTCTTTTGCCACCTCCGTCGGCATGCCTGGCGCGGCGCCGCTCGGCGCGCAGATGCAGGGCAATCCGAACCCGGGCGCGCTACAGGACAACTGTCTCGGCACCGAACCCGGTACGCCGCAGAATCCCGTCCAGCAATTGACCAGCACGCAACTCTCGTCCGGTCTGATCCCGACCAATCTGCAACCGACCACCACGCTTCAGGGCTCGGGGCCGGCGAATCAGGGCGGCAATGCCGGCGGCGATTCGCTGCTCGCGCAGATGTCGCGCGGCCAGGTGATCTTGGCCGACTCGACGTACGGCCAAGGCGGCTTCGTTCCTCAGAACGGCGGCGCAAGCCCGCAGGCGACGACCCCGGCCGCGAGTATCACACAGCCGGCGACGGCGCGCGTCGCGAACATCGTGACGTATCCGGCCAATAGCCCAAATCTTTCGGGTATGTGATGAACCCACGCTTCTGGCTACTGATCGCTTTGATCCAGGCCGTCAATATCGCGTTGATGATTCCTGGATTCGTCGTCACCGCGGCGGATCTATGGTTAGGCACGCCGGAGCCATGGCTATGGGACAATAGTGATGACAAACCGCTGCAGAATAAATGGAGCAAGGGGTATACGTTCTACTGGATGACACTACGTAACCCGGTGGCGAATCTCCGATTTGTTCCTGGCGTGAGCAAGAAAGGTCGCCCGCTGTTCTATCGCACCTGGAATTGGACCTGGAACAGATTCGGATTTAAGAAAGAATTCTACGCCAAGATAGGCTGGATGAGCAATGGCTACCCATGTTCGAGTTGGGGCGCGGGTCGAGGCTACTGATGGCCGGCACTGTTTCACCTGGACAGATGCTGACCCCGAACCCGAACGTGCTCGCTGTCGCCGGCACGGGCGGTGATACCTGGGGCGCGAATGGTGGCGGAGCCGTCGCAGTGGGCGGCGGCGCGGTGGATCAGACGGGCTACGTCAAGCCGATAGCGATCACGCCATCGGACTGCGAGACGGCGCTGAACTATGTTCCGAGCAACGTTAATCGCGCGCCGCCCGCGCGCCCCGTACTCGGTCAAGAAAACATCGGCCAATTGTCCGGCCAAGTTTCGGATAGTACGCTCGCCAGCGGCGGGAGCAACGCCGGATGAACAAGCAATACGCGGTGCGCGGATATTTGCTGGCGCTATTAATCGCGGCGAGCATCGCGAGCGGTGCGACGAGTTTCTGGCTCGCCGCGCATCACACGATTAATTTTTCATGCAAGCCTTCAGGGCCTGCTGTTTATCCGCCACACAAGGCGGCGTCTGGAGTAGTGCGCGTGAGCGCGAGGTAATCTCAATGGGTTTTAAGGGCGTCTTTTCAGACGATTTCTATAATGCGATTCACGTGCTGCCGGCTTCCCAGTCGGTGAACGGGCCGACGGGTACCGGCACTTTGACCGGCGCGCAGTTGACCGGCGCATTGGAAGTCGATATTGCCGTCGGTAACGGCGCTGCGGCCGCGCAGACCTACACCACGGATTCTGCCGTGAACATCATCGCCGCGTTGAACAACGCGGTGGCAGCGGCATATAAATCGCAGCTCACGAGTTTCGGTGCCGGCGTCAATCCGCCGACGGCTGGGCTGCCGAACCTGTTCAACGTGTCATGGACTGTTTCTATCGCGAACCAAGGTACTACCGGCGCCAGCACATTGGTTGGTGGAACTGGCGTTACTATTGCCGCTGTGAATGCGGGATTTACTTCCGGCGCCGGCAACATGGCACTCGGTGCGCCGAACGTTCCGAACATCACACGATGGGTTGTGACTATCACTAGCCCGACGACTGTTACTTTCACGCGCGTCGAATAAGCGCGATCCAATCACATAGAGGAATTTTTCACATGGGTAAAATGGAAAGCGCCAAGATGAAGGGCGAAGAGTATTTGAAGGGCCGTCGGGCCGGCGTTGAAGGTACTCACGGCGCGAGCCGTAAGGGTGTTGCCGAGAAGACGTTGCTTCCGCATTCGGATATCAATGATTCCGGTGGCGAGAGCGAGCTGAACCGCGCCGCGCGCAGCATCTATCAAGATGCGGTCCACAATCGCGGCGACCGGGAAGGCGATAAAGCCTTGACCGAACGGTAAGTGCCAAGCAAGTCCCCAGCGCAAGCGAAACTGATGCGGGCCGCCGCCCATGGCTGGAAAAAGCCAGGGGGTGGCGGCCCGTCGGTTGCCGTAGGGAAAGAGTTTATGCACGCCGATGAACGCGCGCATAAGCACGCGCACAAAACTCGCGAAGGTCGCGCTGACCGAAAACGAGAGCTGGACAAATGGGCGCACGGTCAGAGAAACACGTACGTTGCCCCGGAGACTTAAATGATCGGCGATGCGGTAGCGGCCGGCAAGCGTGGCAACACCTACGCCAAAGGCCCCGAATTCAAAAAGAAAAACTCCGAGGGTCGGAGCCATAAGCATGTCGACGGCCCGCGTCATAGTCACGGTGGCGGCGATCATGAGACG
>Ga0210406_10006809_pt1 | contig 11751 bp, 10 predicted proteins | sample IncBWC30MmetaG_FD_155454 | JGI IMG/M metagenome (GOLD analysis project Ga0210406, IMG submission 155454) | Forest soil microbial communities from Barre Woods Harvard Forest LTER site, Petersham, Massachusetts, United States - Inc-BW-C-30-M | ecosystem: Environmental > Terrestrial > Soil >... | reverse complement strand
CATTTTGCCGTCGTTCAAGAAGATATGGCGGCTAGAAGCGAAACGTTGCAGACCCTTGCGTTCCTGCTCGAATTCATGAGCGAGGCTCTCGCTAATTGGAAAACCGTTTTCGGCAAGAAGGATGGCTGGGGCCATCACGTCGGCCAGCTTCATGGACCCCCAGGTTTTTAGCGCGAGCGCGAGGCCGGCGACCGTGCCGGGCACAGCGACGGAGCGAAAACCGATAACCGAGGCTTCCGCATCGAGCTTGCCATCCTTGCCGACGTACATATCCCGAGTGGCTTTGCCCGGAGCGGTTTCACGATAGTCCAAGAAAGTTGCCTTGCCATCGGCAAGGCGAATCAGCATGAAGCCACCGCCGCCGATGTTGCCCGCCGCGGGTTCGACGACGGCCAGCGCAAAAGCCACGGCCACGGCAGCGTCCACGGCGTTACCCCCGCGCTTGAGGATCTCCACGCCGGCCTGGGAGCCAAGAACCTCGTCGGTGGCGACCATCCCATGAAGAGCGCGTACCGCCTGCTGCGGCCAGGGTTTGGAAACCTGGGCGCGATTGGCGGGTGTTGGGACCGTTTGCGCACTTGCGCCGGGCGCCAGGGGCAAGGTTACGGCCAGCAAGGCGAAGAGGAGCACCAAAGCTGTTTTTTTCATTCGCATCATAGAGAAAAGACACTAAGTGATTCGCGGGATAGCGTCAAGGCGGGGCGCTGCGGGGTTTGCTCCTTGCGAAAAATGATCCAACGCCGGGCGGCGAGAAGAATCGCAGCGGCTATCCTTCGCTGAGAAAATCCACGGTGGGGGGGCCGGGCAGCAGCCCAGCCTTAGTGCCGCGCTTGATCAACTCTTTTACGGCCTGTCTGCCCTTTTCGCCGTAGCCCAAGGTCCATTTGTTCACGTACATGCCGACAAATTTGTCGGCCAGTTCGGTGTCCATTTCGCGGGCGAATTGCATGGCATAGTTCAGCGCTTCTTCGCGGTGCTCGAGGCCGTAGGAGACGCTGTCACGGATCGTCTTGGAGATTTGGCGGCCGAGTTCCGGCCCGAGTGCGCGGCGCACCGCATTGCCGCCAAGCGGGAGGGGCAAGCCGGTTTGCTCCTGCCACCAAATGCCCAGATCGAGCACCCGATGCAGCCCCATCTGCGGGAAGAAGAGTTGCCCTTCGTGAATGAGAAGGCCAGCCCCGACCACCTCCTTCTGAACAGCGTCGATGATTTTATCGAAGGGCATAACCACGGCTTCAAAATCCGGCTCGTAGAGTTTGAGGGCGAGATAGGCCGAGGTCTTCAGGCCGGGAACGGCGATGCGCTTGCCCGCAAGCTCTTGCGGCTTCAGGGACTTGGTGGAAACGACGATCGGGCCGTAGCCTTCGCCGAAACTGGCCCCGCAATCGAGCAGGATGTACTTGTCGCGGAGAGTGGGGTAGGCGGCAAAGCTGATGGCGGTGACGTCGTAGGCCTCGGTGAGCGCGGCCTCGTTCAGTGACTGTATGTCGGAGAGGATGTGCGTGTACTTATAACCGGGCGTCGAAAGCTTATGCGTGGCCAGCGCATAAAACATGAAGGCATCATCGGAATCCGGAGAATGCGCCAGCTTGATCTCGACCGGCTCTTTCTCGGTCTTCGGGGCTGTCTGTGGGCCAGGCATGGGCGTGTCTGTTTCCTCTTTAGGTGCAACCGCGATGTTGTTGCCTCGCCCTGGCCTTGGTCCTTCCCAGAGAGACTTTCCCGCGGAGGAGAGGGTCTATCGGAGACGAACGGAAGATAGCATGCGCGTCGCAGGGGCTTGCGTGGCGCTGGGCCGGGCGATTTCTTGCAAGAGAGAGCCTAGCATATTGGTGTCCGGCGAACAATTGGAAGGCGCGCAAGGAAGAGAAGAATTTGTGATCGCGAAGGCTAAAGCGAAGAGACCATGCGCGCGATGGCGTCGTCGAAGGAGGCGCGGCCGTCAAGGTAGGGTTGCCAGAATTTCTGCAGCAACTTGAAGTAGTCGTTCCAACCGCGCTGATAGAGGCCTTCGCGCAGGGCGTAGGGAGTGTACCCGCCTGGGCCGCTGCCGTCCTGGTCACCGGCAGTCGCACTAGAAGAGCCAAGCACCGGGCGGATAACTTCACCGGTGGTGTAGAAAACCAGAGCGTGCCAGAGGTCGCGAGGGATGGCTTTGTCGCGCTGATGGCACTCGCGGATGATGGCGGCCTGCACAGGCTCGGCGATACCATGCGAACCTTCGTGGAAGAGCACCTCGAGGGCTTGCGCGCCCTGATTGCGTGAGTCCAGGCTCGAGATGGTAACGCGCAAGGGATCGGCCGTGGTATAGGCGCCGGTCCAATTGGCGTAACCCGTTACGTCGACGCGGATTTTTTCGCGCGGCCAGCGCGCCTGATAAATGTCCGCCAGGCGCTCCGACAGGCCCACCCCCTGTTCGCGCACGAGCGGAGCGACGCGCATGATCCAACGGCGGTTGGCGCGATCGTGCTCCGGCCAGAGATGCGCGCGGTAGACGGGCGCCGCGGCTTCCAAAACCTGCGTCAGCTTTGCGGGCAATCCCGCGTCGCAGAATTTTCGCTTCCTGCCGGAGAGTTCATCGCAATCTTCGAAATCGCCGAGCTGATCTTTCAATTGGATGAGTTCGGTGGAAAAGAGCAGGTCCTTGGCGGCGTAATTCGAAACGTAGTAGGCAACGGCATCGTCCCACTGGTGCTGCTCTGCAGGCGTGAGAGTGGGCTTCGCTTCCGGCTCGGTGTGCAGCGCTGGTCCGGAGGATTTGCTGCTCTTGTCCGGAGCCGCCGCGGCGGTGCGCTGTCGGGCTTCGTGATAGAGCGTGTGATGAAGATTGATCCAGAACCCGCTGTGAAGCTCGAAGACGGGAAGAGGCCCGTAGGTAAAATTGTTTTGTGACTGTGTTGCCGCGCGAACGGGGGCGTGCAGAAAAACTGCGAATAAGAAAAGAAGAAAACGCACTGGCGCTCGGCGAGGCATAGTGAATCGCACGATAGTAGCGCCAAGTCTTGCGGAGCACAAACGAGGCCCAAGCAACGACTGGTGCTAAACGGAGATTTTCAAACTGTGCCAGGGGCCAAGCGGGCCAATTTTTGGGATTATTCGTTCCCCTGGATGCTTTGCAGGAGGTGCTACTCCACCTTGGGGTCTGCTTCGCTGCCGACCGCACCTCGGCGGTCGGCAGCATGCACGGCGCCGTTCGAATCGCGGAAGAACGACCGGCGCCCGGTGCGCCCGTATTGCAACGGAGTCGCGGCGAGCTCGTATTTTGCGGGAGCGCCGAGAGTGCTAGCGCCGACAATCACGTAACGAATGGCGTAGCCGTTTTTCATTCCATTCGCGAGGTCGGAATCGAGGTACCCGGCAGCCTCGCCATTCGCCGCACCGTGAAGGGGCGGCCCCAGGTTCGCCAGAGATTCGGGCAGGCGCGAATATTTGTTGCGGTAGGCTTCGACGGCGGCGGAAACTTTTTTCACAGCTTCGATGGCGTCCCGCTCCGTCGATTCCATCTCGGCGGCATCCCATTCCACTTCCAGTGCGGGAAGATCCAGGAGCAGCAAGCCCAGCGAGAGCAGCTTCCAATCCCCGTCCTCGCGCACCAGCCCCATGGTGATCTGATGAACGTTTGCGCCCGTGGTATCGGTGGCACCGCGGAGCTCCATGGGAAGAAACGCGATATTGTCGCGGAGTTCGGCGCCGCCGATCTGCAACTCCGTGGTGACGTCGGGAGTTTGGCAGCGAAGAATGGGCCGGCCTGCGGGATTCGCGGACGCCGTGGGTCTGCCCGGTTCATTCAGAAGCACGAAGCGCTTCATCAGCGCGACGCGTGCCAGCGGTGTCATGCGGGAAAACGCTTCCCTGTTTCGAGCCGTGAGAAAGCGGACAAACTCGGTTTGATTCTGGGAACAAGCCGCAGAGAGCACGGCTTTCAGCGCGGCCGTAGGCCCGCCACTACTTGTCGTTTCGGTCGGCGCGCTCGCGGAGCTTTCGCCTGGCTTGGAGCTGGTTTCCTGTGAAAGAGCGTTTGCGGCTGCCAACAGAAAGGCGCAGCTCAGAAGCAAAAGTCGTCCGCAAGTTTTCGTTTTGAGCAAGATCGCATCAATCCTTTGCCACGCTCAGAATCGCCGCCAGATTCTGCGTGAAGCTCGATCGCGGCAGGACTTCATCGCATCCCGCCGCCTGCGCTTGAGCGGCAAGTTCTCTTTGCACGTGCGAGAGGAAGCCGACCACGCGGACGTCCTTGCGCGTCTGCCGCAACTTTTCAATGGCCGCGATCGGCTGGCTCCGTGCGTTTAGGTCCACGATGACGAGTTTTGGCTCGCTCGCCATAAGGCCTATCAACGCGTCGCCGTTCGCCGCCACTTTCACCTCCACGCCGAGCTGCTTGGCGGTTTCCGCCAGCTTCATCTGGAAGAACAAATCATCCATCAGCGCTACGACTCTTCCCATTTCGCTCCGCCTCTTTTTAACTGCTGCTCGACAACTGCCTTGTTATTATGCGCCGGTTCTTCCCAACCGCACCTGCTCCCCGGTAAGATGCAGCTTCACAACCAAACGATGAGCGCCCATCCTGAAGACGCCCGCCTTGCCGCTTCCGGGCCCCGCGACGTCACTTTCTACACGCGTCCCGGATGCCACCTCTGCGACGAAGCCAAGGCGGCCATCGCGCCGCTCTTGCGAGAATTCGGCGCCACCCTCTGGGAAGTCAATATAGATGCGGATCCTGTCCTTAAGGAGCGCTACGGTGGGGATGTTCCGGTGATCTTCATCGGACAGCGGAAAGCAGCGAAGCATCGTGTGGATCCGGAACAGTTCCGGCGGCAGCTGCAGGATGCCGGGGCAGGCTGAAATCTCCAGATGAGCTTGGTGGCGGAAGTTCGTCGATTCTAGTGGCCGCCGACGACCTCGTGTACGCCGACGGTTTCGTCCGGCACGTCGCCTTTGCGGCCCTTGACGCGGTCGTACACGCTGACCTGGCTGACGGAACCGAGCGCTTCGTTGTAGAAGGTTGGAACACCCAGCGCCGTGCGCAGTTCTTCGTTGAACTTCCTCAGGTTTTGCAGATGCGTCGCGAGCGCCGGCAATTTCAGTCCGTCGTCGGTGAGCAAAAACTTCTGGTAGCCGGCGTCCCACAGTCGCGTGAACCGGCCCTTCAGCATGATAGTGGGAATAACGGTCATCTCATAGAGGTCGTCGGGGCCTTTGCGGAACTCCGCGCCGCAGCCGTATTTCTCGACGCGCACCACGCCGCGCGTGCTGCCCACGGCAAACCCCAGCGCCGCGAGACTCTCGATGGCCTTTGGTGAGAACCGCTCTTCGACATTCCACATGGCTTATTCAGAGTAATGAATAGCCGCGAGGCTGTAAAGCCCGCCGCATTGTTTTCTGCCAAGGTACTTTCTCCTGCGGCCGGGGCGTCATCGCGGACGTTTTTGCAATTCGATTCATAGCATTGTAATTTCCGATTTTACTTGCATTCATCTTCTCCCCATACTCTCGCGAGCCTGTCCATGGCTCCCATTGTTATCCACAGGTTGTCGCTCGATTTTTGTACGAGGAATGTGATAAATGCTTGGCAACGGTCGTGCCGCATCTTGAGGGAAGGGGTGTAGGTCAATGCATAAAATGTTTCGGCTAGTGATGTTTTGTCTCGGTCTTCTTTTCCTGCTTGGCATGCCTGCGCGGGCCCAGCAAACTCTCGGCTCGATCAATGGCACGGTGACGGACAGCTCTGGGGCGGTGGTTCAGAACGCGGTCGTGAAGGTTCACAACCTGGGCACTGGATTGGAGCAGGCGGCCAGTACAAAGTCGGATGGCTCATTTAGCATCGTGGACCTTCCCATCGGAACGTATAGCGTCACGTTCTCCCGCGATGGTTTCAAGACCGAGGTCCACTCGCAAATCCTCGTGCAGGGCAATCGCACCGCGACTGTAAACGTCTCTTTGCAGCCCGGTGCAGTATCTGCAACGGTCACCGTCAGCGGCACTCCATTGCTGAATCAGGTGGATACGACTAATGGCTACACCCTGGGAAGCGAACTGATCGAAAATATCCCTCTTGGAACTGGCAGCTTCACACAACTGTCACTTTTGGCCCCTGGCGTCAACGCTGACCTTTTGGCAGGCGCAGGCACGAACGCCGGTTTGGGAAATCAAGACATCTTTGCGAATGGTCAGCGCGATACCAGCAACAGTTTTTCTTTCAATTCGGTGGAATCGAACAATTTGTTTAACGGGCTATCAGCCAGCGCGATTGGCGAGAGTCGTTTCGTGCTCAACACAAACGAGCAGTTTCTGGCGGGCGGACAGATTCAAACCAACACTTCCGTATTTGACGCCATCGGCCAGGGGCTGCCCACGCCTCCGCAGGAGACGATTGAAGAAATCCACGTCAACACTTCCATGTACGACGTTTCGCAGGGAGCGAATAGCGGTGCCCATATCGCCGTTGCGACGAAGTCTGGCACCAACGATCTTCACGGCGGCGTCTATGAATACCACCAGACGTCGGGGTGGGATGCCAACCAGTACTTCTTCAACGCTGCGTCACTTGCGCGCCCGCCGCTCCACCGTAACACCTTCGGCGCCACTCTCGGCGGGCCAATCAAACAAAACAAACTCTTTTTCTTCGGTTCTTACCAAGGACAGAGAATTACGGACGCAAGCAACGGCTCGACGGAATTCGCCAACGTTCCCACTGGTCTTACTGACGATCGCAGCGCAGCGACGCTCGCCGCGCTCGCTGGCGTCCCGGTGGCGAATGTGGACAGCGTTGCGCTGGCCATCCTAGATGCGAAAGGGCCGAATGGTAGATTCATAGTCCCCTCCGCGACCCCTGGCCTCACAATGGGACAGATCGAGAGTCTAGGTGGCAACGCTCTCGAAAGCGGTCCTCCCAGCACGTTTAGCGCAGACCAGGTCAACGGCAATATAGACTACCTGTTTAGCACCAAAGACCGGTTGGCCGCCAAATACTACTTTCAGAATGATCCCTCTACCAGTCCATTTGCAGTGAGCCAGGTACTCGGCTTTCCGCAGACGCTGCACGCAGGCAGCCAGGTTTTCTCCCTCGACAACACGACTAGCTTGACCTCCAATACTACCTGGGAGCAGAGAATCGGTTTTATCCGCCAGTTCGCTAACGCGAGCACCACCCAACAACTCACTCCCAGCGATGTGAATATCAATCTCCTCGGCAGCAAGTTCTTTCCGGGTTTCAGCATTACCAACGCGGGTTCTGGGAATTTCAACGGGCTGCGCATCGGCCCCGGCAACAACTTTGCAAATGCCGGCGTCTTCCAAAATCACTTTCAGGCGGGGACAAACTACACCTGGAGCGTCGGCCGGCATACGATCTCCTTTGGATTCAACGGCGACTATGGCCAGCTAAACGTACTCAATCGCGAAAACCAGGTGGCCACCTTTACTTTCCGAAACTTCGCGAACTTCTTGACCGGAAATATTGGCGGAAGAAACGGCGGAGGACAGTTTTTGAACGGCGAGACCAACCGCTACTTTCGCGCAAAACAGACCGGCCTCTTTGTTCAGGACAATTTCAAACTGAGACCCAATTTGACCATAACCGCCGGTCTTCGCTGGGACTGGGATGGCCCGCTTTCGGAGAAGAATGGTCTCCTCACCAATTTCTACCCGAAGAACTACTCCTACGATCTCGGCACTGATACGATCAACAACATTGGGCTGGTCATCGCGGGTAACAACAAGGAGTTCTGCGCAACCAAGTCGGTCTTCTGCACCAGTAGCAGTTCAACCCTCACTGGGCGGCAATGGATTTTCGAGCCGCGCATCGGCGTGGCTTGGTCTCCCCACTTCGTCAAGAACCTGGTCGTTCGCGCGGGTTACGGTCTATACGCGGACCGCGGCGAATTCTTTACGGAATTCTCAGCTAGCGCGGGACTTGGCATCAGCGGGCCTTTTGGTGTCACCACCGAGCAACCGTTCACCGTGCCGTTCAACGCCACTTGCGCCGGCGTTCACTGCCTCAGCAACAATCCCTTCGGCACGACAGCACCGCCGCCTCCCCCCAGCAATCTCTCCGGGGTCCAGGCACTTGTTCATAATCAGTCGGAATTGAGCGGCTGTGTCAAACCTGTAACGCCGACCTGCACCCCCACTGGAGACCCGCTGTTCGCCTTTCTCTTTGGCGGCTACGATCCCAGAAATACGCTGCCGTATTCGGAGAACTGGACGCTCGATGTTCAGTGGCAGCCCTACAATACGCTCCTCATTGATGTCGGCTACGTTGGTAATCACGGACAACATGAACTTCTCCCCATCCCTTTCAATCAACCGGGAATAGCAACACCGACAAACCCCATAAACGGACAGATTTATTCTTACGGTTACCAAGCCACTGACGCGATTCTCGATGCGAATAAGAATCCGGGCATTCTTCAGACTGAACAGGTGGCAACGACTATCGGAGAGTTTACAGGCGCAGATGGCAATACCGCCCTCCGCGTGCCTTTCATCGGCTACAACCCGAATTCCGACTTCTGGGAGGCCGAAGGAATCTCAAACTACAACGCCCTCCAGATTAGTGTGAAGAAGCGACTGAGCCATGGTTTGACCGTGAACGCTTCCTACACGTGGTCCCACACACTGGACGAAGGCAGCGGCTTATCCGAGGGGCTCTTCTTCAATGGCAACAATCCGCTTAATCCCAGAAGCGCCTACGGCAGCGCCGGTTTCGATCGCACACACGTCTTCACCATCAACTACACGTATCAAATTCCTGATCTCACAAAATCCCAGGGATTCCTGAAACACGTCGTCAACGGCTGGGGTGTTACGGGAGTCACCATCGCCGAGAGCGGCCTGCCCTATAGTGTGTACGACTTTTCAGGGACAGTGGCCAGCCAGTACTTCGGTGCTGGCGACGACTTCATCACAAACCCCCTGCTCAATGGCTCCCCAAAAAACACCCAGCTTCAGGGCACAACCGGCGTAAATGCCGGCAACCCGGTGATCAACGGCGGCGCATTCGGAATCACCGTCAATGCGCCTGGCACCAACGGTGTGCCGCCCTGTGGTCCGACCACTCACGGCGGGACCGCGTGCGATTTCTCCGAAACCGGCTTTTCCAGCGCTGGGCGAAACGCATTCCGGGGACCGTTCCAGACGCGTTTCGACTTCGGTGTAGTCAAGACTTTTAAACTTAATGAACGGTTCAGGCTGCGCTATGACGCTCAATTCTTCAACCTCTTTAACCATCCGAGCTTTGACGCGCCGAATAACAACATCAGCTTGGATCCGTGCTTCGGTCCTAACCTCCAGACCAGTCCCGTGAACGGATGCCAGTGGAATGGCACAATTCCAGCTGTACCGCCTTCGACAACAGCATTTGGAGACAAGACTGCTCCATTTGGATCAGGATTTATTCAGAGCACACTCGGGAGTCCACGCTTGATTCAGATGGCGTTGCACCTCACCTTTTAGCTCTTGGCATTGCATGCGCCAAGCGATTGAAATCCGGACAGCTTCCGGCGGGCGGTCGTTTTTCGCCTCAACTTCCGTTCGCCGGAACCCCGTTCAATTGTTGATATAGCCGGTCAATACTAGTTCGTTCTCCTATCCAAGAGTTAGGCCCGTGCATCCAATTCGGAGTAATATGGTCGGATATCCTGCGGACTGCACCACTTGGAGGGGCGTCTAACTGAGCGTTATGGTTACCACGGGCCACATCGCCGCATCTCCCCGCGAATCAAAGGTTAAGGAGGGGGCTCAGCCGGGCCGGGCGGGTGAATCCTTGCTGGACCGCGTTGGGAACACTCCCTTGCTGCGGATGGAACGTATTGGCCAGGAATTCCCGAACGTTGAATTCTGTGCCAAGGCCGAGTGGTTCAACCCTGGCGGATCAGTGAAAGACCGGCCGGCGCTGAGCATGATTCAAGCTGGTCTGGCAAGCGGTGCGCTACGGGCCGGCAAGACCATCATTGACGCGACCAGCGGCAATACAGGCATTGCGTACGCGATGGTCGGCGCGGCGCTGGGTTTTCCCGTGCAGCTTTGCCTGCCGGACAGCGCTTCGCACGAGCGGAAGCGCATCCTCTCGGCGCTCGGCGCGGAGCTGGTGATCACCGCCGGCGATGAAGGCACTGACGGCGCGATTCGCAAAGTGCACGAAATCGTCGCGGGAAATCCTGAGAAATACTTTTACCCGGACCAGTACAGCAATCCCGCGAACTGGCAGGCGCACTATCGCACCACGGCCAACGAAATTTGGGAGCAAACTTCCGGCCGCATCACGCATTTTGTCGCGGGACTAGGTACCAGCGGTACTTTCGTCGGAACGGTGCGGCGGCTCAAAGAGCTTAATCCCGCAATCCGCTGCGTGAGCTTGCAGCCCGACGCATCCTTCCATGGCCTCGAAGGGTGGAAGCACATGCCGACGGCCATCCGTCCGGCGATTTACGATGATACGCTCGCCGACGAAAATTTGGTGGTCTCCACGGAAGAGGCTTACCGGCTGGTGAAACGCCTGGCGCGCGAAGAAGGCTTGCTCGTCAGCCCCAGCGCGGCGGCGGCACTGCTGGGTTGCTTCCAGGTTGCGGCGGGAATCCCGAAGAACGCGAACGCCGTTATGGTTACCATTTTTGCGGATTCCGCTGCGAAGTACTTGAACGAACGTTTTTGGGACGAAGAATAGTTATGGCGGACGCAGCAGCACTTTGGATCAGCGGTTCGCTCGCGGAGAAAATCCGCGCGCATGGCGCGGAGACTTATCCGCATGAATGCTGCGGGGCGCTGCTGGGACGCGATTCGAGCGCTGTTCTTGAGAGCGATGGGGGAAAGAGCGCGCTCAGGCCCGCGAGAGAAATCCTGCAACTTTTTCCTCTCGTCAATCGACGAGACGATTCGCCGCGCAACCGCTTTTCGGTGACCGCGGAAGACGTTCTTACGGCGGAAAAGGCGGCGCGCGAGCAGGGACTCGAAGTGGTCGGCTGGTATCATTCGCATCCCGACCATCCGGCGCGGCCGAGCGAGTATGACCGCGACCACGCTTGGCCGTGGTACAGCTACATCATCGTCAGCGTGCAGAACGGCGCGCCCCAGGAGATGACCTCCTGGCGTTTGAACGACGACCGCGCGGAATTTTCGCCCGAGGGAATTGAGATTCGCCACCGCGCCGCGGTTTAGAATTTGTAGTGGCCGGTCTTTAGACCGGCGATTTTTCTTTCAGGATTTTCGGAGAAATGAAATGCCCGTGAAAGTAATGATTCCGTCGCCGCTGCGCCCCTACGCGGGGAAGCGCGACTCGGCCGAGTTCAGTGCACGGACCGTCGGGGAAGCGCTCGGCCATCTGACCACGGAATTCGCCGAACTGCGCAAACATCTCTTCACCGAAGAGGGCAAGCTGCGTAGCTTCGTCAACGTCTACGTGAACGATGAGGACATTCGTTATCTCGCGAAAGAAAACACGCCCACGAAGGATGGCGATACCATCAGCATCATCCCGTCCATCGCAGGCGGCTGTATCTCATTTCGTCATTTCGAGGGAAGCGAGAAATCTCTCTTGGTTCTTTGTTTTGGCAAGCGCAAGCGGAATTTGAAGGAGTAGAGAAACGCAATGGCCACGACCACACAGCCGCAGACCGGGGCAAAACCGGCAGCGAGCCTTTCGAACGAAGAAATCCTTCGCTACAGCCGCCATCTGATCATGCCGGAAGTCGGCATGGAGGGGCAGCTCAAGCTGAAGAACGCCAAGGTACTGCTCATCGGCACGGGTGGGCTCGG
>Ga0210406_10006806_pt1 | contig 11754 bp, 9 predicted proteins | sample IncBWC30MmetaG_FD_155454 | JGI IMG/M metagenome (GOLD analysis project Ga0210406, IMG submission 155454) | Forest soil microbial communities from Barre Woods Harvard Forest LTER site, Petersham, Massachusetts, United States - Inc-BW-C-30-M | ecosystem: Environmental > Terrestrial > Soil >... | reverse complement strand
AGCCAGGCAGCGGACTGAGCGTAGCCCATAGGGGTAAGTGAGAGGAAAGCCAGTGTAAGGAACAGGGACCGAAACCGTCTGGACATATCTGTAGTTACCTGTATGAGTTAGTTCCCGGACACACCAAAAAACGACCGCTGCGGAAGGAGGGGGACCGCCCCGCGGGGGTGGAGAATAGACTAAGATTCATATGCCGTCAAGTTTTTGGGCGGTTTACGTTTTGGGGTTGGATCCAATATAACAGGTACAAACTTATAAGTAACCAGGAAGTAAAAGTGGGGAGTTTACTGCCGCGAGCTCTAGGAATTATGGACTGAACCACGCCTGCTGATCAATCGAGAAACGCGTCCCGGGCCACCGGAATCTGATTTTCGAAAGGCGACGATGTTGGTGAAGTGTGCCTCGGGGACCGGCAGAGAATTCAGGTCGGCAACCGGATTTAAGCGGAGATTGCGAGGATATGAGTGGTACTCGGGTTCGTAAATGTCCAGTTGAAGGTCATGGAGAATGCCCTGAACTTCCTGTGGGCTGGAACCAGCGGCTGACAGAGAGTCGTAGTTAACCTCCATAAACAGTACGGGCTTGGCCGCAGAGAGTAGACCTCCCATCCCCTTAAGGATAAGGGGTTCGGAGCCTTCCGCATCGAGCTTGATAAAAGTGAGTCGGTCAGCGTCGATCACTATTTCCTTGCGCGCAATCATTTCATCGAGACTGTTCACTTTGACTTCGACGGTCTCCTCAATGGCGGTCTTGGCTAGTTCATTCGGGAAGCGGCTGGACCAACCCAAGACCTTGCTCAGCACAAAGGTGCAGGAGCCCTCGCGTTCGCCTAGGGCGCAATGAAAGACTTCGATCACACGCTGATTGGCACGGTTGATGTTCGCTGCCAGTCTCGCTGCGGCTCGCTTGTCGGGTTCGAATGACAGCACTCGGCCTTTACTTCCCAGGGCCTTGGCGAGGGTGAGGCTTACATAGCCCTTCTGCGCTCCGATATCAATACACGTATCGCCCTCGTGCACCGTGCGAACGATCAACTCCCTCATGGCGGGCTCAAAAGTTCCAAGATAGAACTCTCGGTCCAGGTCATCCGAGGGGTCGATGAACATTTCAAAACCACCAGCAACACGGACCCAGACTGGCTGTTGTCCCAAAGATCGAAGCCTAGTGCCGTAATAGTGGGACCTTAGCTTTCTGACCGTAGTCCGGATCATTTCCCTCGTTCTCACCTTTCCTGAAGATTTGGCCTCTGGACTACAGACGGCAAATTCATTCCATCGGTTCGTCCCAGAACCCGGCGGAGTCAATCATTTAACAGCAAAGCTAGCGGTTCGGGTATACAGAGCTATACGTATTGCGACCGGCCACTTGGAAGTGCGCTGCGCGGACCGCACGAATCACGGCATTACGGGGCGGAATCACGAAAAGGACTGCTCCGATGGCAGAGTAACATAGGTCTATCTCAGCGCCTACGCAAGTGACTGGAGGGCACTGGAGGGCCCGCCTGGGTATGCGTTTCGGCTCAGGCCCTCTGACTGCAGCACTTCTGTGGCGCTCAGGTTTTCACCCTTGCCGTTTTGTTCCAGTGAGGCGTCCGGCACTCGTCCTGCAAAGTTGCAGATTGGCCTCAAAAATTGGGCGATTCGGAACCGGTGTTTATGGGCCGACAAACGTGGTGACACTGGCGGCCGGTAGTGTCGCTACGAAGGCGCTACCTCCGACGGTGATGCTGGGCTGTTGCGCTAGATTCAAGCTGGCTGACGTCACCCACCGCGCCACGGTATTCGCCGTAAAGCCGCTCAAGGCAAAGTCTAGAGTAACCGCAGAAGCGTTCTGATTGATCGCCACGATCGCGAATTTCCCCGTGCTCGGGTCCTTATACGCCGATATCAATACTCCACCCACCGGACTCGCGCTCGTCCCGATCCGGTAGTAACCCGGCCGCACGAATTTGCTGTAGTTCCCCATCACGTACAAGCGCTTCGTGGTCTGCCCGCTCGGACCCAACAATGCTTCGTTATCCCCGTTGCCGTCAATCAACCACCAGTAGTGCCACGCATTGGCATTCGCAATAGTCATCCAATCGTTGATCTTTTTCGCCCATTTCAGTCCGTTCGTCATGCTCGCATCAAACGCCTCGAACGTCGACACTTCCGTCTCCCATAGATGCTTGCCCTGGTTTTGCCCAAGAGCATAGGGCGCTGCTGCCGCTCCGTCATAGTTATGTCCGGCGATGATGCTCACCCCGGCCGCGGTTACCGGATCGCTCAAGGTCGCTGTAGCGCGGTCGAATTTCCATCCCGACTCCTCTGGCATGATGATCTTCGCGGTTACCCCGTTCTTTTTAAACGTCGGCAGCAAATTGTTCCCCAGAAAATCGTGGAACTGTTGCCCCGTCCAGATGCAGGACTGCCAGGTCGCCGTATAGTCCGGCTCGTTCTGAATCGACAGCGCGTAGAGATTGATCCCGTAGGAGTTCTTTAAGCCCAGAACATAACTGGACAAATAGTTCGCGTAAGCCTGGTAATCGCTGGCCAGCAGGCTGCCACCATTGTTTGTATTGCCATTGCTTTTCATCGACGCCGGGGGACTCCACGGCGAACCCCAGATCCTCACCCCGCGATCCTGAGCCTTTTGCATCGTGGCCAGATCGGGATACGTGGCGTTGTTTTCGATTTGTACGCGCAGAAGAGACAGTCCAACACCGGCGGTTGTCGACCAGAACAGGTCAGCCTGGCTGTTGGTGATACCGTCCCCGGTAGCGGCACTCGAAGCCCCAAACCCATCGATCTGCTGATGCACATCGGACCAGTTCACCGTCACGGTGGGATGTGAACTGACCGTCAGTGTGGCCGCTGCACTTGTTAAACGGCCTACTGAGTTATTGATTTCAACCTGAAAAGTTGAACCGCTCTCGGCGGCCGTGGCTGCGGGAGTTGTGTAATTGGCACCTGTACCGCCGCTAATGCTCGATCCGTTTTTCAACCACTGGTATGTCAAAGGTGCTGTGCCTCCGGCGACCACGGAGAACGTGGCCGCCTGGCCCACCGAGATTGTTTGACTTTTGGGTGCCGAAGTGATGGAAGGCGCCGTTGGTGCGGGCGGGGGCGCACTTCCCGAGGGCAGGATCTCGATAGCACTAATGACTGGAACATTGGCGTTCGCACGATGTACGAACCGGATGACGATCCGGCCTTGGGTTACAGAAATCTGGGCGGATTTCACCAACGGGTGGTCGAGGCCAGCTTGAGCAAAAATATCCAATGCGCTGAATACTGTGGCACCTTGCATCTGCACGTCAAAGACGCGCCTCCCCGCTCTGTTGTAATAGGTCTCGGCAAAGTAGAGATTGACCTTATAAAGTCCGTTGACCAGGGGAAATTGATATTGCAACTCAGGAGCGGTAGTGACGCCTACCCGCGCGCTCTTGAAAAGCGTCGGGTCGGTGGAACCCGTGATCGGAGCGCTCAGCGCAGAATGGGAGAGGCTGCCAGTATTGAATCCGTAGTCGGCGCTCCAGGTTTGGCCCTTGCTGTCGCGATATGCGGAACCACCTGTGTTAACCCGGATTGTCTGTTGGCTTTGCGGAGCGGCAGGAAGGCACAAGAGGAGTAAGAATGACAAGACTCCAACGACTTTTTTCAAGAACCCTCCTGGAAATTGTTGCCGCGCTCTTTGATTAAGTCAGGGAGGAGAGCTGAGGTCGCCGCTCAAACCTCAGGCCCGACAATTCTCACAATGCTCGCACCACCAGATTTGGACAACTGTCCACGGGTACATAATTGGGTCAGCACCATTGGCAAAAGAGGTACAGGTTCGATAGCTGGTCTGGGGGTCTCCTAGGGTCTCGATTGGGTCCGGTGGAGACTCTTGTGCAACGAGTGAAAAGCGTTGCGCAGCCTAACTTAATGCGGCTCGCTGATCCCTCAGCGAGAAAACAAACTAGGGAGGTTAGGACAGTCTGCAATCAGGATAGGGTTTTCGTTCTCAGAGAAGGACGAGGGGCGTCCCACGCTCGATGCCACGCGTAATTTCCGCACGCAAGCTTGAGGTCGAATTTGAGCATTGGAGATTATCTAGATTTTGTGTCGGGGCGAGGTGTTGTCCGGTCGTCCTGTTCTATTTCGCCCGTTCCGCCGCACTCAGGGCAGTCACCGGGATCGCCCGCCGTTTGGTTGCAATCTTCACACTCATCTCCCGTCGCCTCTCCGATCAGAATATCAACCAAAGAGGAATGGACTCGATTCCGACATTTTTTCGTTCCGTCACATTCCGGGCATACCGTCGTTGCCATATAAATTCTTCCTTTACGCCCAATCTGGAGTCGCCTGACGAATTCTATCGCAAAAATGGCCACCTAAAGGAGGACCGGGCTTCCGATCGAATTAACCGAACTTGAGAGAGACAACCGGTCTCTGCCCCGATTCCGGTTTGGGATAAGACATAGCCTTCGGCGCAATTGCCGCGAAAATGGCACGGCGTAGGCTACTCACTTTCGTTCGCGCGTCGTAACGGAGGGATGGAGGCGGAAGCGGGAAAGAGCTTCACCCAGGTTCTGGATGAAAGCTTCCGAGTTATAAACGTCGGTATCGATCCTGGGGCCGCCAACTGGAGCGACGGGTTCGACTTCATCGAGCTGGAATTCTCGCGCGACCTCTTCCACGATCTTAGGTTCGATCGGGCGTTGCTGTTCGACAAACCCATTTACGAGAGAATGCTCACAAAGCAGATTGATCACGCGTGGAATTCCCAATGAATAGATGTGAATCGCATCCACGGCCGCGGGGCTGAAGATTTCGTCACCGGAAGCGCCGGCAATTTTCAAACGCTCAAGAATGTAGGACTGGGTTTGTTCCTTGGAAAGTGCTGCCGTCTTGCACCGCAGCATGATGCGTTGGCGGAGTTGGCGCAGTTGCGGAAGCTTGAGTTTTTCTTCCAGCTCGGGCTGGCCCGAAAGAATGATCTGCAACAGTTTTTCAGTAGAGGTTTCGAGATTGGTCAGCAGGCGGATTTCTTCCATCACCGGATAAGTGAGATTTTGCGCTTCGTCGATGATCAACACGACGGTTTCGCCCATGCGGTAGCGATCCAGCAGCCAACCGTTGAGTTTCATGAGTTGCTGGCTTTTGGATTTGGAGTCGCAGGGGATATCAAACTCGGCCAGGATGAAATCAAAGAGCTGGTTTGAGTTGATGCGGGAGTTGAAGAGAAAGGCGGTACGGGATTTCCGGTGATGCAGCCAGTCAAGCAACCGGTTGACCAGCGTAGTTTTCCCGGTGCCGACCTCGCCAGTCAGGGTGATAAAGCCTTTTCGCGTCTGGATACCGTACATCAGGCCCGTCAGGGCTTCCTCGATCTGCTTCGTCAGGAATAAGAAGCGCGGGTCGGGATTGACGTTGAAAGGGTTCTCTTTTAAACCGTAAAAGCTCTTGTACATTAGCCTGTGTCTCTCGCTCCTAATCTGGACCTAATTCTAATGCAGACCGCATTCAAGACTCATGGCAAAACAAAGGGACGCGTGTGCCACTGGAAACTGATGATGATAGTGTTGGAAGTCTGGCTGGAACTGCAGGAGTTGCCGGTACAACCAGACCGCGTGGAACTACTGATACTCGCGTTATACGCAACCGAGAGAATAGTGTTTCTGCTGAGGGGGCGGGTGACTCCGCCGCCGAAATACCAGCTGTTGTAACCTGAGTTGGCTGCTGTAGAACTCACTATCGCCGAGTTATGCGCATAGCCAAAGTTGAGATCCCCAGTCCACACCCTGGATAGAGTGCGACTCGCACCGAACCTGACCTGATCCACGGTCGAACCGGTAAAGACACCGCTACCGCCGGTGAGGCCATGGAAATAATTTCCCGATAGTGTGCCGTCCTTAAAAGCGTATCGGAGGAACACCCCGATGTTGGCACCGATTTTGCTTGATTGCCCATCAACGGGGACACGAAAGGTTGTGAAGTCGGGACCACCATACGCCTGCAGGGCCATGCGACCAGTGAGTTTTCGACTGAAAGCCAGATTGAAGGAATTGCTGCCGAAGGCTTGAGGCTGCCCAGAAAAGTGGTAGGCACTAAAACGGTAGAACGTTCCGATCGAGTTCTGTCGCGTGAGCTCGTAATTGTAGCCGACCGTCCCAGAAGTGCTGCTATTGTCAATATTGCCCGGATCGATGTAATTCAGTATTCCGTAGGAACCACTCGCCGTAATCGAGCCACGGCGAGACGTGGCATACGTCACCTGAAGAGCGGCTGCATTGCTATATTGAGGTCCAAAGGCAGTGTAGATGCTCTGGTTAGGAACGTAGCCAGAACCCATTCCGGGAATTGTGGGTCCTATGGGACCAACACCAGGAACTCCGAGATTCGTACCAGCTCCAAAACCGAACTGGGATTCAGGCAGATAAGAGAATTGATCAAGGATTTGCATCGCCAAACGGTTCCACTGAAAGTCTTGAGCGAGAGCCAGCCGCTGGTAGGCGCCACTCCCTAACGCACTATCGGTGGAAAAGAAACCCCCACCAGAATAATTGACGGCTAGTTGGGATCGGCTCCAAGCTTTAAGCAAACTAATGTTGCCGATGAGATAGTTATTCATGAGCCAACCCGAGTTGTTTGCTTGACCATAACCTTTGGATTGAATCGTTCCTCCGTACTGGATACCCGGCACCCAGTAGCTGTGACGTGTCTCAGGGGATCCCAGAGTCGCATCTTGGATGCCGGTAACGGGGGTATTATCCGGTTGGAGAACGTTCGTGGGGTTCTGGGAATCGTCCTGCGCATTGGCTGGATCTACGGGAGGTAAGGAACGAGCAGCGGGCTTCGGTTTTATGTCGGTTGGTTCCTGGGGCTCATCCTGAGCGCGTGCGTTTATCGTTCCAAGCGCGAGCGTAAGAATAAGGAAACATCCTCCGAGAACGGCCTTGTGGGAATTCATCGATAACTCCTCACGGAACCACGATCACGTCGCCGGGGCGAAGAAGAATGTTCTGTTCCTGATTCTTACCCTTCACGACTTCTTTGTAGTTAAAAGGATGCTTAACCTGTTTTCCGTCTTCGTTCCGGAGAACATAAATATTCTTGAGTTTTGCAAACTGAGTAAAGCCACCGGCGCTGGACAGCGCCTGAAGAACAGTCATGTTCGGCAGGAGGGGAAGGGCTCCGGCTCGAAGGACTTCACCGGTGGTATAGACGCGCCGGCTATTGATTTCCATCACTGTTACGGTGACTTGAGGGCTGTTCAGATATTTGGTAAGCCCGTCGTGGATGGCGTTGCCAAGTTGAGTAGCGGTCAGCCCGGCAGCCTGAACATCGTTTAAAAGCGGCAAGGAGATCTTTCCGTCGGGACGAACTGGAATGGTCCTGGAAATTTCCGGCTCCTTCCAGACATCGATTCGAACGAGATCCTGAGGGCCGATCTTGTAGTCGGCGTCGGTCACGACTGCAGTCGGATTGCTTGCCTTGGCGGCGACATCGCTGTTCTGGGACGGCGGATTGGCAGGTACCTCTTTAGGCACATCTTGTGCGTGGGCCGATGACAAACAAATCACTGCGACAAGTATCAGAAGTAGTCGGGTATGCATGATCGAGTGTCCTCTCCTCAGGTCTTAGGTTCTCCTATCTGCTTGATCTTGTAGAGCAAAGATTTATAGCTAATCTGCAATTCCCGAGCAGCGCGTTTGCGATTCCAATGGGTGCGTTCGAGGGCCCGCATAATCAGTTCCCTCTCGGCTCGTTTGGATGCAGCCCGTGCCGCTACTTTCAGCGAAGCCCGCGAACCACTTTCGATTGGCACGTGGTCGGCCACCCATGCACTGTGCAGATCATTCAGAACCTTCTGAACATCGCCGAAGACCACAATCTTTCGTGCCAGGTTTTCGAGTTCTCGAATATTGCCGGGCCAGTGATAAGCAACCAGGTCTTGCATCGCCTTGTTGCCGACGGGCGGCAGCTTTCTTTTCAGGTGAGCGGCGTGTTTGTTCAGAAAATGCTCGGTCAGAGCCGGGATGTCCTCGGCGCGCGTGCGCAGCGGAGGAAGACGCAAGCAAGCGCCATTTAGCCGGAAGTACAGTTCCCGCCGGAAGCGTCCTTCCTCGACTTCAGACTCCAGGCTTCTGGGGGCGGACGAAATAACGCGGCAACACTTCTCCTCTTTCCGATCGGAGCTCTGCTCGTCGGGAAGAAGGGAAAGCAGGGCGCGCTGAGATGTCATGCCTAATTCTTGCACATTATCGAAGTAAATCGAGCCATGGGCCTCCCCGGACAAAAGATCTTGAGACGACGAGTGCATCGACGAGTGCATCTGGGTAGTGAGCTGAGTGGGATCAAACGTTGCACAATCGATTTTTTGCAGCCGCAGTTCGCTCTTCAGAGACAGCCGGTGAATAAGCCGGGCATACGCATCTTTGCCTGTGCCGCTCTCTCCCACTATCAAAACGGGGATGTCTGTCCGAGCAATCTCGGCAGCCATCTCATTCACGGTTTGCATGGTAGGGGAAACACCATAGACGAAGCCATCAATGGCGGGCGCTTCCATGACGTGAGTTTGCTGATGGCCCATGCTCGTGTCGCACGTACTCCTAGTGCGGAAAAGAACGTCGGCTACTGGAATTCGGACCCCGCCTTAATTATTGAGGTGCAAGTGGCCTTCCAGCTTGTGTACCTTTCGAAGCGAAGGGTCTCGCTCGTAACCTGCTAATGTTAAAAGACTTACAAACCGCACATTTACCGAAATTGGGCGCCTGGCAGGATAAGTCCCGAAGAAACTCCACAAAGTGGCAATCTCTTATCCTGCTGCCAAGGTTCGCGCGTGTCTGCAGACAGAAGGTCCCGTATGTAACAGAAAAAGGGACGTTTACATCGATACCGAGCACGACAGCAACCGTCGGAGCGGATCGCACAATTTTGCGCGCCACTTGGACCTTTTTACGCAGTCAACGGAACAAGCCCAAGCCTAGATCTTGCGTTTTCCGTACTTTTTCGTAATGAGGTAAGGGAGAAGAGCCAGTTCACCAATGGAGGGAAGAAGATCATGAAGACAAAAGACGGATTCGACTCGCGTACTTCTCAGTGAGTCCCAATAGGCACCGAGTTTCAGGTACCCGGCGGAAATGTCGGCGACGACAACAGGCAGATCCGGAAGCAGCCGCAACCAGCCAAGGCCAGGTTTAGCGCGGCAAGGTTCGAGCAACTGGCCGCATTGATCCGCGAACAGAAGATACGGGAAATCCACACCGGCGGCCTGTCCCAGGCCGTGAAAGCCCCAAGCTCTGGCGTTGACGTCCAGGAGTTTGTATTGTCCGTCGCGCGGATCCTGTTTGAACTCGACTTCCACGATCCCGTAGAAATTAATGGCGCGCAAAAAGCGTTCCGAGAACTCTTCGATTTCGGGAAGTTCGACGGTCTCCACGTAAGTGGCGGCTCGTCCGAATTCGCGAGGATGCTGGCGCATGCGCCGGGCCAACATAACGGAATGAGCGTGTCCCTCGCGGAAGAATGCGCAGTAGGAGAGTTGCCGACTCCCGTCACCGGGGATGATTTCCTGCACAAGGATTTCTTCAGCGCGAATATCACGCGCCGCGCGGTTGTAAAGCTCCCGGAGTTGTTCGGGTGAGTCAGCGCGCCAGGCTTTTGCTCCCGTGGCGTAAAAGAAATTCTCCTTGACAGCCGGCTTGATCGCCAGAGGAAGTCTCGGCCAGAGATCCGGAAGATCATTGAGGCTTTTGGGGTTCCAGGTACGCGGGACAGGAATGCCCAACTGTTCCGCAAGCTGGTAGGTATTGTTTTTGTCCCAGGCCCATCGAATGGTGTCCCAAGGAGGGGTCGTAACCCGGAAAAATTCGGCCAAGCGTTCACGATGCAAAGAAAACGCGGCAACATTTTCGTCGCGAGTTGGGAACAGAACCCAGTCTTTTAAGCCCAAGCGGTGCCCAACCTCGAGAACCGAATCAACCGCGGCGTGTTCGTGCTTCAAGTCAGCAACGTGCACGACTCGCGTCACATATTTTGAAAACGACGAAATCGAATACTGATCATCGATCACAACAACGGGAATCCCACGGCTCCCAAGGCTACGAGCAATCGCGAGGCCCGGATGATCTCCGCCGATGACGACCGCGCCGATCTTCTGGCCCTGAGTCATCGTTTCACCGCGTCGAGAGCAAGTCGAAAGCCGGGCAATATCGCCGAGGTCATCGAGGGACCGCCTTGTTCTTGACAATTTCAGAGCACAACGCTAACGAAGCGAATTCTGCACCGGCAACGAAGTACAGCAATGGGCCGAAACTGCGAGCCGCAGTCGCACCAAGGAAATGAAGACCGGGGTGAGAGCTGCGGAATCCGGATTCTAGAACGGGATATCCGTCCATCAACTGGACGCGTTTTATTAAACCGGGAGTAAGGAAAGCGTAGCGCGAGATATCAACCGAATATCCAGTACCAAGCAGCACGTGATCGGCGGAAGACACGCTGCCGTCGTCCAATTTCAACTGAGCTCGTGAGCCGACTACACGAGCTTCTTTCACGAAGCGACCTGTCTTAATCGCAACATCCTCAAGGCGAGGAGGCAACCAATTTGAACCCGCAGGACGCACTGCGCGAACGCGAATTTTGTCTCTCCAGGGAAGAGGAATGTGTCGGACGAGATCTGGCGAGGCGACGAGCCGGCTTATGCCCGCGGGTCCGACATCGTGACTGGAGTAGAGCATGGAAGATATTGGACCGAGATGATGGAGCCAGGGATGCTGCCCAATCCAGCGAAGTGTGGAGATCTTGGCGACGATCTCAACTTCGGCACCTGCTTCGTGCAGCAAGGCCGCTGACTCGAGGGCGCTTTGTCCCGCTCCGATGACAATCACCTTTCTTCCAGAATACCCTCGGACGTCAAATCCGGAATAACAATGCGTGACCGCAGAACCTGGCAAGGAGCTAAACTCTTGCGGGATGCGTTGAAAAGGACCAATACCAGCCGCCACAACAACTCGCTTGGAATAGATCGCGGTTTCATCTTCGAAAACGGAGCGAAAGCCACCTTCCACCACTTCCACGGCGACGATTTCCCTGTGATCCAAGTTGGGAATGAACTGGCGCTGGAACCATTGTCCGTAGTTGACAAAAGTCTCAAGAGGCAGCGGCGATTTCGGCGAAATTCCGGCGGTCGCCTCATACGTTTCCAGCATCCCTGAAGGCGAGGGGGCTGAAAGATTTGAAGCCACTCTGGGAGACCGGAGGAGCATGCCTGCCGGCATCTTTTCAGCCCAGAATTGCATGGGTCTGCCAAAGACGCGAACGTCCACGCCGGCAGATCTAAGATGAGCAGCAGCGGAGAGCCCGTAGGGCCCAGCGCCGATAATGACTACCTCGGTGTCGGGAATCCCTGGGCGCGAGCCACTCTGCGAGCCGGTTACTGGACTGATTATTGTTGTCTGAGAGCGCATATCCTGTCCGTTACGAAGTACGCAAAGGAAGGCGCCACGCTGCTAAAAGGGCGGTCTTTCCTGGGCGCTAAAATGACCACACTAAAACCGTTGAACCGAGCAACGATCCAGCGGCTCTGAGTTGTCCTTATCATGATAAGGAGGTTGACAGAAGTTCAACAAGAGGCTGTCGTGTGGCGAGTTCCTGTGATTCACTGGTACCAAAGTACTGCTGCAAAGACAAATGGCACCTCGAACCGACCGAGACGCCACGGTTTTGTTTATGTGTAGAATTCTGCCTCTAAACGTTCCTGGACCCCAAGGATCAGGCGACCGTCTTCTTC